>Ga0307489_10001470_pt1 | contig 15522 bp, 27 predicted proteins | sample SB12metaG_FD_202247 | JGI IMG/M metagenome (GOLD analysis project Ga0307489, IMG submission 202247) | Sea-ice brine microbial communities from Beaufort Sea near Barrow, Alaska, United States - SB 1.2 | ecosystem: Environmental > Aquatic > Marine > Coastal | place: USA: Alaska | collected... | reverse complement strand
CCCTGAAAACCCTATCTACACTCGTTCCCTTTGCCAGCTGTTCCGTTTCTCACCCCACATGAAGTATGCCTCGAAGGTGCCGGCAGTTAAACTCAGTTTCAGAGGGACATGCACATCTGATCTCCTCGAAATCGAGGATGTATTAAGTCAAGGATTGCGACCCGGTCCGACTGTCGGTGAGTCGTTTGGTGGTATTTTTGAAATGGACAGTTGTGATCGGTCGAACGGGATTCGATACCACATCTTCGGTACCAGGCCCGACACTGAGTTTAAGGTGAGACGGGAACTGGAGTGCGGGCCCTGGCGCGGGGCTGACGGCGCTGGGCGACGCCATCCGTGCCGACCTCGGCAAGGAGACTGCCGTAGGGCCTGCCACATATTGCCCGCCGTGTCATATCATGCTTGTAGACTGAATTTATTTATTGGTCTTAACATCCTCTTTTGGTCTCCGTATTACAAGAGAGCTCTTGATTGAGCTTTGGTAGGTCTAAACGACAGGCAGCAGTCGAGTGTGCGGGCTAGTAGCATGATGTGATAGTGAACGGCCGCAACGGTTATGAGTTACGATGCTTTGGATAACGTGGCGGGCGATATATGGCAGGCCCTCGACGGAGGCGCGGACAGAGGCGGTGGCTGCGGTGGCCGCCGGGGCGGTGACGCGCTCCGAGCTCACGGCCGTGGGCGAGGCCTTGGTAGGCCGGTGCAGCCTGAAACCCGTGTTTGCAAGCACGAAATAAGACGTCCTTCGGCTCGGGTCTCTGACTCAATGCCCGTGTGTGATTCTCTGTGGTCTTACCACGTGCTACTATAGTGAAGGCGCCTGCTTTCAGCGCTTGAAACTAAAATGTGATGAACTGCGTTCAAGTTTTGCTTTCAAATTCAAGTTGCGCCGCTACACCTTGGACGCCAAGCTAGCCGCCGCGGCCGAGGAAACCACGGAGAAAGTGGAAAACCTGTCACGGCGCGACGACGTGCTGTCGCAGCTCGTGGCCGGGGAGGCAGGGCTCTGACTCCTCCACCTGCCACGTCATTCCCCACATTTAAAACCCTCGATTGCTGAGTAAATTCTTTATTTCCACCCCATGATGCGGGGGAGTCAATAATGCATTGTGACTCTCGCTTGAGGAGGAAAAGCGCGACGCGGCGATCGCGGAGGCGGTGGCCTCGGAGGCAGGGGCTTACACTCGTCCACCTGTCAGCTCAACTTGAGCCGTGTCTGACACAAGAAAGCACCCTACACATCCTAAACACCCCCTAACACCGCCTTAACACGGGCTACTCAATCCCTACGCGCACCCCCTATCCCATACAACGCGCTCAAGTTGAGCTGAAAAGTGGACGAGTGTAAGCCCCTGCTCGGAGGCCGCGGCACGCAACGCCGCCGACAAGGGCATGGACGAAGCAATCGTGGAGACGGCGGCGCACGAGATCGCCGAGCGCACCAAGGTGGGGCGGTGCAGGTTGACCTATCAAACCCAAGTTGAAAGCGCATGGATGTACCCGCTTGAAACTAACACATGATTACCCGCTTTCAAGTTTTGCTTTCAAATTCAGCTTGCGCCGCTACACGAAGGCCATCGCGGAGGCCGTGGCGGCGGAGAGCGCGGCGCGCGCGAAAGACACCGAGGCGTTTGCGGAGGTAGGGTGCGACGTATGAGGGCTGAATCACCCAAATTGTTTTTCTTTTGACCACCAAGTCACCCAAAACGCACTACGATGTGACGGCAATTTTGGATGATATCCCATACAATGTGACCATTTTGGGTGACCTATTGCGTGAATTTGGGTGATTTCCTAGGTACAGGAGCTTGTTAGCATCACCACGCAAATTGGCGAGCTCGGCGGGGACGCGGGGGAGGAGGGGGCGCGGCGGGACGAGCTCATCGCGAAGCTACAAGAGGACATTGGCACGAAATTGGACGCGAAGGATTTCAACGAATTCTCCAAAGAAATCAGCACGGTAGGGCGGTGCATGTTGACCTGATGAAACCCAAGTCGGAACCGCCTGGGACTAAGCGCTTGAAACTAAGGTGTGACATACTGCTTTCAACTTCTGCTTTCAAATTCAGCTTGCGCCGATACAGCACGGAGTTCAAGTCCGGGGAGGCGCGCACGAAGGAGGCGGTGGCAGCGGCCGTCGACTCTGCCGTGGCCGAGGAGGCGGCGGCGCGTGCCACCGCCATGGGCCTTCTCTCCTCCGCCGTGGACGCCGAGGCATGGGGGGCGTTGACACCATGCACTCGACGGACATCGAATATCCACCTCCTCCCCCGTAAGATACCCGGTGTTTAGTTATGCTCTGAGATCGGCACCAGTGCTTGTTATCAATGACCCTCCTGCGAGGCGGCAGAGCGCAAGAAAACTGTGGAAGCCGTCGAGGTAGAGCCACCCTGAACCCCAAGCCCTAAACCTTACATCCTAAAACCTAAACTTAAAAAACCCCAGGGCCTGGCAGGTGTGCCAGCCGCGTCATACGATACCATGGAACTCAGTAGACGAGCGTTCAAAATGCGTGTCAATGACGTGGCGGGCAATATCGGGCAGGCCATACGACAAGGCGGATGTGGACGGGGTCCTCGAGGAATCCAGCAAAGTGCTCAAGGTGTGGTGGTGTGAGTTGACCCCCGTGTTGAAATCGCCTGGTTCTGGCGCTTGCAACCAAACTGCGATAGACTGCTTCCGTGTTATCGCTTACAATAGGCCGGTTTCGGTATATAGCTTTCCACGCCGAGCGCTGACGCTTTGCCCGCAACTCTGTATGGGCGTTTCACCCAGGCAATATACCGAAATCGGCCTATTCCATGCTGAAAGAACTGGTCTGTCCGCTTGAAATGGCGGAGGGGGGTGGTTAACACTCGCCATGTGCGCGCATTGGGGCTCGATGGGCATTAGTAAGAAGGCAGACAATCGACTTGCGCCCCTCTGTCAAGGTCTTCGAAGGAAAGTTGACGTCGATGGAAACACAGATGAAAGAGTTGGACACTCGCATGGAGGAGATGGCGGCTACGGCGGAGGCGGCGGGGGCGGCGGCAGGGGCTTACACTCGTCCACTTTCCAGCTCAACGTAAGCGCTTTCTGTGGGACAGGGAGTGTACTTAGGGGTTGTTTAGGGGGTGTGCGGGGGGTGTCATGGGATATTAGAGGGTGTACAGGGTGTATTGTGTGTCAGAAACGGCTCAAGTTGAGCTGAAAGGTGAACGAGTGTAAGCCCCTGATCGGCGGCGCCGTCGGCGGAGGTGGGCGTGGCGGAGCGCGCCGCGGTGTCCGCCGCCGGCGCTACTTCCGCCGCGGAGGCCGCACAGGCGGAGGCAGGGGCTTACACTCGTTCCCAATTCAGCTCAACTTGAGCTCCTCTCTCCACCGCATAACCCAGATTAACTCATGCATGTGTCCTGGAGTTGCTCAAGTTGAGCTCTAACGTGAACGAGTGTAAGCCCCTGGGCGGAGGTGCACTCGCTGGCCGCCACGTTCGAGAAGCTGCGGTCGGACTACGAGGTAGGGCGGTGCAGATTGCCCCTATCAAACCCACGTTGAAAGCGCCTGGAACTAAGCGCTTGAAACTATAATATGAGGAACCGCCTTCAAACTTTGCTTTCAAATTCAACTTGCGCCGCTACACCGAGGAGCTGGTGAGCTCCGATAAGGACAACACGAAGCGCGACGCGGTGCTGGAGGAGCGCTTCAACGGGCTCAAGGAAGAAATGCACCGGCTGCACGAGGAGAACCGCGAGGCAGGGGCCTACACTCGTTCACTTTTTCGGCTCAACGTAAGCGCATTCTATGGGATAGGGGGTGTATTTTGGGTTGTTTAGGTGGTGTTCAGGTGGTGTGAGGGGGAATTAGGGTGTGTTTGGGATGCATTTTGCGTCAGGAACGGCACAGGTTGAGCTGAAAAGTGGACGAGTGTAAGCCCCTGCCACGAGGCGGCGGAGGCGGCGATGAACGAGCGCGTGGAGCGCAGCCAGACGGAGCTCAAGGCCGAGCTGGCTAAGGGCCAGGACGCCACCGCCGGTGCCCTCACGCAGATCCTCGAAAGGCTCCCGGCGGCGTGAATGGGGAACCCCAATACTGACTTGCATCCATAGCTACTTAGAACGCGGCGGGGACCGTGCACATAGCGGTAGTCTTTCCCGGGATAAAACAAGCAAAGGCGCAGGCTTCCATTGTATATTGATATTAAAATTAATTTCCGCCTCAATGAAAGACCGTGATGCATACAGTCAGAGCTACCATACGCAATAGAGCAACTCCGCGGTCAGTTTACTCTGCTTCCAATCCAAAGTCTCTACCTTATCATGACACTTGAAGCCTGGAAAAGGGCGCCGCTGGAGCGTGTGATGTGTTGATGGCCTCTCCAGTGGGCACCAAATCGTTTCTCTTATTTGAATACTGCCACGTGTCCTTCAGCGTCGTGTGTTCGTCACGAACTAGATTCGGCACTCTTGTCGTCGCGCGAGCCCCAAGCGCCGCGGGGTTGAATCGTCGTCCGAGCGCGGGTGCAGGCGCCAGAGCGCGGCGCCGAACACGGCAATGTTGGCGCCCGGCGCTGCGGCGGCGGGCGGCGCCGGCGCGCGGGTGACGGTGCTAAACCGGGGCCCGGTGGCTGGCGTGTCTTCTGGTGGACTCGGCGGTGGTGGCGGTGGTGGGGATGGGGGTGGGTTCGGGGCATGCCGCGCGGGCGGGGTGCGGGCACGCGCGACGACGCGGCGAACACCGATACGTGGTGGCGCGGACGCGCTTGGGGCGGGCTGTTATAGCGGTGGTGTGTCGTGGCGGTGGAGGAGTGCGGCGCGCGGCGCCGGGGGCCGGGGGTGCCTGCCCGAGATTTGTAGCGTGGGCAACTCCGCAATGGGAGGTCACGTGCCGACGTCACCCCGACTCACGGCGGCGGGGGCAGGGGAGGCGGCGGCTCGAGCGCGCGGGCGGAAACGGCGGCGGCGGCGGCTTGCTCCCGCGGCGGCGGCGGACCCCGACGGCGCCCCCCTGCCTCCCCCGCCCAACTCCGGGAATCCGAAATCCGACTCCGACGATGGCACATCCATCCTGCTCGTGGCCAGCGCCGTGGGGCTGCTGACCGGCATGGGCTTACACTCGCTCACTTCAGAGCTCAACTTGAGGAACATCAGAAACACATCGCTCACGTCAGAGCTCCACTTGAGCAACTTCGGGACACATCCACGGGTTAATTTGGGTCATATGGGGGACAAAGTAAGCTTAAGTTGAGCGGAAAGGGGCAAGGTAAGCTCAAGTTGAGCGGAAATGGAAACGAGTGTAAGCCCCTGGTGACTGGCCTGGGCGTGAGCACCTTCAACATCGCCGAGCACGGCAGGGGCTTACACTCGTCCACTTTTCAGCTCAACCTGAGCCGTTTTTGTCACACCTCCCCGTGTCCCCCTGTCTAATAGACTCGGGGGTAATCATGCACCCAACGTATCCAGCAAAATGTGCTTACGTTGAGCCGAAAAGTGGACGAGTGTAAGCCCCTGCAGCACGGCATCCACGACTTCGTGTTTCTGAACGGTTCGCCCGACTTATATGACCTGGCGTGGCCAAACGCGGCTTCCCCTTCTCCTGCTATCATCCTGACTGCTCACCCATAGTGTACCGGTGTACCCGCACACACTCGCCGCGTCTCCTCCCTGGCCTGGCCACTCGCTCCCTGCCTGCTCACCCATAGTGTACCGGTGAACCCGTACACACTCGCCGCCTCTCCTCCCTGGCCTGGCCACTCGCTCCCTGACTGCTCACCCATAGTGTACCGGTGTAGCCGTGCACACTCGCCGCATCCTCCTCCCTGACTGTTTGCTAATAGCTGACCAGTGTACCCGTACACACTCGCCGCATCCTCCTCCCTGGCCTGACACGGCGTCCGGTTTCACCTCGGTACCTCGAAGCTGCTCCTGTTCAGCATGAAAGGGAACGGCGTGCGCGGCCTTGAAAGTTGGAGGGAGCGCGGCCGAAGTTCACAATGCTCCAATCGCTGAGCGCGGTGGCGGCGCCGACCATGGCCGGGTTCGTGGTCACGGGCAGGGGCTTACACTCGTCCACTGTTCAGCTCAACGTGACCACTTTTTGTCCCATGTGGTAGGGTGCTTTGCTGGTTTCAGTGACAAAAACGGTTCAGGTTGAGCAAACATTTGGAAGAGTGTAAGCCCCTGGTCATGGGGCTGCGGTTTCTGGCCGGGGGGTTCGCGGGTGAGGAGCCTCCGAGGCAAAAAGGTGCCCTCCAAGCGTCGGGCACAGGGGCGGGGGCAGGGGTGGGCCCCGAGGTCAGCGAGGCCAGGGTCAACGGCAGGAGCTTACACTCGTTCACGTTAGAGCTCAACTTGAGCAACTCCAGGACACATTCATAAGTTAAGCTGGGTTACATGGTGGACAGGAGAGCTCAAGTTGAGCTCAAATCGGAACGAGTGTAAGCCCCTGGTCAACGGTGCCGGGCCCGGGGTCAACGGGGTCGGAGCTGAGGTCAACGGGGCCGGAGTGGGAGCGGTGACCGGGAGTGCGGCGGGGGGATTGTCGGGGAGTGGTGGCGGTGACAGCACCGGCGACGCATGCATCGACGCGGGGGGCTCGTGCGATATCTGCAGCGACGCCGCCGGCACAGGCGCGGTGGGGGAGGAGGAGTGCGAGGCAGGGGCTTTCACTCGTTCCCATTTCAGCTCAACTTGAGCTCTTCTGTCCACCCTGTAACCCAAATCAACTCATGAATGTGTCCTGGACTTGCTCAAGTTGAGCTCCAACGTGAACGAATGTAAGCCCCTGGTGCGAGGCTAACTGGACACCGTGGATGGGGGCCGGGGCCGGTGCCGGGGCCGGGGCTAGGGCCAGGGGCGGGGCTGGGGTGCGGTTGTTTGGGATGGAATTGGGTACGGAGCGTGCCTCGCAATGGCGCGTGGCCTCCAAGCCCGCGTTGAAGGCCGCCGCTGCGGTAGTCAGCCTGGGCAGCGGCGTGTCGCTGGGCCCTGAGGTGGGGCGGTGCAGCTTGACCCTATCAAACCCATGTTGAAACCGCCTGGAACTAAGCGCTGGAAACTAAAATATGGTAAACTGCTTTCAAAAATTGCTTTCAATTTCAACTTGCGTCGCTACACAGAGGGTCCCAGTGTGGAGATCGGTGCCTCCGTCGCGGCAGGGCCCGGCAGCTATTGCTCGCCACTTCAATATATGCTATGAAATGTAAAGACAAGCCCACGCTCGAAAATGTGATGACCGGACATTTTAACTCAAGATGTCTTGAGTTAACATGTAGTTCCGAACGTGGGCTTGTCTTTAAATGTCATATGTAATTCAGGAGACGAGGGTTCAATATCCGTTGGATGATGTGGTATATAACGTGTGGCTGGCCCTCCGCAGCGGGCGCCATCGCGGCCGCCTCGGAGCCGCTGCGGCGGCGGCGCCTGGGCCTCATCGCCGCGGGCTCCGCCGCTGGGATCTCCGCCGGCTTCGGCGCGCCCATCGCCGGCAGGTGCTTACACTCGTCCACTTTTCGGCTCAACATAAGCACGTTTTATAGGATTCGCTGGGTGCTGTTTTTTCCCCAGTCTATCAGACAGGGGGACACGGGGAGGTGTGACCAAAACGGCTGAGGTCGAGCTGAAAGTGGACGAGTGTAAGCCCCTGATCGCCGGCCTGTTCTTCGCGTTCGAGAGCATCCTGCAGCCGGCGGCGCAGGCAGGGGCTTACACTCGACCACTTTTCGGCTCCACGTAAGCGCTTTCTGTGGCATGGGGGTTGCATTGAGGGATTGTTTTGGGGGTGTTTGCGAGGCATTGAGGGGTAGGGAGTGTGCACGGTGCATTCTGTGTCAGAAACGGCTCAGGTTGAGCTGAGAAGTGGACGAGTGTAAGCCCCTAGGCGCAGGCCGGTGACCTTTCCTCCACGTTCGCGGGCGGCAGCACCGGCGCCGGCGCCCTCACCACGGAGAGCATCATCCTGTCCGCCGTCCTCGCCGCCGTCGTGTCCAACCTGGTTGGGCAGTGCAGGATGACCCTGTCAGGCCCACGTCGAAAGCGCCTGGAGCTATCTGCTTGACACTATGACATGATGAACTGCTTCCAAGTTTTGCTTACAATTTCAACGTGCGCCGCTACAACCTGTTGTTGGGCAGCGCGCCGTCGTTTGTGGTGCCTGCGTTTGACTTGGAAAACGCGGCAGAGCTGCCTCTCTATTTGCCCTTGGGGCTGCTCTGCGGCGCTACGGCGGTGGCGTTCCGCTTCTCGTCGAACCTCCTCGGCCGGGGCTTCAACGCGCTGGAGCAGGGCGTAAGCGGTGTGGGCGGGGTGCCGCGGGAGTGGCACGCGCCGCTGGGAGGTCTGGCCTTCGGCTGCGTGGCGCTGGCCTTCCCCGAGGTGACCTACCAGGGGTTCGATAACGTGAACTCGATACTGGGCGCGGAGGGGTCCATCTTCCGCTCGCCGTACCCGCCCGTGCTCTTGCTGCAGCTCGTGGGTGTCAAGCTGGCGGCCACGGCGCTCTGCAGGCAGTCAGGGCTAGTGGGGGGTGTGTACGCCCCTAGCCTCTTCATGGGCGCGGCGCTGGGCAGGGGCTTATACTCGACCACTTTTCAGCTCAACCTGAGCTGTTCCTGTCATTGACCTCAACCACACATACGGAGTATCCCACAAAAGGTGAGCACAAAACGTGCTTACGTTGAACAAAAGAATGGACGAGTGTAAGCCCCTGGCGCTGGGGTCGGCCTACGGCGCCGCGCTAGTGCCGCTGGCGCTGGCCGGCGCGCCGGTGGCACCGCCGCAGGCCTACGCGCTGGTGGGCATGGCGGGGGTGCTGGCGGGCAGGGGCTTACACTCGTCCACATTTCAGCACAACCCGAGCCGTACCAGCCACTGACAGACTGAAGCTACTCGACATATCCCACAAAATGTGCTTACGTTGAGCTGAAAAAATGGACGAGTGTAAGCCCCTGCTGGCGGGCATCTGCCGCGTGCCGCTCACCGTGGGGGCTGCCAGATATACCCCGCCACGTCAAATCCACGCATGTTGAACTTTCGTTTCCTAACCTCAATGCCGGGGATACTAGCATCCCTGATCTCCTCGAAACGAGGGTCTATTAACTAAAAGAGCGCGGCGCGATCGGACTGACGGTGAGTCCATCGGTGAAATTTTCGAAATGACGGTTCTGATTGGCATTGGTCGAACGGGATTCGATACCACATCTTCTATGTCAGACCCGACACTAAGTATAATTTGCTTGGCATCCTATGATGCGGCGAGCAATGTGTGCCAGGCCCTCGCTGACGGCGATCCTGCTGCTGTTTGAGTTGACACACGATTACCGGATTATTCTTCCGCTGATGGGCACAGTGGGGGTGGCCAGCTGGGTGGCGGCAGGGGCTTTCACTCGTCCACTTTTCGGCTTATCGTGAGCACTTTTGAGGGATACGCAGGGTGGTTTCATAGAGTTTCGATGACAAAACCGGCTAAGGTTGAGCTGACAAATGGACGAGTGTAAGCCCCTGGGTGGCGGCGGCGGTGGAGGGGTGGATCACCACCTCGCAGACCAGCCCAGAGCCGGAGGAGGTTGAGTCTACTGTGGCGGTGGCGGAGGCAGGGGCTTACACTCGTTCACTTTCAGCTCAACATGAGCAGTCTTTGTGCCCCACGTGACCCAACTCGACCCATGAATGCGTCCCGAATGTGCTCAAGTTGAGCTCTGACGTGAACGAGTGTAAGCCCCTGGGCGGAGGCGGCGGGGGCGGCGACGCTCGAGCTCAGCGGCCGCAACGGCCTCCTCACCGGCCGCAGCGCCGCTAGTACCAGTACCAGTCGTATCCCTGACTCCGAGGTATCGGATTTGATGTTGACGGGGCTGGTGGTGGCGGATGCTATGCGGCGCAACGTGCCGCTGGTGAGTGCGGGCGCGAGTGCGGCGGAGGCGGCGGAGGCGGCGGCGGCGGCGGTGGCGGAGTGCTCCGGGTTCGCGGGGGCGGGGGCTCTCTGCTGCGCGCTCATCGTGGACCCCAAGGACAGCTCGTTGGTCGGCGTGGCGGGGCGGTGCAGGTTGACAGTATCAAAACCCGAGTTGAAAGCGCGCCTAGTTTCAGAGCTTGAAACTGAAATGTGATGAAGCGCTTTCAAACGATGCTTTCAATTTCAACTTGCGCCGCTACATTGTGGCCACCGCCGCGTCGCTCACAGCAGCGCTTGAGACGATGCAGCAGCCGGGAAGCAACGGGGTTAATGGGGTTATCATTTCGGCAGCAGCAACATGTGACCCGGGCGTGCCAGTGGTGTCGAGCTCAGCGACCCTGGTAGGGCGGTGCAAGTTGACCCTACCAAACCCACGTCGAAAGCGCCTGGAACTAAGTGCTTGAAACTGAAATGTGATGAACCGCTTTCAAAATTTGCTTTCAAATTCAAGTTGCGCCGCTACGCCCTGGCGGAGGCGTCGGAGGTGATGCGTGCAGCAGGGGGTGCGGCGCTGGCGGCGGTGGTGGCGGGCGGCAGCAGCGGGGGGGGGGGGGGGGGGGGGGGGGGGGGGGGGGGGGCCCCCCCCCCCGCGCCGCTGGGGGTGCTGGAGGCGCGTGCCGTGGTAGGGCGGTGCAGGTGGAACCGATGAATCCCATGTTGAAAGCGCCTGGGACTATGCGCTTAGACTACATTTGATAAACTGCTTTTAAGTTTTGCTTTCAAATTCAAGTTTCGCCGCTACATGATGGAGGCGGAACGGGACGCTGCGCACCTCCAGGCTGCGCTCCGGGCAGGGGCTTACACTCGTCCACTTTTCTTACAGTCAGCTCAACCTGAGCCGTCTCTGACACAAAATACATCCCGAACACCCCGTAATAACCTTTAACACCCTCAAACACCCCGTAACACCCCGTAACACCCCCTAAACATCCATTGGTGCACCCCCTATCCCACAGAAAGCGCCTACATTGAGCCGAGAAGTGGACGAGTTTAAGCCCCTGTCTCCGGGCATTGCCCGCTGCCGCCGAGGGCGACACAGCCACTGCCGGTGATGCCACGGTGACTGAGCCGACGAAGCCGCAGACGACAGAAACGGAAACGGTAGAGAGATAAAGGGAGCGAGAGAGACGCCTCCGCGTGTTTCCAAGCGGGGGGCGTTAGTCGCTGCTGTAGCTATAGCGCCAATAGATGTGAGTAGCTTATGTCAATCATAGTCGAGTCGATTGGTAGCCTATGAAACGATTGAAGCCAGTCAGACAGTGTATTGCAGTGTCGATCAATGCCAATTCGACCGCGACCGATCACAATTCAGTCTTGAGTGTTAGAGTGTTTGTGTCTTTACTAGCGTTCATCGAGCTCCAAGGCGCTCTCGGATTCACGTGCGAGACGTCCTGCGCGGGGAAATATCTTCAAAGTATACATTCTCGTCCGCAAGAAGATCGTACAGATGGAGTGCGTCATCGTGTGTCTCTTCGTCGCTTCGTGTGGTACCGTCGCCGTCCCTTGGGCACACTGTGCGTGGACACACCGGATGCTCTTCACGGAGCACTGAGTTGATCCAGCCAATTCAGCACCTCCTGCTTCCTGGGACCGGCGGCGCAAGGTACGCACGAGGTTCTCCCTCCACACCTCGCCGGTCGCGTCATTCTCCCGCACCCACTGCAGCACCTCCAGTCGCCCGGCCCGTGCGGCGCATGCGCAGGTGTTCGAGTCCCACCGGCAATCATGCTCCATCGCCCACTGCAGCACCGCAATGTGCCCGCCCTCAGCAGCGAATGCCGGCGTCAACCAGTTCCATAGGCAGTGGTGCTCCCGCGCCCACTGCAGCACGTGCAGGTGTCCGGACCCAGCGGCGAACGCACTGGTCAACGTGCCCCACGGGCAGCCGTGCTCCCGCGCCAACCGCAACACCTCCAGGTGCCCGCCCATAGCGGCCATCCGACACGTCGTTATATCCCACGGGCAGCCGGCGTTGTGCAGCCACTCCGAGACCTCCCGGTTCCCACAACGAGCGGCGTATGAACAGGCCTCCTTCAAACATAGCGGTGGGAGGATGGACCCGAGGTGCTCGGGGGGTGTCATCTTCGCGCGTTTGGCCCATTGCATGAGCGCGGTCGCCGCCACCGCCGCCGCGCACCCGCGCCTCGCCCCCGCGAGCGAGGCGAGGTCCGTGGGGCCCAGCCGCCGCAGCACCTCCTGCTGAAAGAGGCCGGGCAGGTATTCCAGCAGGGGGGCGAGCAGCACCGACGGAGGAGGGTCGCCTGTCGCCGCGATCGTCATCGGAACTGGTGGTGATTGGCCAGGGAAGGCGGCGACTGCGCGTGCGTCTAGCGTTAGCGTTGGCGGCGGGAGTCGGGCGGCGCGCGGAAACTTGTGTCGGGGCGGCGCTCCCCTCGTGGCTTTTTGCTTGGCACCCTCCAGGCGGGAGCTGGCAGGCTGGTATCGAAGTCATATTCGATTAAGGAGTATACATTGTAGGTAGATGCAAGGCGGCGGTGGGCGGCGGTGGACGCGGCGGCGCGATGGACGGAGTACTCATGGTGCGTATCCACACCACGGCGGCTTCAGCTCTAGCTATCAAAGCAGTCGTTTTCCAGGCTATTAGTCTTTAGGTGCCTGGGCGGATTTTTCCATGTGTACATACAACGCTGTTGGCAGGAAGATGGTGTAGATGGAGTGCGTCATCGTTTCCGTGTTCGTCGCTTCGTGTGGTACCGACACCGTCATTGACCACATGCTGTTCAAACATACTGAGTGTTCTTCACGGCGCATTGAGCTCGTCCAGCCACGTCAGCACCTCCTGCTGCCTGGGCCCACCGGCGAGGTGACGCACGAGGTTCCCGCGCCATACCTCGCCGGTCGCGTCGTTCTCCCGCACCCACTGCAACACCTCCAGTGGCCCGGCAATAGCGGCGGAAAAGCACGTGCTTGATGTCCACGGGCAGTCGTGCTCCCGCGCCCACTGCAGCACCGCCAAGTGCCCGCCCTGAGCGGCGTATGCCGGCGTCCACCAATCCCACGGACAGTGGTGCGCCCGCGACCACTGTAGCACGCGCAGGTGTCCGGACCGAGCGGCGTACGCACAGGTCCACTTATCCCACGGGCAGCCATGGTTGTGCAGCCACTTCACCACCTCCAAGTGCCCGCCGCCAGCGGCGACCGCGCTCGTCTTGGTATCCCACGGGCAGCCGGTGTTGTGCAGCCACTCCAACACCTCTCGGTTCCCACAACGAGCGGCATGTGAACAAGCACTCTGCACACACAGTGGTTGGCGGTAACCCGAGGCTGCTATCGTCTTTACGAGCTTGGCCCACTGCATGAGCGCGGTCGCCGCCACCGCCGCCGCGCACCCGCGCCCCGCCCCCGCGAGCGAGGCGAGGTCCGTGGGCCCCAGCCGCCGCAGCACCTCCTGCTGAAGGAGGTCGGTTGGCAGGCTCCCGAGCAGGGGGCCGAGCGGCAACGACGGGGGAGGGTCGTCCTGCACCGCGGTTGTCATCGGTTTATTGAGGCGGGTGGCGAGGGGTCAGGGCGGTGGCTGCGGCGTTGACGGCGGCAGCAGCGGGAGTCGGGCGGCGTACGGGAGCTGGTGTGGGCGCTTTTTGCCCACCCTCGTGGCTTTTTGCTGGGCACCCTCGAGATCTCCCTCTCGAGGAGCTTGCATGCTAGTATAGAAGTCGTTGTTGGTCAACACATGCACATGCACATACTCGTACAGAGTGGAGAGGAGTAAGCTGCAAGAAGCCAGGCGGCGGGAGCGAGCAGCGCGCGGGGCGACGGGGCGCGATGGACGGAGTGCTCACGTACATATTACAGAACACGGCACATATAGCTCTACGAGTAGCTATCATAGTAGACGTCCTCCAGGTGCCGGCGCTGGCAAATATCTTGATGTATACGTTGTCGGCCAGAACTTTGAGCAGATAGAGAGCGTCATCGTTTCCATTGATGGTTGTCGCTTCGTGTGATACCGAAGATGTCTCTGAAATACACTTGCTTAGCTACATGGTAGGCTCTTCAAGTACCAGTGAGCTGATCCAGCCACGTCAGCACCTCCACCATCCTGGGCCCACCGGCGAAGGTGCGCACGCGCCACTCGCTCCACACCTCGCCGGTCGCGTCGTTCTCCCGCATCCACTGCAACACCTCCTGTTGCCCGGCCCGAGCGGCGAATATGCAAGTCATATTGTTCCATGGGCAGTCGTGCTCCCGCGCCCACCGCAGCACCGCCAGGTGCCCGCCCGCAGCCGCCCACACCGGCGTCGTCGAGTCCCACGGGCAGTGGTGCTCCCGCGCCCACTGCAGCACACGCAGGTGCCCGAACCGAGCGGCGTACGCACACGTCAGGGCGTCCCGCGGGCAGACATGGTTGCGCAGCCATCTCAACACCACCAGGTGCCCGTTGCCAGCGGCCGCACACGTCGTCGCGGCATCCCACAGGCAGCCGGTGTTGTGCAGCCACTCCAACACCTCTTGGTTCCCGCCACCAGCGGCGTGTGAGCAGGCTGCCTTCAAACACAGCGGTGGGAGGATGAAACTGAGGTGCTTGCGAGGTGTCATCTTCGCGCATTTGGCCCACTGCATGAGCGCGGTCGCCGCCACCGCCGCCGCGCACCCGCGCCCCGCCCCCGCGAGCGAGGCGAGGTCCTTGGGGCCCAGTCGCCGCAGCACCTCCTGCTGAAAGAGGTCGGGCAGGTACTCGAGCAAGGGGGCGAGCAGCACCGACGGGGGAGGGTCGTCTGACGCCGCGGTGGTCATCGGATCTCGGGGCGGGCGGCGATGGGTTGAGGAAAGGTGGTGGCGGCGTCGACGTTGGCGTTGGCGGTGGCCGCACGGTGGGAGTCGGGCGGCGCGCGGAAACTTGTGTGGGGGCGGCGCCTCTCTCGTAGCTTTTTGCTGGGCACCCTCAGGTCGTGAGCTGGCAGGCTGGTATGGAAGTGAAATTGGATAAAGAGGAGAGTGAAGTCCAGTCTCAAGTGAAAGTGCAAGATGCAATGCGGCGGCGGGCGGCACGCCTGGGCGCGCTGCGAGATGATCGCATTGCTTATGGATCGTACCTATATCACCATGCCATTGACTCTACACTCGGTATCAAACTATACGTCTTTCAGGCTATTCGGTGCCGGGAGAATATTTGCATGTTTACGTTGTCGAGAAGAGATGCTGTAGTTGACGAAGAGCGTCATCATTTCCATGCTCGTCGCTTGTCGGGTGATACCGTCGCCGTTTCTTGAGCACGCAGTGCGTGGATACGTTGGAGGCTCTTCACGGAGCACCGAGTTCATCCAGCCACGTCAGCACCTCCTGCTTCCTGGGCCCTGAGGCGTGGGTACGCACAAGGCGCTCTTCCCAAACCTCGCCGGTCGCGTCGTTCTCCCGCACCCACTGCAGCACCTCCAGTTGCCCGGCAATAGCGGCGTACGTGCAGGTGTCCGAGTCCCACGGGCAGTCGTGCTGTCGCGCCCACTGCAAAACTGCGAGGTGCCCGCCCTCAGCGGCCCATGCCGGCGTCAACCAGTTCCACGGGCAGTGGTGTTCCCGCGCCCACTGCAGCACGCGCAGGTGCCCGGACCGAGCGGCGTACGAACACGTCGACAC
>Ga0307489_10001469_pt1 | contig 15528 bp, 22 predicted proteins | sample SB12metaG_FD_202247 | JGI IMG/M metagenome (GOLD analysis project Ga0307489, IMG submission 202247) | Sea-ice brine microbial communities from Beaufort Sea near Barrow, Alaska, United States - SB 1.2 | ecosystem: Environmental > Aquatic > Marine > Coastal | place: USA: Alaska | collected... | reverse complement strand
GAAAGATATCTCGGACAAGCAGTACGTGGCGGAATTAAAAACGATTAATGAGTTGCGGAAGGTGATACTTATCGCCCAAGGGGTTGGATGGGTAATGCTCGGAATCACTTTCTACGTCCTCATCAGCGCGTTCCAGGACTCGCAGGGGACGTGTGACTCGCCTGAGAAAGCGCCAAACTTTACATGGGCCATTCTATACGGCGAGCTTCTGTTCTTCGCGAGCTTTTGCTTCATGCAGATTCTCGAGATCGTGGGCGCGGTCTCTGCAGAGCAAGCTGATTTAGCGTACATCATTCTCTCCTTCTCGAGCAATTCATACTTGGGATGGATGATCTACGGCGGGAACTTCGTTCAGGCCTAACAATAGGTTGCGGTTCTTAATCACCTTGAGGGTCGATGAATATAAATATAGCGTTTATTTTTTAGCGTTTAGTCAGTGGGCTAGGTTTTTAGCACAAGAACTCCCGTGCGTCATGGGATTCAACATTTTCACGATCGACAATGATAATCTTAACATCGCGCATGGCGTCTCGGCAGGTTGTCACCTCGTCAGCGCCTTAATCTTGATGGCCGCATGGGGCTCGCCAAAAGGGACGACGGTGGTCGCCAGGACCTCGTCTACCCACTCTACACCGCGTTTACGTCGTGGACCGACCCAGACTTTGCGGATCCTTTTTTAACAGGTAAAGGAATTGGTGCGGATGGTTCAAGTGTTAACAATGGATATCATTATAATCGATGCAGTACAATTAAGGATTACAATTATGATCAGTGTCATCGACCCGAAAAAGAATGCGATCAGCCCAAGGCGCTAGAGTTCACACCCCACACAACTCTCACGCCCGCGTTTAAGGACTCCGGTATTATGCTCAGTTTGCATTGGGTCGTCGTAATTTTCTTTCTCGTATCCGCCTTCTTCCAAACCGTGGCGGTCACGGCGACCGCCAACGATTTCATTATGCCGTCTACCATCCGCTTCATCGAGCACTCCATCACTACGCCCCTGATGACCGTGGCAATCGCGCTGCAGATTGGGATCATGCACACTCATTCTTTGCTTATAATCGCGACACTCAGTTGGGCATGCATGATGGCCGGGCTATGTTGCGAAAAGACCCGCTTGGCCAAGGCGACCATCATCGATAAAAACAAGATAATCAAGAACGATATGTCCAACAAGGAGTACGTGGCGGAATCCAAGACGGTCGATGAGCTGCGTAAAGTAATATTCTTTACCCAAACCGTTGGTTGGGTGATGCTTGGTATCACATTCTACGTTATCATAGGATTTTTCCACGCCTCGCAACAATCGTGCGATTCTCCAGAAACGGCACCAAACTTCATATGGGCTATCCTTTACGGCCAGATTCTATGCTTCGTCCTCTTTGGCCTTATGCAGGTTCTCGAGATCGTGGGTGCGTTGTCTGCAGGGCAGGCTGATTTTGGCTACATCGTACTTTCCCTCGTGAGCAAAACCTATCTGGGATGGATGATCTACGGAGGGAATTTCGTTCAATAGTGAAGGCATGGCACCCTAAAACCTGTGAAGGGGATAAATCAAATTAGAATCGAATTAGAATCATTGTAAAAATAATAGACCTAGATATGTAATGATTGAAAGGGCTTTGATCTTTGTCCCATGGGACATGAGCCGATCAAGTTTGAGAAATATATATTTTGATAATAATCCCATGGTTTTTGAGTAATTTATTAAAATTTTCACGCCGTGTCGCCGTACTCGTCGCGCCCGGCAAATTATCGTTCGCCGTTTGAGAAACAAAAGCATGCACCCCTGAAACGTTGAGATGTTTTTTTTGGCGCGAAATGCTCGACAAAAAACATTCGCCGTTTTAATAATCAAAAGTATGCACCCCTGAAACGCTGAGATGTGTTTTTGGCGCTGAGCGCTCGAAAAAAAAACGATCTCATAGATATTGCTTAAATACGTTCCAGTATGATAGAAATAATCAATAAAATGTAAATTGGGCAAAAATCTCTCAGTGCTTTAGGGGTGCAGACTTTTGAGTTTTTAAAGGCTTGATGATTTCTGGTAATGAACACTCGGCTCCGAGTATATAAGATGTCATACTGCAAAGATACACCGTCGTTGTAGACATGACGTCAAGGGAAGGATCGCCGGGTTTCAACCCGTTTTCGTCGGTGGACAACACCTGGGGGCGAGCGTGTTTCGTGAGGCGTGACCGAAAAGGAAAACGGGAGTACGTACACACGTTACAAAATGCTAAAGGAGAATGTTACGGCGCCGATTACATGGTCAACGGTGCATTCGTCGAAGTTTTCGATGACTACGACAGCTTCTATGAACAAATAGACGTCAGACAATACCATGGCTTACTCAAAGGCGTTCAATTCGCATTTGTGACGACAGGAAGTGTCGATTTCATCACCGATGACGAGAAAGTTTGTGTCCTCTGGTTCCAGCAGAGAAAGGGACGGCCCTTTACAAGTAAAAAAGACGAGCCGATAGTCGCTTTCCCTATGAAGGGGTTGCTTGAAGATGAGACGGGCGAGCAATGGCTGCGAGGCTCTACCTCAAAGGGGCGCGCGTCGGGCTGCCAACTGTGTCTGGCGGCGGCGGCCGTCGAGTTAGTGAACGTTCGTGTCACGCCCCCCACGGTTGCACCCCCGCCGTGCCCGCCGCCCCCGCCGCAAACGTTCTTGGGAGGCCCAAATCACTGGCAAATCCGCATGTTTCCCGAATTCCCGGAAACACTTCGAAACGGGGGTTTGAAGTTACGATCGACCAGTTTAGCCTGTATGATTTGGTAATTGGCCCGAATCGAGTGCGAGTGGGCTGGACGAGTATCACGTCAGGTATTCTCGGTTTCCCGAACGAAATCTCCAGACAGCTGTTCAGCCTGTACACTCCCGACCCCTCCTCTGACGTCATCGCACCTCAATTCGGCCCAATTGCCAAATCATACAGGCTAAATTGGTCGATCGTAACTTCAAACCCCGTTTCGAAGTGTTTCCGGGAAATCGTCAAATCGGCGGACCTGACTGGGCACCCCACCTCGCGAGTGCCGGCGGCGGCGGCGGCGGCGCGGCCGGTCGCGGCGGCGGCTCGCGTGAGCGATCGCGTCGCCTGCATGGCGCGAGTGCGAAGCAGTCGCCGGCCACGGCGTCGCGGATGGCAATGTTACGCGAAGGAGTGGAGTGACAGGGACGCGACGGCATCGTCAGGTCCAATGACAGATGCCGTCGCCGATGCCGTACCCTGTGCGTGGCGTTTAGGGTTTGTGTTTTAGGCTACCCTAAACGCTCCGAAGAGAGCGAGGAGACTTCAAAATCCTACATTTGAGACACAACGGCAGCCCGGCGGCACGCGGGATAGGGCGGGCGGTATGGCGCTGAAGTGGCGCAGCGAGTTCGACAAGTTCGTGGTGACCACCAACTTCGAGCGCCGCGGGTGGGAGAAGTGGAACCCTTCCGGCGACGACGACTGGAACGTGTTTTGGGTAGGGTGCCGAATACCGATGCCCCGTTGCCCACTGTCACGCCGCGCAGGTTCACACGACGACGCGTTCGCCGTTGCCCTGAGCTGCCGTTGCCCACACCGTAGACGATGCATTGACGTCATTTGCCTCCTAGTCCGCCCCATCCTCTTCCTCCTCCTCCTATTCCTCCGCCCAGCCCCACCCTTCCCGCACAGGGCCGTGGCAACTCCAAAGTGTACTTTTTTCACATTTTCCAACCTCAAAACTAGCCGTGACCGTAGCGCGGCGCTGTGGACCCCATCGCGCGCCGTAGGTCATCTCCGGCGCGCGATTGCGGTGCTGTGTGAGCTACAGCGCCTCACCACTGCGCTAGTCGTAACGGTGTAGCATCGCGCGCGTATCGGTTGGCCGAATGCCATCTTCCAGAAGTGGGCATCCCATCCTTGTAGAAAGGGCGCCTGTCAACTTCAATGCTTGCCGACAAGTAGCTGGGTGCCGTCCACGCGTTTTACGGAAGGTAGGTCCCCATTCTAAGTACTCGTGCCCAGGGGCCATGTGTATGCGCCATCCATAGCCGGTTCGCATCATACCACACCCCGGCGGTTCAGGCACTCGGCTGCTGGACTCTCCAGTCTCCACCTGCCCAGCTTGAGTTGACTTGAGCTGTCGAAATGGCACGAGCTGAGTTGAGCTGACCAAGGGGAGCAACATGTGTATCCCGTCGGGGTTTAGGTAAGGAGTTCAAACGGAGTACTGCCTGGGTTGTCGGCGGGGGCTTACGCTCGTCCACTTGTCGGCTCAGTTTGAGCGGTGTTGGTCACTGAAACCACCCTATGTACTTCACAAAAAGTGCCTACATTGAGCTGGAAAGTGGACAAGTGCAAGGCCCGGATTGTCGGCCAATGTGCACACGGTGAAGCAGATCTTCAACCCCGAGAACGGCATCCGGCTAGGAGACCACCAGGTATGGCGGTGCAGGTTGACCCCGGGCTACCCGCGCTTGGATGTATGAGATTGCAGCTGATCAATGATGAACCGCTTTCGAACTTTGCTTTCAATTTCAACTTGCGCCGCTACCACCAGGTGGTTAACCACTTCCCCAACCACTACGAGCTGACTCGTAAGGCAGGAGGTTTGCTGAGAACAAGCACTCCACCGACATTGGCTCTCCTCCTCCTCCTCCTCCTCCTCATTGGGGGGTTGACGGCAAGTGCTCGACCGACAATGAATCTCCTCCTCATCCTGCGTGTCACTGTATGGGCCTTCACCCTGCAGTTACCGTCCCAGTATGAGCCTGCTCCCTGACATGACCCGGGTCAGTCACGATCCGATCGTGATTCGAGTGCTTGTTCTCAATGACCCTGCCGCCAGGACCTAATGGTGAAGAACCTGAAGCGCTACCGAAAAGAGCTAGAGAAGGAGGCACTGTCTGCAACACTCAGCGGGGCGCAGGGCGGGGGACAGGGCGGCGCCGGGGGCAACTCGTCTCTCGCCATTCTGGCAGGGGGGTTATTGAGAACAAGCACCTGACCGACGTTGAATCTCCTGCTCCTCGTCCGCGTATCCATGTAAGTATTCACACGTATAGCTGGTATGAAGGCAGTACTACTAGTACAGGTGGTATCAAACATAGAGGATGCCTATCACACGCACGGAACGGGAATGCACCATGCAGGCGTAGTGGCCACTCGGCTGCGACGACCGACGAACATCAGCAGGAGCGACCCAGGGTATGCTCCCTCTTGATCGAGTGCTTGTTCTCACTGACCCTCCGGCCAGGAGCAACTGGACTTTGTGCCGTTGACGTTCACTCTACCCGCGGACTACTCGCTGTTCGTGGAGGAGTTTCGGCGGGTTCCGAACAGCACGTGGATTATGAAGCCCACGGGGAAGGCTCAGGGCAAGGCAGGGCCATCAGCTTCCGAGACTGTTTTTCCATAGATCAGCAAGGTGTCTGACCGTTCCAGCACGCTCCGCAAACCGTTCCAAGACTGTTTACCCACTGCTCGGCAACCCGTCAGACCGTTCCAGCGCCGCTCATCCTATATTGCACCTCGAGGCTGTCTCAAAGAGACTCAATTCAGCCAATCCGGGAACTGGTGTAAGACACTGGCGCAAGGGCATATTTCTGATCAACAAGCTCGCACAAGTTAAAAAGTGGGCGACGGGGCAGTCATGGAATGGCGGCGCCGCACAGGAGGCAGGAGTTACACTATTCCACTTCTCAGCTCAACCTGTGAAGTTTTAGTCACTGAAATCACCCAACGCACGACTCAAAAAGTGCTCGCGTCAAGCCACAAGTGGACGGGTATGCCAAGGCTTCCACCTGTCCACTTCTCAGCTCAAGCCGAGTCATTTTCGACACTGCTACTCCATGAACCCACCCAACGTATCCCTCAAAAAGTGCTTACGTTCAGCTGAGATCTGGACGACTGAACGCCCCTGATATGAGGCGTACATCGTGAGCCGCTACATCAACAACCCGCTGCTGGTTGGAGGCAAGAAGTTCGACCTGCGCATCTACGTGGCAGGGCCCAAGATGTGTTGAGCGCAAGCGTTCGACCGACGTCGAATTGACCATTCACCAACATCGGGCCTGAATCGGGCCGCTTACGTTTAGGGGGGCGAAGCTGAGTACACGGTGGACTTGGAGCATACGGTGAACTCGGAGTTGGACGCCAATCACGGACCAAGCCCGCGCGTTTGCATCTGCATTCGCCGTGGAGCCCGCGTGTCTATATATGCATTCTGCCTGAAGGTAAGGCATGCTTGCTAACGGTTCGAGAACATGTGCTCAACGACCCTCCTTATTGGTGGTCACGTCGTACCGCCCACTCAAGGCGTACATATCCCGCTTGGGCTTCGCTCGCTTCTGCGGCACCAAATACAGCGCGGAGGTGGGCGACATCGATAACATGTTCGTGCACCTGACCAACGTGGCAGGGGGGTTATTGAGAACAAGCACTCGACCGACGTTGAATATCCTCCTCCTACTCCTCCCCGGGGGATTATGGAGAACAAGCACTCGCCCGACGTTGAATCACATCTTCATCCTCTGCGAGTCTGTATGAGCGTTCACCCTGATGGTTGGTCATATTTCGATCCCGGTCGAGTGCTTACTCGACCGATGTTGAATATACTACTCCTCCTCTGCGCATATGTATGGGGATTTACCCTAAAAGTTATTCTTACTCTGATATCGGTCGCGTGCTTGTTCTCAATGGCCCTCTGGGGTGGCGATCCAGAAACACGGCGAAGACTACAACGAGAGCCATGGCAACAAGTGGTCGTTGGCCAACCTCAGGCTGTACCTCGAGGTGGGATCTGGCAGATACCCTGCCCGCCTCGTCATCATGATCATCTAGACTGTCGTCTCTTGAGTTAGATCGCGTCACGTGACGTGGCGATAATCAAGTGGTCGTTAGCCAACCTTAGATTGTACCTGGAGGTACTGCCTGGCAGATACTGTGCCCACCACATCATCTCCTCCATGTAGACCCTCCGTTCTTGACTTAAATCACAGCCACGGCAACAAGTGGTCGTTGGCCAACCTCAGGCTGTATCTTGAGGTACGGCCTGGCAGCTATTGTGCCCGCCACATCTTCCTCCATAAACTAGACCCTCCTCATTGAGTTAAGTCGCATCAAGACTACAACGAGAGCCACGGCAACAAGTGGTCGTTAGCCAACCTGAGATTGTACCTGGAAGTACGGCCTGGCATGTTACGTCATATTCCTCAAATATACCCTCCTGTCTTGAGTGTATCGCATCATGTGATTTGGAGAACAAACGGTCGTTGGCCAAACTCAGGTTGTACCTGGAGGTAAGGCCTGGCAGATGCAGTGCCCGCCACGACATCATCCTCATGCAGACAGCACGTCACGTCATGGATCACCACGTCATCCGTCATCCTCCACATTTGGAGCCTCCTTGTTTAAGCTGAACTGTATCACGTGACGTGGCGAGCGCTATACGCCTGGCCTGGCAGACGTTGCCCGTCACGTCATCCTCCGCATTTATACCCTTGGTTCATGAAGTGATTGGCGCGATGTGTCGAGATGTGTATGCCTGACCTTCCTCGGAGGGGACGCACGGGCGCACGGCGACGGATGAGCTCTTTGCGGGGATCAACGACTGCATCGTGCACTCCTTGAGGTCGGCTCAGGTAGGAAGGGAAATGCACGTATTGCATGCGGCGTCATCCAACGTGTGCTGAACCCTCGTTCTGGTGGTTAGACAGCATCCTATAATACATGACGAGCATTATTTGCGCGGCCCTGATGCCAGAACGTCATTATTAATGACAGGCACTGCTTTGAGCTGTATGGGTACGATATGCTCATCGATGAAAACCTCAAGCCGTGGCAGGGATGAGCAAGTATCGTCCGCCTGGTGATCGACATGCTTCTCGTACCCTCGTTTATTGAGAGAGCTTCAGCGTAACGATGTGAATACGACCAACCGCAAGCTCCTCTTTGACCACTTGGCCAGCTGGTTACAAGATATCTACACCATAATCCTGAGCAATGTTTGCCAGGCCGTGAGCTTTGGCTGATTGAGGTCAACGCCAGCCCTTCGCTGTCGTGCACGGTAGGGTCTGGCGGATATTGCCCGCCTTGTCATCAGACGCACTTTGGACCCTCGCTTCTGAAGCTGAATGGCACCCTACGACGTGATAAGTATAATGCCCGCCACGACATCCAACGCACGTTGAACCCTCGTTTATGGAATTGAATGGCACCCTCTGACGTCGCGAGGACATTGCCTACCACGGCATCCAACGCACTTTGATCCCTCGTTCATGGAGGTCAATGACGCCCTATGACGTGGCCAGCAATATCCGCCAGGCCCTAGTGCATGACGGAGGCGGACCGTACGTTGAAGAACCGAGTGATCCACGACACGCTGGCGGTGGCGGTGCCGCCGGGGAAGCTTGAGCGGGGTGAGGCCTAGTACCATCCTCTGACTGTTGCTCATAGTGTACCAGTGAATATTCGATTCCTCCTACTGCTCACAGAGGGTTTAGACCTGGCACCATCCCCTAACTGTCTGCTCATAGTGTATCTGTAGACATTCGCTTCCTCAGCCGGCTCAAGCGTCTGGGAGTGGGGTGAGCATTGGTACCATCCTCTGGCTGCTTGCTCATAGTGTACCTGTTACCACCATCCTTCACCCCCTCCTCCGCCTCTTGCACCTGAACATGTTACCACTTAATATGGTCATTTGACCAAATACTGCCGCTCGATGCTGGGCCTTACAGCGGGGCCACTCGTTCGGTGCGCGTGCGGCGGCGGCAGCGGCGGGGCGGCTGCCGCCTGGCGGGGGCGGCGTTGGTGGTTCCGGGGGGCCGGGCGGGGGTGCGGAGAATTGGGGGGTCGGCGTGCCCGCGGCAGTGGCGGGGACGTTGGATGTGCTTGTGGATGAGGCGGCAGAGACGGCGGCGAAGGAGGCTGCAGTGGCAGGGCCTGACCGCTTTCGTATACTGTGCCATTGTATCCGGTCACAATCGCCGCGTCTACCTCTCTGGCAGCCTGGCCTGGCTGCTCGTCCCTTGTTTGTCATATCTGCCTGTTGCTTTGTCCCACAAGCCTCGCCGGGACCAACTCAAATATTCTGGCAGCCGAATTCTAGAAACTGACTGATTGTGAGGCCAGGGAGCAGGAGTTGTGATTGTGTAAGGGTATATGGTACTGGCACACTATGTGCAAACAGTCAGGACGCCGTATCAGGCCTGGGAGGAGGAGGCTGCGAGTGTGTTAGGGTACACTGGCATACTATGAGCAAACAGTCATGGATCGAGTGGCCAAACCAGGGAGGAGGAGACGGCGAGTATGTACGGTTACACTGGTACACTATGTGCAAACAGTCAGGGAGCGAGTGGCCAGATCAGGGAGGGGTAGACGGCGAGTGTGTACGGGTACACTGGCACACTATGAGCAAACAGTCATGGAGCGAGTGGCCAGACCAGGGAGGAGGAGGCTGCGAGTGTGTACGGTTACACTGGTACACTATGAGCAAACAGCCATGGAGCGAGTGACCAAACCAGGGAGGAGGAAACGGCGAGTATGTACGGGTACACTTGTACATTATGTGCAAACAGTCAGGGAACTGGTGGGCGGGCTAGGCAGCAGGATGAGGCGAGTATGTACGGTCACACTGGTACACTATGTGCAAACAGTCATGGAGCAAGTGGCCAAACCAGGGGATAGGAGACGGCGAGTGTGTACGGTTACACTGGCACACTATGAGCAAACAGTCAGGGAACTGGTGGGCAGGCTAGGCAGCAGGATGACGCGAGTATGTACGGGTAGGTTTAGGGTTTAGGGTTTAGGGTACACTGGTACACTATGAGCAACCGGTCAGGGAACTAGTGGAGGACCCTGAGCGGCGGCAGCGGCAGCGGCACTGAAAGTGGCGCGCAAATTGTCGGCAAGAAAAGCTTCCGGCGCCTCGTGAGAAGGCGCTTCGTGGGGCAATAACAGTAGTGAGGCGAGGACTATAGACAATATAGCAATAAGCTAGTCCACGCTGGCCGTGTGATCCGCCTTCAGGCTCGATGATCGTTGGATATAAATGTTTTTATGGTCTATCCTTGGTAAGGTAATCATTAGTAATCAATAGTAATCAATCGTCATCAAATGTAATCAGGCGGCGGCGGCTGCGGCGCTCGAATGTGCCCGCTTCCGCCCCTCCAACCCCCCAGGCTGCATCTGCCCCTCCTGCCGCAGTTTCTGCACCAACACGTCCAGCGTCTCGACGGCCCGCAGCCAGGGGGTTACACTCGTCCACTATTCGCCTCAACGTAAGCGCTTTGTGTGGGATAGGGGATGCATGTAGGGGTTATACAGGGGGTGTTTAGCGGGTGTCAGGGGATACTAGGGGTTGTCTAGGGTGTAGTTTGTGTAATTTGTGTCAGAAACGGCTCAGGTTGAGCTGAAAAGTGGACGAGTGTCAGCCCTTTCCCGCAGCTGGTCCAACTCGCCCGCGTATTCCTTTTAGCAGGGGCTTACACTCGTTCACGTTAGAGCTCAACTTGAGCAGCTCCAGGACACGTGCATGAGTGAAGTTGGTTTATACGGTGCTCGGAAGAGCTCAAGTTGAGCTGAAATGGGAACGAGTGTAAGCCCATGCCTCGTAGGCGAAGTTGAGTGCAGCTTTGAGGCTTTCCGAGGCGAGGGGCTTACACTCGTCCACTCTTCAGCTCAACCTAAGCCGTTTCTGACGCAAGATACACCCTAAACACCCCCTAAACCCACATCACATCTGCTACACATCCCCCTAAGTAGCCCCTAATTGCGCCCCCTATTCCACAGAAAGCGCTCACGATGAGCGGAAAACTGGAGGAGTGTAAGTCCCTGCCCGAGGTGTGCACACCGCCCAGTTTACGGTTCCTACTCTTGTTCAGCACGATTCCGTGCAGGTCGCACAACAGCCAGGGGCTTACATTCGTCCACTTGTCATTTCAACGTGAACGCTTTTTGTGGTATAGGGGGTGCGTTTGGGGGTTGTTTACGGGGAGTTTACGGGGTTGTCAGGGGGTGTCAGGGGGTGTCAGGGGGTGTCAGGGGGTTTCAGGGGGTGTTTAGAGTGTGTTTTTGTGGCAGACACGGCTTTGGTGGAGGTGAGAAGTGTACGAGTGTATGCCCCTGCCCACAGCATCATGCGGTCCCACGCGCGGGCGGCGTCCTCCTTGCGGTCGAACGTACCCAAGTGTGTGTTCTGGCCGTTGTGTGGCGGCGCAAGTTGAATTTGAAAGCAGAAGTTGAAAGCAGTACATCACACTTTAGTTTCAAGCACATAGATCCAAGCGGTTTCAACTTGGGTTTGATAGGGTCAACCTGCACCGTGTTACCGTTGTCTTTGAACTTCGCTTTATAGCGCCCGTAGCCACTGGTGGACACTCCGGTGAACGTGGAGGTGACGGCCCCTCGGGCGGCGGCAAGCTCCGACGTGGCCGCACGTATCAGCGGGATATGCTGGTCGTCGTCGTCGTGGCCTTCCAGCCTGTCATAAAGGTCGCTGTCGTTGCCGTCGTCGTCGCCGCCGCCGACCTCCTCGACCACCTCCTCCTCCTCCTCCTCCTCCTCCGCCTCCTCCTCCCCCTCCTCCTCCTCCTCCTTCCCCGCCTCCCCCTCGCCGACGAGCCCAAGAGGAGCGTAATTTGCTTCACCCTCTGCCCGACGGCGGAACACCTCCACCCCCAGCGAGGCCAGCACCCCTGTCACGGCCACATGCGGCTTCGCCACCCCCACACGCACATCCGCTACCGTTGGGAACTGGCGCAGGATACCCGCCGCGATGCGCCCGCTCAGGCACTCGATCAGATCCCTGGCTGGAGGGTCGTTGAGAACAAGCTCTCAACGGGAGGTCGGAACATGACTTACCTTCAGGGGGGATGGGCAGTAGGGTCATCGTGACCAAGCACTCGAAGGATGACAGAGCATGACTTACGTTGAGGGTGAATGCGCACACAGACGCGCGGAGGAGGAGGAGGAGGAGGAGGAGGGGGGAGAGGAAGACTATGAAGAGGAGGAGGAGGGGGAGGAGGAGGAGGAGGAGGAGGAGGAGGAGGAGGAGGAGGAGGAGGAAGAGGACAGTCAACGTCGGTCCTGTGCTTGTTCTCAACAACTCCCCTGCCTAGACTGCCCCTCCACCTCCGTCTTGACGAGATCAAACGCCGCCGCGTAGTTCACGGTGTCGACCAGGTCGTCGGACGCGGCCGCAGCCCGCAGGCACACCGACATGGTGACGTCCACCACAAACTTCTGCCCCAACACCTTTTCCTCCTTCAGCACCTGAAGACAGGGCCTCAGACTACTACGGGAGCCATGTCCCTGTGTCGTAATAAACAAACCATACGGCAGTTCAAATGGCCTGATTTGTATGGCGCAAGGACAGCGATCTGGTATCGACAGCGTCATTGTGACGCTGTCGATACCAGATCTCTGACCTTGCGCCATACAGGAAGGGGGATTTTCTTACGATACAGGGGCCTGAGTCCCGTGGTAGTCCCTCAGGCAGCTCAACCTACCTGTTCACTCATAGTGTACCAGTATGGTCACGGCGGAGGGCTACACAGATCGGCCCTCTGTACCAGCTCATAACTAGACAGGCGTGAAAATTTCACGCCTCGTTTTTTTGTTTTTTCAGGATTAACACGTGTGCTCACGTGTTTGCTCACTGGGAAACCATGCCCTTGATAACTTCGAACGTTTGCCATTTCGAAAATCTTCATAAATCACGTGCGAATCGCCTCGCTAGGAGGGGAAATATCGCACGTGTTAGTCATCAGCTGGTACAGAGGGCCGATCTGTGTAGGGCGCAGCAAGCGCGTACGAGCTCACTGGAACACTATGATCGCACAGTCTGGACGCCTTGTCAGGTCAGGGAGGAGGATACAGTGAGTGTGTACCGGCGGTGCACTAAAAGGGGGAAATTCACATCGCGTGGGGCCCCGCTCCGTGGTACCCCGTGGAAGGTCATCGCGTGTCAGGTCAGGGCGAAGGATGCAGCGGGTGTGTACTGTTGCACTATGGCAAAGTGCGTGAAACCACTTAGATACTAAGTAAGACTGAGTGCTAAGTCGTCCCGCTCAACCAATCAGTACGCTCCATCTGGACGACTTAGTACTACTTGTGGCTAAGTGTCTATGTGGTTTCACGCACTTTGTCATACACACAGACATGCAGGGGACGTCGCATCAGGCCTTGCCCCGTGATACCCGTGGAAGGTCATGCCGCGCATGTGTACCTTATCCGCCGGCGCTGGCGCGTGTAAGTGGGACGCGCGGGAGGGGGGCGCGGTGGTCATGCCCCGCATGCGCACCTTGTCCGCCGGTGCCGGCGCGTGTGAGGGGGGCGCCTCCAGTCAGAGACACACACCCACAGCCCGCCACGTCATTGACTCTCACCTTCTACTGACCCTCAGATTTTCAATTGATGGGGAAGAATGCTTATTAAAAGGTGGTGTAGGAGTAGGGGTCTAATCATTGTAGCTATCGGTAAAACGTGAATTAAATCAAGGGCTCTGGTGCCATTTAATTACATGGCATCCTACAGTACTGAGTGTGACGTGTCAAGCGATATCTTCCGGGCCATACCTGGAGGGGGCGCGCGTCGGAAGCGGGGCGAGGCGCCGCCACTTTTTCGTTGCGCGGTTTGGTGGACCCGGACACTAGGGACTGATGGACAGTGCTCGCCATGTCATAGGATGCCGTTTAACTTAAGAAACGGGGGTATAAAACTCGTTAAATAACGTGGGTAATGAATAGTGCTCGCCACGTCATGGGATGTCATTTACCTCAAGAAACGAGGGTCTTATATGCGTTTGATGACATGGGTTTAGGTCTTAGGGTTTAGGGTTTAGGGTTTCGTGGCGAGCACTGTCCATCAGACCCTACCGGGCACGGGCACCGACGCGGCCGCTCTCTCGAAGCGCGGTTTGGCAGCCTCCACCTCCCGACGCAACACCCGCCGCAATCTGGCAGCCTCCAGCGCCGACGCCTGCGGCGGGCTCATATTTGTTCTCGCGGACTCGGGCACGGACCCGGGCGCCCGCGGCGACCTGGCGGCCTGCACCGCCTCCGCCTGCAGCGGGCTGATACCCCTCGCGGGCATTGGCACAGACGCGGGCGCGGGCGCCCGCCGCAATCTAGCAGCCTCCACCGCCTCCGCATGCGCCGGGCTGGGCGTGAGCCCCCGCTTCAATCTGGCGGCCTCCCTCGCCGCCGCCTGCGGCGGGCTGATGCCCCTCGCGGACTTCGGCGCGGGCGCGGGCGCGGGCGCCCGCGGCGATTTGGTGCCCCCCACCGCCGCCGCCTGCATGGCTGCCAACCTGCATCGCCCTACTGTGGATGTAGCCGGTGGCGCCGCCGGTGCCGTGGTCAACATCGCTTGTAGGTCATGCCTTATCATCTTCTCAGCGTCGTCAGAGTTCGCTGCCCGCGCCTTGACGGCCTCTCGCAGCTCTGCCGTCGAGATGTATCGGCGCAAGTTGAATTGGAAAGCAACCTTTGAAAGCGGTTCAGCATATCCTAATCTCGAGAGCGTAGACTACGTCCAGGCGGTTCCAACAGGCGGTTTCATCAGTTCGCCTCCCTACCGAGAACGTGTTCCATGTCTCCGCCGGCGCCGCCGATGCTACCGCTGTCGTGCCGTCGGCGTTAGCCGGTGTCGTCGCCGCCGCCATCGGTGCCTTGGCGACAGCCGGTGTCGTGGCGGCAGCCGGTGTCGTGGCGGCAGCCGGTGTCGCTGATGCCGTCGCCGCATTCAGCTCCTCCACCGCCTCGGGCGGCTGTGATGCGCCACATCCGAAGCACTGTGGGCGCTTTGGGGGGTTTTGCGATCTGCAATCGCCGCACAGCCAGCTGTCTGTCCGTGAATTAGGGACCAAATGATGGTGCTCGCCACATCAAATAATGCATATAGAACCCTCGTTTCTTGAGTTCCAAGGCATCCTCTGGCTCTGACGTGGCGTGCACTATCCTGCGGTTCCCCACCCCGTAGCGAGTCTGGGGAAACTTGATTTGGCGGCGGCGGCCGGCGAGGTGGTGAACGCCGCCACCGCCCCCCACGCCCTCCGCGGCGCCCCCGCCCCCTTTACTACCGACAGTGCTGCCTCCTCTGCCACCGCCGCCGCCGCACCCGATGACTGGATTGGATTTGTTTTGGGCGAGGTGGTGAACGTCCTCGCCGCCCCCGCCGCCGCCCACGTCGCCCCCGACGGTACCCACGCCCGAGATGGCGCCGCCGCCCCTCCCGTCGCCGCCGCCGCCCACGCCAGCGGGGCCGACCCGCGGATGCCCGAAACGTGTTTAGGCACCCCACAGGACAGCGGCAGCATCCAGCGCCCACGTGGCAACCAACCCATATCTCGAGTCCCGGCGGCAGCGGCGGCGGCGGCGGAAGGACGGGTCGCGGCGGTGGCGGCGCGCGTGAGCGTTATCGTCGTCCGCATGGCGTAACGGCAGTGACGCTCACGGCGTCGCTCGCGGGCGAAGGAGAGTGCAACAAACTCCACCGCCGCCGCCTCCCTTCAGTCGGAGCGTTTAGGGTTACGTATAAAAAATGAA
>Ga0307489_10001468_pt1 | contig 15530 bp, 26 predicted proteins | sample SB12metaG_FD_202247 | JGI IMG/M metagenome (GOLD analysis project Ga0307489, IMG submission 202247) | Sea-ice brine microbial communities from Beaufort Sea near Barrow, Alaska, United States - SB 1.2 | ecosystem: Environmental > Aquatic > Marine > Coastal | place: USA: Alaska | collected... | reverse complement strand
CACTAGTCAACACTGGGCAAGTCCATCACTCCGATATCGTTCTATCTGTTCTCCCGCCCCCTGCTCGGATTGGGTTCCTCCTTCGGATTCTAAACAGCTAGTATTCTGACACGTGTCCGTTTTGCAAGAAGTCTGGACTTTTGACTTTTTGTTGAGAAAGACGTTGTCCAACTGTCATATTCCGACAGTCCGACCAAACGGCACGGTGCCGACCGTCGTAGCTCTAGGGTTTATAGAACATGAAACCCTAATCCACACCCTGCGGGGCGCGGCGCGGGCGTGCGTGGGCGCGGGCGCGAAGGAAGGCTGCTGTGCAGTGCGTGGTGAGGTCGGAGGCACTTCCTTCACACGTGCGGCCCCGTGGTTAGGGCGATGGCGACTGCGGCGGCGACCTTCGTGCCGTCCGTAACAACGGCGGGGAGGGAACGGCGGTGCCAGCGTGGCCTCGCCGCCCGCCCCGCGATCCCCCAGCAGCAGCTCGGCACCTACAGCTGTCACAAAAACTTCCTCCTCACATCTTCCGCCTCCGCCTCCGCCTCCGCCTCCGCCGCCGCCGCCGCCGCCCCGTCACTCCCCCTCTTCGAAGGCCGCGCCGCATGGCTAGGCAAGGGGGTTTATTGCCAACAAGCACTCGACGGGAACTGAATCTCCTCCTCCTTCTGCGCGTGTCACCGTCTCCATGAGCACTCACCTGACAGCCTGAAGTAGCCGTGCGTGCTCCGAGCTCGTTGGAATGCGTGTACTCAACGACCCTCCTACTGGGGCCCGACCTCACGGCGGACTCCTCCGGGTGGACGCACACGCTCACCCCCACGGAGGTCGCGGAACTGGACGCCGCGCTTCTCTCCGCCGAGACCGCCGGCTTGGAAATCATCGACCTGACCGCAGAGAACTTTCCTCTTCCCGCGCTCGCGCCGCGGCTGCGAGCGCTGCAGCTGGAGCTGGTGTCCGGCCGCGGCCTGGCGCTCATGCGCGGCCTGCCCGTGGCGCGCTACTCCCCCTGGCAGGTTTGCGCCGCCTTCTACGGCCTGGTAGGGGCTTACACTCGTTCACTTTTCAGCTCAACTTGAGCCGTGTGTGACACACAAAAACACCCTACACTCCCTAAATACCCCCCTCACACCCCCTTAACACGGGCTACACAACCCCTACGCGCACCCCCTATCCCATAAAAGGCGCTGAAGTTGAGCTGAGAAGTGGACGAATTTAAGCCCCTGCAGCCTGGGCGCGCACATGGGCTGGACGTGCCCGCAGAATGCCAAGGGGCATGTGCTGGGGCACGTGAAGGATCTGGGGCACGACGCGACGGACCCGTCCGTGCGGCTGTACTCCACGTGCGCGGCGCAGCCGTTCCACACGGACAGCGCGGACCTCGTGGGGCTGCTGTGCCTCGAGCGATCGCAGCAGGGCGGCGCGAGCCAGGTAGACGCTCACACCCGTCCACTTTCAGTTCAACCTGAGCACTTTTTGCGGAATGCGTTGGGTAGCTTCGATAAGAACAAAGGCTTAGGTCGACCTGGGATATGGACGAGTGTTATACCTTGGGGCCAGGTGGTGTCGTCGGCGGCGCTTTGGAACGAACTGGTACGCACGCGGCCGGACCTGGCGCAGGTGCTTAGCGAGCCGTTCCCAGTATGGCGGTGCAGGTTGAACCCGTGCAACCCAGTTGAAAGCACCTGGACGTAAGCGCTTGAAACCGATTCGTAATAGACTGCTTTCAAGTAGAACCGACGAAATCCATGCATCATGTTGAGCGCCTGGACCTAAGCGCTTGAAGCTATAAAATGATAAACTGCTTTCAAGTTTTGGTTTCAAATCAAGTTGCGCCGCTCAGTCTCGGTGGACCGCAAGGGGGAGGTGCCGGCGGGCAAGCGGGCGACATACGACATGCCGATATTCCACCGTCACAGTGCGGCGGTGGGAGTCGGCGAGGGGGAGGGTGAGGTTGCTGTAGCTTGTGGTGGTGGTGGCAGGGGTTTACACTCGTCCGCTTCTCAGCTCAACCTAAGCCGTTTTGGTCACACCTCCCCGTGTCCCCCTGTGTAATAGACTGGGGGGACATCATGCACCCGACGTATCCCACAAAATGTGCTTACGTTAAGCTGAAAGGCGAACGAGTGTAAGGCCCTGGGTGGTGGCGGCGGCGAGTGTACCGGCGAGGAGTTGCTGAGCGCCATCTACGACCGCAACTTCATTGCGGCGGCGCAGAAGCGGGTTGAAGAGGGATACGCGGGGTACGAAGGCGTGCCGCGGCTGACGGCGCTGCAGACGGAGGCGCTGGTGGGGCCCTGACTGTTTGCTCATTGTCTACCGGTGTACCCGCACTCACTCGCCGCATCCTGCTCCCTGACTGTTTGCTCATAGTGTACCGGTGTACCCGTGCACACTCGCCGCAACCTCCTGCCCGATGGATGGTGCTCGACACTTCGTCGAATGCAGTCGGACACTCGCTGTGTTTGGTAATGCCATCCTATGACGTGGCGAGCACTATCCATCAGTCCTATCTACTAAAGCATGTCACTCAATACTCGAGTATACGCGAGCTAACCTAGCTAGATGCTGAAGATGAAATGACATGAGCGCACTCACATCTACAAATATAACATTCCCCTCAGTCCCTAGGCGCTGGATGCGCTGGACGCGCTGTGCGCCGACGACCGCCTGCGCCTGGACATGCAGCTGGAGCCCGGCGACATCCAGTGGCTGCACAACCACACGTGCCTGCACGCGAGGGACGCGTACTCCGACGACATCACCTTGGAGCCCAGCCGGTAGGCCCAGTCGGAACATGCTTATTCTTTTGCCCGGACTCCCTACGCTTGTTTCCCCGATTTCAGCCTATGATGCTCGGATTATTCCCAGTTATGCCGACTCACGTCCCAAAGAAGCACAGAGAAACTGCCGGAAAATGCCCAAAAAAATCCGCATGTTCCCAAAAAATGCCAAAATTCTCAGAAAATGCCCAAAATCCTGGGAAAATGCCGGAATTTCCGATTTGCCCATTGTGCCGAAATAATGCCGGCACGTTTCGCCTGGCCCTACGAGCCGGCGGCACCTGCTGCGGCTTTGGCTAACGCCGCCCAACGCGCGCCCGCTGCCGCCCGTCTTCGCCGAGCGCTTCGGGAGCTTGGAAGTCGGGCCCGCGCGGGGCGGCATCCGGGTCGAGGGACAGACGCCGTACTGCGCGCTTGTACCCGGTGAATGATGCATCAAGCCTCGGCATCAAACGCCAAACGCCCAATTGATAGGATATTGATAGTAAGGAGTGGGGTATTGATAGTATAAGAAAGCTGAGTGGAAGACTTCATTACAATATTATCCAAAGAGAAATAACCGGCATTCGCGCACGTCCTGCGCCTTGGGTGCCGTGCTATCAACTAATTTACATGACACAAGAAGCACGAAAGTGTTCACCCCTGCTTCGACGCCTGCTCGTCGCCGTGCAGCGGGCACTATGCGCCCGGCGGGGGGCACCGGGTCTTACTGCGCCCGTGGTGATCGTGCATCATCCTTATGCATCCCGAACATGTCGTTAACGTGCCCATCACGATGGGGTTGGCACGCCACTAACCGAATGGCGATGATGTGCAGAGTCGGCGGCCACCCTGCCGGGTCCAGTCACGGCGCCAAGGGGTGGGAGGCGAGCGAGAGGAATGGCCAAAACCGTGCCAGGTGCAGCACCGCGGAGCGGTGCAGAGGCCAGCTCAGAGCCGGCAGCAGCAGCGGCGGCGGCAGCGACGCGTGCATCCCATCCAGGCCCAGCTCCGACGCCTCGCGGTGAAGCGGCAGCGGCAGCGGCATCGGCAACGGCAGCGGCAGCAGCGGCGACGCGTGCATGCCGGTCAAGCCCAGCGAAGCCGCCGCGCGGTAGAGCAGCGGAGGTAGTGGCAGCGACAACGGCAGCAGCGGCGGCGGCGACGGCAGCAATTGCGGCGGCGTTGCGTGCATCCCGGCCAGGCCCTGAGCCGCCTCCGCGCGGTGAAGGTGCACCATATGGCGGAGTGTAGTAGACGCTGGTGCTACTCATCTGAAGCGGTGGCAGCAAGTGGTTCACCATGTTGTAGCGGCGCAAGTTGGATTTGAAAGCAAAATTTCAAAGCAGTTCATGATATTTCAGTTTCAAGCGCTTCGTTCCAGGCGCTTTCAACGTGAATTTGACATGGTCAACCAGCATCGCCCTACCATGTCCGACGAGAACGTCATCCCAATCGCCGCTCCCGCCGCAACAGCAGCTGCGGCGCGCTGCTGCGCGGCGAGCGAAGGGGAAGTCGGCTCTGCGGAGCAGAAAATAACAGAGAGAATATTCAGAATTTCTTGCACTTAGTGGACTAGGTGTCTTGCACCACGAGTAAATTGGCACCTACGCGCGCGGACCCCGAGGGCCAATCCCGAGGCCATTCACCGGAGCCATCTTCGACACAATCCATGTCGCCACGAATCGCATGCGCCGCCTTGAACGGCGGCCGCCTGCCAGGAGGAAGAGGAGGAGGAGGAGGAGGAGGAGGAGGAGGAGGAGGAGGAGGAGGAAGAGGAGGCGTGAACCACTCGGGGCCACCCAACTCATTCAACGGAAGGCTCACGGTACGCGTGTCACGCACCTGCAACGCTCTGACCCTGCAGCCAGTTGAACGGTTGCGACGGCTTGAGAGCGACCGGGGCAGAGGCATGGGCCAGGGTAGTATCCGGGGTCGGGGCCGCGGCCGGGGCCGGGACCGGGGACGGTGCAGGCGGTGGCGCCCCACAGCTCCCGACGATCGAGGGTTGCGCCGCTGACGGCAGCGCCTTAAGCGGCGCCCGTTTCCTTCCGCTCCCGGGACCTCCCATGGCGAACACGTCGCGCCGCAACGCAAAGGCTGTCGCGTGTGTGGCAGCTCTCACTGTTCCAGGAACGTTACCTTGAAGAGCTATCTCGCGCGTGCCGCCACCTCTTGCAGGTCCATGAGGTGACCATTATTGCGGTTCGTGGGTTTCGTATGGCGCAAGGACATGTACCGGGTACACATTTTCGGTGCCAGCCCCACTCGGCGTTGGTCCGATTCGATTTGCGCGATCCAGCCGAAAAAATAGAAGATGCTGAATCGGATGCCGTTCAACCAATCAGAACTGTTCAAATCGAATTCCCACGAGAGGGATAGAGCGAGAGAGAGAGAAGAAGGAGAGAATGTGATCTGAACCGCTTTCAAACTGTGCTTTAATGTCATCTTGCGCTGCTACGCCTATGTCTCCTCAGGTCCTGCTAATGCGCGCAAATCTACAAATGCGCGGCTCACGCCATGAAGATGAAGGTGGAGTTGGCATCCGGCGCCGCCATCTTCTTCGCGCGTGCTGTGCCCACCACAAGGGGCGCACACTCCTCCACTTTTCAGCTCAACCTGAGCCGTTTTCGTCACACCTCCCCGTGTCCCCCAGTCTCATAGACTGGGGGACAATCATGCACCCAACGTATCCAACAAAATGTGCTTACGTTGAGCCGAAAAATGGACGAGTGTAAGCCCTTGTTGGATGCGTTGGGTGCATGAATTTCCCCCAGTCTATTAGACAGGACACCGGGAGGTGTGACCAAAACGGCTTAGGTTGAGCTGAAAAGTGGGCGAGTGTAAGCCCCTGCCCACGACGCGCTCAAGCTGGAACATGTCCAGGCGCGAGAACACGGCGGAGGAGCTGGGCGCTGACACCGCCGCCGCACCCGCCGCCGCCTGCCAGGGACTTACACTCGTCCACGTTTTTGGCTTAGCGTGGGAACGTTGGATATATTGGGAGGTTGCAGTAACGAAACGGCTCAAATGAGGTTCGAAGTGGACGAGTGGAACCCCCTGCCGCCTCCTCCGCGCCCAGGAACCCCAACATCTCCGCGTAGTACCCCGCGTGGTCCGGCAGGCAGGGGCTTACACTTGTCCACATTTCAGCTCAACCTGAGCCGTTTCTGACACAGAATAAACCCTAGACACCCCCTAGTACCCCTGACACCCACTATAAACACCCCCTAATCATCCCCTACACGCAACCCCAATCCCACACAAAGCGCTTACGTTGAGCCGAAGAGTGGACGAGTGTAAGCCCCTGCCGGAAGGCTGTAGAAGAACACTTCGCGCACGCCCCGGATGCGGCGCCGGAAGTAGAAGTGCGCGCGCTCGGCGTAGTGCCGCAAGTTGAATTTGAAAGCAAAATTTGAAGGCAGTTCATCATCATTCATCTTCAAGCGCTGAAACCAAGATCGGTCAAACCCTGGGTCAGCCTGAGGTCAACCTGCAATGACAGGGTTTAGGTTTTAGGGTTAGGGTTTTAGGGTTTAGGAACTAGGGTTTAAGGTCCTTACCTCTGTGACCAGCAGCACACGCTTGCGGCCGTCGGCGAACAGCGACCGAGCGCGCGCCGCGTCCTGCGGAGGCGTGTACTCGCTCGTCACGCAGAACGACACGTCCTCCGCGAAGGGCCCGAAGGACACTGCCCACCACGTCATAGGATGCTATGTAACTCAATAAACGAGGGTTCCACAATGCGTATGATGACGTGGCAATAATTATCCATCAGTCCCATGGAACCCTCGTTTATAAACTTAAATGGCATCCTATGACGTGGCGAGCACCATCCATCAGTCCCTACCTCAGCGGTCAACAGGTTTCGCACCCGCACGAAGTCGAAGTAGGAGCGCACGAATACCAGCGCGCCCGGCTGTAGCGGCGCAAGTTGAATTTGAAAGCAAATATTGAAGGCGATTCATCGTGTCATAGTTTCAAGCGCATAGTTACAGGCGCTTTCAAAGTGGGTTTCATGGGTCAACCTGCACCGCCCTACCGGGTTGCGGGTTCTCTCGCAGGCGAGGCAGCACTCGGCGCGCGAAGTGTTTGAAGCGCGCGTTGTCCGCGTCCGCCACGGAGCAGTCAGGAAGGCGCTCGAACTGCTGCCGCAATCCCCCCGCGTTGTGCACCGCCTTGGCCGCCCACCCCAGCACCCCGCTGAAGCTCTCCCTCCAGACAGGGACTCATGCCCAGTGCTCGCCACGTCGATAATCGCATTTCGAGCCCTAGCCTGTGGAGGAACTTGGCATCCTATGACGCGACGAGCACTATCTACTCGTCCCGACCCCCACTACTTTTCGAAACTTGGGGTTTCAGTGTGCGAGTTTCGGATTCCGATACTCGCCGGCCGAGCCGACAGACCGTTTTCAGGGCCATCTTGAGTTATCCGAACCTCAAATTTGGACCTCATAGTTTCACGTGATCTACCCCTCAGTCTCTCAAAGTACAGGGGGTCGAACCGTGTACATGCATCAATCCCTACTTCCACCGAACGCGCCCCGCGGCGTTGTGGCAGTCGTTGCGCGTCAGCGCGTTGATCTCCGCGCTGGGAAAAGCGGAGAGAACCACGGTCTGGCGCAGGCTGGCGGCGAAGCCGTTCAGATGTGACTCGTGCACCCGCATGATGTCCGTGCCGTGCGCCTCCTTCCTGGAGGGTCGTTGAGAACAATCACTCGACCGAGGTCGGAGCATGACTTACCATCAGGGTGAACGCTCATACAGGCGCGTGGAGTATAAATTTGACATCCTGGACCATGGCTATCCCAGGGACATCTCCGGCGCCGTGCTGGCTAGCACGCGGCGGCCCTCCCAGTAGCGTTGCCTACTGCATGGCTGCTGTTCGACAAATGGCCGAACAAGGCCCCGACGGAACAAGACCTAGTTTCGAGTCCGGCAAGCGGAATGCGAAAAGGGACATTCAACGTCGGTCGAGTGCTTGGTCAAAAAACCTGCCCTGCCTTGGGCAGCTTGTTGCACTCCCCGAACAGGGTCTGCACGTGCTGCCAGTTCTGCATCATGATGCAGTCCGCGTGGTCGATGATGACCACCTCCAGCCAGGGGCTAACACTCGTTCACCTCAACAGCTCAACGTAAGCACTCTTCGTGGGATACGTTGGGTGCATGATCTTCCCCCAGTCTATTAGACAGAGGGACACACGGAGGTGTGACCAGAACGGCTTAGGTTGAGGTGAGAAATGGGCGAGTGTAAGCCCCTGCCTCCAGGCTGGACAGGAAGTCGCCGGCGGCGGACCCCGCTTCTTGCAACCGCGTCACCAGTCCCAGGGGCGACGCCACCAGGATGTCTGAGCCGAAGAAATCCACGTACAGCCGCACGCCAGGGGCTTCCATTCGTTCACTTCAGAGCTCAACTTGAGGTCCTTCGGGAACACAGCGCTCACGGTTGACCTCAACTTAAGCACCTTCGGGACACATCCACGGGTGAATTTGGGTTATATGTGGGACAAAGTGATCTTATGTTGAGCGTAAAGGGTCAAAGTAAGCTCAAGTTGAGCGGGAATGGGAACGAGTGCAAGCCCCTGCCGCACGCTGGCCTTGGTCACTTTGATGCCGAGCCAGAAGTTAAGGCCAGGTGATTTAGGGTTAAGGGTTTACATTGCCTGACAGATAATGCCTGCCACGTCATTCTCCACATTGTAGACCCTCGTTTCTTGTGTTGAATGGAATCACATGACGTGGCGAGCATTGCCTGATAGATAATGCCTGCCACGTCACCCTCCACATTGTAGACCCTCGTTTCTTGAGTTGAATGTGAATGGAATCACATGACGTGGCGGGCATTATATGTCAGGCCCTACCGGAAGTGATCGTCGGTGTTGCCTTTGAAGAGTTGTGTGTGGTCGTCCGGAACCCACATGCAGGGGCTTACACTCGTCCACTTTTCGGCTCAACGTAAGCACATTTTGTTGGATACGTTGGGTGCATGCTTTTCCCCCCAGTCTATTAGACAGGGGGACACGTGGAGGTGTGACCAAAACGGGGTGTGACCATTACGTTGAGCTGAAAAGTGCACGAATGTAAGCCCCTGCCCACATCCCCTTCTTCCGCTTCTTGCCGCTGCCGTCTGCCTCGGTGTAGCGGCGCAAGTTGAAATTGACAGCAAAGTTTGCAAGTGGCTCATCATATTCCAGCCTCAAGCGCTTAGCTCGAGACAGTCCCACGAATCTACGAAACTTGGTCCCAATTTCGTATGGCCAATTCGCCCAGTCTGCCAGTGCCGATCCCTACACGAATTGCTCGTACGACAGCTTTCGTATGGGCAGGTCACGTGCGCCCGATCCCTACGTCAATTGCCCATACGACTGCAAAGTGGGAGCCGTATCGACCAAATTTCGTCGATGCGAGGGACTGCCCTACCTCAGTGTCGTCGTCGTCGCTGTCGTCGCCGCCGAGGAAGTCCTCCTGGAAGCGCTCAAGCTTGTTCACGGCGTCAGAGCGGCCGTGTGGGAGGGTCATTCAGAACAATGATTCGACACACGTTGGATCGACGATCACTCATCATCAGGAGAGGGGCAGGGCAAATGCTCAAAGGTCAACCGGCCTGCAGGAATCGTCTCATTGTGTCCGTATGAGCATTTACCCTGGAAGGTAAGTCATGCCTCGATGAGTTTAAGGTTTAGGGTTTAGGGTTTAGGGGTTAGGGTAAAGGGTTTAGGGAATAGGGTTTAGGTCGTCGTTCGCAATGAGCCCCCTGCCGTGCGCGGCGGGGCACAGCTGTAGCAGCCGCCGCACCATAGGGACGGATGGACAGTGCTCGCCACGTCATAGGACGCCGTTTAATTCAAGAAACGATGGTTTGCAATGCGTTTGATGACGTCGTGGGCACAGCGATGGATAGTGCTCGCGATGTCATAGGATTCCGCTCGACTCAAGAAACGAGGGTTCAAAATGCATTTGATGACGTGGCGAGCACAATCCATCAGTCATTGATGGTTAGTGCTCGCTACGTCTTAGGATGCAGTTCAACTCAAGAAACAAGGGTTTGTGATGCGTTTGACGACGTGGCGAGCACTATCCATCGGTCCCTACCGCACGACGCGGCCGGCGACGCTGCGCATGGGCACGAGAATGAGCACGGTCGGTCGGGCGAACCCCTGGTCGCGCGGCAGATCGTCCTGCACATTGACGCGGTTCATGCCCTTCGCCTGGGGCCAGATGGGGAATGCTTGCCATGTTATGACGAAGTGCGTGAAACCACTTAGACACTTAGCAACAAGTATTGCTAAGTCGTTTAAATGGAGCGTTCTGACTGGTCGAGCGGGAACTAAGTCAGCTAAGTAGCACTGAGTCAGACTAAGTGTCTGAGTGGTTTGGCGCACTTTGTCATATGTGACTCTATGTGACTCTAGAAACGAGGATCTACAATGTGGAGGATGACGTGGCAGGCATGGGACTGACAAATCATGCTCGCCACGTCATATGACTCCATTCAATTCAAGAAACGTGGGTCCACAATATGGAGGATGATGTGGCAGGCATCATCTTCCAGGCCCCACCTTTGCCGTCTTTGCACCTTGCCCCGGCTTTGCACCCACCTTTTCTGGTTTCGCCGACCCCTCCACCCCCTTCTCAAACCTCCCATCACCCTCCGCAACCGCAACACCCCCCGCTGCTTCTCCCGCCACACCCACTGTCTCGCCCCCCGCTGTTCCCCTCGCCGCTCCCCCCGCCGCTGCCGCCGCCGCTCCCGCCACCTCACCCCCCGCTGCTCCCCCCGCCGCACCCTCCACTCCAGCTCCATCGATGCTGCGGCCACCACCAGCCCCGTCCTTATTCTCTTCCGCTCCCTCAGCCCCGCCGGCCGCGGCGGCCAGCCGGGCCTTTGCGGCAGCCAGGCGGCAGGGGCTTACATTCGTCCACCTCTCAGCTCAACTTGAGCCATGTCTGACACAAGAAAACACCGTACACACCCTAAGCACCCACAAACACCCCCTAATATCCCCCCACACTTCCTGAACACCCCCTACACAACCCCTACGTGCACCCTCTATACCATATAAAGCGCTCAAGTTGAGCTGAAAAGTGCACGAGGGTAAGCCCCTGCTAGGCGGGCTTCCCGCTCGGCTGCCTTCTTCTCCACGGCGGCGGCGCGATTGGCCGCGTACTTCTCGTCCCGCGCCGCAGTCTCCACCTTAGACCAGGGGCTTACACTCGACCACTTTTTGGCTCAACTTAGGCACTTTCTGTTGGAAAGGAAGTGACTGTAGGGGCTGTTCAGGGGGTATTCGTGGGGTGTTTATGGGGGTGTTTAGGGCTTATGTTTGCGTCAGAAACGGCTCAGGTTGAGCTGAGATGTGGACGAGTGTAAATCCCCTGCCTTAGACCGCTTGAGCAGCGCCTCATTGTTCTTAGTGATGCGCTGCCTGGTGCTAGGGCCTGAAAAGTAATTCGCGCCACGTCACGTGATTCAACTGAAGTCACGAGGGTCTACAATGTGGAGGAGGACAGGGCAGACGTGATAACGCTTGCCGCATCATATGATTCTATTCGACTCAAGAAATGACGGTCTACAATGTGGAGGAGGACGTGGCAGGCATTATCAATAGGCCGATTGCGGCATATCACTTCCAAGCGCTGACGCTTTTCCCGCAACTCTGCATGGGCATTCAACTTGGCACCCGCTTTCCCACGCAGAGCGCCGACGCTTTGCCCGCAACCCTGTACGGGCATTTCATCCAGGCGATACACCGAAATCGGCCTATTAAGCCCCACCGGGTGCGCATGACGTGCGACAGCGCGTGTAGCAGGTATGCGTCCATGACCTCGTCCCCGCCGCCGCCGGACCCGTCCTCGCGCAGCCGCTCCCTGGGTGTGGCGCCCGGTGGTTTGCGCGCCGTCTATCAGGGGCTTACACTGGTTCACTTTTCAGCTCAACTTGAGCCGTTTCTGACACATAATACACCCCGGCAACCCCTTAACAGTCCCTAAGACCGCCTAAACACCACCTAAACAATCCCTTAATGCACCCCCTGGCCCACAGAAAGCGCTTACGTTGAGCCAAAAAGTGGACGAGTCCAAGCCCCTGCCGTGTATGTGACGTCGCGGTATTGGTCCAGCAGCGCGTGGAAGTCCGCCTGTACACAGGGGCTTACACTCGTTCACGTTAGAGCTCAACTTGAGCGACTCCAGGACACGTTCATGTTGGGTTATACGGTGGACAGAAGAGCTCAAGTTGAGCTGAAACGGGAACGAGTGTAAGCCCCTGCCTGTAACGGGGAGGCGAACGGCGCCGGCGCCGTGGCAGCAGCGGCGGCGGCGGCCTTCGCCTTTGCAGCGTCCACCGCTACCTTCCCCTTCGCTGCTGATGCCTCCTTTCGGGCGCGCTTGGCCGCTCCTGGCATGAGGGTCATCGAGAACAAGTAATTAACCGATATCGAAGCATGATTCACCTTGAGGGTGAATGCGAACACATACGTGCAGAGTTTACTGTTGAGGCTCAGAAGGTTCAACGTCGGTCGGTCATTGAGAAGCAGCACTCGACCAAGGTCGGAGCATAGTTCACTGACAGGGTAAATGCTCGTACAGACGCGCGGAGTGTACGGATGAGGAGGAGAAGATTCAACGTCGGTCGTGTGCTTGTTCTCAATAACCGCCCTGCCTGGGGCGGAGGGGTCGTAGGCAGCGTTCCAGCGCTCCTTTAGCTTGGAGGGCAGGCCGAGAGGGGCCGGCGGCGCGGGCAACGGTAGCACGGGCGCGGCGGAGGCACCGGCATCGGAGGCGCCAGCGTCGGCCACCGCGGTTTGGTCGCACTCCCAGAACCCGCCCGCCGCAGCGGCGGCTGTAGCGGCTGTAGCAGCGGCGGCGGCGGCGGCGGCGGCGGCCTTTTTTGTGCCCTTGCCAGCGGCGGCTGGCGCGGCACCGGCGGCGGGCGCATACTTCAGTCTTGCGGTCTCGATTCTCCTGACGACGTCCGCGTTAAGGTCCCGGTGCTAAGGCCTGACAGATAATGCTCGCCACGTCATGTGATTCCATTTATTTGATCCATTTATTTGATTCCGTTTATGTGATTCCATGTGATTCCATTCAACTCAAGAAACGAGGGTCTGCAACGTGTGGAATGGCGTGGCAGGAACTGCATGACAGGCCCCACCTCGTTCATTTGACTTAAGAAACGAGGGTCTGAAATGTGGAAGGTGACGTGGCGGGCATTATGCATCAGGCCTTGCCCGGTGCAGGTGCCGTGCGAGGCTGTGGTTGACGAGGGTGTCGCCGCCGCCGACGGCCGCGCCGCCGCTGGCACCGATGCGCTTGCCCGGCGCCGCGTTCGCGTACATCCCTCCTGCCGCCGCCGCCGCCGCCTCCTCGTCGTCGTCGGATACCACCTCGTCCTCCTCGTCGCCGTCAGCCCCATCGCCAGGGGCTTACACTCATTCACTTTTCAGCTCAACTTGAGCCGTGTCTGACACAAAAAACACCCTACACACCCTACACACCCCCTTAACACGGGCAGCACAACCCCTACGCGTACCCCCTGTCCCATGGAGATGCTCAAGTTGAGCTGAGAAGTGAACGAGTGTCAGCCCTTGCCCGTCGCCCTCCTCCCACGCATCGCCGTCGCCACCATCCCCCTCCACACCCCCCACACCCTCCACCCCCTCCTCATTCTCATCCTCGCTCTCGCTCCCGCTCCCGCCCTCCTCTCCCGGCACGGGGTTGCCATCCTCGTCCACGTACTCGCCCCCCTCCTCGTCCTCCTCGCCCGAGCCGTCCGCGTTGTCCTCGTCCTCGTCCTCCTCCTCCTCGGAATCCTCCTCCGCCGCCAAGGCGTCCGTGAAGTCCTGGTCGTCCGAGCTGCGCAGCGAAGCCAGAAGCGCATCGTACGCGTTGGCGCCAGCACCGACGACGGGGGCGTCGTCGGGGAACTCCTCGGCATCCGCGCCGCCTGCCGCGGCGGGCGCATACTTCGCGGCGGCAGCGGCCCAGGACTCGCTGGTGCCACCGCCTCTGCCGCCTCTGCCGCCGGGGAGAAAGGTGAAAAAGAGGAAAATACTTCCCAACGACGTTTGCTCATTGGCATGGTGCGCAGCTGAAACGGGGCGGGCAGCGGGCGGGACGCGGGGCGGGCAGCAACGTGGTTGACAATCGCATTTTGCGCTGCATCTGCTCGCCAACCCTTCAAGAAAGCACGGAGGGAAAGGGTTGGTTACACTGTACCCTGCCTCTGCCGCCGCGACCGCCGCCGCCGCCCCTGCCGCGACCTTGGTTGCTATAGGTGGGACGGCCGCGGCCGCCGCGACCGCCCACGTGGCCCTGCTTCCACGCGGACGCCGCGCTCATCTTCTTCGCGCGCACATCCTTGCGCCCGTCCGAGGCCCCCATCGCACCCGAGCTCTGTGTGCGCCGTGGTGTCGCGCGTTGTCAAAGTGTGGAGGAGGTGATGAGGGGAAGGGCGTCGCGTCGCGCCCGCCCGCCGCGTCAATGGAAATAATTAAATCTAAACCTGTCCAAACCTGTCGATTCGGAGTCGCGTTCAGATGTATGGGCACTGTGGTCAGAAAGCGTCTTGGCCGGGACACCAGACTTTATTGGGAGACGTCGTTCTGCAGCGCAAGGAGCGGACACAATATTCGCACCTACCCATCGACCGCTGCTGCGACTATGGCGGAGACACCGAGCCAGGCCGGCGCCATCGTCCGGTTCATTCACGAGGAGGGACCGCCACGCGCCGGGGACTCGTCGCCGCTCGCCGCGGCGCCGGTTGTCACCGGTAAGCCACGAGCAAGTGACACAATATTCCTTGTTGACATATGCCCGCAGACGGCCTCCTACTTCTCCTCCTCCTCCTCCTACTCCTCCTCCTCCTCCTCCTCCTCCACCCATGTGCTGCTCAATACGTGTACTCAGCAATTAATGTCCACCTCCCAACTGTGTGTTGCAGGCAATGCCCCGCTGGAGGACGAAGAGGAGCGCGGACTGATGCCGACGTTCCCCAACTCGCCACGGAGGACGCCCAAACAAAGCAACTTTTACCGCCCGCGCCCGAAGACGCCCAACGGCGTCCCCTCCGCGGTGTGGCGAAAGCAGTTCGCGGCAGGGGCTTACACTCCTTCCCATTTGCGCTCACCTTGAGTTTCCTTTGCCTCGTTTCGCTCAACTTAAGCTTACTTCGACCCCCAAATAACCCGTGGATGTGTCCCGAAGGTGCTCAAGTTGAGCTCTAACGTGAGCGATGTGTCCCGAAGTTCCTCAAGTTGAGCTCTCAAGTGGACGAGTGTGAGCCCCTGGTTCGAGGCGGCGGCGCAGACGTTCGACCCCGGGCCTGAGAAACGCCGGGTGCGCCCGGAGCCGACCACGTCGCGGCCCACTACCGCACCCTCCGCATCTGGGGTAGGGCATGGCCTCTCGGTCCCTGTCTTGTCAGAGTGCCGGTAAGGAGGTTCTCGAGCGCCTGGGCCGCGTCGACCTCGCGGTGCTCAGGCGCACGGTAAGTGTGGTCCGCAACGCGGTGAAGCGCTCGGGTTCGGCGCGTGTCGGTGGCAGCGCGGAGGAGCCGCGGGTCCTCATCGCGCGGTTTTGCCGGTCCCTCGCGACATTCGTGGCGAATGGCTGCCCTTGGCAACTTGCGCTGTACGCACTCACCATACACGGGGGCCAGGGCGAAAGCCTGGTGCCGCCGCATACACGCAGAAGCGTCTCTCCCTCTGTGTATCGTACTCACTCACCGCCGAACCCGCACAAGGGCCGTCTTATCCGTTTCCTTGCTTCCATTGGGGG
>Ga0307489_10001467_pt1 | contig 15538 bp, 14 predicted proteins | sample SB12metaG_FD_202247 | JGI IMG/M metagenome (GOLD analysis project Ga0307489, IMG submission 202247) | Sea-ice brine microbial communities from Beaufort Sea near Barrow, Alaska, United States - SB 1.2 | ecosystem: Environmental > Aquatic > Marine > Coastal | place: USA: Alaska | collected... | reverse complement strand
ATCCACTACACATTTCCTAACATGGTGGGTAAACAATAACAATGGATACAAATGATGCGAGTTTTTGAGATTGGAAACAAAACTTGGAAATCCGCTTTGTTCACAATTCGTATGAAGGATCTAGCCTCCGATCAGAACTATGTAGAAATTATGAATCTACAAATTGAATTACAAATCTATTTCCAGAACGACGGTTTAGTAGCTACTCATAAGACTCAAATTTCCCAAGAAGGGTTGAACTTCATTGATGATGGTGAACATACTCATGAAGTATTGAATGAAGTCGAAATGCCGACTACAACCACATATGCCACCGAGGCCTTTATGTTCAAAATATACGGTATGCAGAACTTAGCGACCAAAGATAAGATCATGATTCTGTATGATGATGAGAGTGGGGACTCGCTTTGGCCGACGATGGAACTTCTAAAAAGTAAACTCATGACTAAAGATAATTTTGTGGTTTCCTCGATCAAGCTTATCAAAGTTCAGATAGAAAAACCTCTGCTTTAGGATGCAATACATACGTCCATCCTTTCCTGGAGTCATGTTATGCAACAGACATGAAGGACGTCACAGAGAATACGATAGAGATCAATTCCAGCTGTGCGGAACAGCCGTCAAGACATGAGAATCACATAGGAAAACTCAACCTATGTTCTGATCTAGCGAGCGTCTCTTCTATTATGGGTTACGATGGTAACCTTAGGAATACTGATATTCTAGAGAGCATTGTTAATAATGTACCTACACACAGTAACATTCATCACTCTGTTGATACTCTGTATTTTCATAATTTGAATACATCCGATATGTTGGAGTACGATACTCCAAGGATGCAAGCGTACGAGTGCTTGTGGGACACACGCACGACGTCGCTTCAAAGGAAGGAAAACCCTGTGTTGTGATACGATAATGTCACCTGTTCACGCTCGAGGCGGCGTGAGGCCAGCGCGACCACGCGGAGCGTTCAGCGACAGTGTCGCTGCGTTGTTACGGTGTACGAACCGGCTTGATATCGCGCGTATCGCTATACACGCACTAGCGACCGGACAGTTTACAAGTCAGTGACAGGGTTGCTTTATGCTCGGGTATCTTCTGAGGCAGACGCGTGGCAGCCGCCATCTGATATTGGCGTGTGCCAATCACGTCAGCCACCACTGCTCACAGCTAGTCTAGTGAATTCTAACGTGCGTGTGAATACCAGTGTGCACATTCATCATCGTGCTGCTTTCGTGCTTCGTATGATGGAGTCCTAGCTCTGGAGTGAAAGGCGAACACATGCTAGTCTAAGAGTGTCTCACAACATATCGCCCCTTTCAGCCTTGAACTCCGCTATATTGCTAACATGGCATCCCCCCGCTGTTTGCTTGGCTGGGAGGTGTCCTCTTCAGGTGGTTCTGCGCCGCGCTGATGAGGATATGTAGCAGCTTGCTCGGGATCTGCGCCGCTTCCTCCGCGGGTACACCTGTCACTCGGTCCTGGCCCGAGGGTCCCCTCTGTGCCGTAGCAGGGTGCCCAGACGCAAACCTGGTGTTCTTGCAGGGTGACATCCGGGAGCAACTCTGGAGTTTTAGTTCCACGTTGGTCCAGATGTCCGTGGCCTTCTTGTGTTTACGGCCATACTTACAGTACGTGCACGGGTTACGGAACTGTTCCAGCGGTGCCATGAAGGGTCGCTGGTACAACATCGTGTGGGGATTCTCCACAAACCAGACACGAGGCTGTGCTTGAGCAATGATGCCAAAGGTCGCTATGACTACGCTATCGGCCAGGGTCAGATCACGATCCCGTGGCGTGGTGTGGAGTGCCGGGGAGTAATCCGTGCAAGGTGGTGATGTCCAAATGATGTCGAAGAAATTCGGAGGGTAGGACACAAGTATGCGCCATAGACGAACGTCCACGGTGTGAGTGGCGCCACACTTGGGGTCAATGTCCACCGTTACCACATGTGCAGTGGGGTGAGACTTGAGAAGTTGATTGGTGAACGACATACCTCCGCAGCACACCTCCAGCACTCTAAGTGGTCTGGTACTGGTGTCCGTGTTCATTAGTGGCATCAGTCGGGGGAGGTGTTTCACTTTGAAGGTTTGTCGTTCCAACCAGTCGGATTGAGTGATATCTTTGAACTCAACTTGGTATGCGCGTGTCGAGTCGTGGGGGTCGTATGCTGAGACGAACCCGACGCCAGGGGTGTCTTTACTGTTTATCAGTTCAATCTGTCTCCCCAGAGTGTTGGGCCACTTGTGTTTATGCACGGTGAGGTGTTCCACACATTCATCAAAGTGTCTCCTCTTACAGAGTTCATGGACCAAGACGTTCCCGAGAGAGGTCACTGCAGACAATTCTTGCACGTGGTCATTGGTGTCGGTGATGAATACAATGGAAGTGATATCAAGTTTGTCAGGCGTGAGGCGCTCCTCCGGTTCGTCTGTCGGTCCCCTCTCCGCTAGTTCTGTCGGGTAGGTGCTCATGGACTGGGGAGTGAGATGTGTTGCACCTCGCTGATGCGCATGGAGTCAGGTAACTTCAACCTGTAACTCACAGGCGACATCACTTCGACAATTGTAAACGATCCCGTAAATATAGGGGCCATTTTGCTGTGCGGGAAGGAGGCGCCCGTTTGTGAGTGGTGTAGGGCCACATGGTCTCCCACCTCAAACACTTCCGTGCGCCGCTTCTGTCGAACAACCTTCTCCACAACACCCACCTCTAATGCTAGTCTTTTGAGGTTTTCGCGTACCTTCTTGATGACTCTGGCGTGTCGACGTAATACGTCCGCACCTTCCTTCCCCTGTCCCACGGACTGGTCAGTCAGGAGTGCCTCCTCGCTTAACAACGTTTGAGCAGACCGCGGGTTCCTTTGGTAACATATCTCGAAGGGTGAGAATCCCGACGCGCCAGGGGTATCGTTATAGGCAAACTCCAACGAGGGCAACAGTTCGTACCAGTCGCTCTGATTGGAATCTACGTATAGCCGACACAGATCTATACAAATCTTCACGGCCGCTTCGCCGGAGGAATCTGTCTGAGGTCGGAAGGGTGTGGACATGTTGATGAAAACTCCCGCTCATCTCTGCAGGTTACGCCAAACGTCATTGTTGATCCTCGCATCGCGATCACTGACGATGACCTTAGGGAGGCCATGCAGGCGGAAAATGTTTCTAAAGAAGAGATCTGCTAAACCCTCAGCGGTTAATCCTTCCTTCCTGACGGGCACAAAGTGGCACATCTTACTAAGCTTACAAATGAAAATCCAAATCGCATCGCAGCCGTTGGACACGGGAAAACCTGACGTTTCATCCGTAAAGACGACATCCCAGGTTTCCTCAGGGACTTTGTGCGGCAGTCGGACTGGGATGGGTGCAGCTGACCGCTTGTTGAATAGACAGGTCCTGCACTCTTTAATCCAACTCGCCACGTCTCGGTCCAGGCCAGGCCAATAGTAGTTTCGCTTTATTATGCTAGCGGTACGAGCGTTGCCAAAATGACCAGCCGTGGGGTGCCCATGACTGTTGAAGAAGATCTGTTTGCGAAGTAATGGGCAAGAATCGGGGATATATAACGCGAACCCAGTTTGGAGGGTGGAGCAAATCAGACCGTTGCGGACTTTGAAACGTCCGCGGAACTCGTGTGGACGAGCCACGATGGCTTTGAACAGTGGGTCACATGCAGTGGCCTCACGCACACGGCTAAGCACGTGTGCGGTGAGTCTATCCTCAGTGTTGGCCTCGAGGTCGCTAGGCGCCAGTGTTTCCCACCGATAATGGCATGGAAGGACATTGAGCGTTGGACTGGCGTCATCAGGGTCGGAGTCTAGTTCCCCGACGGTGATTCCCTTCTCTCCGGCGTTCATCCGATCGGGTGGTCTGAAGAGTAGGTCAGGAGGGTTATCTTTCCCGGGTCTGTACTGCACTTTGAAGGAGAACTGCTGTATGAAGTGTGCCCGTCGAAGGAACATGCGGCTCGGGTTCTTGGTGGTCTTGATAGCTAAGAGTGGTTCATGATCAGTGATGATGGTGATTCCCCCGGGTGCCCCCACGAGGCAATGTCTGGCGAGGTTCTCTGGAGACACACGATCAGGGCAAGGAGTTCTAGTTTATAGGGTTCATAGTTTCGTTGGGAGGCACTCAACCGCCGTGAGTAGTATTCCACATCGAATTTCTGTCCTGTGGCAGGGTCCACCTGGGATAAGATTTCCCCCACTGCCACCTCACTGGCGTCTGTCTCAAGGACATACGGCAGGTCCGGTCTGGCGATCTGTACAACAGGGGCTTCGGTCATGGTGACTATGAACTTTCTAAACGCGGTCGTGTGCAGTGGGGTCCAGCAACCCTGATTTTTGAACGCCTCCACGGAGTTGGGGATCTCGTCTCTCTGGAGATCGTGGAGAGGGGCCATCAGTTTACTGTATCCCGGTATGAGTCTCTTGTAGAAGTTGCAAAATCCGGTGAAGGACCGCACCTCCTGCTTCGAGTCGGGAATGACCCAATTCCTTAGGGCACTAACTTTTTCTGGGTCAGGTGTGAGTGTACCATTGCTAATGATCCAACCCAGGTACTTGATTGTTCTGGCGAAGAAGTAACATTTGCAGAAGCGGAGATATATCGAGTTTTTGGCTAATAACCGATATACCACCCACACATTTTTTCTGTGTTCCTCCGCCGTCTTACTATACACACAGAGGTCGTCTAGAAAGATGATGACGAACTTCCCAAGGTAGGGTCGGAGGATTGTCTCCATCAACCTCGTCCATTGGGCTGGCGCTGAGGTGGTGCCAAAGTGGACGACTAAGAACTCGAAGGTGCCGAGGTGGGTGCGGATGGCTGTCTTTGGAATGGCATCTTCCTGCCACCTGAACTGGTGGTACCCCCAAGTGCAGTCGTGCGTTGAATACACCTGGGCCTCTCCCAACAGGTCAAACAGTTGCTTCGCGGCAGGGGGGGCATAAGCCTCATGCACGAGTTTGGCGTTCAGGTCCCGATAGTCGCATGCCATACGCCACCCTCCGTCACCCTTGGGTACGAGGAACACAGGTGCTCCCCACGTTCTTTTGCTGGGACGGATGGTTCCTCTTAACAGCAGGTCCCGAAGCGTTTCGGCCAGGGCTCTGGTCTCTGCTGGGGCAAGACGATAAGGTTTTCGACATGGGGTTTCTAGCGTCCTCTGGGTTGGTGAACTCCAGGCTGGCATCACAGTCACCTCGGGACGGTACTTTCCGGGTTGGTACCTCGTCGGAAAACACCTGTCCGTTGGCTATCAACAGTTCCTGTACATTTTTTCTTTTCTTTTTTCCCTGAGCCGTTCGCGAGTGTTCTGCTTAGGAACGACGCTCTCGAACAGTTTGGGATCAGTAAAATCGTCTTCGACCATGGAGTCCTCGACTGTGTAGAGCATGTTGTTATCAGACTGTTCCGTTTTCACAGTGTGGGATTCACTATTTACACTATTTATACTACAGTTACCTCCCGACCCATTCCCACCCAACTTGGATAGTGGATACTCAAGAGTTTGGTTATGGTTATGGGAGGTGCCTCCACCAGTGGCGTGTGCAGGAAGTTCATGAAGGCCCACGTACATGTCATCATGCCCAGCCTCACTGCGATGCTGCTGTCCATCACCACTGCGCTGCTTTAGTACAGCCTCGCTGCGCTGCGGCTGTCCATCTTCACTGCGCTGATGTAGTACGGAATCACCGCGCTGCTGCTGCTGCTGCTGCTGTTGTGTCGCCGGTGTTGATCGTGCATCGCTGTAGTCGCCGCTGTTGTGGTTCGGGGGTGGCGAAGTATGCTCGGGCTCATGCATGAGGAAATCTGATCCATCTTTGGTCTGGAGGATATCCCCACTCTGTGACACTCGGATCAGCCTCGCTCCCTTGGATAGCTGACCTGTGTGTATCATGTTGATCAGGTATTCGTTGCACGCCCTGCGGCAAACCACGGCCTCCGCCGGTGGAGCGCTGGTGATCCTGAATGAGTTTCTTCCGTTTAACTGCTTGACAGTGGTGAAAGCAATGGTGTTGTGCTGGAACGATACCCTCGGGGGCGCATTGTCTGCACACCTGGATTCTATGCCTTCCAGCCAGGGCTTGCCTAACACCCCGTCGAACTCCTGTGAGAGGTCCGTGATTCGTGGGGTTTCGTGGGTTTCGTACCCCCCGACATTAACAGTGACCTTACAGCCGAGTGACGCGTGTACCACGTGACCGTCGCCGACAGTTATTCCTCCCGTGGCTGGTTGTTGTTTCGCCAGGCACACCCCCACGCGCTCGGCACACTGGGCGCGGGAGAGCTGTTGGATCCGCGCGACGATCCGTGCGATACGATCCAGCATCCGATCAGCTCGGCTCCGATATAAATAAATAAAGCGAGACGACTTTACACACCACACTCGTACTACAGTACTGCAGCCCGTGTGACTCAAATAGATGAGACCGGCAGTTTGGTCGGCTGTTTAAACCGTCAATCGACGGTTTAATCGGCCCAGGTAATACCGGACTTCGATACGACATCGAGCGAAAGTTGAAGTGGATTCTCACAAGTCAGCGGCGCGCGTCCTCCGCAGTCAGTACCCGTGTCTGCAGCCTCGATTGCTTTGTAACAGTGGAAGTACCACCGATGCCGGCGCGGCGCTCCGCCATGCCGCTATGCAGATTGCCGATTACAGTGGCGTTTTCTTCATTTTCGTGCCGGCGCCCCACCAAGGAATCTGGGAGGGGACGGCATATGATGAATCGACCGTCTATGTTATATCACAATCTTTACCGAAACGGGTGTATTGGGTACTCCAAAACCCGAACTTGATCGAACTGAATCCTAAAATCGGTGTCAGGACGATCAGAATAGTCAATTTCGAACATCCGACCCGCCGAACATCCAACCAGGTCGTGATCCTCGAGTAAAATTGGCTCCATCTGGATGGCCAAAAGAGATTACTGCGACACGCACCCCACCCAAATTATTGGAAATGACGACTTTCTGCCAAAATTTCGTCAGGATTCTGGAGTTAATTTCGCGTGACCCCAGCCAAAGTAAAACGCGCTGTCACAATGGCCGCGCGCGCTCGTCGCCGCCGCCGCTGCGCCCACGGCCCTGAGACTTGACAAAACTGTCAGACCGCCAGCTGCCTACCTGCTCCCAGAATATTGATATTTGTCAGTCATAGGCGGCGCGCCCAGTGCGCGCTTTAGCCAAAATCGCGAAAATCGGCTACAGCGCGCACTGGGCGCGCCGCCTATCACTGAGAAATCTCAACATTCGGGCAGCTGGTAGGCAGCTGAAGGTCAAGCAGTAATCCAAAGTTACCGGACCGTTGGCGCAGCGGCAGCAGCGCAGTAGCCGCGCCCTTATCGTTGCTGCGTATGTCTTTATCTGAAAGCTGCCCCAAAATCATGCGGCCGGCTGGATGTCTCCAGCACGCCTCAAGATGGGAATGCCGACGCTCGGGGATGTGAGATTTGGTATAGGAAGGTCCCAGAGACCACGGGGTACGATTCGAGAGTCTCGCCGCGTCGCCAGGGTCGCCCATTGTCGTGGCGCGTCGATGTCGTGTGCGTACTGGTTTTTCATTTAGTTCAAAAGTAAAAAATGGAAACTCAAGATGCTACGTGTGGCATCGCCATCGCGAGGCCGAGCCCACCACAGGCACTTCCCAAGAAACACGCTATCACTCAACGGTGAGAGAGTTCATGCGGCGGGCGGCTCGGGTGCGCTCCGCCGCAAGCGCCCCCGTTGTGGGCCCTGCGGGTCTTACGACAACAACAATGGCAGTCACCGCATTGCGAAACGCACGCACTGGGTCGTGCCGACGCGCCGACGGCGGGCCGACTTGAGCGATCGGGGCCGCGGCAGGCGCGTGGTGGATCGTACCATTCCTTGGAGGGGAAAGGGCGACGGCGGCGGGGCGTGCTTGCGTCACGCGCGGCGGAGAGTGTGGGGTTTTGTGCGGCGGTTCACCTCTGGGGGGGGAAACGACGATTATCGTTTTCTTTTGTCGAAAAGACGTACTTCCAGGTGCGTGACCTTAAGCTCATGCCCCCCTAATTCCGGATTTCAACCAAAAAAATCACGAACGAAATTTTGACTCATGATTATTGAGTCAATTCGTTGCCTGGAAACATTTTTTCCCAACTCAATTCTAGCAGTTAAAAGTGTTCGAGAACACATTTGTTTGCAAAAGATTTTTACTTTCCCTGCCTCTGATCGCGCTTGTCAGCGATTGCCCGAACGGAATGTTGAGCTGTTCGTTTGATCACACACCAGCTCTGTGTTTCGGGGCAAAAAGAGAATGGCGCATCATCACCATTGAGGTCACGCTCCCCCTAATTCGAGTTTTGACCATTTGCACGTTAATACCGAAATGTTCTAGGAGTAAAGGCACTTCTACAAAACCTTTTGTGAAACGATTTTTATTTTTCCCTGCGTCTCATCGCGCAGCTCGGCGATCGGTAGAACGAAATGTTGACAGTCATCCTAAAATGCAACTTAATGGCGGGGAGATGCCATTTTCCTTTTGCCCAGAAACACAGAGCTTGTGTGCGATCAAACGAAAAGCTGAACATTTCGTTCGACGAATCGCTGAGACGCGCGACTAGACGCAGGGGGCAGAATGAAATGCAATAAAAATTGTTCTCGAACAGTGTCTAATTCTAGAATTGAATGGGGGTAAAAAAGGTTTGTAAAGAATTAACAGAAGAATCTTGAGTCAAAATTTCGGTCGTATATCATCTTGGCACAAGTCCGAAATTGGAGGGAGCGTGATCTTAATTTGCGTTCTAGGGCGACTGTATTCCGACAACCGCCGAGATGCACGTCAAGACGCGGGAACAGCCAAAGAAAAACATATTTTACTCCAAGAACATATTTTACTCCCAGAACTCTTCGACATTACTGTGTAAATAGTCAAAATCGAATGAGGTGGAGCGTGTCTTACTACATTGGGTTGAGTCATATTCCATACGAGGGAGGGACACCCAGTATCAGCCATGCCCGTTGATAGGAGTTTTCTCACTCCGCTGATAGGAATCTTGCTTTGAAAATACGATATTCGAATTCAGACCGTGCGGTCACCCTAGACGCCACGCCGACGCGCGATTCGGCCGCGACGCGCAATTTGCAAGATGGAAACGGAAGATGCGCGCGAGATCTCGCGATGGAGTGTCGATCACCGTGACCGCCGTAGTCGATAACCCTCCTTCGCCGGTCTCCGCGGCCCGAGTCGCGGTGCCGTCGAGTGAGAAACATGCGCTTAAGATGCCCTTTCGCATCGCGAAGCTTTGATCAACCGATATTGGGTCAACTGCGATCAATCATAATTTTGGTTTCAGTTTCCAAGGAAAAAACATATTTCAAAATAAGCTTCCCGCGCGAAGCGCCGATGGTAGATCTTGGCTGTCCCTGCCTCGTAAAACATAGGTTCACATTTCAAGATATGTGTGAGAAACTACGCGGTCGGCCGGCAGAATTCATAGTCGCGCTGACTCACCGAATAGTACCATCGCTGCGATGCCGCGACAGCTCCGTACTTATCTGCAAGCCGCGCGCATCCTAGTAGAGCCCCGTTCAAGACGTCGGTCCCAACACTATTGCTCTCTGACGAACTATGAACAAACGTCGCACAATGGCGCTGTGGCTGCGCCAACCGAGCACCAGATGCGCTTGACTTTATTCGCCAAAGATACAGGTCTCAAAACCGGAGCAGGGTACCATTGCCGCGATGCCGCGACCTCGCTCTGTACGTCATACCGAAGCGCACGCGTCGAACGCGTTCCAGCCGCCAACCGCCAAGCTCTAAGCCTCAAATCCTCAACTTGGACTGTCCTGTCCGTTCACGGCGCCCTGAAGAACACTGAATAAGAAAACGGCGTCTAACCGCCATTCAGTTGCGTTTTAGGACAACTCCCGACATTCCGCTCGATGAATCGCCGAAAAGCGCGACCAGAGGCAGTAAAATTACAACAAATTGTAAAACAATTGCAATCCCAGAACTGAGTGGCCGTAAAAATGTTTTGACAAAGAATTAACACTGTCCATTTTTTGTTTGTTTCATAGAACCCCGGAATGAGGAGGAGCCTGATGCCGCTTCCCAGCGCTCAACGCGCCGTCACCCACGCGACGACACCATCGAATGGCGTCTGCAACGGGTTCGCGGCACGGCGCGTGCCCAGGACCGCGTGGAGAGTGAGAAAGGGGAGGGCATGCCACAAACCGCGCGGTCAGATCGTGCCCCCGGTCGCGCAGAACACGTCCCACGTGCAATCCCCGAAGGCGTTTGTCGAGCGCTGACGCCCCACCATCTCTGCTAGTGCCTAGTCTGTAAAGCGTACTGCCCGCAGTAACTCGTACTATCTGTAGGAAGTGGGCATGTGGAGTTTGAGCAAACGTCTCTTGATTTCTCGCGAAATCACCAAACTCCAGCATACTAGAAGTTGTGTACCCGGCACTACGGAGCGAAGAAAACCCACACAGCGAGCCCGGGAGAAATTCCGAACGGGGCGACCGTGGCATGGAAATCGCCGCACTAGGCACGCCGCCGGCGTGTCACGTGCGCGCTGCGGCTACTGAGATCCAATGAACCCACCGGGGCTGCGCCGGGCTCAAACCCGCGATAAGTAAGCGATTTACTAATTTAATACGCTGCGGGGGCACCAGCCAACTACGCCTCGTGAAGCGTACGCGAAACTTGGCGGGCTCTTAGATGGGCATGCAGAGATGGGCGCCGTCGGCAACAAGCCGGCGCGCCGAGAAGATCTCTGTAGTGCGGATTCCCTGCGGTGCGATCACTCGCTCGGTCATGACGAATCGGACGTCGTCGTTCGTTCTCCAAACTTCGACGTATTCGCGGCGCCCCACACTCTGGGGGCGCGCGCGTGCGAGCGGGCACCCTAGCGGAGCATGGCCGCGCTGCAGATCTGGACCGCGGGGGGCATTCGGCATGCGATTCTGCGTGAAATGGGCTGAAACGCGCTGACAGGGCACCTGGAGGCGGTTCCTTGGCAACGCGCTCCAATCGCGCCGTGTCAGCTTCGCGCCGTCGCTGGTCCGAGGCTGCGAGCGCACGTCGGTCGAGCCGACAAAGCGGCTCGTGGTCTCCCAGCACTTTTCGACTCGCGCACCACATGGGCATTTCGACGCTTTCGTCGGACCGACGAAAAACTGGTATTTAAGCTCGGAACTAAGTACAGTTACCGGTTCTTCGTCATTAAAACGTTGTCTGTTCGGCAGAAGGCTCCGTAGAAATTAGCTACGGAACCACAGGACAGCGCACGGATGGAAGTTGGCTCAATGACTCATTCGCATGAGCTGCATCTATAGATTAGTGGACTCATAGATCGGAAATTAGTCGAATATCTGATTGAATGTACCATATGATAGAGCTACAGGACGAGTGCACTCTTTAAGCTACATGACGAGTGCACTGTTTAAGCCCGGTGAGCCACGACATCGACGCGCCACGACGATGCGCGACCCTGGCAACGCGACGACTCTCTCGAACGTCACTCTGGGGTACATGAGACATTCTGACTCCGAATTTCCCCTCCCCGAGCGACGCCATTCACGTTCTGGGCCGCTGAGGTGTCACCCAGTCGCCCTCGTAACTTCAAAGCAGTTTTCAGCACCCAAAACACACGCTGAAAACTCACGCGCGTGCGCGCTGCGCCGCCGCCGCTGCGCCCACGGCCCTGTCACTTTATGAACCTGTCAGTTCGCCACCGGCCTGCCAGCTCCCCGAATATTGAGTTTTTTCTGACATAGGCGGCCCGCCCAGTGTGCGCTTTACCCGAAATCGTGAAAAATGTCTAAAGCGCACACTGGGCGCGACGCCTATGTCAGATAAACCTAAACATTCGAGGAGCTGGTAGGCCGGTGGCGCAACTACAGGTTCTCAAAATCACATGGCCGTGGGCGCAGCGGCGGCGGCGCAGCGCGCGCGCGGCAGTTGTTGGGTGCGTGTCTCTTTTGGCTGATTTACGATAGTTTAACTTAAGAATCCTGGGTCCAATTTCGTTCGCACGAAATTTTGGCATAAAGTGGTAATTCATAATAATTAGGGGTGCATGACCTTAAACCCAGTCTCCGGTTTGACTACCCCTTGAACACACCGAAACCATTACAACGATCAATCATGGTCGCGGGAGAATGATGGACTGTTCATTGACCAGCCAGGGACTATACACGATGTACGTTCAGACTTGGCGCGAGTCGTGCAACGAATCCAGCCAATCAAAACTCAGCCAATTTCTCTCTCGACCAGTCACATGAGAGGGTCGTCAGCCACTGATCAGTTGGCCGAGACTGGGTTTAAACTCAGTGTCGGGTCTGGTATCGATGTATGGTATCGAAACCCGGTCGACCACTCAGAACTCTCCGTTTCGAACATCCCACCGACCGGCTCGCCAAAATGCCGACTGGGTTATGATCCTTTAGTAAACAGACTCTCAGTCCCGAGGAGATCAGGCAGGGCGGGCAAAGCAAAAAGGAAGTGGTCCTGGCAGGGGGGTATTAAAGGAAAAAGTGCACGGAGCGTACCAATCAGTTCCCTGGTTTGCGATTTTCTTTTTTTGACCGAACGCCGCGCTAAGCTGGACGCGCTACTCGCCGAGTTTTGACACCGGGATAAGTTCAAGGCGGTGGTACAAAGGCGTGTAACAGGTTCCCCCTGCGCTCCTCGCGTTCTCAAGCAGTTCCGCGCATCCCCGGCGTCGGAATCACGGATTATCGTGTTCGGAGGAAGAGGGAGGAAGAACCTTGGTGTGTTGCCCTAATGTCGACCAAACGTTCCCACGCCGCGAAAGCGTCGTTCTTCCACGCGTTCGACCCGGCACGGCGTGAGAGGTTGCTTCACGCGTTGTAGAAAGCAGCCGCAACGTCTTCGTCGCCGGTGCGTGCCCGAACGCGTGTTCACCCCGTACCCAACTCGCTCAAGCTAGTTCGCCGCAAAATGGGCACTGTACACCACCAGGGATCCTGCAAATTGCACGGGGAAGACGCAACAAAAGCGCGCGCAGGGGGGGGTGGCAGTGCCGCCGAGGCTCGGGCTCGTTTTCTTGAACTGCCGTCGTGGGATACGCGCGTTCAGCAGCACAATTTGGGTCGCGCAGCCCGTCAGGGTCGCGCGGCTCCACCCAAATTGCGGTGTTTTCCGTGATATCAGGATAAACAGTGTGACTCAAGAACCTTGGTCTGATTCATGTGGCAAAAAGTCGCAAATAGGGAAGTATTCGCAAAAGTGGGAACAGATTGTACAGAGGTTGCCTAAGGCCGAAACGTGAATGGGCAGTTTGGAAAACCATTCCCTCAGCTTTGGGCAAATTTTCGAGTTGCGTGCTTTACGTGAATGGGCGTTTTGACGAAATGCCAAGGGAAAATGCCTGAGGCTCGCGAGAAATAAGCGTCGGCCAAGGAAGAATGTTTTCCTCAATTCACTCATTGCGGTAAAGTTCTTGACTTAATAGACCGCCGATTCGCCATATGATGACCCCTCAAAGAATCCTTGGTCGGGCGCAGGCACGCAAACGAGGACAACGCCAGTGCGATCGGCAGTCTGCATCGCGGCAGGGCGGAGTGCCGCGCCGGCGGCGGCGACACTCCGAGCGTGCTAGAGGCTTAGTATGCCTCACGGGAAGACGCCACTGCGGCGGATACGCCAGGTTCGGCGCGACGGCGTGTGCAGCGCGCATTGTAATTTTGCATATAAATGACTCAAGAGTTAACTCGTCAAAAGCCATGCGCGCTGCACACGCCGTCGCGCCGAACCTGTCGTATCCGCCGCAGTGGCGTCTACCCACAACCGATATTAAGTCCGTGGCACGCTCGAAGTGTCGCCGTCGCCCCTACGGCACTCCTCCATGCCGCCGTCATCCTCGCGGCGGGGGCCGTTTTCTAGTCCTGTTGCCACTGCGTGCGCGCAAAAGGTTATGGTTTGGCCCGACCAAGCATTTTGGGTCGATGTATGGCACATCGAAGGTCTATTAAGTCACAAAGCAAGGGGTGTTTTATCAAGATTTCCAAGATGAAAGAACCAGGCTTTTAGACCTTCGATGACGATTTATTTTCACCATGTGTTTCCCCGCAATGCCAGCTGGCATCGAAGTCGTCAGAAACGCAAATCAGCAAAGGGCAGCTTGTGCTGTATTTGTTCGAAATGCCGTGTCGCGCCCTGCACCATTGCGAGAGTTTGAGGGTCGCGCCGGGGGCGCTGGGTTGAAGGATCTGTGCCCGGCGGGTCCGCAAAGCACCAGTCAACAAGCGCGTGCGCTGTGCTCCTTCGACGCGCCTTAAAAGTAGCAAACCTTCATCGTCTCTTACAGCATCCCAAAATGCGAAAGTCGTCGTGCCAATCGGCTCTTACGAAGTCACACGACGACGCGCGCCGCAAGCCATACCCAGTTACCTGACCTGAATCAGCAGCCACATTCGACGCGCCCGGTTTACGGCCACGCTAAGCCCGCTATACGCGGCCGTTGCTGACCCCCCACCGCCCTCCGGTTTTATCGCCAAGAATTGCGTCGCTGGACCGCACAGAATTGCCCAAACCTTTCAGCTCGTCTCACAGTGACCCTGCCCTTACCGCCCAGCGCTGCCAATATGTAGGGTTATAAACCGCGGATTTTTAGGTTTACATTTTTCATTGTTATTTTTTTCCGAAATTTGAGTTGATTTTAGTCTGTTTGCTCGTACGTTGTCGTGCCTGGGTGCCCAGCGGGGGAGTCACTGATTATTGTAAACCTAAAAATCGTTGGTTTATAACCCTTCAAAAGCGTCACCAAAGTTGTGGAGGCCGGGGGAGTCTAGCGGACACACTGGAGAAGTATTCGTGCGGCACCCAAAACGACTGATTTTCAGTGACAGATCGAAACCCTAACCCCAAAAACCCGGAAACCTAAACCATTCTTATTTCTGACTGGCCACTGTGGAGTGAAAAGTGCCGTAATACCCCTACTCCCGGTATTCGGCCCTAAAAACGCTCGATAACGTCCAAAATGACCCAAAAATATAAAAAGAACGCGCAAAAATGCGCCTTCGGCGCCCAGATCTGCTGCGCGGATCGCCCAGGAATCCTTCCACGACGTAACGTCTGAACGCGCGACGCACCGAATCCCTAGGAATCCGAGCCGAACAGGAATCCCTCCCCAGGAATCCCCCAGGCCAGCTTTGCGTGGCCCCAACCTCATCAGTTCAAGAAACGGTGACGCGATCAACACCAAAAACCTGAAACTTCAAATAACGTCGAACGAAAAGTCTCAAACCGTCAAGTCTCAAATCCTGGCAAGGGGGGTAAGGAGGAAAGAGACCGAACTTCGAAACTTATGAACCTCAGTTTCGTTTCGTCAGTTTCGTGCGCACAGGCAATGGGACATGGGCATTTATCCAGCCACGGCCTAACTTATTTTTGGAGCTCGCGCCGTTTTCTTACGGCGGCCAGTCAGCGCGCGTTCAGCGTCGGCACCCGCGGCCGCGGGGACTGCTTCGCAAGACGGGATAAATGCCCCCCGGGGGGGTGTCCGCGTCGCCATCCTGCGGCGCGACGTGCCGCATCG
>Ga0307489_10001466_pt1 | contig 15541 bp, 9 predicted proteins | sample SB12metaG_FD_202247 | JGI IMG/M metagenome (GOLD analysis project Ga0307489, IMG submission 202247) | Sea-ice brine microbial communities from Beaufort Sea near Barrow, Alaska, United States - SB 1.2 | ecosystem: Environmental > Aquatic > Marine > Coastal | place: USA: Alaska | collected 2017-05-06 | reverse complement strand
ACAATATACTTCTCGTACTGATACTTTTTCAAAGGTTGCACATGAAAAGTTGTTTGGAGATTTCCAAGGTAATAAGACTATGTATTTGTCAAATGAACTGCCTACATAACAAGAGACTATGGCGTCAATAGTTAATTTATAGCCTTTGGCGCTTCCCACATCACTCCATCTCTTAGCATAGAATTTAAGATAATCACCATCTTTCTAGTACAAGCGATGACAGCCACTTTTTTAGATTTTCCAGCTGCTACTAATCGTTGATAAGTCTCTTTAAAAACAGGATTACTTTGTATAGCCGACATCATTGCCATGTATAAAACGGTTCTGACTTGATGTCTTCCACCTTGGATTTTTCTATGTTCTTTGTATCGGCCACTTTCTCGATTCATAGGCGCTACACCGACCAACGCAGAAGCTTGTTTACTGCTGATATAACCTAACTCAGGTAAGTTACTGATGATGGACGCAGAGGCTATTTTACCAATACCTTTCATGCTTTGCAGGATGATGTTTTTAGCTTGATAATCTGGGCAGCTTTCAATTAATGAGACTATTTTGTTTTCAATTTTCTCTCTCTGATTTTTGAACACGGTTAAGACAGGTTTTATGGTCATCACTAGATGTTGGGGCAATATCTGCATTCTATTTTTCTCCACGGCTTGCATCACAAGGAGTTGATTTCGCCTGGCGACTAAGTCACTCATAGACTGCATGATGTCGGGCTTTAATACCATTTTCATCATTGGTGACGGTGAAGTAAATATCCAGAGGGCGAATGTAAATGTCGAGTTGGAATTTACTCGTATCAACACCGACGTTAATGCTTTGATTCATTTTAGTATTCATAATAAGCTAACTCTTGCTTGCATAATGCGGGTCGGTATCCGAGTTATCGAGACCCAGTAGACTATTCGAGTGTTGTGCTTGGAGTCTTTCGCAGTGTTCATTCTTGTTATCGGTCTCTCTATTGAGGAGCCATCAATCAATTGAACTACTGCAAAAGAAAGCTTTAGTTGCTGCTAAAGCCTGGGTCTCACTTTACCCCAACCTGATTAGAAACAGGATGGTTTACATGAGCCATTATCCATACAAGCCAATCAAGCGGCACTAAAAACAATTAGCTATTTTCGTTCCTCAACATTTCAGCCAACAATATTTAGCCCGTTAACGGGGCGTTATTTTTTTCAGGAGGTGATTGGGTACTTTATTGTTTTGAATCTCTTTGTAAATGTTTCAGTAGAATATGAGACCAAGTAACGCCCCACAGAGTTTGAAAACTAATATATTTCAAAAATAGGCCATTTCTAGTTATCTAGTAGTGGCCACATAATTCAGCAGGCTATAAAGATGTCCACTTTATTTAATCGGTTTCACAAATTTCAGCGTCATCCTGTCGGACTCACCAATTTCACGGAATTTTTGGTCTTTTTCAGCAATAGGCTTACCAGCCTGAAGTGCCCAAACGCCGTTTTCCCAATCCGCAGGGTCTTTCTTGTTGGCGTTGATTTCGCTGATTGCGGCTAATTCAAAGCCTGCTTTTTTAGCCAAGTCGACAATATAACTTTGCTTCACATACCCGCGCATGGTTTTTTTAGGATCAGTGTCGAAGTCTTCACGCTCGCGGTGCTGAACGATGCCAAGCACTCCGCCCGGTTTCAGTGTTTCTAATACTTCTGCTAATAAACCGTTAACATCACCGCGGCCAATCTGCCCATGCATTCCACGAAAAATAAGCACAGTGTCAACGCTGTTGGGCGCTGCAAATGGTACTGTTTGTCCAATGAAGCGAGCTGAAGCGTTATGTCCAAACATGCCACTATCATGTTCGATAAAAGTTTCACGCCACTGCATTCCACGCTCGTAGCGCTCGCCAGGTGCTGGGCTATTATTCAATGCAATGTATTTACCGTTCTCGGCAGTAAGTGGCCCTAGTATGCGGGTATACCAGCCACTTGATGGACCAAGCTCGGCCACCGTCATGCTGGGCTGCACTCCGAAGAAGTCGAGTGTCGCGGCAGGATTACGATATTGATCGCGCTCCATGTCTCGCTCAGAACGTAATACATTATTACTTACGGCTTTTTCAATATAGGCATTAGCGCTATGAATATGGTCTTTTTCTTCGCCTTTTTCATGATGTCCAGCTTTGGCGGCTGGTGCGCTTAGCAGGAAAAAAGCGCTAGCTGCACTTAAAATTAGTGTTTTTATCATTTTTTTTGGTTCCTTGGCTGACGTTGGTTATGAAATTAACCTTCTTTTGAAAGTTAATATACTCACAGCCTTATACACACTTCAATCAATTTTAGATGTTTCTATTTATGTTTAGTAAATCTGCGAGGGTAGAGAGGCTTAGATCCATAGCTTAATATTATGAATTAAAAACGATTTTCAAGCATGAAATATATGGCAAGGTTACGTCAATATTAAACTGACATTGATCAGACTCCCACGCTACTTTTTTGAATATTATACAAATACAGCGAATGGCCTCCAATCAAATTAATGATTTTTGTCCTTCGTTTATCCAATCCATCTAAGTAGACTGTTTTATCATAGTTTCTTCAGTCTGAACGAAGTTAATTCCTTCGAAGCATTAAAACACCCAGCGCAAGGTGGGTGTGGCGGTGAGTCTATTAATTTGGTTCGGGATGGTCTTCTTGGCTTTTCCATGTTCGCTCGCAGACGTCGTTGTGCGATTGAGTAAACCAGTAAAGATAAGGTCATAATCATTAACAACGTGTCTATGCGGCTCGGCTTTTTAATGACAATGATGAAACAAAAAAACGGGTGTTTTAGGAATCAGAATCCTCTTTCCACCGAAGACTGTGCCTTGTAATGAAACATGTTCTCCTCAGGCGTAAGGGCTTTCTTGTCTAAATTCGTGGCTAACATAAAACACGATTTTTGTTCGATAGCATGTTGAATTGCTTCGTATTTCTGCTCAACTTTAGCACTCGTTTGCCACACAATTTGCTTCACGGACGCATCTTTTTTAGGGCGGCCTTTTCCTTCATATACCTTATGCACAATGCAATCAAGCGCAGTCAGTTGGTGATGTTTTTGACGCTTGCTGAGCGCTGCTAATGCCTTTAGCGCGTCTTCTTAACAAATAAAACGTTGGGCTTGTAAATGAAACAAGTCTTTATCAAGCTTCTCCTTGCCTCGGTCGGTTTGCCTACAAATTGTTTTTGTTGCGCGCTCACCAGCGACTTTTGAATTCACCACTATCCACCACCACTATCCACCACTGCTTTATATCAATGTGCTCAACCTCATTGACTCTGTAGTGACAATTGTCGTCAATTGTCGCTCATTGTTGTACCGCTAGCGCTTCACTAATGAGTGTTTTTTCCAGTTTGATAGTGGACGGGATAAGCGTAATAAACGTTAGTTGCGATAAAAATTCAGCGTTATCTTTATTATAAAGCTTACAGTCAGCCACTAAATAGTTAGGCTTTAGCACTGTTTTAACCATCTTGACTAACAATCATTTCTTGAACAACTTGTTTTAAATCAGGGCGATGCGCTTTGCTGTGACCGTGCGTTATTCTAATAACATGCTCATCACAACCTTCATCTTCATCATCTGCATACTCGCCTGTTAGCGAATGACACGTGGTATAATGCGATTTGAACTGGCAGTCTACGGCCTCTATTTAACAGGCCTGATGCGATACCAATGAAAACAAGCTTTCACAACCAAAGTCATAACACTGGTCGAGTGTTAGCCCTAACTTGTGACGGTTAAAGTGAGATGCATCAACACCTTCGCGAAATAAATGCTCTATGGGAAGGTTGGTAAAAACTGAGGGCTAAGCGACAAAGGGCGATTTGAAAACCCTAAACCATTCATTATCATGCGCTTAATCACCTCGCCAGGGGTGATTTCCTGCTTATCATCTTGTGGCAAGTGCTTATCTAATAAGGACACCATCTTTAAGTCGTCGATAACGCGGGCAACAATGCCATGATGTTCTAACCGCTTGATTTTTATTGTCATATCGCCCTCGAAAGTTGAGTTGATATTGTACTAAACTGGGGATCTTGTAGGAAATTTTATCAATAGAAATAATTCAATTTTGTCTGAACAATGTGAGAGAAAGGTGATAATTCAAGTTGTTGTTCAACCACCACAATCAAACCGATAATCGACTTACGAAAGTCCACGGCGTCGCGGTGCAAATAAATATCCAACGGCTCAACAAACATTTTCATGTCGAAACCGTTTTGAGCTGTTGCGCTAACCACGATGGATCGCAATGAATTAGCACCGACAACCTTGCGTGACTGCACGTTAGAACTTGTGTTGATGACGACAGGGTAGCAGATGGAGTAGTTTCGACTTTGATGAAAGATGATGTCTAAGACGAGTCACACCTGTCACGTAAATCACTTCGTCTTGCATAGAAGCTTTGAAGTTTTTGTATCTCACGCTCACAAAATAAAGGTGGCGTTAAGCCACTTTGTTGCTGCTTTTGAGTAATGGATATCCAGTCTGCTTTTGAACGTCTTTTTTTCATAACGGCCTCAATGATTCATCAAAGCCAATAGTCTCTGTTGTTAATACAATTTATGGAATGTGAGCTTTAGCGGACGCTTACAGAAAATGCAGATAACTACGCGACTTTGCTTTGCTCGAAGTTCGTTGTTCGCATTTGCTCAATCGTTACCCTATCTCAAAACACAAAATGTTTTTTACTTGCTCAACTTTCTATTAAACCAACTTATTGATAATGATATTTCTAATACAAGAAAATATATGGATTCCTAAGCAGTGAAGTGAAGTTAATTTCTCTAAACCACTTATTTGTTTAAAAATAATACAGTGTTTAACTGGAACAAAGTAATTCTATTACCTATATTCTTTCCCTAAAAACCCCTTTTCTACGCTAAGTTAGCGATAAAGAACTTTTTCGTGTTGTGTGAAGGAATACTCAAACACCAAACCAACCAGTTCACTGTTGGTTTGTTAGTACTGTTATTAGAGGGATTTACTCATGATTAATATGCATGCACAGTGCACTATTCTACTTACAGCTTTGTTTCTAAGTGCTTGTGGAGGGAGTGGTGGTGATACGCCTGCTACTGTCACCACACCTACCGTTGTCACAGCTCCACCTGTTGTCACACCACCCACAGAAGTGGTGACAGAAACACCGCCGCAAGTGACCAACACACAATCCCTCAGTCAGCATTTTATAGAATTCACCTTTGACAAGGTTGTTACCTCAGACCTTCTAAAAGCTAGCGATATCAGTATTGTGTCTGGCACTGGCCAAAAATTAGCAATTAAAAATTTGTCTTTTTATGCCGATGGTATGGGAGCAGTGCTAGAAACGGGTGCACAGGACCCCGTTTTATATACCATAATGTTAAATGCATCCACACCCAGCACCCAAGCAAAAGCGATGTCAGCTTCGTCGTCAACATCCGCTAAAAGCAGCGGTGGCGAGGCCAATACCATTACCTTTGCCGCAGCAGATAACTTTATTGGAAGCACAGGTCCAGAACCCTTTGTACAATATGTAACCGCACTGTCTAATACCTCGGTGCTGGTGACCATGGACAGAGATATGAATAAAGATTCAGCTGAGCTCGTGTCAGCCTATCGAATCCTGGCGCCCAATGGCGGTATTCCGAATGTTGAGGAGGGCCGAATTGAGGTGTTAACCGCAGAGGTCGATAACCGAGACCCTCGCTTAATTACGCTCACCACTACGCCGATGAACAACATAGAATATGTCTTGGTAATCACTAATATTATTACCCAACCAGGTAGCAAGCTTATTCACCCTGACCGCAATGGCGGTTATTTTTTTGGAATCGCAGCAACTGACGTTACCGCCCCATTGTTACTCAGTGCTGTTTCAACATCACATACCAGTGTCATTGCGACATTTAACGAACCCCTTTGGGATAACGCAGCTGATCCGGTACACTATACCATCTGCTCTGTTGCCTTTGATATCGACGGTGCATGCCCTGAAATTAACCAACTGAGTGTTATTTCAAGTCAATTAGTCAGTCAGAACACACAAGTCTCGATTATAACTGGCCCTCAGGATAGTGGCGTTAGTTACTATCTTTCAGTGGCTGGCGTATCAGATCGTGCTTCTCCCGCACCAGGCAACTTTATTGCACCTTCAACGGTAGCAACCTTTATTGGCAGTGGACTGGATGCCCCCCGCATTGCCAGTAGTATCGCCACTGATAATACCCATGTGTTAGTTACTTTCACCGAAAGAATGGATCCTGATGCATTAAATTTTAGTAATTATCGAGTAGAAGACCCCTCGTTAGATATTATTAATGCCGTGTTTGGGGATGATCAATGGCATGTAATTTTGACCACCACCCCACAAGAGCGTATCGAATATCAACTTATAGCGAGTAACATGCGTAGTGCAGAGGGAAGATTGATGGTGAATCCACCCGAGCCTTCTTTATTTGTCGGCGTTGCAGCAAAAGATACCCAACGGCCCTACCTGATTGCATCGATTGCCGAGACGAGTAATAGGGTGCGTTTGTATTTTAGTAAGCCACTTGATGAAACTGCCGCGACTCCCAATCTTTATGACATCACTTTTTGTCCTGAATTTTCCACCTGTAGCTTGAATACGCTGAGTAACTTACCGGTGCTTTCAGCGCAGTTGGTTGAGTCAGACACACAAGTGGTGCTGACGGTTGAAAATATAGCACCACGGGTACCACATAACGTACAAGTCAGCTTACAAGTTACCGATCAAGCAATGCCTTTGCCGCACAATAGTATTGATCCTACATTATCATCCGATTCCTTTGGTCTACTACTTGCCGATAAAACCGCACCAGAGCTTGTGAATCTTACCTTTACCAGCACCAATACTATTACCTTAACCTTTAGCGAAGAGGTCAATGCCGGGGCGGCGAATCCGCTGTATTATCGAGTCTGTAGTCAACCATTTGACGTCAATAGCAGTTGTGTCAGTGGCAATGTTCAGGTGCTCGGAGCGGAATTAAACCCAAGCCATACACAGGTTACTTTAACCACTGAAACCTTGGTCGATGGCACCATTTATTACGTTCTGATAACAGATGGTGTGACTGACACCACCGGCAACATTATTTTGTCCAGTGCGAATAGTATCAATGCCCTTTACGAGGGTGCTACCAGCGTATCTGATCCTACTAAGTTACCCAAAGTGGTGGGCGCTATTTCTACCAGTAATACCGATGTCACCATTAGTTTCAGTTCGGTGATGGGCGACAGTGCTTTGTTGCCCGCCAATTATGTATTTACCCAAGAAAATGTAAATGGCGAAGTTGGCACCGTCTTTAGCCTAGCAGTGACATGGTTTGATGCAACCCATACGTCAGTAAATATTCAAACAACTTCGCAAAACGAAGTTACCTACCGTGCAACAGTAGTGAATGTAAAAGACCTGCAGGGTAATCCAATGGCGACTCAAGACGGTACTTTTAACATTAACTACGATCCGCGAAGTGCGGTTTTCCCGGGCTCTCCCCCAGTTGCACAAAATTTGCTTTTAAGTGCCGGTTTCTTTCAATTAATTGATAACGATGACAATGGCGAAATTGATGGCGGTGATACAGTCATTGTTAATGGTAGTGCCTTGCTATTGACGGACATCGACCAAGATGGCTCAGTCGATAACTGGGATGATACCAATGACAACGGGGTTATCGACGGCGGTGATTTTGTTTCTGGTTTAATTGATAGCGATAGCGATGGTTTAGCTGATAATGAAGAGCTTCGAGGTACAACAGTTGTTATTAATCTTATTAACGGTGAAAAACTCACTCGCCAAGTAACGAGTGATCCAACCACAAATGATACTGATAAAGACGGTCTAACTGATTCTGAGGAATGGGCTTTTGGTTTAGATCCTCGTTCACCAGACACTGACGCCGACGGTCTCAGCGACTATATCGAATGGAACGTGATATATAGCGACCCGGCAGACCAAGATACTGATGATGATTCCCTACCAGACGGGCTTGAACACAACTTCTTCCTAACATCGCCATTGCTGGCAGATACTGACGGCGACCAGTTTACTGACGACGAAGAAATAATTTCGTTAAATCGTGATCCAAAAGTGGCTGATATGCCAGAATTAGATATCGAAGTAGACGGTATTAATCTACAAATTGATGAACGTTATACTTATGTGAATAGCGAAGGCGAAAACGTTAGTAGTGAATCCAGTACGAGCGCTTTTCTGAGTAGCTCAGAAAACACATCTTTTGCCAATAGCACATTAACGTTTAGAGAAAACACTAGTTCATTCTCATGGGATGTGGGTTTTGGTTTAAGAGATGCTCAAGCCGATCAGTCATCGGTAAATGGAGCCGAAGTAGCTTGTTGGGCCTGTTATTTAACATCACTTTTTGATCGTTTATTTATAGAAGTTGGTTTAGGTGGGACCACTGAGTCACATACCGGTACTAATACTCAAATTGATACACAAAGTGCCCGAGAAGCACAGCGTGCACTAGAGAATTCGTTAATTAAGTTTAATGAACAAGCTAAAGGCCAAGAGGTAACGCGTGAATTAACTGCTGCCAGAATTAGTGCCAATATTAATGTTCAGAATAAAGGTGATGTAGCATTTACTGTTAAAAATTTAGAGATATCGGTATTACAAGTAGATCCACAAAATCCATCTCGCTACTTACCCATCGCTACTTTAATTGCTGATTCAACTTTGATTACTGGCAATGATTTAGAAATCAATATTGGACCATTTGATGGCAGTAAAGGGCCATTTGTGTTTGCTAATAATGATGTTTTCCCAGCTGTAATTGAAACATTAATGCGTGACCCGAAAAGCTTAGTTTTCAAAGTGGTAAATTATGATATTGCCGATGAATACCAGCGTAATTTTGCGTTTAGCAGCCAAACTGTACATGATCGTACAGCAGGAATTAGCTTTGATTTTGGTGAACTTGGTAGTGAAAATTATCAAGTAGCGACCAATGGCGTTTTAAACAATAAAACTTACCTTGGTGGATTTGATGGTTCAGGTAAGAACAAAGGATTATCTTTAGGCTATTTACTAGAAAATGTGCTCGGTCTTAATCAGCACGATACATCTGAAGATTATATTGATGCCGGACCAGACGGCAATCTTAGTACTACTGCCGACGGTGATGACGTTGAAAATGGCAATATAATAACGGCTGGTGCCGATGGAATTCTCACCACAAAAGCGGCAATAGGTGATTTATTGCGCAATAGCTCTGTAAGTACCGGTATTATTGCCGGGGTCAATAAAAAAGTAGATACCTTAGCTCAGGGCGATGATGTGCAGTTAATTCCATTTGGTTCTAGCGGTATTGCACCTAGGACCTTAGTCATTGACCCTGGTAAGAATGGTGTCCTAGATTCAATACAAAGCATCGGTGACGAACAAGAGTTTATGAGTGGTTATGAACTACAGCGAACCTGTTCTGTTGCTTTGTCATTACCACAAATAGCTGGGCAATATTGTTTAGCGACTACTGCTGATTGTAGTTGTGATGGTCCTAAAGGATTAGTACGGGTCAAAACATTCCGTAACGGTGATTACGGTGCAAATTGGTTTGCAAGAGTTGAAGGTGACATGCCTACCTCTGTTGATTTTGACCAAATTGAATTAAAAGCAGGTCAGTCAATTCGTTTAGCTTTTCTGCAAGACTTAGATAAAGACGGATTGTTTGCCCATGAAGAATTCCTCTTCGGTTCGGTAGATAGTGCTGTTGATAACTACAATAACGATGATTTTGTGCCTATAGTGATTAATAATCGTTACCTGAAGAAAACACTCGAGCAACTTGAATATTTCATTAGTGCGGACAATGTAGGTAAAGACCCAGCTGTTTATGGAGATGGTTTACCTGATTCTATGGATAGTGATCGCGATGGCATTAGTGATTTAGTTGAAGCCAAATTAGGTTGGTTAATTAGTCGAAATGGTCAATTAAAACGAGTGTTTTCAAGTCCGGCAACACCAGACTCTGACAATGATGGGTTATGGGATATTCAAGAGCAAGATTTGCGAGAATTTTGTAAGGATGATGATCCTCGAAGTGATGCTTTATGTATCGACCGGACTGTGGCTATGGATAAAGCCAGCGCAATTATAGTTGGCAAAAATGGCATGTTAGATACCCAAGCTCAAGGCGATGATGTCTATGCATTTGTTGACATTACTAACCCTGAAAGTAGTCGATTTAATCGAAACCTAATGTTTGCTACAGTCGGTATTTTACCTGGTCCCAATGGCATTATTGATACCAGTCTCAATAATGATGATGAATATTCAAACTCCAGTGTGAATTTGCCTGCAACCGATCCGCTTTCAAGTGATACCGATGATGATCGAGTCAGTGATGGTGATGAATTGTTTGGCTTTGCTGCTGGCATGGCTATTATCGAAACTGCTGAAACTGAGTGTTATGATCCCATTGCAAATAGTTGTGTGTCCTCAACTAAAACTTGGGGGATAGTGAATACAGTTGCACAAGGTGATGATATTCAACGTATTTCCTATGGAAGTAGGACCAAAGTAGGCGATATCATTATTACCGCAGGTTTAAACGGTATTTTGGAAACACAACCAGTAGGCAACGATCAAACGGTATCTGAGTGGTTTATCGCTGCTGGACCTGACCGAGAGTTAAATAGTGTTGATATTCCTGTTGTTTATCCTACGAATCCAGCCGATGGCACTAATGTGGTGGTTTATAAAGCAGAAAACACAACATTAGCCCCTTACGCGCCAGCTGTTTGGAATTCGGCAGGTCAACCGATTGGTATTACTGATGCAAAATATGTAGAGCCTTGGTTACCTATTCCTGAAGGCAAAGATGTAAAACTCTATGGTCGTATAGTATTTACCGACCCATTACGAAGAGATAGCGACAATGATGCTATACCCGATGGTTTTGAAGTGGCAATTGGTGCCGATCCCACTAAAAACGATGGAGATAATTTCAGAGACAGTGATTTCGATGGTTTGTCAGATGCACTCGAAGCTCGCGGTTGGATAGTTTCTATCAATAATTCGACAGTAGGCTTATTAGTTCGTCCAAGTTCAGTATTAGCAGATTCTGATTTCGACGGTTTACCAGATTATGTAGAGCGTGATATTGGTAGTGATCCAAACAGCGCCGATACCGACAATGATGGTATCGATGATTATCAAGAGTTTCGCTCCATTACTCATACTTCTATTGATGGCAGCGAAGAATATAGCTTCAGTGTCTTTGACTATGCAAATATTCAATCGTTTTTTACAGGGTTTAACTTGGTAATAAATCCGGATGCGTATGGTACTAATCCACTATTAGAAGATACTGATGAGGATGGCTTAACAGATCATGCTGAAGTAATAACCGGTTACACCGTAATACTTACCGGAGAGTTAGAGCCCTGGGGTATTATTTATACAAACCCTACTAAAGCCGATTCAGACGGAGATGGATTAACAGATTATGAAGAAGCAAATAATTTCAATGGTTACATTACCAATGCGAATAAAGTTGATACCGATGGCGATGGTACTGACGATAAAAGTGAAATTGATAGCGCTTTAATTAATCCTTTACAAAGAGATGCGTTAGTTCATGTAAGTTATGAGTCCATTTATTTAGGGTATATGGGTGAGGGAGAATGTGCTCTAAATCCTCAGGAAGATTGCGAAGAGCTTACAAATATTTTGTGGTGGCTATATGGGGAGGGGAATGATGGAGCAGAGCAAGGAAATCGTATCCTTTCCAGTTCTGATGAATTTGCTTATACCCCAGAAGGAACAGTAAGACCCTTAGCATCAGGTCATCAACAACTCGTTAACCAGACTATTGTACCAGCAGGTGAGATTCCTGATTCGACTGACTTTACCCGTGGGCTGCTTATGGAAGTGAGCTATTGTGAAGGATCTCCAGAATTTGATGCAACTACTTGTGACGATTATCTACCACTAAACCCTGGTGACCGCGGATATAACGCAAGTGCTTATGTTAATTGGGAACGGGGTGGACTTCCGGCAGCGGATAACGATTTCAAAGTTAAATGGAGTGGCCAGATCTATTTAGGTGAAGGGTTAAAGCCATTTACTAAATTAGATAGTGATGGGAATGTCATACTAGATCCTCAAACTGGTGATCAGCTGTTTGAATCTGATGGTACTACTCCCATACTAGATACCGATGGCAATCCTACATATGATCCTGCTACTTGGCTGCCAAAAGTATTTTTTGAAGATGCTGAATATTTCATACACATTAATTCTGATGATGGGTTTCGAATGACAGTAAGTGGTGAAGGGGTCGAATGGCCGGGCGTTAATGATGAATGGTCTCTAAATTCTAATCAAAATAGAGAATTTAAATTAACAGTTTCTCAACCCGGTTGGAAAACTATTGAAATTGAATATTTTGAGCATCATGGTTTTGCACGTTTACTAATGCTGTGGCAGACGCCTTCATTTGATACAAATGGTAATCTTGTTCTCAACGGCAAGGTACCTGTTCCTTTAAATAACTTAAGGCATACTCTTGGTAATGGCTCTTATTCATGTGTTGGTATTGAAAGAGATCCTACTCAAACTAGTTTTATTTCACTAAATCGATCAATTGAGATGGACAATATCATTTCTCCAAACAAAAAATACGCGCCCGGATTATCCTATTATGGCAGCATGAAAGGCTCTGAAATGAAAATATTTAGGGAAGCAGTGTCTTTTGACGTAATTAAAGCTAATCAAGTAAATAGACTTGAGTCTGATGCACATAGTCGTTATTACATTGAAGGTGCTAATATTAGAGATATTGACAATGTTCTTTTAACTCCAAAAGATCTTATGTCAGTCGCGGTTGATTTAGCAGCCTCGAGACATATTATCCGCGGCTTAGTCAAAAGTAGTGTAACGAATGATTCAATTGTTAAACCTGCGGTAGTAAAAACAGATGAAGATGGTAATCGTTATTTTGATTTATCTAGTGAAGGTCGTATGTTGTACCGCCAACTTTCTCAAAATACTGGGGTTTATGGTCAGCAAACATTTGTAATCCACGAAGGAGAGAATATCAATTTGTCAGGAGTGTTAATGCGGGTAGACGATATTGAAAGCCTTACTTCATGTCCAATTGGCAGTGCAAATGTTGTTAGCCAATTTCAATCGGGTTGTATGAAACGATTTTCTCGTTCTGTTAGTTATGCCGAAGTTACGTCGCAATCATATCTAACCTACGACATTAAACAACTAGGCGCAACAACCACAAGTGCGAGTAATGATCCTGCGGGTTGTGAAATTGACATGAAGTTGATCATTACACATTAGAGGCAGTTCCAGCTCTCACGTTGGATACTTCGAAACATTAAAAAAATGTCGGCTAACACCGACATTTTTTTGCTTTACTTTTCCAGATGCCATTAACAAAAGATAAAAATATCGGTTGAATAGAGTCCACTATTTCATAAACCCGAGTTAATAAATTGAACTCAGGTTTATAAGTTTAAAGCCTGAGGATCCGCGAATATTCAATCAAATTAATTAAGGTTCAGTTGCTTCTGATTGAAACATTCGCAAAACATAATAATCGAGGACAAGATCTGAAATAGAGGAAAGTGGGGATAATCGAGCAATTATTGGTTAATTTTGTCTTAAGAATTCGCATAATTAAAGAAGACACCCACTTTTATAAAGTAGTAAAACAGCGGTTATGTCCTAAGCTTTAAGGTATTCACACAACCACGGATGGTCTGTTATGCCTCAGCCACGTAAAACCCAAATCAGTTTAATCGATACCCCTTATTACCATTGTGTTTCTTGCTGTGTTCGCCGTTCATTTTTGTGCGGAGAGGATAAATTTACGGGGCAGAGTTACGAGCATCGGCGTGGTTGGGTAGAGAAGCGTTTGTTATTTTTATCGTCTGTGTTTTCTATCGACATATGTGCTTATGCTGTAATGAGCAATCATACACATGTTGTGCTGTGTGTAGATAAAAACATGGCTGAAAACTGGTCGACAGAAGAAGTGGTAAGGCGTTGGCACCAGTTATACCAAGGCACGTTGTTGAGTCAAAAGTACCAAAGAGGGGATACACTCAGTAAAGGTGAGCTTATCAGCTTAGAAGAAACAGTGACGATTTACCGTCAGCGTTTGTACGATATCAGTTGGTTAATGCGTAACCTCAATGAATACATAGCTCGCGAAGCGAATAAGGAAGATGGTTGCACGGGCAGGTTTTATTCGCTGCCATCCATGGCGCTTACCCTCCGGGCCAGCTAAAACTGTTCTAATTTATTCCCGATAAATTTAGTGGGAAGGGCGATTCAAATCTCAAGCCTGCTTTTACGGCAAAGAGGGATGAAAGTGCAGTATTAGCTTGCATGGCCTATGTTGGTTTAAATCCCATTCGCTCCAAAATGGAAACCACCCCAGAAACGTCAAAACACACCAGTATCCAAAACCGTATTCAGGCCCTCATCAAAGGCGGGCAACCTAAAAACCTGATGCATTTTGTGGGCAATCACAGACAATACATGCCTAAAGGCATTGCCTACAGCTTGATTGATTATTGTGAATTAGTGGATTGCACAGGGCGCTGTATTCGAGAGAATAAAGCGGGTTACATAGAGCAACATCATAGGCCCATTTTAGCGCGCCTCGGCCTCGACTCAGAGCAATGGTTGACTCTCACTACCGAGTTCGAAAAACACTTCAGCACCGCCGCAGGCAGTGAGCACATGTTACAACAATTCAAACAGCACACAGACCATCGACGTATACGAGGGATGGCAAAGGCCAGAGCTTTACTTCAATCCGCCTAAATTACAACTCCATATATAGTCAAAGTCACTAACACCAAATGTGTCAATTCCTACTGTCTGCAATTTGAACTGAGCGACACTTTTCACAGCATTCATCTTCTTTAATTCCAAAAAAGTCGAACTCGTCATTTTAAAACATAAATAGTGAGCTGATACCCAACAATTTGTGCTTGTTGATTACGTTGGGATTGAGTACTTTATTACTTTGGGTGTCTAGTTAAGTTGGTGTCTAGTTAAGTTGTGAGCACGGCAGGTGCGGTAAGTCAATTTGATTCTGGTTGTACTAAACGTTTCTCTAGAACACTAAGTTTTGCAGAGATTACACAACAGTCTAATACCACATTTGATTTAAACAGTTTGTTGACCGACACCTACACGTCTGATGGCAACCCTGCAGGCTGTGAAATTGAGTTAAACGTGATTCTTTCACGATAATTTTATAAGCAGAATAATGCAGTTTTAATTTGTGACTTTACTAGTTCGACAATATTTAAGATCCTTGAATATTGTCGAACTTTTTATCTTTCATTGGGCCTAGAGCCTATATGAAATTTTTTTAAAATATTATCTATCAAACCAGCTTATCTGAACTTTTCCCCCCATTTTGTGTTGCCTGATATAGTCGTTTAATTACACGTTGAGAGTCGATACTGAGTTGTCTTTGACAGCTAAAATATAATGTGTGAATTAAAGCAGTCCTGCCCGTTTAATTCCTAGGTAGG
>Ga0307489_10001465_pt1 | contig 15547 bp, 27 predicted proteins | sample SB12metaG_FD_202247 | JGI IMG/M metagenome (GOLD analysis project Ga0307489, IMG submission 202247) | Sea-ice brine microbial communities from Beaufort Sea near Barrow, Alaska, United States - SB 1.2 | ecosystem: Environmental > Aquatic > Marine > Coastal | place: USA: Alaska | collected... | reverse complement strand
GCACTTGAAGCTCATATGATGAACCGCTTTCAACCTTTGCTATCAAATTCAACTTGCGCCGCTGCAGCGAGGTGTGGCTGTGCAGCGGTCAGTCCAACATGCAGTTCACGATGGCCGCCGCCTTCAACGCCACGGCCGAACTCGCCGACAGCGTGAACTACCCCGACCTGCGACTGGCCACCGTCGCGTCGGTAGGGACTGATGGATAGTGCTGGTTACTTCATCAAAGGCATTTTGGACTCTCGTTTGATGACTTACATGGCATCCTGCGACGTGGTGAGCCCTCTCGATAGTCCCTACTGCACCATATGGACTAATGGATAGTGCTTGCCACGTCCTCAAACGCGCTTTGATCCGTCGCGTCTCGAGTTCAATTCCATTCCATGACGTGGCAAGCACTATGTCGTGTCTCGAGGTGAATACCATCCTCTGATGTGGCGAGCACTATGTCGTGTCTCGAGTAGATACCAATTAATGACGTGGCGAGCATGATCCATCAGTCCCTGCGGTCTGGTCACCGCCGCCGCACCGCAGCTGGACGCGCCGCCCGCCACCTTCACGCCGCCCTACGACCGCGGTGCATGGGCGGTGTCGGCGCCCAGCGCCTTCTACCAGCCTGCGGTGCCTGACGGCTCCACTTACGGCGGGAAGGACCGTGAAACCTGGCAGGACTCAGTTACGCCTGTCACTCCAATCACCACAATTTGGACTGTCGTTCATTGTGTTCAGTGGCACCCTGTGACGTGGCGAGCTTCGAATGAGTAGATACAGCTACCATGTGTAGGCACTCCTATCTCGTGTTAAATGTTTAGTGGCACCCTGTGATCAGACGAGCATGATTCACTTGGCCCTGACCATTGGTTCTCTGCCACGTGCTACTTCTTCGGTAGGCGCCTGTACCAGCACTTCGAGGTAAGGTACCGTGAATCTTGGCACCCAACTCGTTTCGACTATCCTTGTTTCCATCAGTCACAGCGCTTCGATATGAGGTAACGTGAATTGGCACCCGACAGGGATTTATTGAGAACAACATCTCAACCGATTTTGAATCGACGATAAACCGAAAGAAGGACGTGGGTAAATGCTCTTAGGTCGGTCGACCAGTGTAAACTGTGTCCGCGCGTATGTATGAGCGGTTGCGCTGAAGTTTAGTCACGCTCGATTCGCTTGTCGGGTGTATGTTTTCCATAACCCCTGTGCCCTACTCACTGAAGCTGTCGCCGCTTCGGACCCTGGTAGGGGGGAGAGGTGCCGGTGGGACTGGTGGACGCGCCATGGGACGGGCAGCGCATCGAGGTCTTCTCAAGCCGTGACGCGCTGCTGGACCAGTCGTGCGGCGGCACTCGCATGCCAGAGGAGAACACGAGCGTCGGCAGCGGCAGCGGCAGCGGCAGCGGCAGCGGCAGCGGCAGCGGCAGCGGCAGCGGCAGCGGCGTCGATGAGAATGATCAGCAGCGCGACAGCAGCGGCGGGGGCGACAGCGGGGGCAGGGGCGGCAGCGGCGGCGGCGGCGGCGGCGGTGGCCGCGGCGGCATTGACTCCCTCTCGATCGACGACTCCTCGGCGTGGAACGCAATGCTCTTCCCACTGCTACGCATGCGCTTCGCCGGCGCGGCGTGGTACCAAGGGGAGGCTAACGTCTGGGACCCGCCCGGCTACGGTAGGCGGTGCAGCTTGACATTTCAAAACCCATGTTGATAGCGCATATGTTTAAAGCGCTTGAAGCTCCAATATGATGATACACCGCTTTCAAGCTTTGCTTTCAAATTCAACTTGCGCCACTACACCTCGCCTGCCGTTTCCCGGCGATGGTCTCCGACTGGCGAGTCAAGATGGCTAACCCGGTAAGGAGGTGCAGGTTGAAGCGATGCAGTCCATGTGGAAAGCGCCTGGAACTAAGCGTTGGAACGGTATCATGATAAACTGCTCACAATTTTGCTTCAATTTTGCTTACAACGTCAACTTGCGCCGCTATAACTCGGCGCTCACGTTTGCGTTCGTGCAGCTGGCGGCGTTCCCAGACCAGGACTACAGCGAGATACGGAGCGCCCAAATGGCGGCCACTGCGCTGCCCAACGTGGGGTACGCCGTTGCGATCGATTTGGGCGACCCGGTGTCGCCTTGGAACAGCATTCACCCAAGGTAAGGCGGTGCAGGTTGAGAGTATTCAAACCTGTAATGAAAGCGCTATGGCTTCAGCGCTAGAAGCTAAAATGTCATAAACTGCATTCCCTTATTTTTCGATTTCAACTTGCGACACTGCGGAAAGGCGCAAGCAGGAGGTCGGCCGGCGCCTGGCACTGGCGGCCATCGAGCAGCGGTGGGGCGTCTCAGGCATTGCTCGTCAAATCATCGACAAGCATTTTGAACCCTCCTTTCTTGGGTCAATTGGCTCCCTATGACATGGTAAGCAATGTCTGTCAGGCCTTGAACAGCGGTATCTGGGCGACGACGGAGGTGGTGGCAGCGGTGGTGGCGACGACGGAAGCGGTGGCATTGGCATCACAGCATCGCCAGCGCTTCACACGCGGGGACCGGTGTTTGCAGCGGAGACCCCAACGGCAGTCCCCGGCCCCGGCCCGGGCCTCGGCGGTGTCCGCCTGCGACTGATCCCCGGAGGCGGTGCCCCCTCGGCCACCCTGCACGCGCATCCCACCGCGGTAGAGACTCGTGGATTGTGCTTGCCACGTCACAGGATACTATTTAATTCAAGACACGACAGTTTAACATGCGTTTGCTGACGGGTCTGATGGATAGTGCTCACCACGTCAGAGGGTGCCACTTAACTCAAGTAACGAAAGTCACTAGGGACTGATGGTCAGTGCTCGCCACGTCATACGATATCATATACCTCGAGAAAGGAGAGTTTACATGCGTTCGTCAATGCGTTCGATGACGTGGCGAGCACTATGCATCGGTCCCTACACTGCGGACTGCAACCTCACCGGGTCGACGCATTGCTGCGCCGAGAGCCCCTTCGAGCTTCGGTTGTCGCCGCCGCCCCTCGAGCTTTTCGCAGCATCCCCGCAGATATGGGTGCGGGCATACTTTACATTAGAGCCGGGGTGAGACGGTGCAACTTGACCCCGGGTTGACCCTGAGTCGACGGTGTTTGAGTTCAGTGATTGAACCGTTGTCAAGCTTTACTTTCAATTTCAATTTCAATTTGCGCCACTACGCCGGGGGGTGAGACCGTTTTGGTCATGGCAAATGGGGGCGGGGGACAGGGGGCGCAGGCGGGGATGGGGACGGCGGCGGGGGTCGGGGCGCGGGCGGGGAACACACGGGACAACACGGAAGATTTGGCGAGCATAACGGGCGTGCGGCACGCGTGGGAGCGGTATCCGCAGTGCTCGCTGTATAACGGGGTCGGCGGGCCGGACGGCGGCAACGCCATCGCAGTAGGGATTGATGGATAGTGATCGCCACGTCATGAGATGCCATGTCATCCAATCAACGAGGACTGAGAATGCGTCTGACGACGTTGTGTGCACTATCCACCAGTCCCTACATCACGGCGGCCCCGTTCTGCTACGACATTGCGTTGGACGCACCGTGCAAGGTGCTCATGCTGCCCGATCCGTGAAAATACATTTTGAGTAGGCGTTGTACAGAGCGAATGTCACCGCTCGAACCAATTTCAGAAATGACGATGTAAACAATATGGTACCACTCGACAAAAATCATGACGATGTGAACGATATGAAAAACAACGATGTGAAACACGACGATGTGCACTGAGCTCGAGAACTTCGCATAGAACACAGAGAACATAGCTGAGTGAGACGTCGTGCGTAGAAGAGATGGAATTACAAGAGAAAAGATACAAGCGAAAGCGAAAGCGTGCGTTGTGTTGTACATGAAACAATTGGTGCGACTACTGGAAGACGTTGAAAGCCATACAATCTGTATTCAATTTACGTCCATCGCGCCTCAAGGAGCTCGCATGGCGTGCATTATGCTAACCCCGTCCACCATCAGTGGTGGGGAGTCGTAACTCCTGCTGACGCACAGCCTCAGACGCGCGGTATGGCGTCATCCTCGACAACGTCGTCCTCCTCGCCCACCTCGATGACGCGCACCACCGCGCTGTAGCGGCGCAAGCTGAAATTCAAAGCAAAACTTGCAAGCAGTGTATCGTACTTTATTCTCAAGCGCTGCTGAAGGCAGTGTACCGTACTTTAGTCTCAAGCGCATTCGATACGGGGTCCAACTGGATTTGCGCACGTGTCATTCTACGGGGTCCAGGGCGAAAGCCTGGTGCCTCCTCATACACCCGGAAGCGTCTCTCGCTCTGTCTCTCCCAACGGGTGACAAGCTGCACCGCCCTGCCGCGCACTTTTTCTCCACGTTGTACATGGCCACGATCTTGTCACCCGTGCGCGCCAGCCCCATCTTGCGCGCGTGCGCCACAGCATCCATCATGCACCTCTTAGCGGCGATGGGCGCGCTGGCCTCCTCCGCCATGTCGGCGGCGTGCTGGGGGGCGTCCACCACCGCGCAGTAGGGTCATTGAGAACAAGCACTCGACCGAGATTGAAACATGTCTTACCTTGAGGGTGAATGCTCATGCATACGCGCGGACTCCTTTGGTGGTGGCCACCCGACCCTTAGACCATCGTAGGATGAGCATTTACCGGATTCCGGCTCATCGGCGATTCGAGGTCGGTCCAGTGCTTGTTCTCAATAAACCCCCTGCCACAGGGATCAGCCCGCGCGTCAGCAGCAGCTGCCGTGCCACCTGGTGCCCGCGCAGCTCCTTCTCACCAAATCCAATCATCCCTCACGCTCGGGTCTGACGCAAACATGCCGGCATTCCTTCTGGAATTTCACGAGTAGATAGGGGCGAGCATTTGACCGATTCCCTGCAGTTTAAGCCACCGCCAATGGGGCGCTTTTCCGAAAATGTTGTCATTCGCCCGCTTTACAAAAGATAACGGAGTTTCTCAGCTGTTTCCCGGCGTTCTCGGGCATTGTCCCGGGGTAGGCAATTCAAGCTGAATGCCCGAGTATTTGGCATTGGCGTTATGGGCAATCTATAAGCATCAGCCATCAGGCCCTACCACGCGCAGCCCGCGGCACCACGCCCACTATGATGGGCACGGCCGGGCGGTACTTGGCAATCATGCGCGCCGCGTCGCCATTCGCCGCCAGCACCACGATGCACGCCGCCTTCACCTGCGCAGTCAGGGCGATGGGCGGTGGGTAGTGAGCAGTGTTAAGCACAGAAACTTGGGTGGTCAGGGAGCTAGCACCACGATGCAAGTCGCCTTTACATGCGCGACCGGGGCGGTCGAATGACCAGTGGTCAGTGGTCAGCAGACAGTGTGTGAGAGAGAAACGTGTGTGAGGGACACGCTTCCGCATTCACAAGAGACAACACAATGCAAGCCGCCTTGATATTGCCAGTCAGGGCGGTGGGCGGTGAACAATGGGCAGTGAGCAGTGGTTTGTGTGTGAGAGACACGTCAGCGTGTGTCAGAAAGCACCTTCGCAGAGGTGAGCACGGCGGAGGACGCCAGCGCCTCGATGGTCGACAGAGCGTAGCTGCCGGCCATGGTGCTGTTGAGCAGTGACTGGCTCAACGCCCAGTTGTCCACGCACTCCTCCGCCTCCGAGCACCAGGGCCAGAATGCTTGTGGTGCGAAGAATAGGCTTGGGTATTCGAGGACGGATTCCAGGACCCCACATATGGAAGTCGCCAACCCAGGTATTCTTTTCTCAACCAGAAAAATACATTGAAACGTATTGAAAACGATTAGAATCGTTCATAGATTCACCTGTTCTGTCATACGTTGTATAACGGTGAGCTTAGTGCTTAGTGGTTTAGTTTGCATACAACAAGTGTTGCGCAAGCCACACCTCGCAGATGCCGGCCATAATCTCCACGGACTCGCGCGGGTAGGCCCCCGCCGCGGTCTCGCCCGACAGCATCACGCAGTCTGTGCCGTCCAACACCGGGCAGAAGGGTCATTGAGATCAATGTCTCCACCGGCAATCGGAGCATGACTCACCATCAGGGTGATGGCTCATACAGACGCGCGGAAACGGTATGTGCTGACTGACTGACGCATGAGCATTTACCTACGTCTCAATTTGGGTATATCGTCGATCCAACGTCGGTCGAGACGTTGTTCTCAATGACCCCCCTGCCGCGTTGGCCACATCCGTGGCCTCTGCGCGCGTGGGCCGCGGCGCCGCGATCATTGAGTCCAGCATCTGCTTCCAGGGCCTTACCCTCGTTCACTTTTCAGCTCGACGTAAGCGCTTCTTGTGCGATACGTTGGGTCTGCGATTGTGTGTCAGTATTGAACGGTAGACACGCTGACGGATCAACCAAATCACCTAGATAACAGAACAGCATGAGAGGCAAGATGCAAGTATCTAAACAGCTGGTCAAGAGAGACTGACCATGCGATGCTTGTCTGGTTTCAGTGACAGGACCGGCTCAAGTTGAGCTGAGAAGCTGACGAGTGCAAGCCCATGCCAACGGCAGGACTGTCGGTTTTACGCTCGTCCACGATTCAGTTAGACGTGAGCACTTTGTGTGGGATACGTTGGGTGTATTCGGTGAATTCAGTGACAAATACTGCTCAGGTTGCGCTGAGAAGTGGACGAGTGGAAGCCCCTACCTGAGTGGCGGTGATGACGGGCTTGCCCGCCAGGTTGGCCTTGCGGATCATCATCTTCTGCACCCAGAAGATGCGCTCCAGCGGGATCTCCATGCCCAGGTCGCCGCGCGCCACCTTGCAAGAGGGTAATTGAGGGAGGAGGCGACTCAACGTCGACCGCGTGCTTGTTCTGATTTACCCATCTGCATGGTCCCGGCAGGGCCCGGCAGAAAAGGCTCAGAATATCGAGGCGGGTGGCACTTAACTCAAGAAACGATGGTATACAACTCGATTCAACGCCGTTTGGGTGCTTGTTCTCAATGACCTTCCTGCCATGATGGCGTCGCTGGCCTCTAGGATGTCGTCGTAGTTGCACAGGCCGGAGCGTAGGGCCCGCTGGTGTGGAGTGGAGTTGTTCGGTCAGAAGACCAAACAGAGCCAGCGCGATATTATGTAAAGTCACCAGGCAGCCAGGCATACTGACAACGCGCATGATATCAAAAGTAATCTATATGGTGAGGTGACCTGACCGAATGCGTGTAATCGAGTGGCGCCATATGAGGTGGAATGACAGAATTCCCAGGGCCCCACCCTCGTGGTTCTCCACCTTCGAGATGATGCGGATGCTCTTGCCCCCCGCCGCCGCCAGCACCTCGCGGATCTTGCGCACGTCGGCACCCTTGCGCACGAAGGATGCGGCGATGAAGTCCACGTCGTGCACCACCCCACACGAAGGGCCGCACACTTACACAACTCGTGGATCCAGACACGTCAACCTTTCACATACGTTAAGACGGATAACCTCACGTGCATATATTTAGTTCTGCGAGGGGGTAAATCCGCCAAACTGGGTTGGCCAAACTGGCTACGCCGATTTCTGCCGAAGTGTCCGTCGTAGACAGTCGTTTCTTGAGTCAATGTAGGTTGCCTGGCGAAATTATCTTGGCCAAACTGGCTCCGCCGATCTGGCTTCGCCAAGGGGGATTGGCGCATTCTTAAAAGCAAGAGGAACATAATCTGTGACGAATAACAGTCACACGTGCACGCGGGTTCAGGGATGCAGGTACTTGAGTGTCAATGATGCGGGAACTAATCCACGGCCGTGCCCGAATCCGACGATGTCGTGCAGGTCCTTCTCCGTCATCGTGGGCAGGTCCACCTCGCGGGAGGGTCATTCAGAATAAGAACTAGGACTGAGGTTGATGATGACTTACGCACAGGTTGTATACTCATACAGTCCATGCGCAAGTGGCGGAGGAGGATGAGATTCACTGCTGGATGTGTGCTTGTTTTCATACAGACGCGCAGAGGAGGAGGATGAGGTTCGAATTCCGTGCAGTGCTTTTCTCAACAGTCCCCCCACCTTGACGCCCGGCAGGTTGCAGTTCTTGCGCTCGCCCAGCGTGGTGGTGTTGAGGCACTTGGCGCGCAGCGTGCCGGCGCCCGGGTCTGTGGACACCACCTCCAGCATCACGCTGCCGGTAGCCAGGGCCGATACACTCCTCCACGTGCTCATCTCATCTCAACTGCTCATCTTGTCACTAAAATCCACAGAAGTCACCGGACGATTCTATGAGAAAGTGTTCGCTGGGGCAAAGGCGGAAGGCTGGTGCCTCCTGATGCACGCGGACGCGTATGTCTCTCTCTCACCCACAAAAGTGCTGACATCAAGCCGAGTCTAGGCCCCTGCCATCCGCCATAAGGATGCGGTCGCCCGCGACCATGTCACGCGCCATGTGCTGGTACGACACGGCGATGAGGTCTGCGGTGCCCTTCACGCTGTAGTCCGTCGTCAGCGACACCTCGGTGTAGCGGCGCAAATTAAAATTGAAAGCAAAACGATATAGCAGTTTATCATATCTTTGTTTTAAGCGCTTAGTTCCAGGCGCTTTCAAGACGGTGTTCATACATTCAACCTGCACTATCCTACCTCGGCGCCGCGCACGAGTTCCACGGACTTGCCGTCCTGCAGCAGGCCGGTGCGGATCTCGGGACCCTTGGTGTCCAGCAGCAAGGGGGCTTACACTCCTCCACTTGTCAGCTCAACCTGAGCCGTGTTTGTCACTGTTTCCCATAAAATTTGCTCAGGTCGAGCAAATACATCAATGAATCACATACATGGAGGCTAGACTCCGCGCGTGGCGTGCTATCAGTCGCTAGAAGTGAATCCGGCCCCGCTACATTTCACGCATATACGATTGCCCGTACGATTACTAATATGCATGAATATAGTTGAGCGTAGCGTCAGAACGACTCAAATGCCGATGGTCAGGTCGAGCATACAAGTGAATGAGTGTGAGTCTCTGCCAGCAGCACGGCGCACACCCGCCCGAGGTTGTCGCACGCCTGGCGCAGGTTCGTCAGGCATTCCAGGTGGTACTCGTGTGTGCCGTGCGAGAAGTTGAACCGCGCCACGGACATGCCCGCCATGCAAGGCCTCCAAGGCAGTAATCTGTACGCTTCCAGCTGGCACTTGAAGTTGTTCGACCCTGAAACCACTTGATTTCGTTCCACGTAACTCAACAACACTTCGGAGATGCTCAAGTTGAGCCTGGAAAAGTGTTTTGGTAAGGCCCTGCAGCCAGGAGTAGCTTCTCAAGGTCGTCCACGTTTTAGGGCCTGGCAGATACTGCCCTTCGTGTCATCAAATGCCTGTTATTGAGTTCCTGTGACGTCGCGGGCAATCCTGTGATGTGGCAAATCATCCTGTGACGTGGCGGGCAATATCTCCCAGGCCCCGACCACAGTGCGCGAGGAGGGGCCCAGGGTGCAGATGATGTGCGTCTTCTTGGGCTAGGGACTGATGGATAGCGCTCGCGGCATCATAGGATGCCATTTAACTCAATAATCAAGCACATTGTGCACCCCCGTTTCTTGAGTGAAACGGCATTCTTTGACGTGGCGAGCACTATCCATCATGTCATCAAACGGATTTTGGACCCTCGTCTGTACGGTGAAACGGCATCGTATAACGTAGCGAGCAGTATCCATCAGTCCGTACCTTGGGCGCGAGTGTGCAGGAGGGCGGGTCCATCACGCTGCCCAGGTGGAAGGGTCATTGAGGACAAGCACTCGACCGACATCAGAGCATGACTTACCTTCAGGATGAATGCTCATATAGACGCACGAGGAGGAGGAGGAGGAGCAGATTCAATGTCCGTGGAGTGTTTTTCCTCGATGTCCTCCTGCCAGGTCGGCGTTGAGCACCATCGGCATCGCCACGCTCATCAGGTCCGCGGGGATCGTGCCTGTCGGGGTGGGGGCGGAGGGGGCGAAGTGTCAGCGTGTAGGTGCCCTGGTAGACAAGGCACGAGGCTTGGCCCGGTGAGATAATGTGCTGTCCGAAAGTTGTACCCGCATGGCGTGCCGGGCTCGGCAGACTCGCTGTGCCCCTGGGCAACAGCTCCGCGCTCCACAGGTGACGATCAGGGGCCCTCACTCGTCCACTTTTCAGCTCAACCTGAGCCGTTTCTGACACACGATACCCCCTGATATCCCCTGACTCCTCTTAGAAATCCCCTAAAACAACCCCTGAATTCACCCCCTATTCCACATAAAGCGCTTACGTTGAGCTGAAATGTGGACGGGTAAGCCCCTGGTGACGATGGTCCATGTCACCTTTCACGGGATACAGACCGCAAACAGCTGCTTGTGGGGTGTAGGATGGCCCACACACCGGGGGCGCGGAAGGCTCTCTAGGTGACGATGGTCCGAGTCACCCGGAAAAGATACCGACCAATACACAGCGTGTAAGGTATAGGATGACGGCCCACTCATTCAACTCGACCGGGGGCGCGGAAGCCCCCCAGGTGACGAAGGTCCGATGTCACCTTTCAGAAGATACCGACGGCACACCAATGTTAAACGCGGGGATGGCCTACACTCACCGGGGGCGCGGAGGATTGCCCCCATCTCAATATCGATGGAAGCGTAGGGGTCAACGGCAGCGGAGGCGGCGGCGCGGGGCTGCTGCGAGCCGGCGCCGGCTGCGGCGCGCGTCACGCCGGCGCGGCGAGGGGCGCGCGTCTCGGGCGCCCGAACCCGTCGGCTCGTCCGAGGAAACCTGAGGAGGAGGGGAGAGGCATTGCCGCGGGCGCGGGGCGCGGGGGCACGCATCCCGCACAGCGCCCCCGCGTCGCCGCCGCGAATGACTTTCACGGCAAAGCAGGTCGCCATACTGTAACGCAGTCCTGCACCTTTACGTAAGTGTACGCGCGCGCGTCTCGTTCTGTGCATCCATTCGACACCACCTATTAGATATTTACAGAAAGCGCGCGGGAGGTCCAGCTCAGCTCGGAGCCGATCCTAAGCCAATACCGGAGCAAATCCGTGAGCCCAACCCGAAACCCTAAGCCACTAAACCCTACTGGAATTTAAAAACATGAATTCCCGATGAAATCCTAAACCGTCGATTCGACTTCGCAGGCGCCTTTTCGGAAGCGCCTCTCGCTCTTCAACCTTGTCGTGGCAATGAGTCGGAACTTCGTCGACACATCTCCGACACCCTTCCGGTGTCGCGCGCAACACCCGACCGCGGCGTGCGTCTACATCTTACTGGCCGCGGCGCTCGCTCAGCCGTATCGTCTGTTCACCGCGCTGCGTCGAGCGTTCCACAGCAGTCTCGAACAATCTGCAACAATCTTCAACTTCCTCGTTGCTATCAAAGGGAGCCCTCCTCGCAACGTCCATTCGTCGCACATGGCTCCCATACCCCCGCCGCCCCCGCCGCCGCCCCCCGGGTCGCTGTCGCCGATGAAATCGCCGCCGCCGGGCGGGCCGGGCGGGGCGGCGGGGGGTAAGTCGCTCGCCAAGCTTCTGGCGGAAAAGGTGGGGCGCGCCACATCGTCGACACGCATTTGGAACCCTCTCGTTTCTTGCATGGCGTACCAGCGAGAGTAGCGAGACGCTTCCGCGTGTCTAAGGAGGCACCAGGCTTTGGCCCTGGGCCCCGCGAGAGAGAGCGAGACGCTTTATACAGGTGTGTAAACAGGTACCAGGCTTTCGCCCTGCCCCCCCGTGATAATGCTCGCCACATCGTCGACACGCATTTGGTACCCTCGTTTCTTGATAATGCTTGACAGACCGAAAGACGCTTCCGCGTGTATAAGGAGGCACCAGGTTTTCGCCCTGCTCCCCCCTTGAGGGAGACGTCTCCGCGTGAATACGGAGGCACCAGGCTTCCGCTGTTGCCCCCGTGTTATTGCTCGCCACGTCGTCGACACGCATTTGGAACCCTCGTTTCTTAATATTGCTCGACACGACGACAGAGACAGAGAGACGCTTCCGTGTGTATAAGGAGGCGTCAGGCTTTCGCCCTGGCCCCCGTGAGAGAGAGACATTTCCGCTTGTTGACGAGGGCACCAGGCATTCGCCCTGGACCCCGTCCTCGGTTCTGTTTATGGCTCGTCACGTCGTCGACGCGCACTGGAACCCTCCTTTTCTTTTGGTTACATGGCATCCTATGACGTTGCGAGCATTGTCTGCCAGGCCTGACGCTAAGGTGGGCGCGCCGATAGACAGCCACGGCAGGGGCTTACACTCGTTCACTTCTCAGCCCAAGTTGAGCCGTGTCTGACAAACAAAGACACCCTACACACCCTAGACAGCCCCTGACATCCCCTTACCACGGGCTACACGACCCCTACGCGCACCCCCTATCCCATACAAGGCGCTCAAGTTGAGCTGAGAAGTGAACGAGTGTAAGCCCCTGAGCCACGGCACCCGCCCCTCCGTCCATGGCTACGAGGTGCCCGTTCCAATGGCCACCAAGATCGGCGCCTTCCAACAACCGCCCGGCCCGCGCCCGCTGGAGCCGCCCGCACATAGCTTCAAGAACAAGAAGCCCGTCGCCGGTATGGCCCGACAGATACTGCCCGCACCCGTCAAGTCATTGACACGTGCGCATTTGGACGCTCGCTTCTTGAATCCAGCAGCATCCTTCATATCGAGCAACATTTGCCTGCCACGTCATCTGACGCATGCTGAATCCTGATTATTGAGTTGTACGAGTCAGGCGTCCTATGATGTGGCGAGTACTGTCTGCCTGACCGTACTCGGCGGCGCCCCCCCGCCCGCCGCCCCACCGCCCCCGCCGCGGGTCAACACCCAGGTCCTGGAGCACACCAGCGGTGGCGTCTCCGTTCTCGTCGATACGACTTTTGACGCCACACGCAAGAGCCTCATCCGGCCGGACGGCTCGTACAGCGGCATGCTTCAGAAGAAGGGCGGCTATTTGAAAACCACGTGGCAACAACGCTGGTGGGGACAAGGAAAAATCCACATGGCCAATAATGTCATCGGCATAGTCTCCGAAACTCGGCTCTGGAGTTAGGTGGCATCCACCGCTGTGACAAACATGCATGAGTAAGTCATGCGAAGACCCGTCACCGCCACCTGTGTCTTCTCCTGACCATCGCGCATCCGTACTGGCTGCTTCGCACTCGCCCCAAATTCGACCACATCACATCACATTATATCACATCACGTCATCCACCACATCACATCATCGGTCTTCGTTTGCTCGAGTGAAATGCTATCCTATGACATGACGGACAGTTTGAACATGCCCCTGCCAGCGGGTTCCACCTGGAGGGCGGCACACTATCGTGGAGCCTGAATCAGGAGGACGAGTTTGGCAGCAAAGGCAACGGCGTGCTGACGGCAGGGGCTTACACTTGTCCACTTTCCAGCTCAACCTGAGCCGGTTTTGTCACTTAAACACTGAAACCTCACAGCGCATCTTCCAAAAAGTGCTTACATTGAGCCGGAAAGCGGACCAGAAGTCAGGAGCTTACACTCGTCCACTTTCCGTCTCAACTTCAGTGTTTTTGTGTCACTGAAGCTATCCAACGCATCTCATCAAAAGTGCTCAGGCTGAGCCAGAAAAGTGGAATGTAAGCCCCTGGCTGACGGCGGCCTACGTCGGGTACGCCGCGGCGTTCCTTGGTGCCGACGTGCACGTCGAGATGAAGCACGCGAGCAAGAAAAAGAAGGTGAACTACGTGCTGCGCGCGGCGAACGCTTACGAGGCAGGGCTTCCAATCGTCCACTATTGATGCTCAATCAATCACTTTTGGAAGGATACACTGGGTGGTGTTAGTCTGTCAGTGACACACACGGCTCAGGTTGAGCTGCAAAGTGGACGAGTGTAAGTCCACTTTTTCATCTCAATGTAAGCACTTTTGGTGGGATACACTGGGTGGTCAGGGGGTTTTGAGTGACAAAAAGCGGCTTAGGTTGAGCTGAGAAGTGGAGGAGTGTAAGTCTCTATTACAAGGCGGCGGCGTGGTGTGAGCGCATGAAGTTCGCCATTGCCAAAACTGCGGCGCCGCAGCAATTTTCCGATGACCCTAAACCCTAAACCCTGAGGCCAACGAGACAGGGAGAGGGAGGGAGAGAGAGTGAGAGAGACGCTTCCGCGTGTATCGCATGTATAGATTAGAAGGAGGCACCAGGATTTTGTACTGGCCACCGTGACAGACACAGAGGGAGACGCTTCCAAACATATAATGAGGCACCAGGTTTTCGCCCTGGCCCCCGTTAGAGAGAGACGGAGACACTTCCGCGTGTATGAGGAGGCGACAAGGTTCCAACCCGGCCCCGTGGAGACGATAGACCACACCATTTATACATGACCTCAATCGAGCGGGCGCGATAGGCGCGAAGTGCGCTGAATTTATTATTTCTGAACCGAGCTCATTTATTTACTTGTGAACCGAGCGCAATTTTATTTTATATCCAATATTTCCACCATCGATGAGCTCGATTCCAAGCTATCCCGCGTTACTTTGATCCCCACTTCCTGGGTCACCGCAACCCCGCTACGAGGAGTGAACGAGAGCGGTGAGGAACAAGTACACACCGCCTTCATCTCCGTACCGGTCCCTTCCAAGTGTCCGCTAATGCTATTCGATCCCGGCCCCCGGTTCACGCTACTACTGCCGGTCCTCACCCCTTATGACGACATTCATACATCGCCAGGGTAATCGTCGCTACTATGGTAGGCGTGTGATCTGCAGGTACGCCTTCTCGACCCGGAACAGGCTCCACTGAAACCGCCGCGTGATCTCCAGCGCCGTCACCAGTAGGATGGTGCCGCTGTTGTGCCAAAGCGCAGGGGCCCGCAGAAAGCCTGTTTCCAGTGATGAGTGGCCCAATCTACACAGAGCTGCCGAAACTCTCTCGATTATGTGATTCCTTGTCGGTCTATGACTTGCTCCTTAATGTGCGCGATCAGGGTTTTTCACCAGCAACAGGTTTGAGATGCACAATCCCCACAACTGCATAGCACGTTCTGACTAGCGTTGTACTGCATCTATCGGCAAATGGTTGACTGAAGCAGAGCGTTGCCTTGATGCCGGCGGGGCCCATCTGAGGTGCGAGCTGAGCTTGTAGGTCCAGCTGGCAAATTGGGCACAAAACATCAGACGGTTGGCGTTTGACTCAAGAAGCGAGGGTTGGCGAAAGTGCTACAGGGTGTTTTGAGCCAGTTCTGGCAGGCCCCGCCTGAGGTGGGAGCTGAGCTTGTAGGTCCAGCTAGCGCGCAGCAGCAGGTTGGACACGATCGCAAAGTAGTACGCCCACGGGCAGCCGTAGATGAGCGTGTGCCGCAGGAACACGTTCTTCGGCGGCTTCTTTCCCCCACCGCCGCAATATAGGGCCTGACAGATAATGCTCGCCGCGTCATGCGATTTCATTTGATTCGAGAAACGAGGGGCTATAATGTGGATGATGACGAGGGAGGCAAATCTGTCACGAGGATCTACAATGTGGATGATGACGTGCAGGCTTTACTGTCACGAGGGTCTACGCAGCGTATGATGACGTGGGAGGAATTATCTGCCACGCCCTACCGCAACACGAGAACAGCGTCAAGTCCCAGTCATGCGTGATGTCCCAGTAGAAACTGAACACCGTGTTCACCAGAGAGCATAACA
>Ga0307489_10001464_pt1 | contig 15548 bp, 24 predicted proteins | sample SB12metaG_FD_202247 | JGI IMG/M metagenome (GOLD analysis project Ga0307489, IMG submission 202247) | Sea-ice brine microbial communities from Beaufort Sea near Barrow, Alaska, United States - SB 1.2 | ecosystem: Environmental > Aquatic > Marine > Coastal | place: USA: Alaska | collected... | reverse complement strand
CGGGGGGGATGTTTGAGACGATGAAGCGAGAGCGGCAGCAATGCGGGAAAGCTCAGCAGGCGGAGGCGGCGGAGGCGGAGACAGAAGAGGCGGCTGAGGAGGCTGTGGATGAGGAGGAGGTGGTTGAAGAGGCCTACGCGCTGATGTGCGACGATGTTCAGGAGGTGTTACGCGCGCGCGAGGCAGGGCCGTACGAGTAGTACCAGTAGACGAGTACTCAGTAATGTTTCCAGCACAACTTTACCTCGTCCATGATGAACCACTTGATCCCACCTGCAAGTATAAACACCAAAAGATACTCAAGTTGAGCTGAAGAGAAGTACTTACGGTGTGTAAGGCCGTGGCGGTTGGAGGCATTCGAGGCCGACATAGCCAATGCCGAGATCGAGGCTTACGACGTCTTTGACAAGCCGCCGCAGGCAGGGCATGACACGAGTAGCTTTCTAAGCTTCACCAGGCGCTCCGTTTGTCCCTGACAGTCCGTCTCAGACCGTTCAGGAATGTGCCTGCCGGGAACGTGCCGGGATGGACTGCCTGATACCACACTTGAGTTAATATCCAACTTTATACCTCAACGCTTGAGTGAAGCTGGAACAATGCATACGTAAGGCCCTGGGCGCAGGCTGAGGGGAAGGAAGAGGGGGTGCTCAACAAGCTGGCGGACGGATGCATCATCGTACGAGACGCGGCGGCGGTGGTGGTGCGGGTGGCGCCGCGGGTCGTGCCGGCTGCCGCCGTACAATAGCCGCTCAACCTGAGTGCTTTCTCGTAGTCCGCCGCCGCCGTCGCCGCCGCTTTAGACCATCTAGCTTCCATGCGGTAGACTTATTCAGCCCGCCCAGCACGCTTAGAAATTAGTAACAAATTGATCAGGGCAGGTTGTTTGCTGTGCGACTCTCAGTACTGAGTATTGTTCCAACAAAAAAAGAATATTCGCAATAGCTGCTGGGCTACACAGTGAACGACTAACTCATACACATCTGCTCTGACAAATTGAAGTGATCAGTAGTCGTCATCGGCCATCATGGGCACGGTCGGCATGTCCCGCGGGTTCTCCGCCACGGCCCGCGCCTTGACCGCCGCGCTGAACATGGAGCCCGACGGCTTGGGGTCCGTGAACTTGTCGCCGTTCTTACCCGCCTTACCCGCCGCCTTACCCGCCTTACCCAACTTGTCACCCGCCGCCCCCCGCCCCGCCGCCGCCGCCGCCCCCACCGTGCCCTCCCCGTCCTCGCCCTTCTCCCCCCGGCTCTTGCCGTGCGACAGCTCGCGCTTCACCTCCGGCCAGGGGCTCACACTCGTCCACTTTTCGGCTCAACGTAAGCGCTTTGTGTGGGATAGGGGCTGCATTAAGGGGTTCTTTAGGGGGCCTTTAGCGGGTGTCAGGGGGTATTAGGGGGTGTCTGGGGTGGCTTTTGTGTCACAAACGGCTCAAGTTGAGCTGAGAAGTGGACGAGTGTCAGCCCCTGCCTCCGGCCCGATCTGGTAGTGGTGCTGCGTGTCCACAAGTTTGCGCAGCCGCGTTTTGTCCTCCGCCCGAATTTCGTGCTTGTACCGCTGCACGAAGCACAGCAGCGACTGGTGCCATACCACGGTGTAGCGGCGCAAGTGGAATTTGAAAGCAAAATTGAGGCTGAAATGGAAGCAGTTCATCACGTTTTAGTTTCAAGCGCTCAGCTCCAGGCAGTTTCAACTCGGGTTTGATAGGGTCTAGCTGCACCACCGTACCACGGGTAGCGCACGCGTCTCCTGGCAGCAGGGTCATTGAACAACAAGCACTCGACCGACGTCAAACGCCGTTACGATCGTCTGGGGGTCGGTCGGCCACTGCTATTCGAGTCTGCGCGTCTGTGTGAGTGAGCTTCACTCTTAAACCCAGTCTCCGGTTTGACTACCCCGTGCTTCCCCCGATTACAGCCTCTCGACCAATCAGGGACGTGTCGAAATGACGGACTCTCCATCGGCCAAGCAGGGACAACACACGACTGCATTCAGAATGGGCGCGAAACGTGCAAAAGATCCGGCCAATCAAATCTCATTCAATCCCTCTCTCGTCCGATCACATGAGGGTCTTCAGGCACTGATCAGTGCCGGAGACTGGGTTTAAAGGCGATTCGAGTGCTCGTGTTTGTTATCAATAACCCCCATGCCTTGGTGAAGCGCAGGTAATGGTCCGTAAGCGTGTCGATGACCCGGAAGGGCAGGGCATACTTCTTGTCCAGGATGTAGCGGCGCAAGTCGAATTTGAAAGCAGAGGTTGAAAGCAGTATATCACACTTTAGTTTGAAGCGCTTGGTTCCAGGCGGTTTCAACTTGGGTTTCATGGGGTCAACCTGCACCGCCCTGCCAGCAGCACGCGGAGGAAGAAGGAGGTGGTACCGGCGTACTCGAGCTCCGCCAACTTGAGCCAGGGGCTTACATTCGTCCACTTCTCAGCTCAACTTGAGCCGTGCCTGAAACAAGAAAACACCCTGACACCCTAAACACCCCCTAACACCCCCTTAAGACGGGCTACACAACCTCTGCGCGCACCCCCTATCCCATACAAAGCGCTCAAGTTGAGCTGAAAAGTGGACGAGTGTAAGCCCCTGCCTTGAGCAGTGCGGCGGCGGAGTGCAGCATGGGGATGGAGCCGCGCGTCAGCACCGAGGACCAGGGGCTTACACTCGTCCACTTTTCGGCTCAACGTAAGCGATTTCTGTGGATCAGGGGGTGAGGGTAGGGGCTATCAGGGGGTTATTCAGGGAATATCAAGGGTTATTATGGGGTTTTAGGGTGTGTTTTGTGCCAGAAAAGGTCAAGGTTGAGCTGTGAAGTGAGCGAGAGTAAGCCCCTGCCGAGGACAGCACCACGGCCTCGCGCAAGGTGCAGGTGCGGCTGGCGCACAGCGGGATCAGGATGCCCTTGTAGAACGCCGCGGGCTTAAACGTCGCCTTCTTCAGCGCCTGCTTGTAGGGGGCAAGTTGGAATAGGCCGATTTCGGTATATCGCCTGAGTGAAATGCCCATACAGAGTTGCGGGCAGAGCGTCAGCGCTCCGCGCGGGAAACGGGCGCCGGGTTAAATGCCCATACAGAGTTGCAGGCAAAGCGTCAGCGCTTGGCGCGGGAAACGATATACCGAAATCGGCCTATTGAAAGCAAAACTTTAAAATCCGTTTGATGTATTTTTGTTTCCAGCACTCAACCAGGCGCTATGATATCCACACGGGTGTCAACTTGCACCGCCATGCCTGGTATAGTGCGAAGTGCAGGCGTTTGTGCTCCGCGATGTCGTCGCGGACGCGGGGCAGCAGCACCAGCGAGTAGAACCGCTGCGCCATTCGCGCGTTCAGGTTGGACGCAAACAGCCGCGTTGCCTCATACCAGGGCCTGGCAGATATAGCTCGCCACGTCAACAAATGCCGCTTGACTGTTAACTCCAGACACCAAGAGGTCGTGGCGGGCGCCACGTTATAGGATACCATTTGACCTCAGAAACTAGGACTCAAAATACGTTGGATGACGTGGCGGGCAATGGCAATGTGTGGCACGCCGCCCGGCCTGGTACATGGCATGCGGGCTCCACTTCTCCGGGTTGGTGAGGTACAGCACCTCCTTGTAGCGGCGCACGTTGACATTGAAAGCAACGTTTGAAAGCGGCTCATCACATATTAGTTTCAAGCGCTAAAACGGCCGCGCTTTCAACTCGGGTTTTGATACTGTCGACCTGCACCGCCCCACCTCCTCCCAGTTGCTGAGCGCGGGGATGATCTTGAACGCCTTGGGGACCTTCCCCGTGGTGAATCGCTTCAATAGCTCCCCAACCTGGCGGTACACCTCCACCCAGGGGCTTACACTCGTCCACTATTCAGCTCAACTTGAGCCGTTTCTGACACAAAAGCACACCCTGAACACCCCTACTACCCCCTACCACCCCCTACACTCCCCCGAAACAACCCCTAAGTGCAACCCCTGTCACACAGAAGGCGCTAAAGTTGAGCTGAAGAGTAGACGAGTGTAAGCCCCTGCCTCCACCACCTTCTCATCGATCCCCTCCGGCACCGCCATCCCTTCGCCGTCGCCGTCCATCCCGCCGCCGCCGCCGCCCAGGGGCTTACACTCGGTCCACTTTTCGGCTCAGCGTAAGCGCTTTCTGTTGGATAGGGGGCACGTTCTGGGGTTGTTCAGGGGGTGTTTGTGGGGTATCAGGGGGTAGTAGGGGGTGTCTAGGGTGTATTTTGTGTCAGAAACGGCTCAGGTTGAGCTGAAAAGTGGACGACTTTAAGCCCCTGCCGCCGCCGGCGGCGGCCTCCTTCGCCTTGATCTTCTCCAAGATGATGTCAGCCAGCGTGCGCTCCTTGTCATCCTTGGGAGCCATAAACGCAGCCATCGCGCGCTCGTCCTCGGGGGAGATCTCAATGTCTTCGTAGTAGTCGTTGTCGTCGTTTGCGTTTGCGTTATCGGCGTGCCCGAATGCATTATTCCTGCGGCCGTCGCCGTCGCCGCCGCCGCCGCTGCCGCTGTGACCCGCTGGGTCGTCCTCGTCGTCCTCACTATCATCATCCTCCTCATGAATCGTCGCCTGCAGTAGCGAGCGCCCCAGCGTAGGCACCGCCGAGAATTTCCCACTGCCGCCGGTGCCATCCTCGTCATCCTCAGCGTCGGCGTCGCGCTCCACCTCCTCCAGCCAGGGGCTTACACTCGTCCACTCTTCAGCTCAACTTCAGCGCTTTTCACGGGATAGGGGGTGCGCGTAGGGGTTGGCTAGCCCATGTTAAGGAGGTGGTACGGGGTGTTTAGGGTGTGTAGGGTGTTTTGTGTGTGTCAGACACGGCTCAAGTTGAGCCGAAAAGTGAACGAGTGTAAGCCCCTGCCTCCAGCTGCTGCCGCGCCTGCAGCAGCACCTTGTTGCTCAAGGCGTCCGTCATGAACTCGTCCTCGGGCTGCCGCTCCCGCTTCTTGCTCCGCCCCTTGCCGGAGGGTCATTGACAACGGCGACTCACTCTATAACTGACGTTGAATGGATGGACAAACCACACTCGGTCCGTACTCGAAGGTGCACCGTTCATCCGACGGTCGCTGTTTGGAGTTTGGAGCACTCCACCAAGAACCGAGTCCGGTACGTCGGTACGAGCATGCACCCTTCAACCCTGAAGGTAAGTCGTGCGGGATGAGCTCGTTCTGCGTTCGAGTCGTGGTGACACCAGGCCCAGGACGGCGGCGGCGGCGGCGGCGGCGGCGGCGGCGGCGGCGGCGGCGGCGGCGGCGGCATTGGGCGACGACAACAGACGGATGGCCGTAACCGATGGGCTCGACGAGAAGGTGGTGGAGTGTACCGCCAGGTGGGAGAGCACCAGCACTGGCACATTATGCGGTGGAGGACGCGGCGGGACCCCCCCTGCCTTGCCCTGCGCCAGCCCATCCCGCTCAATCTCAGCCTCCAGCGCCGGGTGCTTCTCCTTCTTCACTTTGCCCGTGAAGCCCATTTTATTTTGTTCTGTTGCACTGAATGCGTTTGCTGCGGCGGCGGTTAAGGCGGCGGCGGCGGATGCGCGCGGCAGGCGATGGCGGTCCGCCGGGGTTGCGGAGTTGACGACACCGGGAACTCGCGGTCGCGGTGCAGGGGAGTGTCCGCGTGGGCTGGGTTGACGAGTGTGGGGAATGAAGGGAACGAGTTGAGGACGAGCGCAAAACACAAGTGAAAGGCGGCGGAGGTCGGTCGGGCTTGAGGCCATCGCCGACCGCCACACCCGTCACCGCACCGCCTGCGGCGCGCTGAGCGCCATCGCGCATCGCGAGCTCTCACCGGACAGAGGCGAACGGACTCTGGCTCTGGCTCTGGGCCCTGACTCGATACGACCGGCATTGCGCAGCGCACACGCCGCAGTCGGCTCACACACACAACACAGCCGCGATGAGCTCCGGCCAGCCGGCCCAGCTGTGGAGCTACGAGAGCTCGACCCTGATGGGTGCGTGCCCTTAGCCCCTCTCTTCCCCCGGCCGAACACAACGCCCAGTGGTGGTTCCGAAAGTCGATGCCAATTCGGGCCGCTCGCTCATACCGGGCTACCCCGCGGCGCCGCGCGTGTGGTCGCCGCGCCCTTTCGAACGTATGCGAGTGGTCGTGCCATGGCCTCGTGGTCGCCATGCTTCCACTCATTGTGTCCCTCGTCCCCGTTGTCGTCACCCCATCTCCCCCGCATGTAGTGTGTACCTGGACACCTGTTTCGCTCCTCCCCAGGGGCTTACACTCGTCCACTCTGCAGCTCAACTTGAGCGCTTCCTGTGGGATAGGGGTTGCGTCTAGGGTTGTTTAGGGGTTGTTTAGGGGGTTCTAGGGGTGGTTAGGGCGTAATTTCATGGCAGAACGGCTCAGGTTGAGCTGAGAAGTGAACGAGTGTAAGCCCCTGCTCCTCCCCCACAATATGTTGCCGTCACCCCAACGTGCACCTGGGCACGCGCAGGTGACAAGGATACACACCTCTAACCCCTTCACCCCCCCTCTCCCACCCCCGCGTCTAGGCAACTGGCAGGAGGAACGCGGCAACCCAAAAGTGACGCACGACGCAGGGCCTTTCACGACGTCCACCATTCCCCAATTTCAGTTTTACTCGCAACTTGAGCCACTGCGAGGGATATCTTAAGTGCTCGCAGGGACAAAACGGATAGAGTTGAGCTGAGCTGGGAAACGGAATGGTGCAAGGCCCTGGCTTGAGGATTTCCTGCAGACGGGCAGGGCCTTAATGCACACAAGTGTGTCTGCCCATGGGCATACCGCACACTAGCGTCATGGGCCCACGTCCCGTGGTACACTACGGGCAAACAGTGTGAGTGGGCAAGCAGTGTAATGTGGCCCTACTTTCTGGTAAAAAGACGGACACGACGCGGTGCATCGTGACGGACCCGCAGTTCCGCGGTAGGGGGCGCTGCAGCTTGAGTGCTTGACCCCGCGTTGACCGCGCTTGGAGCTGAGTTTCAGTGCTGGAGGCTAAATTGTGATGGAACCGCTTTCAAACTTTGCTTTCAATTTCAGGTTGCGGCGCTACAGTGCGGGAACGAGTACCACACTAGCGCCTCCACCATCGGTAGCTTGCAGGCAGGGGCTACACTCGTCCACTTTTCAGCTCAACGTAAGCGCTTTCTGTGGGATAGGGGGTGCCAGGCATTGTTCGAGGGGTATTCGTGGGGAATCAGGGGGTATTACGGGGTATTGAGGGCGTCTTTTTGTCTCAGAAACGGCTCAGGTTGAGCTGAAAAGTGGACGAGTGTAAGCCCCTGCTTGCAGGCGTTTGTGTCTAATACCACAGTGGAGGAGCGCAAAAATGACCAGAAGCGCTCCATGCTGTCAGGGTTGAACTTCCAGGAGATTCACATGGTGCGCGCGAGCGCGGCGCTGCCGGCCAAGGTGTGGCGGTGCAGCTTGACCCTATCCAACCCACGTTGAAAGCGCCTGGAATTAAGCTCTTAAACCTGAAATGTGACAAACCGCTTTCAAAATTTGCTTTCGAACTCAATTTGCGCCGCTTCGTCGAGGGGTACGGCGCGGTGCTCCCCACGCACGACGCCCAGGTAGGCTGCTTACATTTTCAAATCTACGGTAAGAATGTCTGGTTTCAGCACTTGAAACAAAAATACAATAGGCTGCGTTCAAGTTTTGCTTTCAATTTCAGCTTGGGTCCCTACACCCAGGAGTTTGCCACATACCGCGAAACGACTTACGGTGGGGCGGTGCAGGTTGTGATGATTAAAACCCGAGTTGAAAGCGCGCCTGGTTCCAGTGCTCAAACCCAGTCTCCACTTTTGAAAAGGAGTGACTGAAGGCCCTCATTTGATCGGTCGACAGGTACCTCATTTGATGTGATGAACAGCTTTCAAACGTTGCTGTCGATTTCAACGTGCGCCGCTACATCACGGGAAGTTCTTTGAGGCGGACCGCGCGGTGGCGGCAGGGGCTTACACTCGTCGACTTTTCAGCTCAACCTGAGCCGGTTCTGACACAAAATACACCCTAGACACCCCTAATACCCCCTACCGCATCTAAACACCCCCGAAACAACCCCTAACTGCACCCCCTGTCACACAGAAGGCGCTGAAGTTGAGCTGAAGAGTGGACGAGTGTAAGCCCCTGGGTGGCGGCGACGCGGGCGGCGCCGCCGGAGCAGGGCGACGACACGCGCTTCCGCGGGGGGTACCCGGCAGGGGCTTACGCTCGTCTACTTCTCAGCTCAACCTGAGCCGTTTCTGACACAAAATACACCCTGAACACCCTCTGAGACTCCTTAATACCCTCTGACACCTCCTAAACACCCCCTGAACAATCCCTGAATGCACCCCTATCCGACAGAATGCGCTTCAGTTGAGCCGAAAAGTAGACGAGTGTAAGCCCCTGGTACCCGGCCAGCTGCAACCCCGGCAGGGCGATGCCTTCACCCCCCCCTCCCACCTCACTGTGCCTCCCCTCAGGGTTAGTTCATCCTTTGACATTTAAAGACAAGCTGGCGCTCGAAAATATAAGGCGCTCGAAAATATCATTGTCTTGAGTTAGATGCCAATTGTCCTGAGAACAATATATCTCACATCGCCGGCTTGTCTTTAAATGTCATACCTAGTGTACAATCGCTTCACTCGGTTTGGTTACTTCCCCCCCTTGAACATGCTCTCAGCACTCTTCCGTTTGACGCCACCCGGTCTTTGGTAACTGGTCGCGTCCCCCACGTGAATTTGCTCTCTGAACATTCCTGCGAACGCCGCCTTGGGGCCGTACCCACAGTGCGGCCGGAGGAGCCCATGTACAGCACCTCCAAGGCAGGGGCTCACACTCGTCCACTTCTCAGCTCAACTTGAGCGCTTTCTGCGGGATAGGGGGTGCATTCAGAGGATGCTTAAACCCAGTCTCCGGTATGACTACCACCTGACCGCCCCGAATACATCCTCTCGACCAATCAGTGACGCTGGCAAATGATGGACCGTCCATTGACCAATCAGGGACCACACACATTTATGTTCAGAGTAGGCGCGAAACGTGCAAAGAATCCGGCCAATCAAATCTCAGTAAATCACTCTCTCGACCAATCGTATGAGGGCCTTCAGGGTCACTCGTGACCGGGAGACTGGGTGTAAGGGGTGTTTCGGAGGTGTGAGGGGGTATTAGGGGTTGATTAGGGTGCATTTTGTGTCAGAAACGGCTCAAGTTGAGCTGAGAAGTGGGCAAGTGTGCGCCCCTGCTCCGAGGCCTTCTTCAACAAGGGTCAGATGAAGAAGGACTTCCTGGACGAGTCCGTCCGACCGGACCTGCCGCGCGGCTCCGGGTAGGGCGGTGCAGGTTGACCCTATCAGACCCACGTTGAAAGTGCCTGGAACTAAGCGCTTTGAAACAAAAATAAGATGAACTGCTTTCAAGTTTTGCTTTCAAATTCAACTTGCGCCGCTACATCCGGCGTTGTTTCTCACTCCGCTTCTTATTGACGTCCCTAGAATTTAATATAATGTTCATTGTGGCGGATTGAGAGACCTACTGTTCGCATAGACGGTCGCCTCCATCTACCAGTAGCCTTAGAATTGAAAGAATTTATCTTTTATTATAACATTCATCGAGCCCCAAGGCGCTTCACATGGTGAGCTTAAACTCAGTGTCGGATCTGGTATCGAGGGTATGGTGTCGAATCACCAATCAGAACTCTCCATTACGAGAATCACAACGACCGCCTGCCGAAAGTCCGACCAGGTCGCCATCGTTGAGTGAATAGACGGTTGATTTCGAGGAGATGAAAGTGACTGGTCACTCCTACACTGAGTTTGACCAACTGAAAGAAAACAAAATCAGATCGCAGCTGGGGCGGGGGGCAGTTGTGTAGTTGTCCGAAGCGTTGCAGTGGCAGTGGTGCTGGGAGTAGACTTGCTCCACACAGCCGTCGGGGTTTGAACGAGGAGTTCAATCCAGTTTCTGCTGAAGGCCCTAATGTGATTGGTCGAGAGAGTGATTTACTGAGATATGATTGGCTCGATGAACGTAAATGTGTACTGTCCCTGGTTGGTCAATGGACAGTCAATCATTCTCCCGCGCCCCTGATTGGTCGAGAGGCCATTTTCCGGGAGTTCAGGGGTTAGTCTCACCGGAGACTGGGTTCAAACCGAAAAGGACCTCGACAGAACTGAGCACGGGATTGAGCAAAAGGGAGGCGATGGTGAGCGCTGTGAAGAGAGGTGGATCCTCGCTCGCCGGCGCGCGGGGTGTCTGGCATGTACGTGTGTAAATATTAATTACATCGTGCACAAGTTGGGTGTGTGTGTGTGTGTGTTACGTTAGCGTGGTCTCACTCATAGCGCTGGCTCTGTTCCTCCTCCTCCACCTTATCCTCTTCCTCCTCCTCCTCCTCCACATGATCCTCCTCCTCCTCCTCCTGCTCCTACTGCTCCTCCTCCTCCTCCGGCTCACATTTCTGCTACTCCGCCTCCTCCGCTGAAATATGATGAGCCGTACTCAAACTTTGATTTCAATTTCACCTGCTGAAGGGCGGCATGGGCAGGGACATGGACAGGCTAGCGAAGGGCGCGGTAGGCGGCGCCTGCCGCTGCTCAGGGGCTTACACTCGTCCAGTTTTCAGCTCAACCTAAGCGCTTTCTGTGGGATAGGGGGTGCATTGAGGGATTGTTTAGGAGTTATTTGGCGGGTGTTTAGGAGGTGTAGGGGGTGGTCGGGGGGTCTTGAGGGGTCTCAAGGGGGTGCTTCGTGTCAGACACGGCTCGAGTTGAGCTGAGAGGTGAAGGAGTGTAAGCCCCTGCCGCTGCTGGTCCCGCCGCGCCCGCATCCCGTGCGCCGCGCGCGCAATCTCCGGGCGCCGCACCGTACAGCCTGCCAAATATCGCTCGCCGCGTCATGGGAAGCCTTGTAATTCACAGATCACGAAGCGAGGGCTCATAGTGCCCTGGATGACGTGGTGAGCAACATCTGTGACTACACGGTCCGAGCCCCTCTACTTGAAGAAACTGAGGGGTAGATCGCGTGAAACTTATATGATCCTATTTCGAGGGTTGAACAACTCAAGGCCCTGCAAATGGTCGGTCGGCACAGCTGGCAAGTCTCGGAACCCGAGACTCGCACACTGAAACCCCAAGCTTCTTTAAACTCAGTGTCGGGTCTGGTATCGATGATATGGTACCGAATCCCGTTCGACCAATCAGAACTGTCCATTTCGAACATCCCACCGACCGACTCGCCGAGAGCCCGACCGGGTTGCGATCCTTGAGTGAATAGACCCTCGATTTTGAGGAGATAAGCGTGACTAGTCACGTTTACACTGAGTTTAAGTAGAGGGGATCGGGACGAGTAGATCTGTGAAGCCCTACCGCAGCGCGAGCTTCCCCATGCCGTCGAAGGCGCGCTCGATCGCCGCGCCCGCGTTGCGAAGGGAAAGCGTCAAGCTCGCCGTGCCGCCGCCCAGGGGCTTACACTCGTCCACTTTTCAGCTCAACTTGAGCGCTTTGTGTGGGATAGGGGGTGTTCGTAGGGGATGTGTAGCCCGTGGTTAAGGGGTGTTAGGGGGTGTTTAGGGTGTGTAGGGTGTTTTCTTGCGACAGACACGGCTCAAGTCGAGCTGAGAGGTGGACGAGTGTAAGCCCCTGCCGCCGCCCCGCGCCTTCTGCTCCTTCTCAACCTTCTTCTCCTCCTCCGCCTTCTTCTGCTTCGCCGCCTTGGCCTCATTCCAGGGGCTTACATTCGTCCACTTTTCGGCTCAATGTAAGCGCTTTCTGTAGGATAGGGGGTGCTTGTAGGGGTTGCGAAGGGGGAGGGGGTGTTGAAGAGGTATTTGGGGGTGTTGAGGGGTTGCTGACGTTGTACTTTTCGTCAGGAACGGCTCAGGCAGGGGGGTTATTGAGAATAACGACTCGACAGACGGCCAGATCGCCATGAACCGCCAGATCGACGTTCGCGAGCTGATGGTGAATGCCCATACGATAGTCTGCGGTCGGTCGGCGATCACGAATCGAGTCCGCGCGTCTGTATGAGCATTGACCCACAGCCTCGAAAACCTTCATCTGGCCGTCGAGTCGTTACTCTCAATAACCCCCCTGTCAGGGTGAGCTGAGAAGTGGACGAGTGTCAGCCCCTGCCTTCTCCTCCTCCTTCTCCTTCGCCTCCTCCTTCTTCTCCTCCTCCTTCTCCTTCTTTGCTTCCGCCTGCGCCTCCTTCCAGGGGCTCACATCTATATTTGTCACCCTTGAACTCAGTCTCCGCTATGGCTACCCCCTGATTCCCCCGAATCGAGCCTCTCGACCAATCAGGGACGTGTGGAAATGATGGACTCTCCATTGACCAAACAGGGACAATACAGAATTACGTTCAGAATTGGCGCGAAACCTGCAAAAGATCCGGCCATACAAATCTCAGTCAATCACTCTCTCGACCAATCACAAGAGGGCCTTCAGCGTCACGCGAGACGCGGAGACTGGGTTCAAACTAACCCACTAGGGTATTAACCCTAAACTAGGCTAAACTAGCCTAGTTTACGCACCCCCTATTTTAATCCCCTGTCTCACCACTAAACACTGACCACTAACCCTAAAGTAGGCTAAACTAGCCTAGTTTGATACCCTCCCTCGCCAGCACTAGGCTAGTTCGACAAGTATACTCACATCCGCTCACTTTTCGGCTCAGCGTAATTGCTTTCTGTGGGATAGGGGGTGCATGTAGGGTTTGCTTAGGGAGTGTCTATGAGGTGTCATGGAGTATCAGGGGGCATCAGGGGTGTTTTGGGGTGTCAGGAACGGCTCAGGTTAAAATCAGTGTCGGAAGGACATGTCCTGTTTATCTCCTCGAAATCGACGGTCTATTTACCCAAGTATGGCGACCTGGTCGGATTTCGGCGAGGCGGTCGGTGGGATTCTCGTAATGGACAGTTCTGATTGGTCGAACGGGATTCGACACCATATCTTCGATGCCAGACCGGACACTGAATTTAAGCTGAAAAGTGGCCGAGTGTAAGCCCCTGCCTTCTTCTTCGCCGCCTTCGGGTCCTCCTCCTCGTCGTCCTCCTCGTCGCCTCGCCTCGCCTCGCCTCGGATGTTAGGCTGGCAGGAGGGACATTTGAACGAGCACTAAACCGATATCACGGCTTGGCCTACGTAGCTTCAAGTGGAATGCTCATACAGACGCGGATGAGGAGGATGAGGAGGAGGATGATGTGGAGGAGCAGGGGCTTACACTCGTCCACTTTTCGGCTCAACGTATATGTCCGAGCAAGGGCCGGTAAAGTGACCTCAGAATTTGCCAGCTAACAGACTGTAAAAGTACTTCAGGGTTCAGGATTGAGGCCTTCGATTTCATTTTGAGGAGACGACTCCCCTAATATCCCTCTTCATACCCTCAGAAAATCAAAATGTACCCCTCTTAGCTGGTTAATTCTGAGGTCACATCACCGGCCCTTGTCCGGACCTAACGTAAGCGCTTTCTGTGGGATAGGGGGTGCAGGTAGGGGTTGCCGAGGGGGTGTTTAGGAGGTATTTGGGGGTACTTGGGGGCGCTGAGGTTGTGCTTTTTGTTAGGAACGGCTCAGGTTGAGCTGAAAAGTGTACGAGTGTCAGCCCATGCCTTCCTGTTCCTCACATCCAACCGGGGCTCAGTGATCCACTCTAACTAGAGCCCCACGTCAATTACGCTCGCCACGTCATACCATGGCCTTCAACTGAATACCTGAGGGTATCAATAGAATGTGGAAATGGCGTTGGGGCCACGTGGACCACGCTTGCCACGCCGCGTCAAACGATGGCATTCTTCAACTCAATAATAAACGAGGGTCTAATAAATCGTGCAGGATGGCGTGGGAGGTGTTTTGGGCACTGCGCCTCACCCTGATCAATCGCTTCTCCTCGATTTCGAGCTGCTCATCGGTCAATTTGTGTTTCCCGGTCCGCGACGCCAGCTCCTCATACATCTCCTCAGCCTTGGCATCCTTGTCCTCGTGCCACTTCTGGTCCACGTTGTAGTACCGCCACACGCGCTCCCAGATCTGTGCAAGTCAAGTCGAGGAGGGTTGGCGCGGGACGTTAGCTCCAAGTCGGGGGCGAGTGGCGCGGGACGTTCGCTCCAAGTCGGGGGCGAGTGGCGCGGGACGTTCGCTCCAAGTCGGGGGCGAGTGGCGCGGGACGTTAGCTCCAAGTCGGGGGCGAGTGGCGCGCGACGTTAGCTCCAAGTCGGGGGCGAATGGCGAGGGACGTTAGCTCCGAGTCGTGAGCGAGTGGCGCGGGACGTTCGCTCCAAGTCGGGGGCGAGTGGTGCGGGGCGTTAGCTCCGAGCCGTGCAGTGCCACTTCGAGTGTTGGGTGGTGCAAGCCAGGGGCGAGCGTGTGAGTGTTGGGGGCTAGTGTGCGAGTGTGTGTATTCAAAAGCAGACTGGGCAGATCAGTGGGGGGCGAGTGGAGACGGCAACGTTAGCTCCGAGCTGTGAAGTCGACGCTTCAGGGGTTGGCTCTGAGCCGTGGAGCGGAAACCGAAGGTGTTGGCTCCGAGCAGTGGAGTGGACGCTAAGGGTATTATGAGGGTCTTATGAGGGTGTTAGGTTCTGTCCCCCACCCCCGGTGCTCACCTCCCAGGGATTTAGGGTTAAGGTTCAGGGTAAACCCTAAATCTGGGTATTACAAGGGTGTTGGGTGTTGCCCCTCCCCCCCCGGTGCTCACCTCGTTGTGGCGCTGCATCTGCCCGAAAAGCCTGGGGTGGTTCTCCTCCAAGCAGGGGCTTACACTCGTCCGCTTTTCGGCTCAACTGAAGCACATTCTGTTGAATAGGGGTGCATATAGGGGTTATTTAGGGGGTGACTAGGAGGTGTCAGGGAAATTAAGGAGTATCAGGGGGTGTTGAGGGTGTATTTTGTGTCAGAAACAGCTCAGGTTGAGCTGAGAAGTGGACGAGTGTAAGCCCCTGCCTCCAAGTCCTCGGCCGAGGGTGCCGGATACATCTCGCCTTTGTGCCCCGGGGTCTAGGGCCTGCCAGAGTGATTGCTCGCCGCGTCACAGGATGCCGTTTGACTAAATAAACAAGGGTTCAAAAAACAGAACGTGTGTCAATGATGTGACGCGCGATATCTGCTTGCCGCGTCACAGAATGCTACTTTGGCTCAGGAAACGAGGGGGGTTCATCAACGGTGTGTGGATGACGAAACCGTAGAGGGCCCCCATTGTCAGCTGGTCTTCGCCAGGGGCTTACACTCGTCCACCTGTCAGCTCAATGTAAGCGCGATAGGTGGGACCAGGGGTTTCTAGGGGGCGTTTTAGGGGGTGTCTAAGGCGGTGGTGCAGGGGGTGTTTAGGCGATTAGGGATCTGTTGAGTGTCAGAAACGGCTCAGGGGGAGAATGAGAAGTGGTCGAGTGTAAGCCCCTGGTCCCTGCCGGCATGGTCCACTCAGTGCCCTCCTCATACACCATTGTGCAGGGGCTCACACTCGTCCACTTCTCAGCTCAACTTGAGCCGTGTCTGACGCAAGAAAACACCCTGCCCACCCTAAACACCCCCCCCTAAACCCCTTTACCACGGGCTACATAACCCCTACACGCACACCCTATCCCATACAAAGC
>Ga0307489_10001463_pt1 | contig 15549 bp, 12 predicted proteins | sample SB12metaG_FD_202247 | JGI IMG/M metagenome (GOLD analysis project Ga0307489, IMG submission 202247) | Sea-ice brine microbial communities from Beaufort Sea near Barrow, Alaska, United States - SB 1.2 | ecosystem: Environmental > Aquatic > Marine > Coastal | place: USA: Alaska | collected... | reverse complement strand
CGCCCGCCCCGCCGCCCCCCCCCCCGCGGGGCCGGGCGGGGCCCGGGACGCGGGAGGCGGCGGCGGAGGCAGAGGAGCAGGAGGAGGAGGTAGTGGTGGCGGAGGAGGAGCTGGAGGAAGAGGAGGCGGAGGAGGAACACGTGGTGGAGGAGGAGGAGGAGGAGGCGGAGGAGGCGGATGAGGAGGAGGCGGAGGAGGAGGCGGAGGAGGTGGAGGTGGCGGGAGAGGGGGAGGTGGAGGAGGAGGAGGAGGCGGAGGAGGCGGAGGAGGCAGAGCAGCAGGCGGTGGAGGAGGCGGGGGAGGGAGCGGGGGCGGAGGAGGATCAGGAGGAGGAGGAGGAGGTCGAGGGCGATGGCAACGGCAGCGGGGTCACAGCCTGCGGGGAGGCGGATCCCGTGACGCACCGATCAAGCACCTCTAAGTTCAATGGTGTACACTGGGCTAAAGGAATTGGGAAATGGGTGGCGAAGTACAAGGGGAAATACCTTGGATCCCACACGACGGAGGAGGATGCGGCGCGGGCGCTTGACCAGTACGTCAAGGATGGCGTCGATCCAGTCGCATCTCGAGGAGGTACCTCCTCTCAAGTGAAGAGTGTCAGCTGGATCGAGCGCCTCGGAAAATGGAGGTCGGAATGCAAGGGGCAACAATACCTTGGATACCACGCCACGGAGGAGGCGGCGACGCGAGCGTACGACAACTATGTCGAGCACGGCGTTATCCCTGCACAACGCAAGGACTGCGCCACCTCTCAGTTCAAGGGTGTCTTCTGGGTCAAGCGCAGGGGCTTACACTCGTCCACATTCCAGCTCAACGTAGGCACTTTTTGTGGTATAGAGGGTGCGTTGAGGGGTCGTTCAGGGGGAGCCTAGGGGGAGCCTAGGGGGGTGAAAGGGAGTGTCAGGGGGTGTTTATGATTTGCTGTTATGGCAAACTTGGCTCAGATTGAGCTGAGACGTGGACGAGTGTGAGCCCCTGAACAAGGGCTGCGGGAAATGGCAGGCGGTGTGCAAGAAGAAACACCTGGGATATCACGCCACGGAGGAGGCTGCGGCGCGGGCGTACAACATCGAAGCTGCGCGCATCGGGCGCGCCGGCCTCAACGTCATCGCTCCCGCCGATGACACTGACGACTACGCTGAAGACGGCGTCGCCCCTGTGAAGCGCCGAGAAGGGAGCTCGTCTCAGTTCAAGGGTGTCAGCTGGAACAAGCGCCGCGGCAAATGGGCGGCGAATTGCAATCAGAAACACCTCGGATACCACACCACGGAGGCGGCTGCGGCGCGCGCGTTCAACACCGAAGCTGAGCGCATCGGGCGCACCGACCTGAACGTCATCGCATGTGCCGACGACGCCGACGACGCTGACGCTGAAGACGGCGACGACACCGCCGCCCCCGCCGCCCTCGCGCTGCTGACCCTGGCCGCGTCTGCGGCAGCAGGGGACCTTGAGGAGGAGGACGAGGAGGCAGAGGTGGAGGAGGAGGATGCTGAGGAGGTGGAGGTGGAGGAGGAGGCGGCCGCGGCGGCGGAGGCGGAGGAGGCAGCGGTGGCGGATGCGGCGGCGGAGGCAGTGTTGGCGGCGGCGGAGGCAGCGGTGTCGGAGGCGGAGGCAGCGGTGGCGGCGGAGGCGGCGGAGGCGGCGATGACGTATGCGGCAGGAGTGGTGGCGGCGGCGGCGGAGGCGAGCGACCCCCCACTCGCGCCCCCCGCTGTTGGAACCCGCGTGTGCAAACTGTTCGATGACAAAAAATGGTAGGGCGTGACAGAATTTGCTCACCACCTAACAGAATGCCCTCCAACTCAAGACACAATTTATTTTTATAACGTTCATCGAGCGCCAAGGCGCTTCACATGGCGCGCTCAGCCAACCCTCTCCACAATTTTAAGACACAATTATTCAACATGCATATGATGACGTACTCGTAGCGATCAACATCTGGCAGGCCTTTGTGACTGGTACGACGGCACGGTGAGCGAGGTCGCGGTGGGCTCGAAGTACCCCATCACCGTGACTTACGAGGTAGGGCCAGCCGGATTCTTTTCTGTGGCCCAAATTCATTATCTTAATGCCCCGAAATCAGCCCATCATGCTCGGATTATGCCCAATTATGCCGACTAATTCCCCAAATACGCGCAGGCAAATTGCTGACAGACACCAAAAGAGTTCCGTCTGTACCCAGAAAACGGCCGAAAACCCATCAAACGCCCAATAATGCCTGAAATTCTCTCGAAAATGCTTAAAATTCCCGGCATGTGCTGGGAGTTGTCGAATTGCCTATTGTGCCAACAGTAATGCCGGAGTTTTCTTCCGGCTGGCCCTATTACGAGGATGATGGGGTGGAAACCTACACCTTGAATCAGTTTCACAAGCTGATCGTTGCGCACAGGCACGCCGGTGCAGGCTCCAAACGTTCCAAACGCAAGCGCGCCGGCGCAACGACCACGCTGGGCCCCCCGTCCAATGGATCCAAACGGAAACGCGCCGGCGCACCGACCACGCCGGCGCCCCCGCGGCCAAAGAAGACGCGGCTGGACAAGACGGCAGGCGCAGCGGCAGGCGCCAGGGCTGCCGCGGCGGGGGCAGCAGGGGGCGGCAGCGGCAGGGGGCGGCAGGGGACAAACAGCGGCGGCGGCGGCGGCACAGGGGCAGCGGGAGGCGGCAGGCGGAAGCGGGGGGTAGCGGAAGGGGGCGGGGGGCAGCGGGGCGGGGCGGCGGCGGTGGGCTCCAACGGTTCCAAACGCGCTAGCGCACCGGCCACACCGGCGCCCCTGCAGCCAAAGAGGACGCGGCGGCAGCAGGACAAGGCGGCGGGCACCACTGAAGCTGTTACGGAGCCGGCCGCGGCGGCAGGGACAAGCACCTATTACCTCTCACTCGACTCGCACTTGCGGCACACCTGACCCGCGCACAGAGTGTCAAGATATCCCATATCGATACTGTCATATTCCATATCGATACCGTCATGGTCATCTTCATATTGATACTGTCATGTTGTCATCTTGCCATCTTGTGCACAGGATGATCAGAACACATCTTGTCACTCTGCCCACGCACCTGACGCTCACCACAGCACACCTCAATATCAGCACGCCCCTGCGCGGCGGTGGCGGCGGCGGCGGCGGCGGCGGATGCGGGAGCGGTAGCGGCAGCGATGGAGGAGGATGAGGACGAGGAGGAGGCGGAGGAGGCGGGGGAGGAAGAGGAGGAGGCGGAGGAGGAGGAGGCAGAGGAGGAGGCGGGGGAGGCCGCGGAGGAGGAGGAGGAGGAGGAGGAGGAGGAGGAGGAAGAGCAGGATGAGTATGCGGACTATGCGGGAGACACTGCGGACGAAGAAGAGGAGGAGGAAGCGGAGGAGGAGGAGGAGCAGGAGGAGGAGGAGAGGGAGGGGGAGGAGGAGGAGGAGGAGGAGGAGGCGGCAAAAGAGGCGGCGGAGGCGGCGGAGGAGGAGGGGGAGGAGGAAGCGGTGCCGGCGGAGGCAGCAGCGGCGGCGGCGGTGGAGATCACCAAGGAGCTCATCACAGAATGCACCGTGATGTTCCTGCGCACCGCGGTAGGGCTGTGCAGGATGATAGGTTGAATCCCATGTTGAAAGCGCCTGGAACTTAGCGCTTCAAACTAAATTATGATGATCGATTTCAATTTTTGCTTTCAATTCCAACTTGCGCCGCTACACCGCGGACATGCAGACAGCGACTGAGAACAAGATCCGCAAGTCCGTTGAGGTCGAGCTGTCCACCGACCGGACCGAACAGAAGCTGCTGGCAGGGGCTTACGCTCGTTCAGTTTTCATCTCAACCTGAGCCGTTTATTGTCACTTACTCCTCCCACGGACCCATCGTACCCCACAGAACGTGCTTACGTTGAGCTGAAAAGTGGACGAGTGTAAGCCTCTGGCTGCTGGTCCGCTCCGTGGTCACGCGGTTCCTGGCCGACCCGGAGCTGTTCAAGCACGTCGGCGGCAAAATGGGCGCGGCGGCAGGTGCGAGGGCTGCCGCGGGCGCGAGGGCTGCCGCAGCGGCGGCGGCGCCAGGCGGCGGCGACGTCGGCAAGATGGGCGCGTCGGCGGGCGCGGCGGCGGTGGTGCCGCGGCGGCGGCGGCGGCACAGGGGCAGCACTTGAGGCTGCGCGCATCAAGGTGATCATATAAAAGGCGAAAGGCGAGGTTGCAAAGTCAGATGCAAAGGTTGCGGCTTTCTACGCTAAGGCAGCTCGGTCAACACCGCTCTGGTGGAGGCGCAGCTCGCGGTGCACGCGGTGGAGCAGGAGGCGGCGGTGGCTGATCGCACGGCGGTGCTTGCTTCATGACGGTATAGGGTTTAGGGATTCGGTTAGGGTTTAGAGCGGCGACACCAGCACCAGCCTCAGCGACATATACGGATGACACTTGCTAGCTATGGGGTATTGTACACGTCCCCTCATCCGTCGTGTAATATGAAATGATGATAAGTTCTACAGCCTAATCAAAGAGAGCAAATGCGTCGTCGGATGCCTTTTGCTCATCACCGCCACCGCCAGTGTCGGCCTTCCGCTTATTTGCACCGGCGATGTCACCCCCGGTCAAACGCTCCTCCACGTATATCTCGCAGCAGGACAATATCTCCTGCTCTGACTTGAGCAGGACAGAGACGTGCGACGCCCACTGGTCACTCTCTTCCAAACTTGGCGCACCAGTGTGGAGGGTCGTTGAGAACAACCGCTCGAACCGATCCCAGCAGGACTTACCTTCAGGGTGGATGCTCATACAAACAAACGCGCGGGAGAGGAGGAGGAGGAGGAGGAGGAGGATGAGATGTAAACTCGGTCGATTGCTTCTTTCTCAATACCCGCCCTGCCAGCGTACATCGCCCGCCGCCGTCGCAACACCTCCGCCAAAACACGCAGCGCGCTTTCCTCCGCCAATCCGCCCAGATTTTCTACGACGTACCAGGCAACGCGGGTCCCCGTATCGGCAGCGGTCGATTGCGCTGTGCATTTTTGTTTTGCAATCGCTTCGCGCACAGCGCGGAATGACTCCTTCGTGTAGAGGCGCAACTTGAAATTGAAACTAAACTTTGAGAGCGTGAAAGCGGTTCGTCACTTCTCAGCTTCAAGCGCTGAAACCAACGAATACCCAAGCGCGGCCAGCCCGGGGTCAGCTCGGGGTCAGCCCGGGGTCAACCTGCACCAAGCGCGGCCAATCCGGGGACAGCCTGGGGTCAACCTGCACCGCCCTACCTCACTGGTCGCCACGATCCACAGCGCGACCATCATGTAGCAGTGCAAGTTGAAATTGAAAGCAAAGTTTGACAGCGGTGCATCATATTTTGGCTTCAAGTGCTAAAATCAAGCGTGGTCAACCTGGGGTCAACCTGGGGTCAACCTGGGGTCAACCGGCACTGCCCTACCATCAGTGAGTCGGATGGAACCAAACCAGCTCGAAGACGAAACGAGGAATCGTCGTCGCAAACGCCGTGGGCCAAGGGCTTGCACTCGTCCACTTGTCAGATGAACGTAAGCACGAGTGTGAGCCTCTGGTCCCCGCTCCAACCTGAGCCATTTTTGGTCACTGAAAACCCATAACACACCCAACGTATCCCAAAAGGTGCTCACGTCGAGCCGAAAAGCGGACGAGTGTAAATGCCTGCCGTTGGACACGCACCACGCCAGGCGAAGCGCAATCTGGGCGCCGCTGATTCCATGCAAAGCAGCCGCCCCGCAAGAGGGTCATTGAGAACAAGCCCTCGACCGAGCTGAATATATCTATTCCTCTGCGCGTCTGGATGAGCATTCAACCTGAAGGTAAGACGTGCTCCGATGTCGGTCGAGAGCTTGTTCTCAATAAACTCCCTGCCGCGCGAAGTGCTGGAAGACCTATCGTAACGCAATCAGCCGGATTATCAGCTTGCGTGAATCCATAGGAGCGAAGCAGCGCTGCGTTCCCCAGCTCCCCGTAGGTCAGGGGCATACACTCGTCCACTTTCCGGCTAGACCTGAGCACTTTTTGTGAGATAGGTTGAGCGGTTGCAGCGTTTCAGTAACCAAAACGGTTCCAGTGGATGTGTGGAAGTCCTTGCCGTACGTGTTGAACACCTCCGCCGCCTCATCCACCGGCTGCAATACCCGCATCATCATGAAATCTTCATCTTTTGGCACCGGTTGCTAGAGGCTTACACTCGTGGTCCACATTTCGGCTCGGCGTGAGTACTTGTTGGTGAAATATGTTGGGTGTTTGAAGGGTTTCAGCGATGAAAACGGCTCAGGTGGAGGTGAGAAGTGGACGAGTGGAAGCTCCTGCCGGTGGCGCGTCCGGGACGGCGAGCGTATGATCTAGGTCCGTAATGTGCACGTGATGCCCCCCCCAAGGAGGGTCATTCACAACAAGCGCTCAACCGAGTCGGAGCATAACTTACCGGGTGCCTTCAGAGTGAATGCTCACATAGACGCGCCGGGAGGAGCCAGGAGGAGGAGATTCATTGAGAACAGGCACTTGACCGAGATCGGAGCATGACTGACCGGGTGATTTCAGGGTGAATGCTCATACAGGCGCCGGTATACGGAGGAGGAGTCAGGAGGAGGAGATTCAACGTCCGTCGAGTGCTTGTTCTCAATGACTTCCCTGCCCTGTCATGTGATTGAAGAGATCCGCTATCGGCACCAGCCCGACTCCGACAGCGGGGTTGACTGTGAACGCACGGGACGATACCACGGATCAGGGGCTGACACTCGACCACCAACTCAGCTCAACGTAAGCATCTCTTGTGGGATACTCGGGTGCTTTCAGTCAGGCAGTGAACCAAAGCCGGATCAGGTCGAGCTGAGAAGTGGACGAGTGTAAGCCCCTACTCGTCCACTTCTCAGCTCGACGTGAGCAGCATTTGTGGGATGTGTCGGTTGGTTTCAGTCAGTCAGTGATGAAAATTACGGCTCAGGTCAAGTCGAAAAGTGGACGAGTGTAAGCCCATGCCACGGATCGAGCGGCCAGATAATTCTCAAAGGTGAGACCGAGACCCGCCGCATTTAGCTCACGCCGGGCGATGATGGGCTTGATGTGCCCCTCCCACTCTACCCGTGCCTGCGCCCGCCGGTCAAGGGCTTACACCAGGAGTAATAAATATGATTATTATCCCTGCTTCAGTCTTCCACTTCTCATCTCAACCTGAGCTGTTTTTGTTACAGATACTCCATACAAAGGCCCATCGTATGCCACAAATAGTGCTAGCGTCAAGCCGAACAGCGGACAGTGTAAGCCCCTGCCGCTCGTCCCGCAGGTGCTGCTCGATGTCCGTCCTACAGGGGCGTACACTCGTCCACTCGTCAGATCAATCTGAGACGTTTTTGGTCACTGAAACACACAATTTACCCAGCATATGCCACAAAAGGTGCTTACGTTGAGCCGAAAAGTGGACGAGTGTAAGCCCCTGCCGTCCCCGCGAGGTGCCTTCGCCGCTCGTCTGACCACATCATGACCACGTTGGGCTCACTAGCGGGCAACACCGCGCAGCAGGGTCATTGAGGAAAAGCACTCGACCGAGATAGGAGCATGACCAAACTCCACGGTGAATGCTCACACAGACATGCGGCGGATGAGGAGGATATTCAATGAGTTCAACGTCGGTCGAGTGCTTGTTCTCATTAACCCCCTGCCGCGAGGTACGGCGCCCACCTGCTTTGCCGCGCGTCCCCGCGCTCGAGCAGCAGTGCGAATCCTAATGTGGCCAGCCATTCCTCGCCTCCCCCCAGGGTAGGGACTGATGGATAGTGCTCGCCACGTCATCAAACGCATTTTGAACCCTCGTTTCTCGAGTTGAACGGCATCATATGGCGTGGCGAGCGCTATCCATCAGTCCCTACCCCAGCGACAGCTGCAGGTCGGCCACTGCTTCGCTGTGCGTGCAGTTGCCGCAGGTCAGGCACCCCGCCGCCGGCACGCGCACCACCACCTCCCCTGGGTGAACGGAGATGGACGGGGTGGATATGAGAGAGGGGCGCATGCCGGTGTGTGAGGAGTGTTTGAGGGGTGTATGAGTGAGGGGTGTATGAGGGATGTGTCATGGGCGTGTGGACGAGTGTGTGGGGGATGTGTGACGGGTAAATTACGGGCGTAAGAGAGGTGGCACGAGGGACGAAGGATGGTCAAGTCGGTTGCCCACTGGAGCTGATGGAAACTCGGTGACACATTCGCACTGCACTGACCTGTGTCCAGCCGGCGACGCGCGCGCACTCCCACCCGCGGCGCGCTCCCGTGGCCGTGGGCGGCACCCTCCTCGTCGATGCTGCACCCGAGCTCGATGGCATCCTCGTTCCACCAGAACGAGTTGGCACGCAGCCATGCCTGCAACAAAGGGGACGAGGATAAGCGGGCGGCTGAGTAAGTGCTAAGGGTTCCAAACACATGTCAGGGCAAACGTTGCTGTCACACTCATAACGCCACGGACGCCGCAGCGGGCGCCCGCCGCCGCTACCACGCTGGAGAGCTCCAAAGTGCCCACTTTGCATAAATTGTTTGGCAGCTGTTTTTTGCACGCAGTCATGATACAGTCGTGGGGCGCACCTGAAACGCCTCCATGCCGGTGTGACAGCCCGACACACACCTAATGTGCACTGCTAGTTGTCAACCTTCGGTTGCGTGTCAAGCAAACCTTGGCGGCGTCGGGCAGGACTGGCTGTTTGGCTTCGCGATGGCAGGAGTGAGTTAGGTTGGGAAACCCTAGACCCTACTCGTGAACATGAAACCCTAAACCCACGCGAGGACGAGATCTCCGGATTCTTGTGAAAATATCTCACACCGAAGCGGTACTTCCATTCACCCCGCACGCGGACGGCGCCGCAGTTGACGGAACGCTGCGATACAGTGCTGCTCTTCAGCGGCGATACTCACGTAACGGTTCTGCCTTCCCGCGGCCTTTCATAATGGCGTCTCTCTTGGCTGGTGCGTGAATGCCTGCCTTCCCGACCTTTTCTGCACAAACTCCATGATCACCCACCCTGGCTCGGCACGACCCACTGCGTCCTCGCGGCGTGACTTGGTTCGCCCGGCACGGTGCCGGGTTCCCCCCGTTGCTGGCCGCCGCGCCATACATTCCGCCTCGTTCAATTTCCGCCTCCGATACTCCGCCCGTCTTGCTTCGTGTGCTTTGATTCAACGAGCAAGACCGCGCTTGGCTGCCTGGCCCATTTTGTGTGCCGCTCGAGACACGTTGCTGCTAGTAATGACTTTGGGGAACGTCCGCCTGCCGCTGCGTGTGGGAACACCGTACTGACATGGCCACTTCATGAACGCCCGCAGCGGACCGTGGGTTGATGATGATGAAGGTATACCACGCCTCGGGCATCGCGCTGGCAGGTGAGCAAAGCGCGATTCCATAAGATCCCACTCGTTGTCACCAGGGGCTTACACTCGTCCACTTTTCAGCTCAACGTAAGCGCTTTCTGTGGGATAGGGGGTGCATCGAGGGTTTGTTTAGGGGTTATTTTGCTGGTGCTTAGGAGGTGTCGGGGGGTGTTGGGGGGTGTTGGGGTTTAAAGGGTGTATTTTTTGTCAGATACGGCTCAGGTTGAGCTGAAAAGTGGACGAGAGTAAGCCCCTGGTTGTCACCTATTTTTAGGGCAAGCAACCTCCCAACCTCTCTTTCTCTACACAGCTTCCAACCAGCAGCACGCACGCTATAAGCTCGACGCCACTGCAGCGCCCTTAAACTCAGTGTCGGGTCTGGTATCGAAGATATGGTACCGAATCCCGTTCGACCCATCATAAATGTCCCTTTCGAGAAACCCACCCGACCGATTCGCCGACAGTCCGACCGGGTCGTGATCCTTGAGTAAATAGACCCTCGATTTCGAGTAGATAAGCTTGACATGTCACGCCGACACTGAGTTTAAGCGCGCCACTGATTGTGGGCTGAATGTCTATTACAGGTTTGGCTCCGGAGGCGATGGTGATCCCTAGCGGCTAGCGGCGTCGTCCCTGAACCCTAAACCCTAAAACTAAAGCCTAAACCCTACAAGTTTGGTTCCGCCGGCCATGGTGATCCCGAGCGGCTAGCGGCGTCATCCCTGAACCCTGAACCCTAAACCTAAACCCTAAACACCAAAGCCTAAACCCTACAGGTTTGGTTCCGGCGGCCATGGTGATCCCGGGCGGCTAGCGGCGTCGTCCCTGAACCCTAAACCCTAAACCTAAAACCCTAAACCCTAAACCCTAAACCCTAAACCCTACAGGTTTGGTTCCGCCGGCGACGGTGATCCTGAGCGGTGTTGTCCCTGAACCCTGAACCCTGAACCTAAACCCTAAACCCTAAACCCTACAGGTTTGGTTCCGCCGGCGATGGCGATCCCGGGCGGCTAGCGGCGTCATCCCTGAACCCTGAACCCTAAACCTAAACCCTAAACCCTAAACCCTAAACCCTACAGGTTTGGTTCCGGTGGCGATGGTGATCCCGGCATCTGCGGGCAACCTGGTACTGCCCATCGACGTGGCGATGGCCGTGGTAGGGTGGTCCAGGTTGACCCCAGGTTGACCCCAGGTTGACCCCAGGTTGACCCCAGGTTGACTCCAGACTGACCCCAGGTTGACCCCAGATTGACCCCAGATTGACCCCAGGTTGACCCCAGGTTGACCCCAGGTTGACCCCAGGTTGACCCCAGGTTGACCCCAGGTTGACCCCAGGTTGACCCCAGGTTGACCCATGGTTGACCCCATTATCATTTGCGCTACTGGGTTTCTGCGCTTGGAGTTGAAGCATGATGATCAGCGTTCAAACTTCGCTTTGATTTCAACTTGCGCCCTTACACCATGGCGTTGCCGGTGCACTCGCACATCGCCCTCAACTTCGTGGTGTCGGACTGTAGGGCCTGGCTGAAATTGCTCGTCACGTTGTCAGCACACTTCTAGAAGTGTCGTTTATTGGGATACACGGGATCCTATGACGTGGCGAGCAATATCTGCCCGGCCCACTACCCTCCGCGTCATCAACACGCATTTCGAACCCTCGTTTATCAGGGAAAACGGTACCCTATGGTGCGGCGGGCAAGCAATTTGTGCCAGGCCTTAGTCTAGCCACGTCATGGACACGCATTGTGGACCCTTGATTCAAATGGCACTCTGTGATGTGGAGAGCGACATCTGCCTTGGCCCTGGCACTAGATGTCCCCAACGCGGCGCGGCTTGGGGCGCGCGCGGGGCAGGGGCTTACACTCGTTCTTTTTTCAGCTCAACTTGAGCCGTTTATGACACAATAAAACACCCACAACACCCTAAAAATCCCCACAACATCCCCTTCGCACGGCCTACGCAACCCCTACGCGCACCCCCTATCCCATACAAAGCGCTCAAGTTGAGCTGAGAAGTGGACGAGTGTAAGCCCCTGGCGCGGGGCTGCTGGGCTTCACATGCCTCACCATCGCGGGCAGGGGCTGTCTCTCCTCCACCTTTCATCTCCACCTGAGCCGTTTTCGTCACTTCAACCCTTGAACCGCCCAGCGTATGCCACAAAAGGTGCTTACGTTGAGCCGAAACGTAGACGGGTGTCAGGGGCTTCCACTCGTCCACTTCTCGGCCCAACCTGAGCCGTTTGTTTCACCGACGCCACCCAGCCATTCCCAAAGAATGTGCTTACGTTTATCCGAGAAGTGGACGTGTGTCAGCCCCTGATCGTCGGCCTGATGAACCTCAACCTGAAGGGCGAGGGGATCACGAGGACCGCCAAGCGCCTATGGAAGAAACCAAGCGCGTGAGGATCATAAAAACCACAGCGCGACGGCCAAACACATGTGGCGAACACTACAGTAGTCACTAGAACCTAATCCGGCCGCACAATATACAAGCACCTACGATTACGCGTAGCAGCCTATGGTTATTGGTCGCCATCAGCCAACGACATTTGACCGCACGAATAGAGCTACTCGCAACATCGAGTGTGTAGCTACATCGGCATTGTAGAACAGATTATGACCTTTTATGCTCAACTCGCAACGCTGCGAGACGAAAGACACGCTGTGAAACATATCGTGACATTTTGTGCTAAACCCACGACACGCGCTACGCGGCGAGACACACGCGCCCAGGAGGATGTAAGGAAGGTCTATTGCAAGGAAAATTTAGTTTCGAAATTAGTTTATGCTCGATCATTGGCTGTCGGTTGCCAACTGATAAGGGGATGGCATTATCTTTTGATGACACCCCCTGTGGGCGCGAGGAAGGTTCCTCAGTTCCCACACTACATACTGGTACGCGACTACGTACCGATGTGAACATCCATCGATGTGAAATAAAGTCACCCGACAGAGATAATAGACGGTCGATGCGCACGCCACGCATCACACACTGCGCTGCGGCCCGCACTGCTGCACCCACTGAGGCACACGCGATGCGGCACACAGCTACACGCACATACTCCCCTCTGCAGCACGCACTGCTGCACCCACGGCGGCTGGCGCGTGAGCTGGCCTTGGCGTCCGCTTTAAATCTGAATGGACCAGGGGTGGGGGATTTCGCCGTACTGGATCCCGTTGAGCTCCTCAGTCAACCGCACGGAGAAGGCGCCCGGCTGGTTGTAGCGGCGCAAGTTGAAGTTGAATGCAAAAGTTGAAAGCGGTTTCTCACACTTTAGTGTCAAGAGATAAGTTCCAGGCCCTCCAACGTGGGTTTGATAGGGTCAACCTGCACCGCCCTACCTGGTGCGCGGACTCCGGCACGTCGTACGTCACGCCCTTGTTGTAGAGGCGCAGGTTGAAATTGCAAGCAAAGTTTGAATGCGGTTCATTGCATTCCAGCATCAAGCGTCGCGCATGCAAAACCCCGAAAGCGGAAGCTTCACCGCATTCAAGCACCAAGCGCTGCGCAAGCAAAACCCCGAAATGGATGGAAGGTGTGAGGGCAGCGCGATCTACACAAGGTTAGAAGACTGTGTAGGGTTGGAATTCCCCAATGCTCAAATATGCGAAAAGTGCACTAGTGTCAGCCCCTGTAGACTAAGGCCAAAAAACAGCTGTGCACAACCGTCCAGTTTTTGGCCTGATGTGAGCACTATTTCACCAAGCAGCATACCCGGGGTGAACCTGAACCGCCTTACCTTGTACGCGATGGCCCCGATTGGCTGGATGACCGCCGCGGTGCCGGTGCCGAAGCACGCGTACAGCTCGTTGCGCTCGAACGCCGCCTTCACGTCGCGGAACGGCAGCATCCGCTCCGTCACCTTAACGCAGCGCCACAACTTGATGTTGAATGAAAGCTTTACGAGGAGTTCATCATGGTATCATTCCAAGCGCTGAGTTCCGGGCGGTTTCAGCACGAGGTACAACATCGCCCAGGTGGGGTGACAATATGATCACGAGACGCCGGGCATTAACATTATTTCCTTTCGGTTTCCATCATTTAAACGCATCGGCGCCAACCGAGCGAACTGTTTTTTTCGATCACGGGGTTGCTCCCCATGGAGCCAAGTGTTCAGGCTGGTGCCAGTATTGGTGAATCATCTGGAGACGTTTCATATTATTGTGTTTTCTTTCACGACCTGCAGCGCCCCGCCTTGCACTCCCCCCACTCCCGCGCAAGGTCCAGCACGCTCTGTCTGGTGGGAAGGTCATTCACAAGCACTCGAACCAATATTGCAACATGACCAACCTGGAGGATGAATGCTCAAACAGGCGCGAAAAGGAGGAGGACGAGGAGGACGAGGAGGACGAGGAGGACGAGGAGGACGAGGAGGACGAGGAGGACGAGGAGGACCAGGAGGAGGAGGAGGACGAGGAGGAGGAGAAGGAGGTGGAGGATGAGGAGGAGGAGGAGGGGGAGTAGAATCAATGTCGATCGAGTGCTCGTTCTCAATTCCCCCCCTGCCTGGTGACCCCTGGGAGGATGCAGCCGTCCTCCAAGCTGGGCGTCACCAGCTCCTTCTCGCCCTCCGTGTTGGTCCAGTAGAAGAACACGTTCATGGTCCCCGCCTCTGTCACAAACTCCTCAAAGCAGGGTCGTTGAGATCACGCTCTCGAACCGAGATCAGAGCAATAATTGCCTTCTGGGTGACTGCTCAAACATACGCGCGGAGGAGGAGCTCAAAGTTACGCGGAGGAGGAGGAGGAGGAGAAGGAGGAGGAAGAGGCAGAGGAGGAGCATGAGGAGGAGGAGGGGAAGGGGAGGAGGCGGAGGAGGAGGAGGAGGAGGAAGAGGAGGAGGGGAGCGAGGAGGAGGAGGAAGAGGAGGAGGAGAAGGAGGAGGAGACTCAACATCGGTCGAGTGCATGTTCACAATAAACCCCCCTGCCTCAGTGTCGTACACAAACAGGCTCTGACTGCACCCGCTCTTCGCGGACTCTTTTTGCGAGATCACGGTGCCGCCGTAGTTTCCTCCGAACTTTGTGTAGTGGCACAAGTCAAAATCGAAATCAAAGCTTGAAACCGGGTCATCATATTTCAGCTGACACCAGGCGCTTTCAACAGTCTCGAGGCGGGTGAGAAGCAGACTGGAGCGTTAGCTCCTAATCTAGATACAGGTTGCACCATACGTATTTCCGATAATATTACAGCGGTTCCAACCTGCACCACCCTACCTTGGTGTTACCCGTCCCGCCCGGCCATGCGCGGATGTACTTGCCGTCCACGGCCAACTTGATGGGCACAGTCCCACCCTTGCTGGAGGGTCATGGATGACTTGCATTCGACCGTGATCGGAGCATGCCTTGCCATCAGGGTGGAGGATCATACATACGTGCGGAGCACACTATCGAGGAGGGGGAGGAGGAGGAGGACGAGTAGGACGAGAGAAGGGAGGAGGAGGAGGGAAGGGAGGAGGAGGAGGAAGAAAAGGAGGAAGAGGAGGAGAACATTCAACGTCAGCCAAGTGCTTCTTCTCAATAACCCCCCTGCCTTGAAGTACGGCCCCACGGGGCACATAAGCACCAGCAGCATAGCCTCGCTACACTGCGTCAGGCCGAGCCACGGGGTAGGGTCTGACAAATATTGCTCGCCACGTCATGGGGTGCCATTCTTATCCAAGAAACGAGGGTGTTAAAGGCGTTGGATGATGTGGCCGGCAGTATAGGGCTTGACAGATGTTGATCGCCACTTCATGGGATGGCATTCGATGCAAGATAGGAGGGTTTGAACTGCAATGGATGACGTGGCGAGCAATATTTATCAGGCCCCACCACGGGGTGGTGGAGAAACAGACGGGGCGCAGGTACATGGAGTACCCCTTCTTGGCCGGGATCCACTGCTGGTCCGTGCGCAGCAGCTCCTTGATACACTCCTGGATGTAGCGGCGCAGGTTGACAGCAGTGGTCATGCTTTACTACAAGCCTTGAATCCAGGCGCCTTCCAACACGGGTTTCAACCAGGGGCTCGCTCACTTCACTCCAATCCAACTCTGGTCACTCGTCCACTTCACAGCTCAGCCTGAGCCGTATAACTGCACTCCGTGTCACTGCAATCCCCCAGCACGCCGAGCGTATCACGTATCCCACAGAAAGTGCTCACGTCCAGCTGAAAAGTGGACGAGTGTGAGTCCCTGGTTTCAACACGTTTCAACTTGCGCTGCCTTACCAGGAGCTCAGCGCCGTTGAAGGCAGGCAG
>Ga0307489_10001462_pt1 | contig 15551 bp, 12 predicted proteins | sample SB12metaG_FD_202247 | JGI IMG/M metagenome (GOLD analysis project Ga0307489, IMG submission 202247) | Sea-ice brine microbial communities from Beaufort Sea near Barrow, Alaska, United States - SB 1.2 | ecosystem: Environmental > Aquatic > Marine > Coastal | place: USA: Alaska | collected... | reverse complement strand
AAAGAACTCCTATTGCAAAAACCTTTCTGCTTCAAAAAAGTAATTATTTTTTTTCGTTCTTTTTTAGATATATATAAATTTAACAATTAATTTAAATCGAACAAATTGTACCTTTGTTTTTATAAAAATTTATTTTTTTTGAAAACATTTCAAGATATATCTTCATTTTCGTCAAAAGAAAAAACTTTTGTTACTATTGGAACATTTGATGGTGTTCATTTCGGGCATCAAAAAATACTAGAAAAACTAGTATCAGAAGCTAAAAAAGCGGGTAAAAAATCTGTTTTACTAACTTTTTTCCCACATCCAAGAATGGTCTTGCAAAAAGACGCTACCATAGAATTGATCAATACCATTGAGGAACGGTCCAAACTTTTAGAAAAAACGGGTTTAGATTACTTAATTATTCATCCTTTTAGTAGGGACTTTTCTAAAACAACCGCATTGGAATTTGTGAAAGATATTTTAGTAGGTACTTTTAATATTTCGAAGTTAATTATTGGATATGACCATCATTTTGGAAAAAATAGAGAGGGAAATATTGAACAACTAACTGAATACAGCCATTTATATGGCTTTACTGTTGAGGAAATACCTGCGCAAGACGTAAATGATGTTTCTGTGAGTTCAACTAAAATAAGAAACGCTTTGGCTGCTGGAAACCTGAAAAATGCAAATAATTATTTAGGGTATAATTTTATGTTGGGTGGCACTGTTATAAACGGAAAACAATTAGGCGGACAAATTGGATATCCAACGGCAAATATCGATATTAAAGAAAACTACAAATTAATACCAAAAACAGGCGTGTACGTTGTGCAGTCATCCATAGAAAATAAAACTGTTTTTGGAATGATGAATATTGGAAATAGACCAACTGTTAATGGAAAGCATCAAACGATAGAAGTCCATTTTTTTGATTTTAATCAAGATTTATATGGCAAAAACCTTACTGTAGAATTGCTTTATTTTTTACGTGAAGAGCATAAGTTCGACGCTCTAGATTCTTTGGTTCTTCAGTTAAAAGAAGATAAAAATACTGCACAGAAGTATCTAAAAAATAATTTATAATAACTTACTTTTTAGGAGGGAAATACGCATTAAGGGTTGAGAAATTGTTTAAGCTCTTCCACTTTTTTGCGCTACGCGAACACGAAATTCGAACCCTTGCGGCAACACCAAAAAAGTTTATCCTGTTCATGCACTTGCACTAATTTTTGTACTATTTTTTGTGCACTTGTGTGACCCGTATTTTGCAACTTACTTTTATTATTAAATTCAGGGCAAAACTACTTCACAAATTATATATTTGCATTTCATAATTCTTAGAAAATATGTTACAGGTACAATTTATTAGAGAAAACAAAAAAACTGTTTTAGCAGGTTTGGCAAAACGTAATTTTGCAAACGCAGAAACACTAGTAACTCAAGTTTTAACTGCAGATGAAAACAGAAGAGCAACGCAAGTTCTTCTTGATGCTGTTTTAGCAGCATCTAATAAAATGTCCAAAGAGATTGGTGGATTTTACAAATCTGGTCAAACACAAAAAGCAAATCTTTTAAAGGAAAAAACAGGTCAATTAAAAGAAGAATCTAAAGAGCTTTCAGAAAAACTAACTGGTATTTCTGATGCGCTACAAAATTTGTTATTTCAAATTCCAAACATTCCTCATACCTCAGTAAAGCCGGGAAGTTCTGAAGAGGACAATGAAACTATTTTTAGCGAAGGTGCCATACCTGATTTGGGTAAAAATGCACTTCCACATTGGGAATTGGCAAAAAAATATGACATTATAGATTTTGAATTAGGTACAAAAATTACGGGTGCTGGTTTTCCTGTTTACAAAGGAAAAGGGGCTCGGTTACAACGTGCGTTAATCAACTACTTTCTAGATAAAAATATTGAAGCGGGTTACAAAGAATATCAGGTCCCGCATTTAGTGAATACAGCATCTGCAACTGCCACTGGGCAATTACCAGACAAAGAGGGGCAAATGTATCATTCTAATGAAGACGATTTATATTTAATACCCACAGCAGAAATACCAATTACAAATATGTTTCGTGGTAATTTAGTGCAAGAATCAGATTTTCCTATTTGCTGCACAGGGTACACACCTTGTTTTAGAAGAGAAGCAGGAAGTTATGGCGCACATGTTCGAGGTTTAAATAGATTGCATCAATTTGATAAAGTGGAAATTGTAAGAATTGAACATCCTGATGCTTCTTACCATGCTTTAGAGAGTATGGTAGCGCACATTAAAAACATTTTAAGAGAATTAAAATTACCGTATAGAGTTCTGCGTTTATGCGGTGGAGACACTGGTTTTACTGCAGCTTTAACATTCGACTTTGAGTTGTTTTCTACAGCACAAGACCGATGGTTAGAAATTAGTTCTGCATCAAACTTTGAAACTTTTCAAGCAAATAGACTGAAACTTCGTTTTAAAAATAAAAATGGGAAAAGTGAATTTGCACATACGTTAAACGGAAGTTCTTTGGCTTTGCCACGGGTATTAGCAGGAATATTAGAAAATTACCAAACAGCAAACGGAATTAAAATACCAGACGTATTGGTGCCTTATTGTGGTTTTGACTTCATAGCGTAAGCCGTACTTTATTATCAACTGTTTCTTAAAATTTGTTTTTTTGATACAAATTATTCATTTTAGTCTCTTTTATAATTCGGCACTAGTTAGATATTACAGCAAACACAAGCCTCTTACCTTTATTTATTTTAATAAGTGAATTCATATATGCACTTATTTGTCCGTTTTTCATAAAGTCTATCGAGTTCTTTTTTGCAATTCATATGGTGTAAATACAGTATTCATGCTTTTAAAATTTGATTGATTATTTATCTTAGAGACACCTTTTATGCCAAAGGGTTACCATTAAGAATTAAAATGCGACTGGTTTAATAAAATTTAACATTAATGTTGATTATCTTTGATTTCAATGACAAAAATAATTTTACTTATTTTTTTAACGGTTAACAGTCTTGTTATTGCTCAACAGACCGTTCAAAATGATGCTCGTTTAGCAGAAAGGTATTACCAAGAAGGAGCCTACGAAAAAGCAACACAGATTTTTAAAAAACTATATGATAGCAGTCCATTTAATACTACCTATTTAGGCAGATTAGTTTCTTGCTATCAAGAAACTGATCAGTTTTTAATAGCGGAAAACTTGCTAAAAAATAAGCTAAAATCAAATAATAAGGAGGTTTATCTATATGTGTATTTAGGCTACAATTATGAAAAGCAACAACAAAAAGAAAAGGCACAAGAGTACTACAAAATTGCTTTAATTTCTTTGGAAAAAAACCCTAATTACGGCCGTGTAGTTGCGCGTCTTTTTAAAGATTATAACCTTTTAGACGAGGCAGTATTAGCTTATAAAAAAGTGATGGCATTTAATAAGCATGCGAATTATAACTTTCAGATTGCGCAGATTTATGGAGAAAAAGGCAACTTTAAAAAAATGTTCGAATCTTATATTGATTTGGTAGATTCCAATGACCAATATTTTAATTTAGTTCAAAGATATATTAGCCCATATATTACAGACGATTCTGAGAATAAAGCTAATATTTTATTCAAAAAAACACTTTTAAGAAAATCTACGAGCAGTCCAAAAGATGTTTGGAACACCTTACTTAGTTGGTTATTTACACAACAAAAAGAGTATTCAAAAGCACTCCTTCAAGAAAAGGCATTGTTCCAAAGAAAACCAGGCAACTTAAGTGCTATACTTACCATCGGAAAAATAGCTTTTGAAGACAATTATTTTCCTGCTGCTCAGGAATGTTTCAATTTTATTACAGCACAGTCAAATAATAAAAGTGAAGTAATTAATGCGCATTTATACATGGCTAAAATTGCAGTTGCTACTAAAAATCCAGAGACAGAAACCTTATTTCAAAACCTTTTTAAAGTTTTTGGAAAAAACACTTCAACCTTAAAAATTCAAGTGGCATACGCAGATTTTCTAACTTTTTCGCAAAACAAACCTCGCCAAGCAAATATTATTTTAGAGGAAGCACTTTCTGCTGCAAGTTCAAAGTTTGACAGAGCTAGAATTAAATTAAAATTAGGTGATATTTTAGTTTTTACAGGGAAATTTAACAAAGCACTTATTTATTTTTCACAAATTCAAACACAATTAAAAGATCACGAACTAGCGCAAGAAGCACGTTTTAAAGTTGCACAAACTAGTTATTTTAAAGGCGATTTTGATTGGGCAAAAGCACAGCTAAAAGTATTAAAAGGTTCTACCACTCAATTAATTGCAAATGATGCTCTAGCGTTGTTCTTGAAAATATCAGACAATGAACCTGTAGATTCAATTCCTTCCGGATTAAAACAACTGGCAAACGCGGAATTGCTCGCTTTTCAAAATAAAGATAAGGCAGCTTTAAGCGAGTTAAATCGATTGTTTATAGGAAAAAAGGTGTTTATAAACGGTTTAATCCCTAGTGAAGTAATCTATGATGATGTATTGTTTTTTCAAGCAAAACTGCTCATTAAACAAAAAAAATACAAGGAAGCTATTGTACGTTTATCAAAAATTATTGAAGCAGATAATCAAAGTTTTTTAACGGATGATATTTATTTTATGATGGCAGAAATCTATAATAATGATCTAAATAACACTGAGAAAGCACAAGAATATTATCAAAAAATAATCTTTGAACATCCTTCTAGTATTTATTTAGTGGATGCTAGAAAAAAATACCGAAAACTAAGAGGAGACAAGGCTTAGTTGTTGGTTTGAATATATATACTAATTAGTAACAACCATAAACCGAACATTAACAGTCGTTAACCATAAACTATCAACCAAAAAATGTACATCTACAACGTAACTATAAATATCGACGATGCCGCTCATACCGAATGGCTGTCTTGGATTGAATCTCATATTACAGAAGTCTTAAATACCGGGAAATTTACCTCTGCAAAACTTACAGAAGTTTTGGTAGAAGAAGACATGGGTGGTAAGACGTATTCTATTCAATATGCGGCAAACACAAGAGAAGATCTAAACAATTATTATAAGTTTGATGCGCCTAATTTACGTTCAGAAGGTCTTAAAAGATTTGCAGATAAAATGCTCACTTTTAGAACCGAATTGAAAATTGTAAATGAGTTTTATCCGAAGAATGTTCATAATTAGCTTATTGTTCTTGATATCTAAGCTTCTTGCTTAGATCTCGAAAGTTACTCTATTTACAAGCATCTAATACACTTCGATAAACTGAAACAGGTAGCAATTTTTTTGATTTATAAGCGTATAGGCTTAAAATTTGTACTCTTACCAATTTAATTTTCAGGTATTAATTCTGGTAATTTGAGAGCGCCTTTTGAAGTTTTTTTTAGGTAGTAGCTTTTTTAAAAAGCCTAAAAACTAGCTTCAACCCCTATTGAAAAAGCATTTATTTTAGAACCTGCTAATTTATAATGTGCATAACCAGCAGCTATTCTATAATTTTTGACATGGTATTTTAACAACAATTTTGTATTTCTAACAGATTGACTATTTACTGTTGCCCATTTATGCGAAGCAACTAAACTAATAGGTTTTGCAATGAAGATTTCACCACCAAAACCGATTAAAAACCGAGTTTCATTAACATCATTAAAAATTCGTCTAACACCCAATCCAAACCAAGTATCAAAACGTTGAGTTCTAATTCTGTAGTATTTTAGTAAGGCAGAAAACATGTTAAAAGCATCTCTATTGCCGTTTATTTTTTCCGAAAAAGTAGTGTAATTTATATCCAAAGCGAATCTTTTCAAAAAGCGAAAATCGACTCCGAAATCATTCCCATGTAAATTTTTACTTTCAACTAAAAAGTGATTGTAAACATCGAATCTTGTGATATTATAGTTGGTGGAGTCTGTGTATATAAAATTACCATGTTTGGCCTCTTTGTAAGGGTAATTAGCAATTTCTGCAGTACTCATTCTACCCTCCATCTCCCATGGAGATTCAAAAACAGCACCATAAACGGTATATACAGTAACGTACCATATAATTCTGGCAAACGGATTTTCAATAGTACTTGCATTATTATTTCTTGTGGTTGATGAGGAATTTGAACTCTTTGCGGAAATTGTTCCTGCTCTCCCTGAAGAATTGGTTTTTTTTAAACTCTCTTTAGCTTTCTTTAGTTTACCGTCTTGAGAAAAACTATGAAAACAAATAAATACAAATAGTAAGGATAGAATAAGTGTTTTTTTTAACATTTTGGTTGATTTGTAAAAGTCAAGTACAACCAAAAACTATGCCGAATTTAACTGTATCTTTGCCTATATATCGATAAAATTAAACGGCATGTTTGTAAAAGCTAAAAAACATTTAGGTCAGCATTTTTTAACAGATGAAAGTATTGCAAAAGATATTTCAGATGCTTTAACAGGAAATGGTTATAGCGACATTTTAGAAATTGGTCCAGGAATGGGCGTTTTAACGAAGTATTTATTAGAGAAGAAAACAAAGATTACTGTCATGGAATTAGACAGAGAATCTGTTGCTTATTTGCAGGATACATTCCCTCTTGAACACCTTAAGTTAGATACCTCAAAAGAGCACTTTACGGTTTTAGAAGGCGATTTTTTAAAGAAAAAAATACAAGAAATATTTCAGAAAAAACAAGTCGCAATTATTGGTAATTTTCCATACAATATATCCACTCAAATTGTTTTTAAAGCGATAGAAAACAGAGCGTATGTGCCAGAGTTTGCAGGCATGTTTCAGAAAGAGGTTGCCAAAAGAATTGCAGCAAAAGAAGGAAGTAAAGTGTACGGAATTCTTTCCGTTTTAACCCAAGCTTTTTTCGATGTAGAATATCTTTTTACGGTTCCGCCAATCGTTTTTAATCCACCTCCAAAAGTAGATTCTGGTGTAATAAAATTGGTGCGAAAAAAAGATTATTCGCTTCCTGTCGATGAAAAAATATTCTTTAGAGTTGTAAAAACAGCTTTTAATCAACGTAGAAAAATGTTGCGTTCTAGCTTAAAATCATTCAATATTTCAGACAGTTTAAAAGAAGATCCTATATTTACAAAACGCCCAGAACAATTATCTGTAAAAGCTTTTATTTCTCTCACCCAAAAATTAATAGAAAATGGCATTTGAAATTACTGATGAATTTCTGGAGAACCTAATTGGCTTTATCTATGAGAACAACGATTCTGAAATAAAAGAACTGTTTGCAGAGGTTCATTTTGCTGATATTGCAGAAGTTTTAGATGAAGTCAGTTTTGATGAAGCTATTTATATTATAAAACTGTTAGATAGCGAAAAAACATCTGAAGTTCTTACAGAACTAGATGAAGATACCCGTGAAAATATTCTAGAAAATTTATCAGCAAAAGAAATTGCAGAAGAAATTGGTGAAATGGATTCTGACGATGCTGCCGATATTATTGGAGAGCTTTCTCCAGAGCGTCAAAAACGTGTAATCAACGCTTTAAAGGACGACGAATTAGCTGCAGATATCAAAGAATTACTCTCTTACGCAGACAATACAGCAGGAGCCTTAATGGCAAAAGAATTGGTAAAAGTGTATGAAACTTGGACCGTTGCTGGTTGTATGCGAAGAATTAGAGGGCAAGCACAAGAAGTTACCAGGGTACACTCTATTTATGTGGTAGACAAGGAAAATAAATTAGTAGGTAGGTTGTCTTTAAAAGACCTTATAGTAGCCAAATCTGATCAAAAGATTTCTGAAATATCTAAAACAGCAGTAGACGCTGTGAATGTAAATGAAAATGACGAGGAAGTTGCTAAAATTATGGTAAAGTACGATTTAGAAGCAATACCTGTTGTAAATGATAACGATGTTTTATTGGGTAGAATTACTATTGATGATATTGTAGATGTTTTAAAAGAAGAAGCAGATAAAGATTATCAAATGGCTGCAGGTTTAACACAAGATGTAGATTCTGATGACAGTATTTTTGAATTGACAAAAGCGCGTTTGCCTTGGTTATTTTTAGGATTAATTGGCGGTATTGGCGCTTTTATAATTATGGAAGGTTTTCAAGATGTATTTACTAGCTACGCCTCTCTATTCTTTTTCACACCCTTAATTGCTGCAATGGCAGGAAATGTTGGTGTACAATCCTCTGCTATTATTGTGCAGGGTTTGGCAAATGATGATGTAAAGGGAAGTATAAATAGTAGACTTTTAAAAGAAATGCTTTTAGCCACTTTAAATGGGGCAATTTTAGCGCTCTTTTTATTCCTTTTTGTCTGGGTTTATGAGGGTAAAATAGATCTTGCTTTCGCTATTTCTGCATCTCTTGTAGTGGTCATTATTATAGCGGGTTTGATTGGCACGTTCGTTCCTCTATTTTTAAATAAAAGAGGCATCGATCCTGCAATTGCAACAGGCCCATTTATTACTACTTCTAATGATATTTTCGGAATCTTAATTTACTTTATGATTGCAAAAGTAATTTTGGGAATTTAAAAAGAATCCTTTCTGAACCAACAGAAAGGATCTCCACTTTTTATCCGCTTAACTTGACTATAAACCCCTTAAATTATAGCTTCAATTATTCCCACATATTACAGTGATCTGAGATAAAAGATTTCTAAAGCAAAAATAATTTTTATTATGATAATAATCCTACTAGAAACCGTAATGTGCCCTCTAAATATCAAAAATAATTATTCGCCATGCATGGTCTTAATCTGTTTTTAAACAACAATTACTACTTCTAATGATATTTTCGGAATCTTAATTTACTGTACGATTGCAAAAGTAATTCTGGGAGTTTAAAAAGAAACCTTTCTGAACCAACAGAAAGGATCTCCACTTTTATTCGCTTAACTTCACTATAAACCCCTTCGATTATAGCTTCAATTAATCCCACATATTACAGTGCTCTGAAATAAAAGATTTCTGAGATAAAAATAATTTTTATTATTATAATAACCTTACTAGAAACCGTAAGGTATTCTTTAAAAATCAAAAATATTCATTCGCCATGCATGGTCTTAATCTGTTTTTAAATGACAAACACCCCTTTGAATAAACAAAGAGGTGTTCTTTTTCCTTTTTCAAATAGAGAGAAGCAATTAAATTTATCTCTGCAATGAACCCACAATTTTATAGAAATAAAAAAATCTACTCAGTAAAGATATATTAAACTAGGGTACTAGTAGTGCAGAAAAATGCAATTAAAAGTTCGGATTTCCGCAATAGTTAATCGATAACCCCGAGCTCTTTTGCCTTTAAAATTAAGTCTATATTGTTATTGGCATTTAAATCTGTTCTTAATTTTGCTAATTTTGTTTCGATAGAACGGATCTTCATCTTCTTCCCATCCTGTTTTGTAATAATTCCCTCTAAATTACTAATTTTGGACTGCTTTGGAAGTTCTTTTAAAATCTGAATAGCGATGGCATCCATTTGAATCTGAACGATGTTTCTTCGCATCAATTTTTGATGAATTTCGTGGGAATAATAATATTCGTTTTTAACCATTTTTTGAAGCGCAAAACTAATTTCTGAAGCATTGCATTTACTTTTTAATAAATACGCATTCGGTTTTAAATTATTAATTACATTATACACTTTGTTGGTTTCTGTATGCCCAGTAATAACACAAATTTTTATATCAAAACAACTTTCTTTAATTGCTTTTATCAACGCTTCACCATCAGCTATAATAGTCTCTTCTGTAGCATTATTAAAACTTAAATCTACAAATAAAATTTGAAAAGGTTTTGTGTTTTGACTTGTCTTTATCAAATCGTAAGCATGGTCACAACTAGTTGTAGTAGCTACATCAAAATCACTCACTTCTTTTAAAACGTGGAGTATGCCTTGTATTACTAATTGATGATCATCAACAATTAAAATTCTAGTTTTATTGGCCATTTTTAGAGATTTCTATGTTTATGTTTGTTCCTTTTTGGACTTCACTTTCAATGGAAAAAACTCCATTTATTTCTTCAACGCGTTCTTGCATGTTTCTCAACCCAATTCCTGCTTTTTTTGAAGCTACTAGAAACCCTTTTCCATCATCAGAAATTGTTAAAAAGACCGCTTTTTTACTTTCATTAAAATTTAAAGCAATTGCTGTTGCTTCCCCGTGTATTTTTGAATTTTGAATACTTTCTCTAATCGCTAAAAATAATGTTCTTTTAATAGCGTTATTAATTTCTTGCCAATTTACAGTATCAATTTTTTGAACTTTTACTTTAAAATTAACTTCAAAATAATCTGAAATCAGATTAATTATCTGATTTTTAAAAGAAACGTTATCGAAACTCTCACTACTTAATTGATGTGATAAATTTCGAACATTCTCTTTGATAATGTGTACCCTTTTTACAGCCTCTATTTGTTTTTGTTTTGTCAATTTTAAATGCAGTGTTATCAGATCTCCAGCAACTTCATCATGCAAAGATTTTGCTATTTGTTGCCGCTCTTTTTCGCGCGCTTCAACTTGTTGCATCTTCGCATTAAAAATTAATTTTTTCCTTCTCGTAAAGACAATACTTGTGCCAATAACAATCACTAAAAAACCTACACCAGCAAATAACCATCCAATAGTTTTTTGCTGCCTTTGGGTTTCTAGTTCTAATTGTTTACTTAAATTTTCTTCTTTTAAAGTCGCATTTTCAACATCCTTTTTTTCTGTCTCATATCTAACTTTAGCAAACTGATTTTGTTTTTTTCGTTCCCTTGTAAAAATACTATCCATCAATTTTAAATGTACTTCTAAATATTGTCTTCCTTTTTCTCCTTTTACCAATTTAGATAAACAAATAAGGTTTTCTAGAATGCGCTGACTAAATTTTATTTTTTTTGATAGTTCTAATCCTTTCTTAGCATGAAATATCGCTTTCTTTGTTTGACGATTTGAAGCATAAATTTGTCCTAAAAGAGTATGTGCAATCACTAATCCCTCGCTAATATAACTTCTTGTCTGTTTAGACTTTAAGAGCTCTAAATACCCTTTTAAGGCTATTTCTTTATATCCCAACTTAAAGTTATTGTAGGAAAACCCTCCTAAAGCAACTTCATACCGATATAGACTATTAAACCTAAGGCTGTCTATAGCCAAACATTTCTGAAAGTATTCTAGTCCTTTTATATAATTATCTTCGCCTTCGTATGTCTTCGCAAGATGGTTGTACAATCTTGCTTTTTCATATTTGATTTTTACTCCAGGAATTTTTTTTTGAAGTTCGAAAAATTTTAAATAATTTTTTCTAGCTTCTTCTTGCCTACCTGTGATAAATAGTGCGTTTCCTAATCTTTCATACAATAAACCTGTGAAAAAAAATTCATTAAGAGGTTCTACCAAACGTAATCCCTCAATAATTGAATTTTCACTGCCTAGATAATCTCTTTCTCGATACTGCAAAGCTGCCATAGAGAGTAATCTTCTGGAAGCTTCAAGAGTATCTTTTAACTGAACGGATATGACTTTAGATTCACTTAAATAATAAAAACTACTATCTACTTCTACTAAATTATCTTTAGAATTTAAAACCTTAAAAAAAAGCGACTTATAATAATACTGTTTTGCTAAAACAGCAGAGTCTTTGGTTTTAATAGAAAGTTTTTGAAGTTTTTTTTCGGTTAACGTTAAATTAGCAAGGTCTTTGTTAAAATAACTTGCCATGCCAAAAGTAACGTAGGTGCTTTTAAGTACAGAATCTATCTTGGTTTTTTCTGCTAACAAAAATGCTTTTGCTGGCAAATATGGTTGTTTTGTTTTTTTATATTCTTTTAATAAGATAGCAATAGAATCTATATTTCTATTCAATTCTTTTGTTTGAGAAGACACCGAAAAAACGGCAAAGAGTACGTAAAAAGAAACACTTTTTTTATTGATAATAAGGGAACTAACTCGTTGACCGAGTTTCCATATGCGCATACACCTAGTAAATTTAAAGTTTATTGCTATTTCTTTTGAAAAACTTTTGAATTTTATTTTAGGGGATTTGTTTTTTTTAAAATCTAAAAATAGAAGTTCTAGCATTAGAAACCAAACCTTTTATTGCATTTTCTGAAATAAATCCCACAAAACAACACCTGTGGTAACAGAAATATTTAAGGAATGTTTAGTACCCAATTGCGAAATTTCAAGACAGAAATCTGCAGCATTCACAACCTCTTGCTGCACACCTTTTACCTCATTACCCATTACAATTGCATACTTTTGGTTTTTTTCAGGATAAAAAGCATCTAATTTTGTACTGTTTTCTGCTTGTTCTACAGCTAAAACCTTTGTATTTTCTGCCTTTAATTTTTCAACTAAAGTAAGCGTATCTTTTACATATTCCCATGCCACAGATGCTGTTGCACCCAAAGCCGTTTTATGAATTTCTTTGTTTGGGGGAATTGCACAAATACCGCACAAATAAATTTTTTCTATCAAAAAAGCATCCGAAGTTCTAAAGACAGAACCAATATTATTTAAACTTCTAATATTGTCTAAAACAACAATTATAGGTGTTTTTTTTACAGTTTTAAAGGCATCAACTGTAATTCTGCCTAACTCGTTATTTTTAAGTTTTCTCATAATTTGTGAATAATTCGCTAACAATTAAAAATGAACAACTAATCACTTTTTTCTATCTTAGCAAAACTAATTGAAAATTTCCAAAAAATTGGCAAAATCCAACCCTAAAAAGGTGACTCCTTTAATGAAACAATACAATGCTATCAAGACGAAGTATCCTGATGCGATGTTGCTTTTTCGTGTGGGAGATTTCTATGAGACCTTTGGCGAAGATGCTAAAAAAGCTGCTAGGGTATTAGGAATTACTTTAACAAAACGAGGTGCTGGAAGTGAAACAGAAACCGCTTTGGCTGGCTTTCCGCATCATTCTATTAACACCTATTTACCAAAGTTGGTAAAAGCAGGAATGCGTGTTGCTATATGTGATCAGTTAGAAGATCCCAAAATGACCAAAACCATAGTAAAACGTGGGGTTACAGAATTAATTACTCCAGGAGTTTCTTTAAATGACGAAGTTTTACAAACCAAAACAAATAATTTTTTAGCGGCGGTTCATTTTGATAAAAAACAACTCGGAATTTCATTTTTAGATGTTTCTACAGGTGAATATTTAGTTGCGCAAGGAAATGCAGAATACATAGATAAATTATTACAAAACTTTAATCCAAGTGAGGTTTTAGTTCAGAAGCACAACAAACAAGAATTTTTAGAACTTTTTGAAAACAGGTACTATACTTTTTATTTAGACGATTGGGTTTTTCAAAAGGAATATGCCAATGAGACTTTACAAAATCATTTTGAAGTAAAAAGCCTGAAAGGTTTTGGTATTCAGGATTTAAAAAACGGCGTTATTGCAGCTGGCGCTGTCTTGTATTATTTATCAGAAACACAACACAACAAGCTAAAACATATACAGGCTATTCGCAGAATTGCTGAAGATGATTATGTTTGGATGGATCGTTTTACCGTTCGGAATTTAGAATTGTACAATCCTAATTCTATCAATGCAATTACACTTTTAGACGTTATAGACAAAACCATTTCGCCAATGGGTGGAAGGTTACTAAAACGTTGGTTAGCGCTGCCATTAAAAAATATTATCGAGATACAAAATCGCCATGAATTGGTAAAGTTTTTTGTAGATTCTAATGCTTTTTCACAAACAGTTAGCTACCAATTGAAGCAAATATCAGATTTAGAACGCTTAATTTCTAAAGTTGCCACAGGCAAAGCTTCTCCAAGAGAAATTGTGTTATTAAAGGATTCTTTAAAAGCCATATTACCCATAAAAACAGCTGCAGAAAAAAGCAAAAATAAAACGGTAAAAGAACTTGGAAACCAACTGCATACTAGTGATGATTTAATTGAAAAAATTTCTAAAACTTTATTTGACAATGCTCCAGTAAGCATCAACAAAGGAAATGCAATCGCAACAGGAGTACATCAAGAATTAGATGATTTAAGAGCAATTTCTAGCACTGGAAAACAGTATTTAGATGACATGTTAACGCGTGAAACGGAGCGCACAGGAATTTCAAGTTTAAAAATTGATTTTAACAATGTTTTTGGCTATTACATTGAAGTTAGAAATACGCACAAAGATAAAGTTCCTGAGGAATGGACTCGGAAACAAACGCTGGTAAATGCAGAACGTTATATTACAGAAGAACTCAAAGAATACGAAACTAAAATTTTAGGTGCTGAAGAAAAGATTCAGAAATTAGAACAAGAGGTGTTTTCTAAATTACTGCAATATATTATTCAATACGTACAAATTGTGCAAGAAAATGCGCAAATTATTGCGCAGATTGACTGCTTACTCTCTTTTGCTGTTTTAGCGATTGATAATAATTATGTGCGTCCGATTATGGATGAAAGCACAGATTTAGACATTAAAAATGGGCGACATCCTGTTATTGAAAAACAGTTGCCAATAGATCAAACATATATTGCAAATGATGTTGTTTTAAACAGGAATCAGCAACAAATAATTATGATTACTGGACCAAATATGTCCGGTAAATCAGCCATTTTAAGGCAGACTGCATTAATTGTTCTGTTAGCTCAAATGGGAAGTTATGTACCTGCCCAAAATGCAAAAATTGGCATTGTAGACAAAATTTTCACAAGAGTTGGTGCAAGTGATAATATTTCTATGGGAGAATCTACATTTATGGTAGAAATGAATGAAACCGCTTCTATCTTAAATAATGTTTCTGATAGAAGTTTAATATTATTGGATGAAATAGGTCGAGGAACTTCTACCTATGACGGAATATCTATTGCCTGGGCAATTTCAGAGTTCTTACATGAGCACCCCTCAAAGGCGAAAACCTTGTTTGCTACGCATTATCACGAACTTAATGAGATGACTGCTACATTTAAGCGTATTAAAAATTTTAATGTATCTGTAAAAGAATTAAAAGATAACATTATTTTCTTACGTAAGTTGGTTTCTGGCGGCTCTAATCATAGTTTCGGTATTCATGTTGCTAAACTTGCAGGGATGCCAAATATGGTAATTCACAGAGCCAATAAGATACTAGCACAATTAGAAAAAAACAATAAAAGTTCAGAGGTAAAAGATGTTTTAAAGCAAACACAGCACGAAGAAATGCAGCTCAGCTTTTTTCAATTAGACGATCCTCTTTTAGAAAATATAAGAGAAGAAATTTTAGCAACAAATATTGATACGCTAACACCTATTGAAGCATTGATGAAATTGAATGAAATTAAACGAATGTTGTTGAAGAAATAATTATCTTTGCAATATGAATACCATCTTCTTATTTATTAGTGGTCCAGAAATTATGATTATCATGTTAATAGTGGTCATGGTTTTTGGTGCAGATAAAATTCCTGAGATTGCTAGAGGTTTAGGCAAAGGCATTCGTCAAGTAAAAGACGCTACTAATGATATCAAAAGAGAAATAAAAGACAGTTCTGAGAAATTAGACGTTGATACTGATATTACCAAAGACGTTAAAAAAGAGATTACTGCCGTGAAAGAAAATATTGACGATTTTACGGGTCCAATAAAAAGACAATTTTAAA
>Ga0307489_10001461_pt1 | contig 15568 bp, 16 predicted proteins | sample SB12metaG_FD_202247 | JGI IMG/M metagenome (GOLD analysis project Ga0307489, IMG submission 202247) | Sea-ice brine microbial communities from Beaufort Sea near Barrow, Alaska, United States - SB 1.2 | ecosystem: Environmental > Aquatic > Marine > Coastal | place: USA: Alaska | collected... | reverse complement strand
ACCAACATCTCCAACAGCGCACCCCCCGCCGCCGCCGCCGCGCCCGTCGCCCCGCAGATCACGCAGCGGGAGACCCGCATCGTGGACGCCGATACCGCTGCCGCTGCCGCCATCGCCGCTGCATACCCCGGCGCACTACCCATCATCGCCGCCGCATTACCCGCCGCTGCCGCCGCCGCTGCCGCCATCGCTGCCGCCAACACGGGCGCGGCGCCCCGCGTGGCCGTCCCGGCGGGCCTATACCCCACCGGCGCCGGCGGCCTGCTCTACCTCCCACCCGGCGCGCTGGCCAACTACTAGGACCACATCGACCTCGCCAATGCTCATAATGCCGCACACCGCACAAGTAGTGCACCGGTGCTCGATACGCCACAGACCGCATACTAGTGTACCAGTGATCGCCACGTCATCCACCGCATGGTGTACCGATTCTCAGTTGCTTGACGGGGCCACCGCCGGGCGCGGTACTGATGCCGGAAGAGATGAATCCCATGCTGAGGCATGTAGTCAAGAATGACGCACGTCCATCACATTACCCGTGCGCGCGGTGCGCCGCTTACCAGGCTGGACTTAAAAACAAAGTCAACATTGTAAATATAAATTTGTTCTCCCTATAAGCAGCGCCATTGCCCCACGGCCCAACAGCGCTCATACGGTGAGCATCAAATAAACTCACTACCCGTCATGCTCTATCACTACAAAAAAACTAAAATACGCTGGCTGCCGACGTGCTAACTCTCGTGTGAAATGCTACGAGAGCGGGGGCGGCTCCCGAGGCTCCAACACCTCGGCCAGGAACCAGGGGCTCACATTCGTCCACTTGTCGGCTCAACGTAAGCACTTTTTGAGGGGATATTGGGTATTTTTTGTATTTAAGACGGCTCAAGTGGAGCTGAGAAGTGGACGAGTGTAAGTCCCTGCCAGGAACGCGGTGGTCGCGGCCCAGCTTCGGGCGGCGGCTCGCGGGTGGTACCCGAACCCGCTGGCCAGGTCCGCCAGTGCCCAGGGCCGCGCACCACGTCCCTTCGCAGCTCCACTTGAGCGTCTTCGAGGTTGTGAGTTGAGTGGCTTCACGAGAAACCGGCTCAAGTTAAAGTGAAACGGGTACTAGCGTGAAGTCCTGCCGGCTTGGTCTTCTCCGGGCGTCAGGGCCTTGCACTCCTTCGCTTCCAGCTCGACTTGAGCATCATAGAAGGGGGGTTTGTAATTTCAAAACATTTAGTCTAAATCAACGAAGGTACTGAGGTGGAGTCACGGCTAAAGGTGTTCAGTTTGGGTAAATGCCGGTGGTTTCAGGGACAAAACACAGCTGTAGTGGGTTGAGTTGAGGTGAAGAGGGAAGGAGGGTGCGGGCCCCGCCGGGCGCGTGAAGGCGTGCTTGGCACCCGAGTACCAGGGGCTTACACTCGTCCACTTTTCAGCTCAACCTGAGCTCTTTCTGACACAAAATGCGCCCTCAACAACCCCTACTACCCCCTTGCCACCTGCCAAACACCCCTTCAACTCCTAAATGCACCCCATTTCACACAGAAAGCGCTTAAATTGAGCCGAAAACTGGACGAGTGTAAGCCCCTGCCGAGTACACGTGCACGTCGAACTCGATGCCCGCCGCGCCCAACCCCGCCATGCACTCGGCCAGCCGCTCCGGCGGGTTCATCGGGTCGTCGTTCCCGTGCAGAATGAGCGCTTGCACCGCCGGCTCGAGCGGGGGCGAGGTCGGGGAGGGTAACGTGGTGGGATTGTCCAAAGAACCGTGGACCAGGGGCTTACACTCGTTCACTTTTCAGCTCAACCTGAGTCGTTCTGACACAAAACACATGACCTAAACACCCCCCAGTACCACCCGACATCCCGTACACACCCCCTATATACCCCCTTTTCGCACCCCCTATCCCATAAAAAAGCGCTCGAGTTGAGCTGAAAAGTGGACGAGAGTAAGCCCCTGCCGTGGACCGACACCACTCCGCGCAGCCCGCGGGCGGTCTTCGAGCGAGCCAGGTCCAGCACGGCTTGGCCGCCCAGGCAGAACCCAATCGCTGCCACGCCCCGGCTTCAGGGGCTTACACTCGTTCCCAATTCAGCTCAACTTGAGCTATTCTGTCCACCGTATAACCCAACTTAAGTCATGAATGTGTCCTGGAGTTTCTCAAGTTGAGCTCAAACGTCAACGAGTTTGAGCCCCTGCCCAGCTCGCGTCACACTCGGGCTGCCGCACCAGCGCGTCGTAAGCAGCCTGAACCCGCGCCGCCATCACCGTGCGGTCCTTGCGCAGCGGGTCCAGGATGCAGGGGCTTACACTCGTCCACTTTCCGGCTCAATGTAGGCGCTTTCTGTGGGATAGGGGGTCAATTTGGGAGTAGTTTAGAGGGTGTTTAGGTGGTGTCGGGGGCCATGAGGGGATTCGAAGGGTGTATTTTATGTCAGACACGGTTCAGGTTGAGCTGCAAAGTGGACGAGTGTAAGCCCCTGCTAGGATGGCGGCGCGCTCCGCCTTGTCGAAGACGCACTCCCCGGCGGCATGGGGCTTACACTCGTCCACTTCTCGGCTCAATGTAAGCGCTTTGTGTGGGAATGGGGGAGCATTCTGGGGTTGCATAGGGGTTCTTTAACGTGTGTCAAGGGGTGTTAGGGGGCATACAGGGGTGTTCAGGGTGTATTTTGTGTCAGGAACGGCTCAAGTTGAGCTGAAAAGTGGACGAGTGTGAGCCCCTGCCGGCGCCGAACAGGTCCAGCGCTAAAGCGACGTATCCCATCCGCGCGAGGGCGTCGCAGCAGGAGTGGATGAACTCCTCCTGCGGCCAGGGGCTTACACTCGTTCACTTTTCAGCTCAACTTGAGCCTTGTCTGACACCCAAACACCTTAGACACCCTAAACACCCCCTAACACCCCCTTAACACGGGCTACAGAACCCCTACTGCCCTTCGCGCTCCCCCTATCCCTTAAAAAGCGCTCAAGTTGAGCTGAGAAGTGAACGAGTGTAAGCCCCTGCCTGTGGCCCGATGGCGGTGTGCGCCACCAGCACGCCGGGCAGCGCCCCGACTGCCGCGGCCGGGTCCCACGCCATGTATGCCTCGAGCCAGGGGCTTACACTCGCTCACTTCAGAGCTCAACTTGAGGAGCTTCGGGACACATCGTCATGATAGAGCTCAACTTGAGCACCTCCGGGACACATCCCCGGGTCAATTTGGGCTAAGGGAAAAAGTAAGCTGATGTTCAGCGGAAAGGGGCAAAGTAAGCTCAATTTGAGCGGAAATGGGAACGAGTGTAAGCCGCTGCCTCGAGCGCCACGGCTCCCTCGCCCCAATCGTAGTAATTGAAGGTGCGTGAAGCCACGGGTTTAGACCCCTCAACGCCCCAAGGCAGCGCCTCGAGCGGCACCCCAGCGCTGAAGAGCTTTGGCTTCTCCATTTCGCTGTGGGAAGCGCTCACACCCGGGGCGTTGGTGTCGGCACGAGTGACGACGCGACGGGCGTTCGGCTGGTGGTGCGATCCTACTGGATGTCGTACTCGTCCTCCGACCAGGGGCTTACACTCGTTCACTTTTCAGCTCAACTTGAGCCGTGTCTAGCACACGAACACACCCTTCACACCCTTAACACCCCCTAACACCCCCTTAACACGGGCTGAACTACCCTTACGCCCGCCCCCTATCCCATAAAATGCGCTCAAGTTGAGCTGAGAAGTGAACGAGTGTAAGCACCTGCCTCCGACGAATGGCTCTTGCCCAGAGTAGGCACGGCGCAGGTTTCGGGCGGTGGTCGCGGTGGAGGCAGATGGGGAAGACCCACGAGGGACGTGCTTGACGAGGAGGGCGCCGGACCGACGGCGCAGGGCATGGGATGCAGCGGGTGCGAGTGTGCGTGTCACACGGGCGTTGGTGGGGGCACGACGGGTCAAGAGCCGACTCTGGAGAACGAACACAAGGCAGGGGCATGGGGTGCCCACCTGGTCGTCCATTCACGTCCATTTCTCATTTCAAACTGACACGCTTTTGTTGTAGAATCTCACCCAAGCACATGAGAATGCGATATCAAAAGTGCTCACGTCAGTCCGAAAAGTGGACGTTTGGCAGCCCTGAGCCCGTATAATCCACTTGCCACCTGTTCATTTGACGAAATGGATGGCAGCTCCCTCTTCCTGCGCACCGCCGCGCCGCAACCACAAACGTGCCGCGTCAGAGACAGGAGGTCGGCGCGAGCTACGCCCGGAAAACGTCAGGCGTTGACGTGACGCGACATCGCCACGGTACATGCTGCGCCGCGCGATGTCCACAGCCAGCGGGTCGGAAGCCATGCGGCCCGTGTGCCAGGCGCTGCACTCCAAGCTGACGGAGGCGCTGCAGCCGCTGAAGCTGGTCATCAAGGTGCGTCCCTGTCGTCGTGTTTGCTTATAGTGTACCACAGCTGTCGTTCCTATGACGTGAGCGGGAGAGGGAGACGGGGAGGGAGAGGGGGAGGGGGAGGGAGACTGTTTGCTCACATAGTACCAGTGTATCATAGTACGGTGTGGCAGGTGGCGTGGCTACTGACGACCCCCGCTGGGTTGCTCCTTCCAAGTGCTCAGCTGCCGTCACGCGTGACGCCTGCAATGCCGCGTCGGTACAGCACAGATTTATACAAATCACCTCTTGCGTCGAGAGTACGAATAGATTGACAGTAGGTCTGACAGTACTGTCCCCCCACTCTGCCCCAACGCCTTCTCCTCCTCCTCCTCCTCTCCTCCTCCTCCTCCTCCTCCTCCTCCTCTTCCTCCTCCTCCTCCTCCTCCTCCTCTCCTCCTCCTCCTCCTCCTCCTCCTCCTCGTCCTCCTCCTCCTCCTCCTCCTCCTCCTCCTCCTCCTCCTCCTCCTCCTCCTCCTCCTCGGCACAGGACGAGAGCTTCATGCACGCGGGGCACAGCGGGAACCCGAGCGGGGACGCGGACGCGGAGACGCACTTCAAGGTGGAGATTGTGAGCAACTCATTCGAGGGCAAGCTGCCAGTGGCGCGGCACCGCCTGGTGTACACCGTGCTGGACGCTGAGTTCAAGGTGGGGGGGTTGGGGCCGCCACCTGTCACGTCCCCACTGGCCGCCCGTGCACAGAACCACAGCATCACCACTCGAGCTTCTTCGAGGTACCCTAAAGTTGAGATGTCTGCCAGTGGTTTGCGGGGGGTTCCGGGACAATACCACGGGTGTGCCGGGTGGCAGTTGAGGTGTACAGGGGACTGGTGTCAGACCAGGGGGTTACATTACACTCGTCTACTTCTCGGCTCAGCGTAAGCACATTTTGTGGGATACGTTGGGTGCATGAATTTCCCCCAGTCTATTAGACAGGGGGACACGGGGAGGTGTGACCAAAACGGCTTTTAGGTTGAGCTGAAGAGTGAACGAGTGTAAGCCCCTGTGTCAGACCCTGGCTCTCGGCGGGGCTGCACGCGCTGTCGCTGAAGACCAAAACCCCGGCGGAGGCCGAGAAGGCGGCGGCGGAGAAGGCGGCCAAGTAGTGTTCATCAGTTGAGAGGAGGAGTTGAGATGAGGACGCCCGCCTTGCGGGAGTTCGTGCGTTGCTCTTTGTTTGTTCAGCTGAAACTACCTTTCCGTTTAGGGTTCACTAGTTGACTAGTAGCCTAGCTAGCTAGTCTAGTTCAACTGTAGTCCTCCTCGAGGTCCTCCAGAAATTTGATGCGCGCCTCGAGCCTCGCGACGTCGGTGGACGGGCGCGTGCTGCGCCATGGACCAGGGGCTTACTTACACTCGTTCCCAATTCAGCTCAACTTGGGCTCCTCTGTCCACCGTGCAACCTAAATTAATTCATGAAAGTGTCCTGGAGTTGCTCAAGTTGAACTCTAATGTGAACGAGTGTAAGCCCCTGCCATGGACACAACGCGGTGCGCCGCCGCCGCTCCCCGGGGGTGGCACCCTCAGTGCTGCCGTCGCCGTCGCCGTCTTCATCTCTCACCGCGCCGATCACCAGGGCCTTCCGCTCGTTCGCGTGGTAGCTTAAACTGAGCACCTTCGAGGTACCAAGTTGGGACAATTTTTCATTTTCATTCTTTTAACGTTCGTCGAGCCCCAAGGCGCTTCACATGGTGAGCTTATCGAATTGGGACAGCTTGTGTTTCGAGGTCAAAACCACCACAGTGACGGCTGGCGGTTGAGGTGGAGAGGGAACGTCGGGTGGCGGTACACCCCCCTAGTGCCCCCCCCCCCCTTGTGCCCCCCCTGCGGATGACGGTGTGCAGCAGGAGTGCGGCGGGTGAGAGCGGCAGCGGCGGCGCCATCACCCCGCGGTGTAGCGGCGCAAGTTGAGACTGAAAGCAATGTTTCAAAGCGGATCATCATATTCTAGCTTCAAGCTCTGAAACCATAGGCGCTTTCAACACGGGTTTTGATACTGTCAACCTGCACCGCCTCACCGCGGGCCAACACGCCGCTCACCAGCACCCCCCCGGCCCGGCTCAGCAGCAGATTAGTCCCGCGCGCCACCTGCAACCAAGGGCTTACACTCGTTCCCAGTTCAGCTCAAGTTGAGTTCTTTTGTCCACCGTCGAAGCCGACTTAGCTCATGAACGTGTCCTGGAGTTGCTCAAGTTGGGCTCTAACGTGAACGAGTGTAAGCCCCTGCTTGCAACCCCGTGTGGAAGTCTACGTACCACTTGCCGCCGCCGCCGCCGCCACCGCCGCCGCCAGCATCGGCCTCGGGCCAGGGGCTTGCATTCGTCCACTTCTCAGCTCAACTTGAGCCGTGTCGGACAGAAAAAAACCCCTTACACACCCTAAACACCCCCTAACACCCCCTTAACACGGGCTACACAATCCCTACGCGCATCCCCTATCCCATACAAAGCGCTCAAGTTGAGCTGAAAAGTGGACGAGTGTAAGCCCCTGCCTCGGGCGGACGAAACAGCGCCGAAACGACGTTCATCGCCTCCACGATTTCTCGCCGTGTAAACCCGTTGCGCTGCAGCCCCACGACCAGGGGTTTACACTCGTCCACTTCTCAGCTCAACTTGAGCCGTGTCTGTCACAAGAAAACACCCTACACACCCTAAACACCCCCTTAACACGGGCTACACGCACCCTACACGCACCCCCTATTCCATACAAAGCGCTCAAGTTGAGCTGAGAAGTGGACGAGTGTAAGCCCCTGCCCACGACGTTGACACCCCGCAGCGTCGCGCGGTCCCCACTGGCGCGCATGGCGGCCGGCACGTGGCCGTCCACCCGCGCGCCGCCCGCCACGAACCAGGGGCTTACACTCGTCCACTTTTCGGCTCAACGTAAGCGCTTTCTGTAGGACAGGGGGTGCATCTGGGGGTTGTTCAAGGGGTGTTTGGGAGGTGTTAGGGGGGGGTGGACGGTGTGTAGGGTGTATCGTGTGCCAGGAACGGCTCAGGTCGAGCTGAAAAGTGGACGAGTGTAAGCCCCTGCCACAAACGCGAACGACCCAATCCGCGCGAACTGCCGCACCGCCGCCGCGCCGCCCACCACCAGGGGCTTACACTCGGCCACTTCTCAGCTCAACCTGAGCCGTGTCTGTCACAAAAAAACACCCAACACACCCAAAACACCCCCTAACACCCCTGAACACGGGCTACACAACCCATACGCGCACCCCCCATCCCATAAGAAGCTGAAGTTGAGCTGAAGAGTGGACGAGTGTCAGCCCCTGCCCATCACCACACCGTCGCCCACCGTCACGTGCCCAGCCTGCGCACGTCCAAAGAAACACGTTCACGAAAGTTAGCACGACGTGACGCAGTGAGCGCTGCACATTGCCTCGGGCAACGTGCGGTTCACTCACCAGTATGCTTGTCGAACTAAGTCAGTGCTGGCGATGGGGGAGTCAAACTAAGCTAGTATAATCAGTTCAGGGGCTAGTGGTTAGTGGGTTAGTAGGTTAGTATTGGGGACTACAGAGTGTGAATAAAATAGGGGTGTTTAAAGTAAGCTAGTTTAAGCTATATCAGGGGCTGGTGCCTGGCAGGCTAGTTTAGGGGCGACAAGTATACTCACCAGCAGCGTGTGGTTGGAGAGGACGTTATTGTTACCCACGGTGCAGTCGTGCCCCACGTGGCAGCTCCCCATCATCAGGGGCTGACACTCGTCCACTTTTCAGCTCAACCTGAGCCGTTTCTGACTCAAAATACACCCTAAACACCCCATGATACCACTCATACCCCCTGTTAACACATTCTAAACACCCCCTAAGCAACCCCTAAATGCACCCCCTATCCCACAGAAAGCGCTTACGCTGAGCTGAAATTTGGACGAGTGCAAGCCCCTGCCCATGATGAGGTTCCCGTCCCCCACGGTGGTGACAGTCCCGTCCCCGGACCAGGGGCTTACACTCGTCAACTTTTTGGCTCAACGTAAGCACATTCTGTTGGATACGTTGGGTGCATGATTTCCAATCAGTCTATTAGACAGCGGGACGCGTGGAGGTTTGACCAAAACGGCTTACGGTGAGCTGAACAGTGGACGCGTGTAAGCCCCTGCCCCGGACGAGCGGTGCACCTGCGCATGCTCGCGGATGTCGTTGTTGTCGCCGATGCGCAGGTGGCACGCCGCGCCGGCCGCGGACTTCATGTCCTGCCCCGGCGCCCCCACCACCGCGTGGCTGCCCACCACGTTGCCCGCCCCCAGCCAGGGGCTTACACTCGCTCGCTTCAGAGCTCAACTTGAGGACATTCAGGACACATCGTTCACGTTAGAGCTCAATTTGAGCACCTTCGGGCCACATTCACGGGTTAGTTTGGGTTGTGTGGGGGACAAAGTAAGCTTCAGTTGAGCGGAAAGGGGCAAAGTAAGCTCAAGTTGAGCGGAAATGGGAACGAGTGTAAGCCCCGGCCCCCAGCACCGTCGTTCCTGCCACCTGCGGAGCACAACACCAAATCAGCAAATATTGTCATCGCTCAAAGCGTTTGCCGAACTGACGAACTGACATAATCGTACGTGGGGTTCTAGCTATAGGGAAGGCGGGGCGAGTGAAGGAGCAGCACTGACCTCGGCGCCCACTACCGCATGGGAGCACAGCACGCAGCCGGCCCCCAGTCAGGGGCTACACTCGTCCACTTTTCAGCTCAACCTGAACCGCTTCTGACAAAAAACACATGTTAAACACCCCCTAGTACTCCCTATCAACCCCTAAACAGCTCCTAAACTACCCCTCGACGCAACCCCTATCCCACAGGAAGCGCTCAAGTTGAGCTGAAAAGTGGACGAGTGTAAGTAAGGCCCTGCCCCCAGTGTGGTGGCCCCCAGCACGTGCGCCCCCGCCCCGATGTCGCAGTCCGCGGCCAGGGTGGCGCCGCCTGAGATGACGCAGAAGGGGCCGAGGCGAACCCCGGGCCAGGGGCTTACACTCGTCCACTTTCCGGCTCAACGTAAGCACATTTTGTGGGAAACGTTGGGTGCATGATTTCCCCCCAGTCTATTAGACAAGGGGACACTGGGAGGTGCGACCAAAACGGCTTAGGTTGAGCTGAGAAGTGGACGAGTGTGAGCCCCTACCCCGGGCGCGATGGTCGCCCCCTCGCCGACCACAGCTGTGGGATGCCATGGCAGTGGACGTGGAGCACCTGTGGCGGTGGAGTACCTGTCAGCAGGGGCTTACACTCGCTCACTTCAGAGCTCAACTTGAGGACCTTCGGGACACATCGCTCACGTTAGAGCTCAACTTGAGCACCTTCGGGACACATCCACGGATTAATTTGTGTTATATGGGGGACAGAGTAAGCTTAAGTTGAGTTTCTAGGGGGGCAAAGTAAGCTCAAGTTGAGCGGAGATGGGAACGAGTGTTTGAAGTGTAAGCCCCTGCCTGTGAGCCTGTGGGGTGCCGGTGCAGTACCGGTGGAGTGCCTGCGCCAGTGGAGCACCAGTGGGGTGCCAGTGGAGTGCCTGCGTGGAGTACCAGTGCTGGCAGTGGACGCCCGCGAGTGTGGGGCGGGTCGCCGGCGCCGCCTCAACGCCCGCAAGGCGCCGCACACACCGCGCACCAGCGAGCGCGAGGACACGCATGGGATGGTACAACAACGAAAAGCGAGCACCTGTTTTACTATTTACTATTTACTCTTTACAGAATCCGACTCTGTAGTCAGAGCGCTGATGGCGGCGGGGGCCGAAGCTCAGGCGGTGTGACGGTGGACTACAGCGTGCCTTTGGGTGGTGGTGTCGATACGAGAGCGGCGTGGGAAGCCAGGTTGGGGAGCGTCCAATGCACACGAGCACGTACAGGGTGGGCACCCGAAACCAATTTTCATTAAATTTGCGCACGCCACGCGCTGCTCTTTGCTGCTCGGCATTTCCTTTTCCTCTCCGCACATCCCACGCGCGATGCCCCGCGCAACGCGCCAACAGCCCGAGGCGATGGCGGATTCGTCCGACGACGACGAGGCCCCCGAGGAGGTCTCCCTGGGCGCGGTGCGTGGTCCCCTCGTCCCGCATACCGCCCGCCGCCGCCCGCGCCCCGCCGTCCATCCCAACTCACCCCCTCCCATCGGAGCGGCGGTGGCGGCGGCGGCCGCCGACGCCTGCGTGTTGACGCCGTCCAGGGCCTGCCACTCGTATTCCCCCTAACTGTTTGTTTACAGTGCACCTGCCCACCGCTGCCGCCGCCGCCCTGCGTGCTGCCGCCGTCCAGGGCCTCACACAGCAGGCCGTGACTGTTTGCATCATGTGCACCTGTACCCCGCTGCCGGCGGCGGCTCGGCAGGCATCTGTAGCAGCTTCGCCTCGCCTCCCGCGGCTCACCTGTACGCGCGCGTCCCCGCACCCGGCGTCACATCTGACGTTTCTCCCCTGTCGCACATTTTACAGGGCAAGGATGCGGTCATCGCCGCGCGCCAGAAGGAGACCACGTGCGTCCCCGAGACCCGTCTCCTGCCAGGGGCTTACACTCGTTCACTTTTCAGCTCAACTTGAGCGCTTTCTGTGGGATAGGGGGTGCCTTAAGGGTGTTTAGGAGGTCTTAGGGTTTATTAGGGGTTGTTCAGGGTGTATATTGGGTCAGGAAAGGCTCAAGTTGAGCGGAAAAGTGGACGAGTGTAAGCCCCTGTCTCCTGCCCCAGCCTAACATCCCCTCCCGACTCCCTTGCACCCATCGACTCCCTTGCACCCATCCTCAATACCTCACTGACACTCCTGACACTCGCTCACACTCACTGACACTGACACGCACGGCGCCCCCTGCATCTCACAGCGGCCGCAAGCAGGTGCGCGACGCCGCCAAGGACGCCAAGGCGGCAAAGGCTGAGGCCGTGAAGGATGCTGCCAAGGATGCCAAGAAGGCTGCGAAAAAGGCTGGGAAGAAGGATGGGAAGGCGGCGGCGAAGCAAGCGGTTGCCGAGGAGGAATCGGACGACGAGGTGGAGGAGCTCGATCTGGACGTCATCGAGGTAGCGCCAAGAGCCGAGTCAGCAATTCCTGCCACGTCATCAACCGCGCTGTAACCCACCGTTTCTTTGATTCGTTGCCATCCCAAGAGCGTTGTTCACTATGACAAAGTGTGTCGAAGTGTTACGAGCAAAGCAAAGCATGGACCAATCACAGGCTCTGACAGACTTTGACGCACTTCGTCATGCATGTTACGAAACGGAAGGCCCAGTATTATTTCCACCGCTCCATGCGGTCGTTTTACCGAAGTGTTGCTGGTGATGCCTGGCTCTGCGCGGAGGCGGTGGCGGCGCGGGTGGCAGCGGGGGACGGCGGCGCGGAGGCGGCGGCGGCGGCGGGTGCGGGGCGGAAGGCGAAGATCTCGAAGAAGGCGGCGCGGCGGGCGGAGCGGCGCGCGGCGCGGGAGGAGGAGGAGGGGTACGTCGGCGACGGCGTGTGGGACCGCGACGGCTTCGACGTCGTGGTGGCGGGCAGGGCCCGCGTCCCTCGCACTGTTTGTTTAGGGTTTAGGGTTTAGGGTTGTGTGCTCATAGTCATGCTGATCTACTCGAAATCGAGGGTATTTCCTCAAGGATGGCGACCCGGTCGGGCTTTCGGCGAGTCGGTCGGCGGGAGTCCCAAAATGGACAGTTCTGATTGGTCGAACTGGGTTATAAATGACACATTTTCGAAACCAGACCCGACACTGAGTTTAAGGTTTACATGTACTGGAGTGTGAGACCCTTGCAGCGGGGGACGCGGCGGTGGAGAAGCCCATCGGCACGGGCTTACACTCTTCCACTTTTCCAGCTCAACCTAAGCCATTTCTGACACAAAATACACCCTACACACCCCCTAATACCCCCTAATACCCCCTAACACCCCCTAACAGTTCCTAAACACCCCCTAAACAACCACTACATGCACCCCCTATCCCACAGAAGGTGCTTACGTTGAGCCGAACAGTGGACGAGAATAAGCCCCTGCCCATCGGCACAGGGCCGGCGCGCAACTTCCTCGCCGGTAAACTCATCAACAAACACAAACGCTCCAAGGACATGCTGTTCGACACCAAGAGTGGGAAGAGCGTAGTGGCGGCGGCGGCGGGGTCCAAGAGGATTGGGAAGAGCGCAGTGGCGGCGGCGGCGGGGGTCAAGAAGATTGGGAAGAGCGTGGTGGCGGCAGCGGTGGGAGTCAAGAAGAGTGGGAAGAGCGTAGTGGCGGCGGCGGCAGGTGCTAAGAGGCGGCGACAGACAAACCCTAAACCTGCAGCGGCGGGGATCAAGAGTCAGCGGCAGACGAACCCTAAACCTGCGGCGGCGGGGGTCAAGCAGTGACGATGAGCTGGGCGGCCCACGGAGGAGACGCTGGCGCAGTGCAAGCAGGTGCTGTGAGGCCTGCTAGGTCTGACCAAGGGCCAGTAACGTGACCCCAAAATTTACCAGGCACGAGTGGTGTATTGTGATTTTAGGGGGATGTTAGGGGGGTATAAGGGGGGCATTAGGGGGTCGTCTCGTGAAGATAAAACCCTAAGACCTGAACCGTAAACCCTAAAGTACTTTTACAGTCTGTTAACTGGTAAATAATCATGGGATCACTTTACTGGCCCTTGCTCGGACCTGTGTGAGGCCTGGGTGAGTGGGAAGACGTATTAGCTAGCTAGGCCGCGTGTCGCGCGTGGCGTCGTCTTTCCATTTTTCATCATAACGTGTTTATCATATTTACATCAATGAAAGGTTTCCGACGCACCGCGCTCGCGGACAATGTGTACAGCGTTTGGCATTGTTGACTACTTGCTTCGGCATGGCGTTCTTCCACCTCGGCCTGTATATAGAGGACGCAAAATGTAAACAGAGTTATGCAAAATGCTGCACAAATGTACAAAAATGTATAGAGTCTGCGACAGCATAGCAGAGAGGTTGTCGGCGCCGCGGCTGATGTTGTTGCTGTCGGCGGAGTGCGGCGCGGTCATCAAAGCCCCACGGCCCAAGGCTACCCAAAGACATCGGCATCCTAACCGAAGATCTCATCGCCAGTCCCTCCCACGGTGTCCATGATGTAGCGGCGCAAGTTGAATTTGACTGCACAGTTGAAAGCGTTTCATCATATTGTAGCGTCAAGCGCTGAATCCATAGGCGCTTTCAAGTTTCAACACGAGTTTTGATACTGGCAATCTGCACCGCCCTACCACGGCATCGGCAAACAGCTCACCAGCAGTCTCAGGCTTCGCACAAGCGCTGGTCGGGCTGTAGTGGCAGATTTCGTCACGACATATTTCGATCCCCCCTTCTTCGAACGCCTGCTTAATATCGGCATCATATTGCTGGTCGGTTTCTGCGATCAACAACAGCGTGCTTCGTCAGTGGGCGAACAATTCCAGACATGCGAAAGACGCGGCACTCACCCCCTGTCGTCGGGCAATTTCCGGATTCGTCGCAAACCGGTTGCAACAGTCCTGGGGATTCTGTGTTCAGGGGGCCGCAGACGGCGCCCGTGTTGATACCTGCGATGAAACAACAATTGGTTTCATAAGTCAGCGAATGATACCAATCAGACATGTGACAGTTTCGGCACACACCTTGGGGGTCGCAGATTCCAGAAGTGCACATCCGTTGCGACTTGCAAACGTCAGTCTCCGTGTTGCCGCAGGGGTTACCGTCATGGATAGCATCATCTGCAATTAACAACGTTGCGCTTTGTGAGTGGGCGGAACTGAAACAGACACGTGATACACGCGGCAGAGAGACATATTACAGAGAAAGAGACACTTCCGCACGTACAAACAGGCACCAGGCATTCACCCTCCGCTCCGAGATAGATGCGGCACTCACCTGGCGCCGTGCACGCTCCATCCATACATATCGTCTGCGACTTGCACACGCTGGGTTCCGCGGGGCCGCACACGGTGAAGTCGGGACGTGTCGGGACGTCGTCTGCATCCACGACGTGGCACATAGCGTGAGTCAATACAGAGAGAGAGAGACGCGTCAGCGTGTATGAGAAGGCACCAGGCTTCCGCCTTCGCCCCCGTGTGAATCGATACATCCCAGGTATAAAAATCATGCCCTTTACAGTGTGCGTGTGTGTGATGCAGACGACGTACCATCACACACGCAGGTTCTGACGGGGGTGGTTACGCAGCCGAAGTAGCCATAGCGGCACGAGGTGGAGTAGGAGGTGACCTCGCAGGTGGTGTCGTGGCATGGGAACCGCGCGAAACAATCGCGGTTGGCCTGGCACCAGGGGCTTACACTCGTTCCGGTTTCAGCTCAACTTGAGCTCGTCTGTCCACCATGTAACCCAACTTAACTCATGAATGTGTCCAGGAGTGCTTCAAGTTGAGCTTTAATGTGAACGAGTGTAAGCCCCTGCCTGGCACGTGTAGTCTGGAGCGTGGCATGATGCTGTAGCGCGGCCGGCCTCGCATGAGGGTCATTGAGAGCAGGCACTCGACAGACATTGAAACCCGACGAACCAAGTCCGTGCGTCGGTATCACGTGTGAGCATTGTCACTCGAGGTAAGTCATGCTGCAATCTCGGTCAAAGTGTTTGCTGTCAATGAACCTCCTACCTCAGTCGATGTCCCGGCGTCGACGGCGGCGGGCGCCCGGATGCGACGCAATACCTCCGTCAGGTTCCCGGCGTCGGCGGGCGCCTGAATGTAGCGGCGCAGGTTGAAATTGAAAGCAAAGTTTGAAAGCAGTTTATCCCTTTTTAGTTTCAGCACAGGAAGTAGGCGCCTTCAATAGAGTACACGTGGTAAGATCACAGGGTATCACGCACGAGCATTGAGTCAGAGACCCAAGGCTAAGAACGACTTATTCCGTGCTTGCAAACACGGGTTTCAACATGCACCGCCCTACCTGGAGGCGCATGGTTGCCCGTGGAGCGTCGGCGCTGCGGGTCGTCCACTACGATTGGGCCACCGGGAGAGGGGAGGACGTTGTTAATAGACTCGAGGGGGCGACATGACTACGGGGGGTGTCTGCGCAAAAAGAGAGCGAGGGGAAACTAGACAGACAGTCGTCTTAGATGGAGGAGGCCGAGGAGACCGAGGAGACCGAGGGGGATTGACAGTCCCAGCAGAGGCGAACGGAGGCAGAGGCAGAGGCAGAGGAGGAGGAGGTCGAGGAGGAGGAGGAAGAGGAACGAGGAGGAGGAGGAGGCGGAGGAGGAGGTAGAGGAGGAGGAGGAGGGGGAGGAGGAGGAGGGA
>Ga0307489_10001460_pt1 | contig 15569 bp, 21 predicted proteins | sample SB12metaG_FD_202247 | JGI IMG/M metagenome (GOLD analysis project Ga0307489, IMG submission 202247) | Sea-ice brine microbial communities from Beaufort Sea near Barrow, Alaska, United States - SB 1.2 | ecosystem: Environmental > Aquatic > Marine > Coastal | place: USA: Alaska | collected... | reverse complement strand
CCTGCCTTGAACTTGACGCGCCCGTAAAGCGATGACACCACCACCGACGAGTCGCCGCCGCCTAGGGCCCGCCAGATAATTGCTCGCCACGTCATAAGATGTCATTACTTCAAGAAACGAGGGTTACCCGTGCGTATCGATGATTTGGCGGGCAATGGGCCTAGCGATGATGTGGCAGCAATGGGCTTGGCAGGTGTTTCTGGCCACGTCATAGGATGCCATGTAGTTCAAGAGATAAGATTCAAAGTGCGTTGAATGACGTGGTGGGCAATATGACAAAATGCGTTAAACCACTTAGCGACTTAGTCACTTTGAATGCTGAGTCGTCCAAATGGACACTTCTGATTGGTCGAACGGGACGACTTATCACTCAAAGTGACGAAGTCGCTACGTGGTTGACGCACTTTGTCATATCTGGCAGGCCCTACCGCCGCCGGTGTTGCCGGCCAGTCCCGTCTCGATTAAGTCGTTCAGCGCGTTTTGGAAATGACGCGCCGTGCGTTCCAGGGCCTCGGTGTAGCGGCGCATGTTGAAATTGAAAGCAAACCTTGAAACCAGTTTATCACGTTTTATTTTCAAGCGCTTAGATCCAGGCGCTTTCAACGTGGGTTTGATAGGGTCAACCTGCACCGGCCTACCTCGGTGGACGCCTTCAGGGCGAGGTCTCCCGCCATGCGCTTGAGCTTGCCGGCGAAGCTCGAGAGTTCATCCATGAGCGAGGAGGCCATGGAATAGCGGCGCAAGTTGAAATTGAAAGCAATGTTTGATAGCAATTCAGCATTCTGTATCTTCAAGCGCTGAAACCATAGGCGCCTTCAACATTGGTTTTGATACTGCCAACCTGCACCACCCTACCATGGATTTGTTGTCGGCGTCGGCGGCGGCGGCGGAGGCAGCGGCGGCGGCGGCGGCGGCGGCGGCGGCATCCGTGGCGGCCTGCGCCCAGGGGCTTACACTCGTCCACTTTCCATCTCAACTTGAGCCGTGTCTAACACAAAATACACCCTAAACAACTGCTAATGCCCCGTAACACCCCCTACACAACCTCTAAACACACCCCATATCCCACAGAAAGGGCTTACGTTGAGCTGAAAAGTGAACGAGTGCAAGCCCCTGCCTGCGCCGCGGCGATGGCACGCGCCAGGTCGGCCACGGATGCCGTCAGGCCGGCGCGCTCCACCTCCCCCGCGCTGACTCGTTTGGAAGGGCCCTGCATATGACGATCACCACGTCATAACTGTCATTGACTCAAGATTCCAGCGTCTGAACGGTGAAGGACGACGGGCAGGCATGTAATTACTCGCGCCGAGGTCCTTTACCATAAGAAACACGCGGTCTGGAGCAGATATCCCCGGATCCGGAGATATCTGTCCACCGACCAACCGGCCGGGCTTTCGCTTTGCCTGAGTTAATAACCACTCAAATGAAGCATTTTGAAGAATCGAGGTTTTGGCGCGATTTGACCCTTCAGTTTCTCATGGTGAAGGGGGGTGGATTGTGTAGAAATCATGCCTCTCGGACAGCTGCTTCAGCTGTAAACGCTGTTCATGCGCCACGTCCGTCGCCTCTTTGTCCCGCCCCGCCGCGTCGCGCGCCGCCGCCCGCTGCTGAGCCACTTCGTGTGACAGCTGTCGCAGCGACGTGTCCAGGGTGTAGCGGCGCAAGTTGAATTTGAAAGCAAAGTTTGAAGGCGGCTCATCATATTAAACTTTCAAGCGCTCAGTTCCAGGCGCTGTCAACTTGGGTTTCAAAGGCTCAACCTGCACCGCCCTACCAGGGAAGCCACCTGACCTAGGAGCGACGCGAGCATCGCCCCCTCTGCGCCCCCGCCCCCGCCCCCGCCCCCGCCGCTACCACCGGTTTCTACCCCCGCCACCGCCGCCGCCGCAATTGCCGCCGCCGTCCCCCCTTCTGCTCTCCCGAACAGTTTGTCAATCTCCGCACGCAGCCCCGCGAGTTCTTTGCTCCCGGCGCTGTTCCCCCGCTCCATGTCATCTTGGAGCACGCTCACCCGCCCCTTGATGTAGCGGCGCAAGTTGAATTTGAAAGCAAATTTTGAAAGCAGATCATCACATTCTAGCTTCAAGCGCTTTGCTCTAGGCGCTTTCAACGTGGATTTGATAGGGTCAACCTGCACCGCCTTACCTTGAGTTCGTGCACCGTGTCCTCAATCTCCCCGCCCCAATCCCCGCCTCCGCCGTTGCCGCCGCTGCCGCCCCTGTCGCCGCCGCCGCCGCTGTTCAGGGGCTTACACTCGTCCACATTAGAGCTCAACTTGAGCATTTTCAGGACACATTCATGAGTTAAGTTGGGTTATACAGTGGACGGAAGAGCCCAAGTTGAGCTGAAATGGAAACGAGTGAAAGCCCCTGCCGCTGTTGCGTGCCGCCGCTTCCCTAAGAGCCGCCACGGTGCTCCGCAGCTCCAACACTTGGCCGCTGAGATCCTCCAAGGCCTGCGAATCGACGAATTTCTCCGCGAGCGCCCCGAGCGCGCCCTCCACCGCTGCGACGCGTTCGCGCAGTGCTTCCTGCGCCCCCGCCGCTACCGCCTGCGCCGCTGCGAGCTTTTCCAGCCCGCCCAAAGCACCCTCCGGCGGCGGCGGCGGCGGGGCGGGGGAAGCACCAGGTAATAGGGCCAGCCAGATGTTGCCCGCCACGTCATCAGATGCCAGGTGCAAACGAGAGTTCAAAACGCGTGTCGATGACGTCATGAGCAGCATCTGCCAGGCCCGACCGTATCCGACTCCCGCTCCCGCCCGCCGCAGTGCCTCCAACTCCACCCGCACTGTCTCCACCGCCGCCGCACCCTCCGTTCAGTGGCTGAAACTCGTCCACTTCTCAGCTCAATCTGAGCCGTTTCTGACACTCAACAAATCCCATAAACGCCTAAACACCCTTCCACCTCCGCCTTAAACACTCCCTAAACACCCCCTAAATACCCCTTGTCACACGAAAAGCGTTAAACTTGAGCTGACAGGTGGACGAGTGTAAGCCCCTGCCTCCATTGCGTTCCACTTGGTGTCCGCCGCCGCCGCCGCCCCCTCAGCTGTCCCCCCGACCGCCTCCAGCTGACCCTCCAGCGTCATCCATGACCAGGGCCTTTTCTATTTTATCTTAATTATAACGTTCATCGAGCCCCAAGGCCTGGTGACATGCTCGCCACGTCATTGGATGTGCCGCAAATCAAGAAACGGGGGTTCAGAACGTGTGTCGAACCACGTCATTGGATGTCCTTCAACTGGAGAAACGGGGGTTCAGAACGCGTCACGTCATCGAATGTTCTGCAACTCAAGAAACGGGGGCTCAAAACGCGTGTCGGACCACGTCATTGGATGTCCAGCGACTCTAGAAACGGGGGCTCAGAACACGTGTCGAGACACGTCATTGGTTGTCCTGCAACTCAGGAAACGGGGGTTCAAAACGCGTGTCGAACTGTCGATGGATTATTGGTGTGCATCGTGCGCTTGTCCCTACCACCCTCCCCGCTGCGGCTTTAATCTCGTCCCCCGCCGCCTTCATGTAGTGGCGCAAGTTGAAACTGAAAGCAAAACTTGAAAGTAGATCATCGTTTTTGGTTGCAAGCGCTTAGTTCCAGGCGCTTTCAGCTAGGATTTCACACGTTCAACCTGCACCGCCTCACCTTAAGCTGCAGCTCCAGCGCATTCATGCGGAACTGGTCTGCCACCTTGTCCTTCTGAAGCGCGTCCACCTGTAACACCCCGGCGCGTGACGTGCGCGCGTGTCAGGAGTATACTTGTCGCCCCTAAACTGGTCCACTAAGCACTAGCCCCTAAACTAGCTTAAACTAGCCTAGTTGAAACCCCCCTATTTTACTAACCCACTGTAGTCCCCAATGCTAAGCCACTAACCCACTAACCACTAGCCCCGGAACTAGCTTATACTAGCTTAGTTTAATCCCCCCATCACCAGCACTAGCTTAGTTCGACAAGCATAGTCAGGATCAGCGGCGGTGGCCGCCGATTGGTGACAAAACATCGAGAACGGGATTGGCCTGACTTGTATTCCGGGTGCTCAACTTGGAGGCCGTAGACCTATACAATAGCTGACCGGCTTGGTTGGATCTGGGCAGCTGGCTATGCGGTGAGGATGAGACGCGACAACGATATTGCCGGCGGCTGTGGCGGGTGCGGTATCGCGGCCCGGGATGGCGAGTGGCCCGACTCGATATTCCGATTGACCCGATATCGATATCCGAGGCGGCTCTGTTGACCCGAGACTTGAGATACCCGATACTAGCGTCGGAGCTGCACTGACAGAGGCGACTAACGGTAAATTGCTTTCGGCGCTGACTTACCTTGGACACAAGGCTGGCCTGTGCTGCATCCTGTGCCTGCATCTTAGCGTACATACTCGCCAGGATGGTCTGGACGACGCCCGCATCCAGGGGCTTACACTCGTTCACTTCTCAGCTCAACTTTCTCTGTTTGAGCGCTGTTTATGGGATAGGGGGTATACGTAAGGGGTCGTGTAGCCCGTGTCAAGGGGATGTTAGGGGGTGTTTAGGGTGTGTAGGTTGTTTTCTTGTGTCAGGCACGGCTCAAGTTGAGCTGAGAAGTGGACGAGTGTAAGCCCTTGCCCGCATCCTCGCGAAGTAATGGCTTCGCGGCTAGCTCGTCTTTCAGGGTAGGCACGAACCCGCCCTCGGTGCGAACCTCCAGGGCAGGCATCTCGTCGGAGGATCACGGATAGGCCGAGGTCGCGCGCTCAGCGCCTGGTTCCACGGGTGAGCAGAGCCTGGGAGCGTCCCCCGCCCCCCGGCGCCCGGGGCCCCCGTGCGGGTTAGGTGTGGACGTCCAGCGTTCGGAACAGGCAGTGCCCAACTGTTTCCGGATATTTGGACTTCCGGAACTTTTTCGGTGGGAGGCATTTCTGTTTTCAGGAAGCCGGATAGATATTGCTCGCCACGTCACAGGATGAGACTTTGTCAGTTAAATTACCTTCGCGATTCGTGTCGATGACGTGGCGGGCAGTATTTGCTCGTCCCTAACTCAGCATCAACTTTGCAAACCGATTTTTTGTCCAGATCCATCCCATACTCCGCTCCGGTTCATTGTGAGGTGTGCCGTGAGGCGCTCGCGTGTGTGGCGTAGATATTAAAGCATCGCGCACACGTCATCGTCACATCATCGTGCCGCATACCACCGCGCCGTGCACCTGCGTGCTTCGTGCCACACCGGCACATCGCGCTTGGGCGCGCAGTTTTATTTTGCATCTTACAAAAGTTGGCACGGCACCCCGCCATACAGTAAAAGCTCTTCCCGTCCGATGGCCGATGGCTGCGGCGGCGGCGACCCCGCGATGGCCACGCTCGCGGACCTGTACTGCGACGGCCCCATCCTGGCCGCCGTGCAGCGCGCCAACCTGTGGCCCGACTGCAAGGACTTCGTGGACACCCCGCTGAAGCCCGGCGCGACGCCCATGAAGGTGCTCAAAGCAGGGGCTTACACTCGTCCACTTCTCAGCTCAACTTGAGGACCTTCGGGAACCCATCGCTCACGTTGGAGCTCAACTTGAGCACCTTCTGGACACATCCACGGGTTATATTGGGTTTTATGAGGGACAAAGTCCGCTTAACTTGAGCGGAAAGGGGCACAGTAACCTCAAGTTGAGCGGAAATGGGAACGAGTGTGAGCCCCTGGCTCAAGGCCTGGCAGTGCTGGACGCCCGAAACCGACGCCGAGTTGCGCGCGTTCGTCGCGGTAAGGCCTGACTGTTTGCTCGTAGAGCACCAGTGTACCCGTGCACACTCGCCGCATCCTCCTCCCTGACTGTTTGCTCATACAGCACCAGTGTTCCCGTGCACACTCGCCGCGTCCTCCTCCCTGGCCTGGCCCCTCGCTCCCTGCACCGCCTTGGCAGACATTGCCCGCCGCGTCATAGGATGCCAATGAGACCACGGCTCAAAATGCGTGTCGACGTTGTGGCGGCCTGGCGGGCAAATATTTGCGCTTGTCGCTACTAAGCTACGGGTACCGCTGACGGCCCCGCGACTTGTGGCATGTTCACAGGGGTGGAGGAGGCGGAAACGACGTCGGCCCGCAGCCCGGCCCTAGATGCCCCATAAACACCACCTAAACACCCCCGAAACATCCCACACACCCCACACAAACACCCCCTAAATACCCCCTCATACCCCCTAGATGCCCCCTAAACACCACCCAGACACCCCCTAAATACACCCTAGCTCGCTTGCCAGGCCCTGCGCCGCGGAGTGGTTCGAGAGCGGCCCGCCGGCAGGGGCTTACACTCGTCCACTTCTCGGCTCAACTTGAGCGCTTTCGATGGGATAGGGGGTGCGCATAGGGGTTGTGTAGCCCGTTTTAAGGGGGTGTTAGGGGGTTTGTATGGTGTGTAGGGTGTTTTGTGTGTGTCATACACGGCTCAAGTTGAGCTGAGAAGTGGACGAGTGTAAGCCTCTGCCTGCCGGCGCCGCCGACGCTGAGCGCCGCCGCTGCCACCGCGCTGCTCTCCAACTGGGACCCGGACGGCAGGGGCTTACATTCGTTCACTTTTCAGCTCAACTTTAGCGCTTTGTATGGGACAGGGGGTGCGCGCAGGGATATTTGTAGCCCGTGTCAAGGGGGTGTTTAGAGGTGTTTAGGGGTGTGTAGGGTGTTTTATGTGTGTCAGACACGGCTCAAGTTGAGCTGAAAAGTGAACGAGTGCAAGCCCCTGCCCGACGGCCCTCCATTCGCCGCCGCCATGCCGCCAGGGGTGGAGCCCAGCAGATATTGCCCACAATCTAATCCACCGCAAAGTGTACCGGTGCTCGCCACGTCATCCACCATATAGTGTACCGGTGCTCGCCACGTAGTCCGCAACAAAGTGTACCGGTGCTTGCCACGTCATCCACCACACAGTGTACCGGTGCTCGCCACGTCATCGACTTTCGTTTCGGACCTTCGTTTCTTGTCACAAATGGCAGCCAATGACTTGGCGAGCATTATCTGCCAGGCCCGATTTCTGGAGTTATATGGCATCCTACGACGTGGCAAGCAACTTCTGCCAGGCCCGCGCTTCTTGAGTTCAAAGGTATCCTATGACGTGGCGAGCGTCATCTAGTTATGTGTCAGTCCCTGGCCAGGGGAGGTGCGCGACTTCGCAGTGCGCGTCCACGCGTTGTGGCCGTCCCTGGCGCGCGCCCCCGTCGTCGCCGCCGCGTCCACGGCGAGTGGCACCGCGGCGGCGCGGCGCGAGCGGCAGGGGCTTACACTCGTTCAATTTTCGACTCAACTTAAGCGCTTTCTGTGGGATAGGGGTGCATTTGGGGATTTTGTAGGGGGTGCTTAGGAGGTATCCGGGGGTATTTGGAGGAATCAAGGGTGTATTCTTTGTCAGAAACGGCTCAGGTTGAGCTGAAAAGTGGACGAGTGTAAGCCCCTGGCGAGCGGCAGCGCACTTCGCTCTCCTCGCTCATCCCCACGCCGCAGGGTCTTCCCCTATTCCCTATTCCTCTTTCAAGTCCACCGTGTGCATGTTTGAGCCGTTTCGTGGTTGCCAGACTGTTGCAGAGACGGCACAGATGGCTCAAGTTGAGCACAAAAAGGTAACAGTGCGAGCCCCTGCCACGTGGCACGCGGCGGTGGTCCCCGGAGAGCGATTCCGCGAAACGTACTACTGGGCAGGGGGGTTGTTGAGAACCAGCACTCGACCGACGTGGAATCGACGTACCGAGTCCGCGCGTCTGCGCGAGCATATATCCTGAAGGTAAGTCATGCGGGCACGTCCGATCTCGCCTCGAGTGCGTGTTCTCAATGACCCTCCTCATGGGACTCCTACTGGGTGGTGCTGGGGCTGCTGGCCAGCGGAATGACGGCTACGGCGGAGGGGGTGGTGAGAAACCTGCTGCACCTCGTCAGCGAGTTCGGTATGGCCCTGCACATAGTGCCCGCCATATCATCCAACGCATTCGAACCCTCGTTTTGTCTCAGCTTCCGCCTGACATGCAGGTTTATCTCCTCGACATCATCGAGGGTCTATTTACTCATGGATCGCGGCCCGGTCGGATAGTCGGCGAGTCGACCGGTGGGATTTTCTAAATGGACAGTTGTGATCGGTCGAACGGGATTCATTACCATATGTTCGTTACCAGACCCGACACTGTGTTTACTAGCATCTTATGACGTGGTGAACATTCTTTATCGATTGTCTGGCCTTAAGTATGGGCTTTGTGCCTAACGGCGCGCGATGCTACTTCCTGAACAGATCGCAGCCGCCCGTGCTGGCCGCCGCGGTGGTGGCGGTGTGCGAAGCGCACGATGCGGCGTCGGCGGCCGGCGTCGGAAACTGTCGCGACGGCGACGGCGCTCGGTGCTTCGCCTCCCCAGCGGCCGTGGCCTTGGCAGGGGCTTACACTCGTCCGCGTTTTCAGCTCAACCTGAGCCTGAAACAAAAACCACTGTCAACAACCCTGAATGCTCCCTAACACCCCCTAACAGCCCCAAAATAATCCCTCAACCCACCCGCTATCCCACAGAAAGCGCTTAAGTTGAGCTGGAAAGTGAACGAGTGTAAGCCCTTGGGCCATGGCGAAGGACGCGCTGCCGCTGCTGCTGAGGGAGCACGCGTACCTGACGCGCGCCGAGCGCGTGGTTCGAGTCATGGCAGGGCGGTGCATGTTGACCCTATGAAACCCATGTTGACAGCGCTTAAAACTAAGCGCTTGAAACTACAATATGATGAACCGCATTAAGTTTTGCTTTCAAATTCAACTTGCACCGCTACATCGTGGGCGCGAGTGGGAAGGTCCGCCAGCTGTCGCGTTACTGGGTAGGGCGGTGCAGGTTGACATTATCAACATCCGTGTTGAAGGCACCTTCGGTTTTAGCGCTTAAAACTAAAATATGAGTAACTGCTTTCAATTGTTGCATTCAAAATGGACTTGTGCCACTACAACTGGGCGTTCACCGACCGACCGCGGCCCGAGAGCTGGCGCGAGGATATGGCGCTGGCGGTTGAAGCAGCGGATGCGGCGGCGGCGGCCGCGGGGACGGCAGCGGCGGCAGTCGGGGAGGGGGCAGGGGTGGGGGTGGCGGAGGTGGAGGCGGCGGCGGCAGCGGTGGGGGTTGGGTCGGGTGGGAGGGCTGAGGCGGGGGAGGGGGGGGAGGGGGCGGAGGCGGCGGGGGCGGCCGTGGCGGGGGTGGGGGCGCGGGCAGGGGCAGGGGCGGGAACGGATGACGCGGCGGCGGAGGCGGCGGCAGCGCGGCTGTGGCGGGACATCGCGACGGCGGCGGAGAGCGGACACGACTTCGGGTCGCGGTGGCTGGCCAGCGGAGGCCACGGGGGCGTCAGCGGCGGCAGGGGCTTACACTCGTCCACTTTTCAGCTCAACGTAAGCGCTTGCTGTGGGACGGGGTGCATTGAGAGGATGTTAGGGGGTGCTTAGGGGGTGTTTAGGGGGTGCTTCGTGGGTATCGGGGGATGGTTAGGGTGTCTTTTGTGTCAGAAACGGCTGAAGGTGAGCTGAGAGGTGGTCGAGTGTAAGCCCCTGGTCAGCGGCGGCGGCGGCAGGAACGATGCGGCGGCAGCATCAACATCATCATCATTTCAATCGTCCTTGGCGACCATCCGCACGACGCGCGTGGTGCCGGCTGACCTCAACGGGCTCATGCTCAAGATGGAGGAAGATGCGGCGGCCGTGACGCGCACCGTGGCGGCGGCGGAGGAGGCGGCGGCGGCGGCGGCGGCAGCGGCGGGGCCTCACACGCCGTCCCCTTTTCACCTCAAGTTCCCGCCGTTTCCTCCCTGAAACCACTGGCACTTGTCTCACGTTATACCTCGAACATGCCGACGTGGAGCTGAGGGAACGAGCACAAGACCCTGAACGGAGGAGGAGGAGGCAGAGGCAGGGGCTTACACTCGTGCACTTTTCGGCACAACGTCAGCGCATTTTGTTGGATACGTTGGGTGCATGATGTCCCCCCAGTCTATTAGATAGGGGTACACGGGCAGGTGTGCCCAAGACGGCTTAGGTTGGGCCGAAAAATGGACGAGTGTAAGGCCCTGGGAGGAGGCGACGGGCGGGAGCAGCGCCTTCTACGCCGTGGCATGGTTCGAGGCCGCTGCGCGCCGGCGCCGCGAGGCCATGGCCGACGTGATGTGGGACGAGGCGGGCGGGCGGCAGGGGCTTACACTCGTCCACTATTCAGCTCAACGTAAGCGCTTTCTGTGGGATAGGTGGCGCTTCTAAAAGCTGTCTAGGGCTGTTGAGGGGGTGAGAGGGGTACTAGGGGGTGTGCAGGGTGTGTTTTTTGTTTCAGAAACGGCTCAGGTTGAGCTGCAAAGTGGGCGAGAGTAAGCCCCTGGCGGGCGGTGGCGCGACATGCTGCTGCCTGAGGCCGCCTCGGACCCGGCGGCGGCGTGGCGGGAACAGGGAGCGGTGTTCCACCACTTGGGCTTCACGGAGGGCGTCCACGCGTCCGACTGGGTGCCGCTGTGGTGCGGCGCGGTGCCCGCGGGGTCCCCCGCCGCCGCCGCCGCCGTGGAGTCGCTGGCCAGATCCGGGTTGGTGCTCCCCGGGGGCATCGCCACCAGCCTGGCGTACAGCGGGCATCAGTGGGACTTCCCCAACGCCTGGTGCGGTCCGGTGTCATCTGCCTATTTGCTGCCTAAACCCAAAATAGACTGCGTTGTATGGGCAAAATGACCCAAAACCGTTCCGACTCGTCCGAAATCACCCAAAGTTGAGGGGGCGGGTGACCGGATCTCGAGGTCAAATCGGTTGGCCTTATGTTGGGGGTTATTCTGCCCATACAATGTAGACCGACTGGCCCTTCACCCCATTGCAAACCCAACCAAGCTGTTGACCACATCTCAGGATGAAATCGGGCTGGCCGCACGAAGACGTTTGATGATACAGCAGGCCGTACCGGCCGGGCGCCACTGGTGCACATGCTGGTGGAGGGGTGCGCGGAGTTCGGCGGGGCGCAGGCAGGGGCTTACACTCGTTCACGTCAGAGCTCATCTTGAGCAACTCCAGGACACCGTCATGAGTTAAGTTGGATTACACGGTGGACAGAAGAGCTCAAGTTGAGCAGAAATCGGAACGAGTGTAAGCCCCTGGGCGCAGGGGCGGGCGCTGGCCGCGGACGTGGCGCGCCGCTGGGTGGCGGCAGGGGCTTACACTCGCACACTTCTCAGCTCAACCTCGGCCGTTTCTGACACAAATACACCCTGAATATCCCACAACGACCCCCGGCACCGCCTAAACACCCCATGCACACCCCCTGAACAATCCCTAAATGCAGCCCTTATCCCAGAAAAAACGCTCACGTTGAGCCGAAAAGTGGACGAGTGTAAGCCCCTGGGTGGCGGGCAACGCCGCGCTGCTCACCGCAACGGGGTTCATGCACGAGAAGTACGACGCGAGGGAGGCGGGCGGGGAGGTGGGCAGGGGCTTACACTCGTCCACTTTCCAGCTCAATGTAAGCACATTTTATGGGATGCGTTGGGTGCATGATTTTCCCCCAGTCTATTAGACGGGGACACGGGGAGGTGTCACCCAAACGGCTTAGGTTGAGCTGAAAAGTGGACGAGTGTCAGCCCCTGGAGGTGGGGCGCGGCGGCGAGTACGCGCCGCAGCGGGGCTTCGGCTGGTCCAACGGCGTCGCCTTGGTACGGCGGTGCAGGTCGACCCCATCAAACCCCCGTTGAATCCGCCTTGGATTTAGTGCTAAACCTGAAATCTAATATGTTGCCTTCAACTTTGGGTTTCAAATTCAACTTGCGCCGTCACACCTTGGAGGGGGATGTTTATCAAAAGGTGGTACAGGGGTCTAATGATTGAAGCTTTCGGTAATTTGTAATTTGAATCAGGGCTCTACACCTCGGTGTTCGTGCGCAAGTACTGCTGCGATGTTGACAACGTGCAAGAGCTGGAAGCGCTCAACTCGAGTATACGAAATCTCACACTCCGAGCGCAGCAGCGGCGGAATGCGCTGTAGCCAGTAGGGCCATTATGACAAAGTGCGTGAAACCACTTAGACACCTAGTGAGACTTAGGGCCAACTCGTCCCGCTCGACCGATCATAACGCTCCATTTGGACGACATAGTACTACTTGTTGCTAAGTGTCTAAGTGGTTTCACGCAATTTGTCATACGTAGCGAAACGTAACACGAAACTAAGACGACTTGATAGAACACCGAATAGATTGTGAAGGTAGCGCAGTGCTTCACGCAACGCAGACGGCTTGAGAGACTCATGCACGAATGCATGTCACGAATGGACGAGAGTTGCTGACGCCCGTTCGCGTCATGTCTCGTTTTCACCCGACTCCGGGCATCGACTCCGGACTGCGGCGCCCCGACGGGGATTACGAAGGAACCAGTACATTATTCTTTGTCAACATGGTATACATTGGGAATAGGCCGATATCGGTGTATGGCCTGGGTGAAATGCCCATACAGAGTTGCGGGCAAAGCGTCAGCGCTCGGCGCGGGAAAGCGGGCGTCCGGTTGAATGCCCATACAGAGTTGCGGGCAAAGCGTCAGCGCTCGGCGCGGGAAGCGAGATACCGAAATAGGCGTACTAAACAATGCAGCAGACGCGCATTCGCCGGCTGCTACTTGAGGTCGGAGACCGCGTCGTCGTCGTCGTCTTTCTCCATTATACCTGTCGCCAGTAATTTTAACTACGCATTAACCCTTAACTTACCCTAAACTAGGGAATTCTAACCCCCCCTCTGTTCAGTTTCAGTGTGAACTCGACGTTCTTGAGTTAAGACCGCTACACACTAACCCTTAAGCTAGCATAATCTAGGGCATCCTATCCCCCCCTCACAAGAAGTAGCCTACTTCGTTAGGTATATCCTTCATCGTGATCATACACCGTTTCGCTGTTGCGAATGCTCGCCGCTAACGCGAAACATTTTCCTGCCAATGGCAGCCGCGAATGTGCCACAGTTTTCCTTGTGCCCACCCGTAGTCCAGCCCTGTTTCTGGCACGCGTCGCCGCAGTACCGGACGGTCTTGCACTGCGGGCAAACTTTGAACTCCTTCAGAAGCCCCACAAAATCGCACGTTTCGTTGTAGCAATATGCAGCCCCTTGATGTAGTGGCGCAAGTTGAAATTGAAAGCAAAGTCTGAAAGCACTCCATAATTTCTTAGTTTCAAGAGCACAGATCCAGGCGCTTTCAACACGGGTTTGATAGGGTCAACCTGCACCGCCTTGCCTTGTACCGCTTGACGGCGTAGCCTGTCCAGCAGGTCCAGCGGGTTGTCCCGCCCTGTCACCAGGGGCTGACACTCATCCACTTTTCGGCTCAACTTGAGCGCTTTCTGGGAGATAGGGGTGCATGTAGGGGTTATTTATGGGGTATTTAGGAGGTGTATAGGTGTATTTCGGGGGTGTCTAGGATGCATTTTTGTGTCAGAAACGGCTCAGGTTGAGCCGAGCAGTTGACGAGTGTAATCTCCTGCCTCCGGATAATGGAGGGCACTTCCGCAACCAGTGTACCACGCCGGTCAAGACATCGGGGGGGATGTCGTGGCCCTCCATTATCTCAGCCGACGTGGCAACCCCGGCTCCGGCGGTCTCCCCCACGTGCCCAACCTCGCGGGCGTAGGGTTGATCTAAGTACATCTGCGTGGCGAGATCCAAGCACGCGTGGGCGTAACCGTTCTCGGCGGCCTTGCGCAGCCATTCCGCCCCCTTCCGCTTGCTGCGCGTGACGCCGCGCCCTAGGGCCTGGCATGCTTTGATCGCCACGCCATGTGACGCCATTTGCCGCCATTTAACGCAAGACACCAGGGTCCACAATGTGTTTCACTCCAGAAACGAGGGTTTACAATGTGGAGGAATGAGGTGGCAGGCAACAATTTGCCAGGCCAAACCGCGGCCGACAGCGTGCATAGTGTAGAGATTATACGCCGCGCCCCCGTGCCCACCCTCCGCAGCGCGCCTGTACCAGTCCGCCGCCGCCGGGTAGTCTATCGCCACGCCTTCTCCAATGTCGAGACAGCGCCCGACGTTGAACTTCGCTTTCGGCAGCCCGGCCTCGGCGCCTTTCATAAACCATCCCAACACTTCTTCAAACTCCTTCTTCTTGTGGTGAATGCTTGCCATCGCATGCATAGCGTACGCGTGCCCTTGCCCCGCCGCCTTCCGCAGAAGCGCCGCGCCCTCCTCCGCCCAGGGTTGGCACTTGCAACATTACAAAACAATCAGTTGGTCGTCAGATGATAGCATCAGTCAACAAGTCTCGATCTGGTGAGCGACAGGAAAATACACGTGTGAAAAGAGGATGCTATGTCCCATAAAATAAATGTTCGTTGTTCTTGTGGTGTGCGAGGAGCCATCCCTACATCCGGCTTTGTCGACAGGTACCAGGCGCCCAGGCTATACTGCGCCTCCCTGTCACGCGGGACTTACACTGTTTACACTCGTCCACTTCAGAGCTCAACTTGAGGACGTTCGGGACACACGCTCACGTTCCAGCTCAACTTGAACACCTTCATGACACATCCACGGGTTAGGTACGAGTAGGGTTATGTGGGGGACAATGTGGGGTTAAGTTGAGCGGAAAGGGACAAAGTAAGCTCAACTTGAGCGGATATGGGAATGAGTGTAAGCCCGTGCCTGTCACCCGCGCCAGCCCGCTGCGTCACCACCTCGGCTCCCAGCGCGCGCAGCAACACATTGGGGTTCTCAGTTTGAGTTGTCCAGTCCCCGCCTGGGTTCAGGGGCTTACACTCGCTCAGTTCAGAGCTCAACTTGAGGGCCTTCGGGAACGAATCGCTCACGTTAGAGCTCAACTTGAGCACCCTTGGTACACATCCACGGGTTAATTTGGGTTATGTGGGGGACAAAGTAAGCTCAAGTTGAGCGGAAATGGGAACGAGTGTAAGCCCCTGCCTGGGTTCACGTTTATGGGTGCGCCAGCGGCGGCAGCACCCGCGGCGCAGGGGCTTACACTCGTCCACTTTTCAGCTCAACGTCAGCACTTCTTGTCCCACGTGTTGAGGTGCTTTACCGGGTTCAGTGACAAAAACGGCTCAGGTTGAGCAAAGATGCGGACGAGTGTAAGCCCCTGCCGCGGCACCCGCCTTCGCTGGCGCGCGCTTGGCGGCAACGCGCTCAGCTTTACGCCGCTCCTGTCGCGACGGCTTCATTCTGACGGAACAGCAACCCGAGCGCTCGCGCCCTCCTCTGGCGAGGAAAGAGAGGACACGAACACCGGCGTGGTAAACCGGGCGGGTTTGACGCACCCACCGACCACCGTTCGCTGGAACGGGGATGGGCGGGCCGACACGCGGATGGTCACGCGCACGTCGGGGAGTCAGTCCGTATGGGAGTGCGTCTGTTCGACGCGGGGCGCGCGCGCGATCAAAGTGCTGGGGGCGGGGCACGCTGCTTGCTTGTCTACCTGGCAACCCTGCCAGTGCCCGTGCCCCAGACACACGATTTATAGAGATAAATTTCGGCTGCTCCTAAATCCCCCCACTCAAGTTCCGGAAATCGCCAAATTGCAGGGAGCGCGTTCAGCTTCTTGACTGAAGAGGTTGTTTATTTCACAACAAGACGTATCCCGTACAGGTTCCCCCCGCG
>Ga0307489_10001459_pt1 | contig 15571 bp, 19 predicted proteins | sample SB12metaG_FD_202247 | JGI IMG/M metagenome (GOLD analysis project Ga0307489, IMG submission 202247) | Sea-ice brine microbial communities from Beaufort Sea near Barrow, Alaska, United States - SB 1.2 | ecosystem: Environmental > Aquatic > Marine > Coastal | place: USA: Alaska | collected... | reverse complement strand
TCGGCACGTCGGTACGGTCGGTCGGCGCACGGGCTTCCCACCAAGGGGCGTTACAGGGCGGTATGCGGACCTGTGCACAGGAAATGCCGCTGAACACCTTCCAGTCCAAAGACGGCTCAGGGACAGGCTGGTCGGACACCCCGCGCCTCGCCTCCGTCCCCGCCGACGCCGCCACCATCGCCGCCGCCGCCTCCGCCGAGGCCGAGGTGGCGGAGATGCCGACCGGCGCCGTGATGGTACACGTGTTCGCCGTGTCGCGCAGCTTCGAGTACCGCGACATGGCCGCCGCAATAATTGGCGGTTCCGGTAGGAGAAAGACGCTTCTGCGTGTACAAGGAAGCTCCAGGCTTACGATCTGACCGCCGTACCTCATAGAATACCAATTCAATCACGAGACGTGGATTCGACATGCGTGTCGATGACGTGGTGGGCAATATCTGTCAGGCTCTACCCGGCGGTTCCAGTTTGTTGGCGAAGGAAGTGCGGTTCGCCGGTGCCATCGTCAACACGGGCGAGGCGGTGATGGGGTGGGCGCTGCCGCTGGGCGGCGGAAAGTATTGCGCCGCGCCGGAGCGGCTGGAGCCCATGCCCCCCGCGTCGTCATTCGCCGCTGCTGCCGCCGCTGCCGACGACACTGTCGACGACGCCGTCTCTGACTATTTGCGCATCGAGGGAGTCAACGCTTCCCCCGCCGCCGCCGCCGCCGCCGCACTGTGCGTGGGCGCCGCAACACGCCAGCGGCTCTTTGGGGAGGGGTGCGGCGAGGCAACGGACATTGTCGACGAAGCGCAAGCCCCCGCGACCATGCTCATCACCGGCGGGCTCGGCGCGCTCGGCACGGCGGTCACGATATGGGCCGCCTGCAAAGTAGGGCGAAACAGGTTCAGACGTGTTGAAACTAGTGTTGAAAGCGCCTGGTCTCAGTGCTTGAATCTAGAATATGACGAACCGTCTTCAAACTTTGCTTTCCTTTGAACTTGCGGCGCTACACCAAGGCTCCCGCCGCCACCATCCACCTTCTGGGCCGGTCAGGCCGCACCCGCTCCCCGCTCTTCGCGCACCTCGGCGGCCTCGAGAGCGATGCGTCGGCGGCCTCGGCGGCGTGCGTCACCGCCACTCGCTGCGACACTTCTTCGGCAGGGCTTCACATTCGTTCAAATGGCTCAATTTAGGCTGAATTTACGGAAACTTAAGTCAAAAACCATGCGTTACAACAGTTACGAGTATGGTAATTATGATTTTGGCAGAATTTCGCAATTTCCAGTAATTACAGGCGAATTACAGGTTATGATCTTAATACAAGCCTACTGTAGCAATCAAACGCAACAATGTTGTGCAGAAAACTCACAAAATAAACCCTCAATTGGAACCAGCAATGTGACGCCAGGCCCTGCTGCTCGGTCGATGAGGCGGGGCAGGTGATGGCGCGCCTGGCGCGGTCGGTCGACCACCCGAGCCTCTCGACCGCCATGCACGCCGCCGGGGCGCTGCGCGATGCCATGGTCGGCAAGCAGTACGCCGGCAGGGACAATCAAACACCTGCCGCCAAGTCATCGACACCTCTTTTGAGCCCTCCGATCCAGAGCGAACCGAAATGCTATAACGCTGCGAACAATGGCAACGTCTGCCTGACACGTTGCCCGCCGCGTCGTCGACACGCTTATGGATCCCTCACTTTCTGTATCACATGGCATCCTATGACATGGCAAACAATGTTTATCATGCCCTAACTGCGGGCAGCGTCCGAGATGTGGCGGGATCCAAGGTTGGCGGCCTGGCGCGCGTCGAGGCGGCGGGGCTGTCGTCCGCGGCCGGACAGCCCCTGGACTCCATGGTGATGTTCTCTTCCATCTCCGCTCTCATGGGGTCGGCCGGACAGGTCAGCTACTCGGGCGCCAACGCGGTGCTGGACGCCTGGGCGGCGCGGCGGGCAGCAGCGGGTGCCAGCGGGTAGGGCCTGGTAGATACAGCTCGCCACACCACGCCACGCTCTGCTATGAGAGTGAGATCGTAGAGTAATCGATTATGCCTGCTTCTAATGCTGCCAGATCAGATGTTCGAGAACCTAGCTGTACGTTCATGCGGGTCGTTCATGATTTGCGTCATTCATATATTTATCGCCACGCCATTCATAGTATGCCACGACGTTCGATGACGTAACAAGCGATATATTGGCCAGGCTCTACCAGCAGGACCAGCGTGCAGTGGGGGGGGTGGGGCGGCGGCGGTATGGCTGCGGATGGCGTGCTGGCGCGTATCGAGAGCCTCGGCATGGGGGTGCTGGCGCCGGAGGAGGGCCTGCGCGCGCTGAGCGCCATTATGTCCGCCCGACCGGCACCGGGCGCGCTTGTTCCCGTCACCACCGTCAGTCCCTTCCACTGGTATGGGCAGTGATACTCAACTCAACTCCTTGACGTGGCGTCCACCACATAGTTTACGGGTGCTCCGGCCGTGGTATCCACCACATAGTGTATGAGTTCTCACCACGTCATCCACCACATGATATACAGGTGCTCGGCACGTCATACACATATGTGAAACCCTCGTGCATTGTGCTGAATGGCAACGTATGCCGTGGCGAGCGTGACCGTTATTCACCCGGCCCTGTCCACTGGTCCCGAGTGGTTGAGAACATCCGCCCGCTTCCCGCGATGTTCGAGGACATTCCCGCAGCTTCTGCCGCCGTTGCTGCTGCCGCCGCTACGGCTGCCAAAAAGGCCGGCGGCATGGTCAAAAAGTCGGGCCCTAGCCTCGGCTCGGTGCAGGCCACTATCCGCAGCATCGCCGTCGGCCTGACGGGCAACGACGAACTTCGCGACGACCAGCCTCTAATGGACGCGGGGTAGGGCCTGGCAGACGTTGTTGCACGCCGTGTGATGCCAACAAAATAAGGTAAAAAATGTGTTCAGACGGGGCGCTGGGGAGCATCCATACTTCTAAACGCGGCAGTGTCCATCTATGTCTCTTTCATAACGTGTTGACGGATGTTGTCTGCACATTGACGGGCCTTGATGAGGGGCTGGACTCGCTGACCGGCGTTGAATTCAAGGGGGCGGTGGATGCCGAGTTTGGAATCGACCTTCCCAACACCGTGGCAGGGATGAGTCATGAGTGTAGCGCCCGCCACCTCCCAGCGTCATACAATGTCACTTACATTAATCAACGAGGGGTTACAAGCATAAAAGGCGGTGGCATGATGTGCTTGTCACTACACCACGGCGTTCGACTACCCGACGGTGGCGGCGCTGTCGGAGAAGGTCTGGCGCGACCTCGGGGGCGGCGTGGAGGTCAAGCAGTCGGGCCCCAGCCTCGACTCTGTCCAGGTAAGGCCCAGCAGAAAAAACTCCAAACATCAGACGGGTGGCATTATAGTTCAACAGACGAGAGAACCTGTAATGACCGGGGTATGAACCATCCTGTGCCCAGATATCTCCCCGAATTCCGCGAATAAACAGTACTGCGTGTTTTGAGATGTGCAACGGGGATCGTCTTCTCTACAAGTTACGGGCCCACCACGCTTCCACTGCCCAGGCGGGTATTTTGAGATGTACGAGGAGGATCATCTTCACTTCAGAGGGACATTCTTTGAGCAATCAATGCGAGGCCCTCGGTCCCGGCCACCATCCGCGGCATCGCCGTCGGCCTGACGGGCAACGACGGACTTCGCGATGACCAGCCTCTGATGGACGCGGGGTAAGGCCTGGCAGATGTTACTCGCCACGTCATAGGATGCCAATTGACTCAGCAAACGAGGGTTCTGAATGCGTTGACACGGGTGGGCAGGGCGAAGCCAGGTGCCTCCTTATACATGCGGAAGTTCAAAATGTGTTGACATGGGGGCCGGGGCGGAAGCCTGGTGCCTCCTTGTACACGCAGCAGCGTCGATGGCTGACTCTCTCGCTCAGAACGTATTGACGGATCTTTTGAGCAATATTTGCCGGGCCCTGACCTGAGATTGGACTCGCTCACCGGCGTGGAATTCAAGAGTGCCGTAGACGCCGAGTTTGGGATTGACCTTCCCAACACGGTGGTAAGGACACATGACAAACGCCCGCCACGTCATAGACTGTGGTCTAAATCAGAAAACGAGAGGTTACAAGCATGAAACGCGGTACGTTGTCACGGGGGGCAGGGCGAAAGCCTAGTGCCTCAATCTCTCCCTCTCTAGGACGCGGTTGGCATGAACTATTTGTCACTAAGCCACGGCATTCGACTACCCGACGGTGGCGGCGCTGTCAGAGAAGGTCTGGCGCGACCTCGGGGGCGGCGTGGAGGTTGGGCCGGGGAGCGAGGAGGATGTGGCGGTGAAGGGGGTGGCCGAAGTGGCGCGCGCGCCGCCGGGCGGGCTCGCCGCCGCCGCTGCCGCCGTGACAGTGATGGTCACGGGGTGCTCCTCAATGACCCCGATGCCGCGGGGCCAGCGCGGGGTGTCCGCTGCCTCCGACCGACCGCCCTCCGGCGACTCCGTCAGCGGCGTGCCCCTGGAGCGTTGGCACACCGTAAGGCGGTGCAGGCTCACCCCAGGTTGCCACCAGATTGAACCCGGGCTGACCTCGCTTGGTTTTTGCGCTTGAAACGAAAATACGACAACCCGCTTTCAAATCTTGCTTCCAATTTCATCTTGCGCCGCTATAAGACGGAGCGGTGCCTCGACTTCTACTTCGAGGACCTCGACACGGTTACGAGTATCATGACGGGCTTCGCCGGCTTCATGACGCACATGGACCTGTTCGACGCCGCGATGTTCGGGCTGTCGCGCGCAGAGACGACGGTGATGGACCCGCAGCACCGCAGCCTGCTGGAGGGCATGCTGCACGCGCGTGCCAGCACCTCGCTCGCCGCGCGTGGTAGGGCGGTGCAGATTGAATTCGGTGATGCCAGTTGAAATCTGTGTCAACAGCGCCTGGTTCCAGCGCTTGACACTGACATATGATGCACTGCTTTAAAAGTTCGCTTTCAATTTCAACTTGCGCCGCTACAGTGCGGCGCCGACCCGCTGGACGCGCCCGGGTGCGGCGTGTACGTGGGCATCAGCAGCACGGACTACATGGACGACCACATCCGCCCCGTGGCCAACGAGCTCAATCCCTTCATCATGCCTGGCAACGTGCTGTCCGTGGCCGCGGGGTGGGGCGGTGCGGGTGCATTGACCCCAGGTTGACATCGGGTGTACCTCCCTTGGTTTTAGCGCTTGAAGCTGTAATATGATAACCCGCTTTCAATCGTTGCTTTCCATTCCAACGTTCGCCCCTGCAGCGGGGCGCATGTCGTTCGTGTTCGGCCTCAAGGGCCCCTCCCTGGCCGTGGACACCGCGTGCTCCTCCTCCATCGTCGGCGCGCACATGAGCCGCACCGCCATCGTCAACGGCAGGGACTGATGGATAGTGCTCGCCATGTCATAGGATCCCACGTAAGTCAATTAACGAGAGTTAGAATTGCGTTTGATGATGTAGCTAGCATCATGCATCAGTCCCTGGTCAGTGGCGCCATCGGCATGGCGGCGGCGTGCGGCGTGCAGTTCACCGCAGGCGTGCACGCGTCCGGCCTCTTCAACAGCGCGGGCATGCTGGCGCCGGACGGCCGCTGCAAGACGCTGGACGCCGCCGCTAACGGGTACGTGCGCGGCGAGGCGCGCGGCGTGCTGGTGCTGGAGGGTGTGTACCCCGGCTTCGGCTCCGGCCCCGGCGGCGGTCGCAACCCCGGTGGCGGCCCTGGCCCCGGCGACGGCCCCGGGGTTGCGCTGATCGGCACCGCGGTGAACCAGGACGGGCGCTCCAGCTCGCTGACCGCACCCAACGGGCCCTCGCAGCAAGCAGTGATCCGCCTATCGCTGCACGGCACCGCCATGACGCCCGCCGAAGTGGCGGTGCTGCAGATGCACGGCACAGGAACCGGGCTGGGCGACCCCATCGAGGTCGGTGCCGCCGCCGCCGTGTTCCGCCGTGCGCCGGCGGGCCAGGGCGGCGGCGCGCCGCTGGTCCTGGAGGTCCGGCCTGGTAGATAATGCCCACCATGTCATGTGGTTCGATCTAAATTAATAAACGGGGGTATACATTGTGGGCGATGACGTGACAGGCATCATATGTCATGCCCTACCTGGAGGCGGTCAAGACGCTGGTGGGCCACGGCGAGACCGCGGCGGGCGTCACTGGGCTGGCGCAGCCCCTGGAGGGCCTGGTAGGGGGGTTGTTGATAACAAGCACTCTACCGACATTGATTCGACGAGCTGAGTCTGCACGTCCGTATGGTTTCATGAGCATGAAACCCCGAGGTAAGTCATCCTCCGATCTCGGTCGAGTGCTTGTTCTCATCAATGACCCTTCTGCCTGGTGCGTATGTGCACGGCGGCGATCATGCACCTGGTGTCCCTCAATCCGTACATCCAGGGCGTCATCCAATCCGCCGACAAGGACGCGGGCGGTGCCGGCGCTGGGTTGCGGATGCCGCGACAGGGGGGAGCACAGGTCTCAGCGGGGCGAGCGGGCGGCGGCGCGGGCGGCACCAGCGGCTTCGCGTTCCAGGGCACCAACGGTCACGCGGTGCTGCAGACGCTGACGGCGGGGGCCCGCGGCGTCAGCGGCGTGCGCTCATCCCTGGCCGTGACGGACCGGCAACGGTTTTGGTTGTCCCCTGAGACGCACGCGCTGCTGAAGTCCGTGCGCGCGTCGCCGCCCGGCCGCTGCATGGCCCAGGCGGAGCTCAGCGCGCGGTATGGACTGATGAATTGTGCTCACCACGTCATCGAATGCATTTCTAACCCTGGTTGGTTGAGGTAAATGACTTCATGTGACGTGGCGAGCACCATCCATTAGATTCTAGCGCGCGGCGGGACTGTGGCATGTGGGACCACCGCGTGATGAACCGCGCGCTGTTCCCGGGCGCCGGCTTCATGGAGCTGGCGGTGTGCGGCGCGCACATGATGGGCGGCTCCGCCAACGCCATGTCGCGCGGGGAGATCGCTGTAGTGGGCGCCGTAGTGCCCGTGCCGCTGGTGCTGCCGGGCGGCGCCACCGTCGACGTGGTCACCATGGAGTGGCGCACCGACTCGGGAGGGGAGACCATCGAAGTGGCTTCAGCGGCCGCGCGCGTCACGCCGCACCTGCGGGCGCGCGCGCGCCGCATCCAGATGCCAACGCCCGCGCCCGCGGCGGCGTACCACCAGTCCTCGTTGAGGTCACTGGACTTGCTCTACCGCGGCGGCGGAGGCCTTAGCCCGCCTAGCCCGCCACCGCCGACTCGCAGGAGCGGCGTCGCCACCGGGACAATCCAAGAGACGGATGGCAACGGGTTCACGCCATGTGAGAAAACATCCCATCAACGTGACCCGAACCTCGCATCGATTGCATTAACTTCCCGCCAACTTGACCTCAACCACGTAACCATTGACATCTGCCACGTAACCACAATCTCCAACCAGCTGTACTGACCTCCCATCACCACCTCCACCCCGACCGCCTGCAGACCACACGCACCCGGCGTCGCTGGACAACGCCCTGCAGCTGGCCACCGCGTGCGCCACCGCCCGTCCGTCCGACCGCCGCCTGCTGGTGCCAGCCGGCTTCACCGCCTTTGCCGCGCCGCGCGCCAACGGAGCCGGCGCACGCCTCCGCGCCTCGGCGGACGTCTGCAAGGCAGGGCGGTGCAGGTTGACCCTACGAAATTGACCCCAAGTTGACCGCACTTGGTCTCAGCGCTAAATAAATAAAGTTTGACACGGAGGCTAAACGCCCCGCGCTTGAAGCTAAAGTATGATGAACGGCATTCAAACTTTGCTTTCAATGTTCACTTGCGCCACTACAGTAAGGGCGAGGCGGCGCAGTCGCAGTTGTCCAACCACGCGTTGATGGGATCGAGCGGCATGCTGCTGGCGCGCGTGAATGGGCTCGACGCGCGGGCGATGCGCCGCGGTGCCGTCCCCGCGGGGGGGATGGTTGTGAAGGAGGGGGAGCCGGGCGGCGGTGACATGTCCGCCCGCCGGGTGCTCTATGGCATGGCATGGGACGTCGCGCCCCCCAGGCCCGTCTCGGCGGCGGCGATCCCGGGCGCCGGACGCTTAAACGAATCGACATCGGCGGCGTCGGCGGCAGGGGCGGCGGCGCCTCAAGCTCGATTGTCTTCGGTCCGCGCGACGGCAGGCGCCGTGCAGGCGCTGCAAGCGCGCGCCTCAGGCGGCGGAGCCGCCGTGTCGGCGTCGGCGCTTCACACAAGTGGCAGCCACCCCCACCGCGCGACTGGCACCGCGCCGAGAAGCGAGCAGCGGCGGGGAGGCGGGGGCGCTCCGGAGGCAGCCGGTCTGTGGGGCGTGTGGGCGGTGGCGGCGGCGGAGGCGCCGTCCTCCTGGCAGTGGGCGGGAGCGGACTCATCCACCACAGTCAATACTGCGGACGCGACTGCAGCGACAGGCGGCGAGGACCGCGGCGGCGGGCTTCACGGCGCAGTGAGCGCGTCGGGCGCCTGGGCGACGCCCCGCCTCGCCGCGTTAGACGTGGAGCCGCGCGCCGAGCCCGCGGCGCGCGTGCCGCCGGGCCGCGGCGGGCGGCGGGCGCTCATCACCGGCGGGCTCGGCAGCGTGGCGCTCATCGCCGCGGCGTGGCTGGCGGGCAGGGCCTCACACAAGCACGTACATATGCTTTCTGTGTGTGAAACCGCTTGAATGCGAGTGGCTCTGATCCCCATGCAACCCTCGAACATACTCATACTCAAGCGCCGGCTGGAAAAAGTATAACTGTGGTCTGTACGGCCCTGTTGGCGGGCTGCGACGAGAACGAGGATGACGCCGAACCCGACCCGGAGACTTCCGACGCACGCGGCATGACGCGCGGCATGCACCCGGTGCTGGTGTCGCGCAAGGGCCGCTCGGCCGCCATCGGGTTTGCGGCGCTTGCGGGCGCCGCCGCCGGGGTCACCGCGGCGAGCGCGGACGTGGCCGCCGCGGAGGACTCCGCGTTTGCGTTCCAGCTGGCGGCGCGTCGCAGCGGCACGGCGTCGGTGCTGCACGCGGCGGGAACTCTGCGTGACGCCATGCTGCAGCGCCAGACGGCAGGGCATGCCGCAGACCAGACCTGCGGTTCCCCCACCACAAATCGACATCATAAAACACATGGAACGGAACACAAGTGAAAAAGTCCAAGAAGCGAAAAAGTCCAAGGAAGTGAAAAGTCCAAGGAAGTGAAAAAGTCCAAGGGAGTGACCCTCATTAACGAAAACTGCTCACAAGCGGACCCTACACGACGGCAGGGGGCGCGCGCGCGGTGGCGGCGCCCAAGGCGGCGCCCGCGCTGCGGTGGTGGTCGGCCGGACGCCTCTCGGCGCTGTCCACCACGCCTCTGGAGGCCGCGTTGGCGTTCGGCTCCGTGGCGGCGCTGGTCGGGTCGGTCGGCCAGGCGCCTTACGCTGCTGCTAACACGGCACTCGATGCGTGCGCAGCGAGTGAGCGCGCCCGCGGCGGCGTGGCTAGCGCGGTGGCGTGGGGCGCGTGGCGCGGCGGCGGCATGGCGGCGGCTTCGGGCGCGGACGCGGCAGAGCGCTTCGGCCTTGGTGCACTGTCCGCCACTCAAGGCGTCGCGGCACTCCACCTACTGCTCGGCGGCGGAGGCAGCGGCGCGGCAACCGGCGTCGGGCTCGCGCTGGCGGAGGGGCGCACCATCGCGACGCCAATCGACTGGCCGGTCATCATGCGGTCGATTGCGGCGCGCGGCGCGGCATTCCCCGCGTTCGCCGACCTGGGAGCGGCACACGCCGGCGCGCTGTCCGACTCACCAGGAGAAGCAGCGGCGGCAGCGGCAGCGGGCAAGAAAGGTTCCACTATCCCGGCGAAGTACGCTAGGATGCACGGCGTGGCGGCGGTGGCCGCGGTGACAGCGCGGCTGGTGACGCTGGTGACGGAGTCCACGGATTTGGACGTGGACGTGGACGCACCGCTCATGGAGTCGGGGCTGGACTCGCTGGCGGGGGTCGAGCTGCAGAAGCGCCTCGAGCAGGAGTTCAACGTGCGGCTGGAGCCCACGGTAAGGCAGTGCAGGACCCTGGTTGACCCCGGGTTGACCCCAGCTTGACCGCGCCTGGTCTCAGTGCTTGATCCTGACGTATGATGAAGCGCTTACCAGCTGTGCGTTCAATTTCAATTTGCGCCGCTACACCACGGCGACGCTGGACCACCCCACCGCCGCCGCGCTCGGCCGCCACATCACTGACGTCATGGGGCTGCTCGACCACCACCCTGCCGCCGCCGCCTCCGATGTCGTGGCCGCAGCAGCGGGATCGGGGGCAGGCGGCGGCGGCGGTGGCTACGGCGGCGCCCTCGTCGTGTCGGGCGGCACCGCGGTGTACACCGGGGGCGTGCAGGACGCCGGCCAGTTCTGGTCCGCGATGTCCGGCGGGAGCGACCCGCAGAGCGAGGTGCCTCTCTCGCGTTACGACATCGACGCGTGGTTCGATCCTATCAGCGTGCGTGAGAACGGCGTGGTCACCGTCCGCCACGGCGCCTTCCTGGGCGCGGAATGGGCGGAGCGCTTCGATGCAACCCTCCTACGCGTGTCGCCCGCCGAAGCCACGCACTTGGACCCGCAGCAGCGCCTGCTCCTGGAGCAGTGCGCGCGCTCCGTGGCGGCCGCGGAGCTGGGCGCGGAGCCTGGGGGGGGCGGCGGAGGGGCGGACGTGAAGGCGCGAACGGGGATGTACGTCGGGTGCATGTACAACGAGGCGCCGCAGCTGCAGCAGATGCACGGCGTGGACGCGGGCGCGCATGCCGGCACCGGCTCCGGCGCCTCCTTCATGGTACGGTGTCGCGCAATGTACAGCAAGCCTCATCGTCGCATCAGACTCAACAAGTTGTGTGTGTGATATTAGGATATTCGGAGATCTCACCGCGCGGCGATGTGTTGTGATCCGTTGTGTTCCCCCTGCCAAGACTATTCTCGACCATCTACCGGGGAAAATACAATATGTTCCCTGTCGGACGGTGGGGCGCGTGTCGTACTGCCTGGCGCTGAACGGCCCGTGCGTCTCCACGGACACGGCGTGCTCGTCCTCGCTGGTGGCGGCGCACCTGGCGCGTCGCGCCGTGGGCGTGGGCGACGCCGCCGCCGGGGTGGCCGCCGGCGTCAACCTGGCGCTGCTGCACATCAACACCTCCGTCATCTGCGCCATTGGGGCGCTCTCCCCCGTTGGCCGTTGCAAGGCCCTAGACGCCACGGCGGACGGGTACGGGCGCGGTGAGGGGTGCGGAGTCTTCGTCATCGGCCACGCGCCAGCGCCGCGGCTGCTACCCGGGTCCGGCCCGGCCGCGGCCGCGCGCGTGTTGGTCATGGTGGCGTCCGCGGTGAACCAAGACGGGCGCAGCAGCGCGCTGACGGCGCCGCACGGGCCAAGCCAGCAGGCGCTCCTCGCCGACATCGCGAGGGAGGAGGCGGCGGCGACACACTCCTTCAGCGGCGGCGGCGGCGGCGGCGGCTCGAGGTTCATCGCGATGCACGGCACGGGCACGGGGCTGGGTGACCCCATCGAGACGGGCGCGCTCGTGAAGTCGTTTCTGCTGGGGCGCGGCGACAATCGCGCGGTGCTCGGCGCTCCCAAGGCGCACTACGGGCACACGGAGGGCGCCGCGGGGGTCGCGGGGCTGCTGGCGGCCGCCGGGCACCTGGCGTCCGCTGCGCCGCCGCCCTTGAAGCACCTGCGGAACCTGAATCCGTTTGTGGCGTCCGCGCTGGAGTCCGCGGGGGGCGCCGCACCGGGCGCGCCGCGAACCAAGGTCATGGCCCCTTCGTCGTCGGCGGCGGCGTCGGCGGCGACGTCGAGCTTCGGCATGAGCGGCGTCAACGCGCACGCCGTGATGAGAATAGAGCGGAGCCCATCGTCGGCTTCCTTCACTGTGGTCGGTCGGACTTACACGGCAAGGTGGGCGCGGGAGGCGCAAAGGTTCGCCTACTTCCCGTGCCCGCACCCGCTCCTGAACAGCTGGGCACCTGCGGCGGCGGCGGAGGAGGTCTTCCAGCTGGAGTTCAGCGGCGCGCGGCAGTCATACCTGCACGAGCACGCGGTGATGGGACGCGCGCTGCTGCCGGCGGCGGCGGCGCTGAGCGCCATGGCGGGCGCGGCGCCGGGCGCCGGTGGCGACCCCGCCGCCATGCTGGTCATCCAGGGGGTGGCGCTGTCCGCGCCGCTCGTGCTGCGCCCCTACGGCGTTGTCGCAGCCTCCGGGGTGCTGCCCCCTACGGTGGAGCTTCGCAGAGTCGGCGACGTGGTGCGGCTTGTCTCGTCCAGCAGCGGCCGGCACACGACCCACGTCACCGGATTTGTGGGCCTCCCCGTCGTGACCTCTACCCCCGCCACCGCCACAGCCTCAGGGCCTGCCTCGGCGGCGTCGTGGGGCGAGCTGGTGGACAGCGGCGGCGGCACTGGCGGCAGCGGCGAGGGGGCACACGAAGGGCATGGCGCCTTGGCGGTGGCGCGGGTCCAGGCGCCATGGCGCGAGCCCGGATGGGCGGACTCCGAGGCGGTCGACGCGGCGCTGCACCTCGGAGCCGCCGCTGCTGGCGCCGGCGGCCTGCCCCCCGGCATGTTCGCCGCCGCCTCCATCGCCGCGTGCTGCTTCCAGCCGCCCGCCGCCGCCGCCAGCCTGCGGGGCGCGGCGCCGCCGACGGCCGCCGCGCGCTTCGCCCGCACCGGGCCGGCGGACGACACCCGCTCCAAGCTGAGCCACCACTCCCTCGTCGGCGGGGGCGGCGGCGGGCTGCTCGTGGCGGTCAACGCGCTCGTCTCCAAGTCCATTGGAGGCGGCGCGGTGTGGGCCCCGCCCGTGGACAGCCGCGCCGCCGCCGCCGCCGAGGGGCCGGGCGATGGCGCCGAGCGGCCCGTGACGCTGCAGCACGACGTGGTGTGGTCGGCGCTGCCTGGCGACACCCGCGCTGACCTCGCCTTCGCAATGCCCCAGCTCGTCGGCGTGTTCGCCGCCTCCGGCGCCGGCGGCGGCGGGGGCTACCTCCGGCGGTCCCACCGCGCGTCATCAGTGAGCTCCGACATTGCGGCCGCGCTAGGCGCCGCGCAAGGCGCCGCCGCGGTGAGGGCGGCGGGGATGCGCGTGGGCACTACCGGCGGCGCGCCGGGCGCCGCGCCACCGGCGGCGGCGACCAGCCGCGCACGCAACGAGTGGGCCGCTGCCGGCGCCGTGCGCGGCGCCGCGCTGCACGCCATCGCGCGCACGCTGGCGCAGGAGGTGCCGGGGCTCGACGCCGCCGCCGTGGACGCCGACCCGGCGGATGCCACCCATCCTGCCGCCGCCGGTCGCTCCGGCCCCGCCACCGCAAGCGCCGGCCCCGTCATTGCCAAAGCCAAAAGGCACCTGTACGGCGCGGCCCTGCGCGGGTCCACGGAGACGCTGCCGACGCTCCATCCCTCCCGGGATGCCGCCGACAACGACGACGGTGCTGCCACGACGGTGGACCCTTATGCCGGCGCCGCCACCGCCTCCGCGCTGATCACAGGCGGCACGGGGGCGCTGGGCGTGCAGACGGGGCTGTGGCTGGTGGCGCGCGGCGCCTCGAGGGTCACCCTCACGGCGGGGCCTTCACGTGGACGCACACACTCGGGTGTGTGTCTGACTGCGAGTCAATGCCCGTGTGTGACGACCGGTGTTCTGACCACATGCAACTATGCACGTGTGTTGTGTGTTTGTGTGTGTGTACTCGTAATCAACAGTAGACTGGGCTGACGGATCAAGGAAATCACCTAGCTAGACACAGAACAACATTGTGTTAAGGGCAAGATGTAAGTGTCTAAATGACTCATAAGGAGAGCTTGTGTTGTGGGCCCTAGCACACGGGGCGGTCCGGGCGCGCGCAGTGGTCGGGCGCGCTGCGCCTGCTGGGTGACTCCGCCGCGGTGGTGACGGCGGTGCGCGCAGACGCCGCGGGCGCCGAGGGCGTCTCCCTCGCCGCCGCCGTCGCCGCCGCGCACGCGCCTGGCTTCACGTTGGTGCACGCGGGCGGCGTTCTGGCGGACGACCGGCTGGGCGCGCAGCGCGCCGGGGGCATCCGCGCGGTAGCGGCGCCCAAGGTGGGCGGCGCGACGCGGCTGCTGGGCGCCGGGCCCGTGGCGGCGGGCGCTGCGGGGCCCGCCGTGATGTTCTCATCCATCGCCGCCATGCTGGGCTCCGCCGGTCAAGCAGGGCCGCTCACTGATCTCTTGTTTACCTTCACACGTTCCTAGCGCTGGACAACGTGTGATACAACCACTTTTGTTTCTTCCGCTTCACTTGAAAACCAGTCCAGTGTCACATCGCAATGCCTCGAAGACGCTAATCCTGAAACCACTCAAGTGTCACTCCCTATTGGAGCTACCCCCGAAAATTCCCCTGAAACGGATTTAGTTTCACATCTTTATAGCTCGGTGACTGTTCCAGCTAAGTTGAAAAGGGACGTGGCGGACGGCCCCTGGGCACCGGCGAACTACTCGGCGTCCAACGCGGCGCTGGACGCCGCGGCGTGGTCGCGGCGCGGGCGGGGCGCGCCCACCCTGAGCGTGCAGTGGGGCGCGTGGCAGGTGGCCGGCGGCGGCATGGCGGACGCCGCCGTGCTGCAGCGCGCGGCGCGCATGGGCATCGGCGCGGTGTCCGCCCCGGCCGGCCTCGCCGCGCTGGCCCATCTCCTCCAAGCCGGGGCCGGGTCCGACCGCCCGCCCGTCGCCGCCGTCAGCCCCTTCCACTGGCCCGCCTTCCTCGCCCTGCTCCCGCGCCCGCGTCCTCCATTCTTCGATGCTGTCGCCGCCGCCGCCGCCGCCGCCGCCGAGGGGGGGGTGGCGGTGGCGGGCGCCACGCCAGGTATCTCTGCAAGCGAGGGCAGGAGTGTGGCGGCGGCGTCGACGGACGCGGCGCGCGCACTGGCCGCGCTGTCCTCGGCCGACGCGCGGCGCGAGGCGGTGCAAGCCAGCATCCTGCGCATCGTGCGGGATGTGGCCGCCGTGGAGGTGGGTCCGGCCGACCCGCTCATGGAGAGCGGCATCGACTCGCTGGGGGGGGTGGAGCTCAAGAACAATATCGAGGCGATGTACGGCGTGGAGCTGCCGGCCACGGCGGCCTTCGACTACCCCAGCGTGGAGGCGCTGGCCGGCTTGGTCTCGGAGCAGATCGACCCTTCGCTGGGCGGAGACGAGGCGGGCGCAGAGGCGGCAGCGGGCCCGGCGTGGGCGGCGATGGCGGTCCCGTCTGCGTTCGTGGGATCCGGGGGTGGTCGGGGGGCGCAGCCGTCCGCCGTGGCCGTGCTGGGGTGGGCGGGGTCCGCTCCCGCGGCGGCGGCGGCGGTGGGGTCGCTGGGCGCCGCCCCCGCCGCCGCCGACGGGTTGCGGGCCATGCCGTGGGACCGGTGGGACCACGACGCGGCGGGCGGGCTGGACCCTATGGAGGCGGTCACGGCGGCGGCGGCGGCGTCCGCCAAGTTCGGCGCGTGGGTCCCCGGCGTGGCGCGCTTCGACGGCGCGCTCTTCGGCATCTCCGCCGGGGAGGCGTGCATCATGGACCCGCAGCAGCGCCACCTGCTGGAGGCGGTGCACACTCTGTCTCTGACCTGCGCCGCGGGCC
>Ga0307489_10001458_pt1 | contig 15572 bp, 27 predicted proteins | sample SB12metaG_FD_202247 | JGI IMG/M metagenome (GOLD analysis project Ga0307489, IMG submission 202247) | Sea-ice brine microbial communities from Beaufort Sea near Barrow, Alaska, United States - SB 1.2 | ecosystem: Environmental > Aquatic > Marine > Coastal | place: USA: Alaska | collected... | reverse complement strand
ACGAGTGTAAGCCCCTGGTTCAAGGGCCTGGACGCCGAGCAAATCGAGAAGGATGTCGCCGGCGCGTTCAAGGTGATGTTCAAAATGGGCAAAGCGTTCACGCTGCGCGAGGCAGGGCCTTGGTGGTTTATGCAATGTCTGCCACTTTATGACAGAGTGCGTCAAACTGTTACGAGCAAAAGCAAAAGCAGAAAGCATGGACCAATCACAGGCTCGGATTAAACCGTTCCGACCCAAATCCGAGCCTTTGATTGGTCCATGCATTTTGCTTTTGCTTTTGCTTGTAACACTTTGACGCACTTTGTCATATCACCTGATCCACCGCACTCGTGTAACGTGGCGGTGGCAACGATCCATCTGGCCCTAGCGTGAGATGCCGACGTGCGCCTCCAACTGCGACGTGGTGCGGGGCGAGCTTGAGGAGTTCACCAAGAACGTTCCGCTGATCCTGGCGCTGCGCTCCCCCGGTAGGGCAGTGCAGGTTGTCCCTTTCAAACCAATGTTGAAAGCGTCTGGGCCTAAGCGTGTTGTAACTAAAATGTGATTAACCGCTTTCAAACTTTGCTTTCAATTTCAACTTGCGCCGCTACACCCTGGCATGCGCGAGCGCCACTGGCAGAAAATATCGGAAGATATCGGACTGACCATTCCGATCGACGACCCGAAGTTCACCCTGACGGACGTGCTTGAGATGGGCCTGCCTAGCCACATGGAGGCAGGGACTTACACTCGTCCACTTTTCAGCTCAGCGTAAGCCGTTTTAGTCACGCCTCCCCGTGTCCCCCTGTCTAATAGACTGGGGGAAAATCATGCACTCAACGTATCCCACAAAATGTGCTTACGTTGAGCCGAAAAGTGGACGAGTGTAAGCCCCTGCATGGAGGCCATCATGAAGGTGACCGACGTGGCGAGCAAGGTAGGGCGGTGTAGGTTGACCCTATTCACCTATCAAACCCATGTTGAAAGTGCCTGGAATTAATCGCTGAAACTATAATATGATGAACTGCTTTCAATTTTTGTTTTGAAATTCAACTTGCGCCGCTACAGCAAGGAGTATGGTATCGAAATGGCTCTGCAAAAGATGTTCAAGGAGTGGGAGGGCGCCAACCTGGACGTGAAGGAGTACCGCGACACCGGCAGGGGCTTACACTCGTCCACTTCTCAGCTCAACCTGAGCCGTTTCTGACACACATACACCCAAAACACCCCCTAATACCCTCTAAGACCCCCTAACACCCCCTAAATACCCTCTAAACAACCCCTAAGTGCACCCCCTATCTCACAGACAGCGCTTACGTTGAGCCGAAAAGTGGACGAACGTAAGCTCCTGGACACGGGCACGTACGTGATCAAGGTGGACGAGACCATCATGCAGATGTTGGACGACCACATCGTCATGGTAGGGCGGTGCAGCTTGACCCTATGAACTCACGTTGAAAGTGCCTAAATCTAAGCTCTTGAAACAACATCATGTGAAAGTGCTTTCAAACTATGCTTTCAAATTCAACTTGCGCTGCTACATCATGGCGCAGGCCATGAGCTTCTCGCCCTTCAAGAAGCCCTTCGAGGACCAGATCACCGAGTGGGAGCGCACTCTGTCCATGGTGTCTGAGGTGCTCGACGAGTGGTAGGGCTGCGTAGATGTCGCTCGCCACGTCATAGGATGCCATAGGATTCCATTTAAACTCAGTGTAGAAAGGACCGGTCCGTTTTATCTCCTTGAAATCGAGGGTATATTTACTCAAGGATCGCGACCTTGTCAGACTGTCGACGAGTCGGTCGGCGGGATTCTCAAAATGGACGGTTTTGACGGGTCGAACGGAATTCGATACCATAGCTTCGATACCAGACCCGACACTAAGTTTGAGATGTACTCAAGATTTAAGGGTTCAATATGCGTTGGATGACGTGGCGAGCAGCATCTGGTGGGCCCTAAGGCGCGGATCACGGTGCAGCGGTCGTGGATGTACCTGGAGCCTATCTTCGGGTCGGACGACATCATGCAGCAGCTGCCGCTGGAGGGCAAGCGCTTTGCCGCCGTCGACCGCTCGTGGCGCAAGGTGGGGCGGTGCAGCTTGACCCTATCAAACCCACCTTGAAAGCGCCTGGAACTAAGCGCTCGAGACTGAAATGATAATCTGCTTTCAAGTTTTGCTTTCACTTTCAACTTGCGCCGCTACAGCAAGGCGCTCACCCGCGCCTTTAACCTGCCCGGCGTCATCCAGGTAGGGGATTACACTCGTCCACTTTTCAGCTCAACCTAAGCCGTTTTGGAGCGCTTCACACCTCCCCGTGTTGTCCCCCTGTCTATTAGACTGGGGGAAAATCATGCACCCAACGTATCCCACAAAATGTGCTTACGTCGAGCCGAAAAGTGGACGAGTGTAAGCCCCTGCATACAGGTGTGCAACGACCGCAAGCTGCTCGAGACGTTCCAGGAGTCGAACAAGATGCTGGACACGGTAGGCCGGTGCAGCTTGACCCTATCAAACCCATGTTGAAACCGCCTGGGACCAAGCACTTGAAACTAAACTGTGATGGACTGCTATCAAGTTTCGCTTTCGAATCCAACTTGCGCCGCTACAACACGGTGCAAAAGGGCCTGGCGGATTACCTGGAGACGAAGCGCCTGGCCTTCGCCCGCTTCTTCTTCCTGTCCAACGACGAGCTCCTGCAGATTCTGAGCCAGACCAAGAACCCGCTCTCCGTAGGGCATGCCAGATGTTGCTTGCCACGTCATCCAACACACTGTGAATCTTCAGGTTTCGTGTGAACAGTGTAAAATGGCAACCTATGACGTGGCGTTCCGATAATGCTTGCCACGTCATCCCTACGCAATGTGAATCCTCAGTTTTCGAGTAACATGATTCAAATGGCAACCTGTAACGCGGCTTTCAATATCTGGCGGGCCCTAACTGTGGGTGCAGCCGCACCTGCGCAAGTGCTTCGAGGCAGGGGCTTACACTCGTCCGCAGTTCAGCTCAACCTGAGCCGTTTCTAACACAAGATATACACTAAACATCCCCTCATACCCCCTGACACCTCCTAAATACCCCCCTAAACACCCCCGAAATGCACCCTCATCCCACACAAAGCGCTTACGTTGAGCTGGAAAGTGGACGAGTGAGAGCCCCTGCTTGGAGGCGATCAACACGCTGGACTTCGAGGACGACCTCAAGATCGTGGCCATGAACTCCGTGGAGAATGAGAAGGTGCCCTTCGACGAGTTTATGTACCCCGAGGGCAACGTGGAGAACTGGCTGGGCGAGGTAGGGCAGTGCAGGTTGACCCTGTCAAACCCACGTTGAAAGCGCCTGGATATATGCTCTTGAAAGTAAGATATGATGATCCGTTTAAAACTTTGCTTTCAAATTCAAGTTGCGCCGCTACATCGAGGTGGAGCGCATCATGAAGAAGTCGTGCCGCGCCAGCATCGTGCAGGCGCTCAAGGACTACCAGGCAGGGGCTTACACTCGTTCCCATTCCCGCTCAACGTCAGCTTATTTTGCCCCTTTCTGCTCAACTTAGGCTCCCTTTGACCCCCACATAACCTAAATTAACCCGTGGATGTGGCCCGAAGGTGCTCAAGTTGAGCTCTAACGGGAGCGATGTGTTCCCGGAGGTCCTCAAGTTGAGCTGTGCAGTGGACGAGTGTAAGCCCCTGCTGCCAGGAGTCGCCGCGGCCGGTGTGGGTCAAGGCGTGGCCGGCCATGACGGTGCTGGGCGTGGGGTGCACCTACTGGACCGCCAACTCTGAAACGGCCATCACCGACCAGACGCTGCCGGCGTGGTTCGACCAGAACATCACGCAGCTCAACGACCTCACCGACCTGGTCCGCGGCGACCTTACGCGGCAGCAGCGCGAGACGCTGGCAGGGGCTTACACTCGTCCACTTTTCAGCTCAACGTAAGCACATTTTGTGGGATACGTTCAGTGCATGATTTCCCCCCAGTCTATTAGACTGGGGGACACGGGGAGGTGTGACCAAAGCGGCTTAGGTTGAGTAGAAAGGTGGACGAGTGCAAGCCCCTGGACGCTGGGCGCGCTCATCGTCATCGACGTGCACGCGCGCGACGTGGTGACGCTGCTCATGGTAGGGCGGTGCATGTTCACCCTATCAAACCCACGTTGAAAGCGCCTGGAATTTATCTCTTGACACTAAAATATGATGAACCGCTTTCAACTTTTGCTTTCAATTTCAGCTTGCGCCGCTACATGATGGACTCCGGCGTCAAGATGCTGACGGACTTCGACTGGGTAAGGCCATGCAGGTTGACCCTATGAAACCCATGTTGAAAGCGCCTGGAACTAAGCGTTTGAAACTAAAATATCAGAAACTGCTTTCAATTTTGCTATAATTTTGCTTTTAATCTCAAGTTGCGGCGCTACCACTGGGTGTGCCAGCTGCGGTACTACTGGGAGCGGGACGACATGTACGTCAAGATGGTGCAGGCATCTCTGCCGTTCGGGTATGAGTACCTGGGTAACCAGCCGCGGCTGGTAGGGACCACTAAATCACGCCCGCCCGCCACGTCATTCACCGAACATGCTGTGAGTGGATGATTCCCACCACGTCATTCACCGAAGTTCCGACCCTCGTTTATTGACTCAAGCGACGTCATGTGACGTGGCGAGCATCATCTGTTTGGCCCAGACGACTTAATCAAGCCCGCCACGTCATTCACCGCGGTTTCGTCCCTCGTTTATTGACTTGACTCACGTGGCGTCATGTGACGTGGCGTGGCGAGCGACATCTACTCGGCCCTACCAGCAGGTGGTGACACCGCTGACGGACCGGTGCTACATGACGCTGATGGGAGCCATGCACCTCAACCTGGGCGGTGCGCCCGCGGGCCCCGCGGGTACCGGCAAGACAGAGACCACCAAGGCAGGGGCTTACACTCGTTCCCATTTCCGCTCAACTTGAGCTTACCTTGCCCTTTTCCTCTCAACCGCAGCCTACTTTGTCCCTATATGATTCAAATGAACCCCTGGCTGTGTCCAGAAGGTGCTCAAGTTGAGCTCTAACGTGAGCGATGTGTCCCGAAGGTCCTCATGTTGAGCTCTGAAGTGAGCGAGTGTAAGCCCCTACACCAAGGATCTGGCCAAGGCGCTGGCTATGCAGTGCGTGGTGTTCAACTGCTCGGACGGCCTCGACTACCTGGCCATGGCCAAGTTCTTCAAGGCAAGGCCACACTGACTCCCCCACATCGAGTGGTGCCGTGTTGGGTGGAGTGACCGTATTGTGTGGTGTCGTTTTGGGTGAAGTAACCATAGTGAGTGGTGTTGTTTTGGGTAAAGTCACCATAGTGGGTGGTGTCATTTTGGGTGAGTGGTGTCGTTTTGGGTGAAGGCACCATACTGACATGGGGGAGTCAATGAGTGGTGTGGTCTCTGCTTCAAGGGCCTGGCGTCCTCCGGCGCCTGGGCATGCTTCGACGAGTTTAACCGCATCGACCTCGAGGTAGGGCGGTGCAGGTCGACCCTATCAAACCCACGTTGAAGCGCCTGGAACCAAGCGCTTGAAACTAAAATGTGATGAACCGCTTTCAACCTTTGCTTTCAATATCAACTTGCGCCGCTACATCGAGGTGCTCTCCGTCGTGGCGCAGCAGATTCTGACGATTCAGATCGCGATCCAGCAGGGCATGAAGCGGTTCACGTTCGAGAACTCGGAGATCAAGCTGGACCCGCGCTGCACGGTGTTCATCACCATGAACCCGGGGTACGCCGGGCGCTCCGAGCTGCCCGACAACCTCAAGGCAGGGGCTTACACTCGTCCACTTCTCAGCTCAACCTGAGCCGTTTCTGACACAAAAACACACCCTAACGACCCCCGACACAGAAGCACACCTTAACGACCTCCTAACATCCCCTGACACCCCGTAAACACCCCCTGAATACCCCCTCGACGCACCCCCTGTCCCATACAAAGCGCTTACGTTGAGCTGGAATTTGAACGAGTGTAAGTCCCTGCCTGAAGGCGCTGTTCCGGCCGTGCGCCATGATGGTACCCGACTACGCCCTCATCGGCGAGATCTCCCTCATGTCCTTCGGCTTCAAGGCAATGGCTTACACTCGTCCACTTCTCAGCTCAACTTGAGCCGTTTCTGACACAAAAGCACACCCTAAACACCCCTAATTCCCCCTACCACCCCCTAAACACCTCCGAAACAACTCCTAACTGCACCCCTTGTCACACAGAATGCGCTTAAGTTGAGCTGACGAGTGGACGAGTGTAAGCCCCTGGTTCAAGGTGGCCCGCCCCCTGGCGCGCAAGATGGTGGCCACCTTCAAGCTATGCTCCGAGGTACGGCGGTGCAGGTTGACCCTACAAAACCCAAGTTGAAACCGCCTGGAACTAAGCGCTTGAAACTATAATATTATGACTTGCCTTCAAGCTGTGTTTTCAAATCCAATTTGCGCCGCTACACCGAGCAGCTGAGCGCGCAGGACCACTACGACTACGGCATGCGCGCCGTCAAGGTAGGGCGGTGCAGGATGACCCTATCAAATACCCAAGTTGAAGCCGCCTAAACCTAAGCGCTTGAAACTCAAATGTGATTAACTGCTTTCAAGTTCTGGTTTCAAATTCAACTTGCGCCGTTACATCCAGTCAGTCATCACCGCCGCCGGCAACTTGAAGCGTGACTTCCCCGACGACGACGAGGTAGGGCGGTGCAGCTTGACCCTATCAAACCCACGTTGAAACCGCGTGGAACTAAGCGCTTGAAACTAAAATATGATGAACTGCTTTCAACTTCTGCTTTCAAATTCAAGTTGCGCCGCTACCACGAGGAGATGCTCCTGCTGCGGGGTATCATGGATGTGAACATCCCCAAGTTCCTGAGCCATGACCTGCCCTTGTTCGAGGGCATCCTCTCCGACCTGTTCCCGGGCATCAAGAAGCCTGACATTGATTACGAGGTAAGGCGGTGCAGGTTGACCCTATGAAACCCACGTTGAAAGCGCCTGGACGTGGGCCCTTGAAACAGAAATGTGATGAACTGCTTACAAATTTTGCTGTCCATTTCAACTTGCGCCGCTACAACGAGGACATCAAGAGGGCGCTGAACGAGTCGTGCTCGGATCTCAAGATCCAGCCCGTGCCCGCTTTCATCGATAAGGTGATACAGCTGTACGAGACTACCGTGGTGCGGCACGGGCTCATGCTGGTGGGCCCCACTGGCAGGGGCTTACAAACGTTCCCATTTCAGCTCAACTTGAGCTCTTCTGTCCACCGTAGAACCAAACTTAACCTAATAATGAGTTCTGGAGTTGCTCAAGTTGAGCTCTAACGTGAACGAGTGTAAGCCCCTGCCCACGGGCGGTGGCAAGTCCATGTGCTTCAAGTCACTCTCCCGGGCGATGACCAAGCTCAACAAGGAGGGGTCGGAGTTCTACCAGAAGACCAAGTACGTGTGCCTCAACCCCAAGTCCATCACCATGGGCCAGCTGTACGGCGACTTCGACGAGGCCACGCACGAGTGGACCGACGGCAGGGGCTTACACTCGTCCACTTTTCACCTCAACCAGAGCCTTTTCAGTCACTGACCGACTGATGCTACTCGACATATCCCGCAAAAAGTGCTTACGTTGAGCTAAAAAAATGGACGAGTGTGAGCCCCTGAGCGACGGCATCCTGGCGTGCTACATGCGGGAGCTGGCGGAGCAGACCACGCCGGACAAGAAGTGGCTGCTGTTCGACGGGCCCGTGGACGCCATCTGGATCGAAAACATGAACACGGTAGGGCGGTGCAGGTTGACCTCAAACCCACGTTGAAACCGCCTGGAACTAAGCGCTTGAAACTACAACGTGAGAATCTGCTTTCAAAAATTGCTTTCAAATTCAAGTTGCGCCGGTACAACACGGTGCTGGACGACAACAAGAAGCTGTGCCTGGTGTCGGGTGAGATCATCGCCATGAGCGCCACCATGACCATGATCTTTGAGGCAGGGCCTTACACTCCTCCACTTTCCGACTCAACGTAAGCGCTTTCTGTGGGACAGGGGGAGCATATAGGGGTTGTTCAGGGGGTGTTTAGGAGGTGTAAGGGGGTATCAGGGGGTGTTTAGGGTGTATTTTGTGTCAGAAACGGCCCAGGTTGAGCTGAAAAGTGGGCGAGTGCAAGCCCCTGCTTCGAGGTGGAGGACCTGGCCGTGGCGTCACCCGCCACGGTGTCGCGCTGCGGCATGGTGTACATGGAGCCCACGTCCATGGTAGGCCGCTGCAGCTTGAAACCAGCTGAAATCCGAGTTGAAAGCGCGTTGGTTTTGGAAACGGGGGAGCGTGCGTCAGAAACGAAACTTTCCTTGAGTTATTTAGACCACCAGATTGCACGATCCGAACATCGTCACGTTCCACGTCCCCCCTCGATTTCACTGAAATCAGTGTCGGCAAGTGATAAGTCACTCCTGAGTCCATAATTTTCTTGAGTTATTAGACTACGGATTATTATACGCTCATTTGAGTGTCTATCGACTTCTTGAACCCCCCCATTATGTTATGTGTCCGGAAAGGTGCTGCAAAATGCTCGGCGCCCCAGCAAAAATAAATGGGGTTCACGAAGTCGAACTGAGCGCACTGCACGTGGAACGCGGTTTATCAGCTCGTTTCTGACGTACGACGGGGGAGGCCCCCTGTGCACCATTATACCCTCACTCTGATAAATGGCGGAGGCCCCCTATGCATTATTCCGCGCTTGAAAGCAAGATGTGATGAAGCGCTTGCGAAATTTGCTTTCAAACTTCAACTTGCGCCACTACACCACGGGCTTCGAGCCCCTGCTGGACTCGTACCTGCAGTCCATGCCCGCCATCATGGCGCCGCACCTCGCGCAGTTCCGCGCCATCTTCATGCAGGCACGGCCGAGCCCACGACCTCCCCTTCTTACCTGAACCTTGCTTTTCGCTCGTGGTGTACGACAAAGTGCGTCAAAGTGTTACTCAAACTGATCTGAGCCTGTGATTGGTCCATGCTTTTTGCTTTTACCTCTGCTCGTAACACTTTGACGCAATTTGTCATACTAGTGTACCTGCTTGCTCGAAGTACACCAATGTACCCTCACTCTGGTACACTTCGAGCAAACAGTGAGGTTGAGAGTGAGGCACTTGGTGAAGGTGATGCCGGGCATGGAGGGGATCCTGTTCTTCCTCCGCAAGACGCTCAAGGAGACCGTGGTCACCGTGGACACGTGCCTGGTGCAGGGCCTCTTCAACATCATGAGCGCGCTGCTCAAAAAGTACGAGCGCAAGGTAGGCCCAGGCGCAATAAGCTTATATTCTTGCCCCAAAAAGTTCCGCGAGTACCCAGAAAACGGCCAAAATTTCCAGAAGACGCCTAAATTCCCGAGAAAATGCCCAAAGTTCCCGGCATTGTGCCGGAATTCCCAATTTGCCTATTATGCCGAAAGTGATGCCGGCATATTCCGCCTGGCCCTAACGCAAGGAGGGGCAGGACGAGCTGACGCCCGAGGAGATCGAGGCGGCGCAGCAGTGCGCACTGCCCATGTGGATATTCTCACTGATCTGGTCGGTCGGCGCCTCGTGCACGGGCCCCGGCCGCGCCAAGATGGACGTCTTCCTCCGCAAGAAGGCGGACGAGGGCGGGTTCGCCGAGCACATGCCCCCGACCGACAAGGGCAGGGCCTGCCAGATATGACAAAGTGCGTGAAATCATTCAGACACTTAGCAACAAGTACTACTAAGTCGTCCAAATGGAGCGTTCTGATTGGTTGAGCGGGCACTGACTAAGTAGCACTAAGTCATTCTAAGTCAGTCTAAGTGTCTAAGTGGTTTGGCGCACTTTGTCATATTACCTGCCACGCCATCCAACGCATGTTCAACCCTCTTTTGTTATGTCAGTTGGCATCCCACGTCAGCCAACGCATGTTTGACCCTGGTTTATAGAGTCAAATGGCATCCAATGACGTGGCGAGCAGTGTCTGCCCGGCAGCGGCTCTAGGGGAGGGCTCCAGCAGCATGTACGAGTACTGCTTCGACCAGGATGAGCTGGCGTGGAAGGCAGGGGCTTACACTCGTTCACGTTTCAGCTCAACTTGAGCCGTGTCTGACACACAAAAACACCCTACACACGCTAAACAACCCCTGACAACCCCTTGACACGGGCCATACAACCCCTACGCTCACCCCCTATCCCATGAAAAGCGCTCAAGTTGAGCTGAGAAGTGAACGAGTGTAGGCCCCTGGTGGAAGGAGTGGATGAAGACCATCCCGGCGTTCCGCCCCAACGTGGAGACGCCCTTCAGCGAGATCATCGTGCCCACGGCAGGGGCTTTCACTCGCTCACTTCAGAGCTCAACTTGAGCCAATTCTGACAAAAAAATGCACCCTAGATACCCCCTAATACCTCCTGACACCCCCTACACCCCTCTTAAACACCCCCTAGACAACCTCTGAGTGCACCCGCTATCCCACAGAAAGCGCTGAAGTTGAGCCGGAAAGTGGACGAGTGTAAGCCCCTGGCGCACGGCGGACACGGTGCGGTACACGTACATCATCGACCGCCTGCTACTGTCGGAGAAACACGTGCTGTGCGTGGGCGAGACCGGCACGGGCAGGGGCTTACACTCGTCCACTTTTCAGCTCAACCTAAGCCGTCTTGGTCACACCTCCACGTGTCCCCTTGTCTAACAGACTGGGGGAAAATCATGCAGCCAACGCATCCCACATAATATGCTTACGTTGAGCCGAAAAGTGGAGGAGTGTAAGCCCCTGGGCACGGGCAAGACGCTTAACGTGATGGACAAGCTGAGCAACCACATGCCGGAGCAGTTCGTCTCCGTCTTCATGACCTTCTCCGCGCGCACCTCGGTATGGATCAACAGGCCGACTTCGGTACATCGCTTCCTGCACCGAGCGCTGTCTCTTTGCCCGCAACTCTGTATGGGCATTCAACCTGGCGCCCGCTTTCCCGCGCAGAGCACTGACGCTTTGTCCGCAACTATGTATGGGCATTCCACCGAGGCGATAGACTGAAATCGGCCTATTCACCTAACATGATACCACATCGTACCACCTAATGTGTGCATTTTGGCCTGTCAATCCACCTGACATGATACCACCTTGTACCATTCAATGTGCGCATTTTGTAACCGAAGAGCTCTGTTCGAACCGGGCCTTAACCTGTGGCCAACCAGACCCAGGACTTCATCGACTCGAAGATGGACAAGCGGCGCAAGGGCGTGTTCGGGCCGCCGTCCGGCAAGAAGTATGTGGTAGGGCGGTGCAGGTTAACAGTCTCAAAACCCGCGTTGAAAGCGCCAGTGGTTCCAGCGCTTGAAACTATAATATGATGAATCGCTTTCAAACTTTGCTTTCAAATTCAACTTGCGCCGCTACAACGTGGTGCTGGTGGACGACCTCAACATGCCGATGCGCGAAAAGTATTTCGCGCAGCCGCCCATCGAGCTGCTGCGCCAGTGGATGGACCACCAGGCAGGGGCTTACACGCGTCTACGTTAGAGCTCAAATTTAGCAAGTCCAGGACAAGTTCTCGTTCACTTTAGAGCTCAACTTGAGCAAGTCCAGGACAAGTTCTCGTTCACTTTAGAGCTCAACTTGAGCAAGTCCAGGACAAGTTCATTGGCTAAGTCGGGCTATACGGTGGACAGAAGAGCTCGAGTTGAGCTGAAATTGGAACGAGTGTAAGCCCCTGCCACCAGGGGTGGTACGAGCGAAAGCCGCCGTGCGCCTTCCGCACCATCCAGGTTAGGCGGTGCAGATTGACCCTATCAAACCCACGTTGAAAGCGCCTGCAACTGAGCGCTTGAAACTAAAACATTATGAGCTGCTTTCAAATGTTGCTTTCAAATTCAATTTGCGCCGCTACATCCAGGACATCATCCTGGTCGGGTGCATGGGTCCCCCCGGCGGCGGCCGCAACCCGGTGTCCAACCGCTTGCTGCGCCACTTCAACTTCCTGTCCTTCACGGACATGTCGGACGAGTCCTGCGTGCGAATATTCGACACCATTCTGGGTAGGGCCAGCCAGACATCACCCGCCACGTCATCCATGACATTATAGACCCTCGTGTCTTGCTTGAGGTATGACAAAGTGCGCCAAACCACTTAGACACTTAATCTGACTTAGTGCTACTTAGTCTGACTTATTGCCCGCTCGACCAATCAGAACGCTCAATTTGGACGACTTAGAACTACTTGTTTCAAAGTGTCTAAGTGGTTTCACGCACTTTGTCATATATGGCATCACGTGATGAGGCGAGCATCATCTGCCTGGCCCTGATTTTGGGTGCCACGTTGCACAAGAAGTTTGCGCCGGAGGTGGCTGACCTATCCGGGCCAATCACGCGGGCCACCATCGAGATCTACAACATGGTCCGCGCTGACCTGCTCCCGACGCCCGCCAAGAGCCACTACACCTTCAACCTGCGTGACCTAGCGCGCGTGTTCCAGGCAGGGGCTTGCACTCGCTCACTTCAGAGCTGAACTTGAGGACCTTCGGGACACATCACTCACCATAGAGCTCAACTTGAGCACCTTCGGAACACATCCCCGGTTTAATTTGGGTCAAATGGGGGACAAAGTAAGCTTAAGTGGAGCGGAAAGGGGCAAAGTAAGCTCAAGTTGAGCGGAAATGGGAACGAGTGACAGCCCCTGGTTCCAGGGCATGCTGCGCGCGGACCCCAAGCAGGTGGGCACGGACAAGAACGAGCTGTTCGGCCTGTGGATGCACGAGAACCTGCGGGCAGGGGCTTACCGTCACTCACCTTTTAGCTCAACTTGAGCTGTCTTTGTGCCCCGCGTCACCTTGACCCATGAATGTGTACCGAATGTGCTCAAGCTGAGGTCTAACGTGAACGAGTGTAAGCCCCTGCCTGCGGGTGTTCCAGGACCGCATGGTGAACAACGAGGACCGCCTGTGGTTCAAGGAGCTCATTGACAGCGTAGCTACCAAGACCTTGGGCAGCGGGCAGGGGCTTACACTCGTCCACTTTTCAGCTCAACCTAAGCCGTTTCTGACACAAAGTACACCCTAATCACCCCCTCATGTCCCCTCATACCCCTCAATACCTCCTTAAAAACACCCTACATAACCCCTAAATGATCCCCCTATTCCACAACAGCGCTTACGTTGAGCTGGAAAGTGAACGAGTGTAAGCCCCTGGCAGCGGGTGGAACGATGTGGTGGGCGATGGGCGCCTCCTGTACGGCGACTATATGATACCCGGCGCGGACCCGCCCATCTACTCTCGCGTGCGCGACTTCGACGAGCTGCAGCGGGTGGTGGAAGAGGCGCTGGAGGACTACAACAGCGTCAGCAACGCGCCGATGAAGCTGGTCATGGTGAGGCGGTGCAGATTGAAACGTGTGTATTCAAGCATGTAATAAGGCGTTCTCTGCCTTGGGTTTGTAACTCAATGACCGTGTGCGACACTCTGTTATCTTCCCACGTGCTTCTCTACTGAGAGTGTCTGGTTTCAGCAATTGATACTAAAATGTGAGTCACTGCTCTCAATATTTGCTTTCAATTTCAAGCTGCGCCGCTACATCATGTTCCTGGACGCCATCGAGCACGTGTCGCGCGTCTGCCGCGTCATCCGCCTGCCGCTCGGCAACGCGCTGCTCCTGGGCAGGGGCTTATTCTCGTTCAACTTTCAGCTGAACTTGAGCCGTGTCTGACAAACAAAACCATCCTACACCCCCTGAACACCACCTAACAGCCCCTTAACACGGGCTACACAACCCCTACGCCTATCCCCTATTCCATAAAATGCGCTCAAGTTGAGCTGAGAAACGAACGAGTGTGAGCCCCTGCTTCTGGGCGTCGGAGGCTCGGGGCGCCAGAGCCTGACGCGGCTCGCCACCGCCCTCGAGGACTTCGAGCTCTTCCAGATCGAGGTCGCCAAGGGGTATGGGAAGACCGAGTGGCGCGACGATCTCAAAAAGGTTCTCCTCATGGCGGGCATGGACGTAGGGCCTGGCAGATATTGCCCGCCAAGTCACTTTAAGATTTTTCAAACTTCGTCTCTTAAACTCAGTGTCGGATCTGGTACCGAAAACATGGTATCGAATCCCGTTCGACCAATCATAACTGTCCAATTCGACAATCCCACCGACCGACTCGCCGACAGTCCAACCGGGTCGCCATCTGGGCCGTGATCCTCGAGTAAATAGACGCTCGATTTCGAGGAGATCAGCGTGACCTGTCACGCCGACGCTGAGTTTGAGTCGAATGACATTCTATGACGTGGCGAGCAGTACCTGTGAGGCCCTACATGGAGGGCAAAGACGTGGTGTTTCTGTTCACGGACACGCAGATCGTGCAGGAGAATTTCCTGGAGGACATCAACAACATTCTGAACTCCGGCGAGGTGCCCAACCTGTGGAAGACGGAGGACACCGAGGCAGGGGCTTACACTCCTCCACTGTTCAGCATGAACCCAGTCTCCGCTTTTGAAAATCAGTCGCTGAAGGCCCCCATCTGATTGGTCGAGAGCTTACCGGTATCCTCTCGACCAATCATATGAGGGCCTTCAACAACTGATTTTCACAAGCGGAGACTGGGTTTAACCTGAGCCGTTTCCGACACAAAATACACCCTAAACTACCCCTAACACCCCTGAAAACCCCCACAATACCCCCTGAGCAACACCTATATGCACCCCCTATCCCACACAAAGCGCTTACCTTGAGCCGAAAAGTGGAGGAGTGTAAGCCCCTGCACGGAGGCGATCGGCAACGCGCTGCGGCCCGCCATGCAGCAGCTGGGCCTGCCCGTCACCAAGCTGGCCATCAACAACTACTTCATCACAAGGTAGGCCGCTGCAGCTTGACCCCAGCTTGACCCCGGGTGACCGCGCCTGGTTTCAGCGATTCACACTTGAATATGACATTTAAAGACAAGCCCACGTTCGAATACAAAGTGCTCCAGTAAATGCCCGACTTTTACCCTGATCTGACTGGTCGAGAGGATGACTTTTACTCACGGCCAATCATATCAGGGTAACAGTCAGGTATTTACCTTAGCGTGAGCTTATCTTCAAATGTCATATGATGAACCGCGTTCGAACTTTGCTCTCAATATCAAATCGCGCCCCTAAAGTGAGGGTGCGGTCGAACATGCACGTGGTACTGGCCATGTCCCCCGTGGGCGACGCCTTCCGCCAGCGCCTGCGCATGTTCCCCTCCCTCGTCAACTGCTGCACCATCGACTGGTTCAGCGAGTGGCAGGGGCTTACACACCTTCCCATTTCCGCTCAACTTGAGCTTACTTTGCCCCTTCCCGCTAAACTGAAGCTTACTTTTTCGCCCGTATGACCCAAATTAACCCGTGGATGTGTCCCGAAGGTGCTTTTGTTGAGCTCTAACGTGAGCGATGTGTCGCGAAGGTCCTCAAGTTGACCTCTGAAGCGAGCGAGTGTAAGCCCCTGGCGAGTGGCCCCTGGAGGCGCTGAACTCGGTGGCCAACACCTTCCTGGGCGACGTGGAGCTGGAGACCGAGGACCTCGTACGGGGCGTCGTCGACTCCTGCGTCTTCATCCACCAGAGTGTGGAGCGCAAGTCCAAGGTGAGGCGGTGCAGGTTGACA
>Ga0307489_10001457_pt1 | contig 15574 bp, 23 predicted proteins | sample SB12metaG_FD_202247 | JGI IMG/M metagenome (GOLD analysis project Ga0307489, IMG submission 202247) | Sea-ice brine microbial communities from Beaufort Sea near Barrow, Alaska, United States - SB 1.2 | ecosystem: Environmental > Aquatic > Marine > Coastal | place: USA: Alaska | collected... | reverse complement strand
CGGGTGGCGGGGTGCTCAGAGCGCTCAGGCTCTGGCGCAGGCTAAGGCGGCTCCGCACATCCGTCAAACTGCATCCTCCTCCCGGGGCGACTTGGTGTCGCTCGGGCAGCTCCGGGAGGAAGCAACCACAACGGCGGCTGGTCGACTGAGGGGAGCGGACGCGTGCCATGTCCCTGTGGTGTTGATCTTCGAGGCGTCCTACGCACGCACCACCACGGACAGTCGGCGGCAGTCCTGGCCGGCGGCGGCGGCGGAGGCGGATGACGTCGCCGGCCGCGGGGCCGTGTGGAGGTTGGGCGTGACGGTGCACGACGCCTGCGTCACGAGCCCCATCGAGCACGTGGCGCTCGACATCTTCGGGACATGTTGGAGCGGCGCCGGCGCTCGCGAGACCGGCGGCGCTTGCGTGTTGCCCGTCCCGAGGCAGGCGAGTTCCCCAAATGAACTGAGGAGGACGCTGGTGGTAGAAGACGAGGCGGTCCTCAGCCAGGAACTGAGTTCCTTGGGACTCTGATCACTGACTTCAGCCTTGTATAACGTACGACTGTAAATATTGTAGCTAGTGCCCTACTGGCATGTTTATTCCCTATTGGCGTGTTTCCGCGATTGAGCGATGTTGCCCGCAGCAGGACCGCTTTTGTAGTATCCCAGCCCTAATCCTGACATGACAGTAGAGCTGCGATGTACGAGAGCGTGCACGGTCTAATGACTTTAAGTCCGATGTTGACACAACCGCTTCACACCAAAACACAGTCCCCCAACGCAGGTCACTCGCGCAACACTCGGGACCTTGCGCCCGCCCGCTCAAACTGTCAAACTTCCTCTTGCCGCCCCCGCTTGGTAACCCCTGTGTCCGGGTATCTGCCGTTGTGTGCGCGCCACAAACCGTCCGATTGGTCGCGCCTGTACTGCGTGCATATCAAACGCGTCGACGTGTAAGAGCTCTTCAACTTCCAAAAGTGTGCAACGCTTCCCACCAATCAGAAAACTTAACGTATACTCAATAATATATTTTCTGGTGCCGCCTGCTGTGGGCGCGGGAAAACACAGAACAACACAGGCGCAACGCCAAACAGTGATGGCCACGCAAGCTGCAGCGAAAACGCGGACGGCAGTCAACATTTATGTGGCTACGAGTACAGCAGTGGATGGAATTCTCATTATAGCAGACAATACCCTCGCCGCGATGTCTAGCCTTGATGAGGCTTTCTCAGCTTGGGCTATGGCTACGGCTTCAAGTCTGATGCGCGTAGGTCAACTATAGCCACGGGATGAGGAACGCACGAGCCAGCTACTGAATTCGGATGCTACCAACCGCCCCGCCCTACACATATACTAGTACGCCCTAGCTTCCATGAAAATGCTTGAGACATCGCTCAATCAATGATCAATGTTTTCCCTTGGATGGCTTCCCCCCCTTGGCCCCCCTGCCCCCCTTACCCCCTTTCGCGCCGCCCCAATTCAGGGTCCAACACTCGTTCCCTCACTGTTTGCTCATGGTGTACCAGTGTACCCGTACACACTCGCGGCATCCTCCTCCCTGGCCTGGCCACTCGCTCCCGTGGTAGCTCAAGTTGAGCATCTTCGGGTCATCAACCTGGAACTCTTGAGTAGTTTCAGGGAATGAAGAGGTATCAGGTTGGATGACTGAGTGTTTCAGGGACAAGACGATGCAGGTTGAGCTGGAACAAGGATCGAGTGTACAGGTAGCTCAAAGATGGTACCATGTAGCACGCCATCTCTCGCGTGGTGGTATGACAAAGTGCGTGAGACCACTTAGACACTTAGTCTGACTGAGTGCTACCAATCAAAACGCTCCATTTGGACGACTTAGTACTACTTGTTGCTAAGTGTCTAAGTGGTTTCACGCACTTTTGTCACAACAATGAAAGGATGGAGGGCCCTACCTCGCCCCCCCTTGGGCCGGTCGCTGCCCGCCAGCTTCCCGCCCCCCAACATGATCTTGGTGTTCAGCCGCTCCTTGCTCGACGTCACTTCGCTCTTCTTGAGAGTCAGCACGCCGTCCTTGAAGCAGGGGCTTACACTCGTCCACTTCTCAGCTCAACTTGAGCATTTTTTGTGGGATAGGGGGTGCGCATAGGGGTTGTGTAGCCCGCGCGAAGAGGGTGTAAGGGGGTGTTCAGGGTGTGTAGGGTGTTTTATGGTGTCAGACACCTCTCAAGTTGAGCTGAGAAGTGAACGAGTGTAAGCCCCTGCCTTGAAGCTGCTGCTGCCCCACGCCAGGCCGCGCTCCTTGGGCACCTTGCTGTAGCGCCGCAACTTGAACTTGAAAGCCAGGTTTAGGGTTGAGGGTTTAGGGTTGAGGGTTTAGGGTTTGGGGAATGAGGGAATGAGGGTTGACAGCAAATTATGATGATATTCTTGTTTCAAGCGCTGAAACCATGAGCGCATTCAACACGGGTTTTGATACCGGCAAGCTGCACCGCCCTACCTTAGCCTTGCCCTCCGCCGTGTCAGCATGCCGCGTCCCCGCGTGCGTCGCCTTCTTCACCAGCCGTCCGCCGCCGTGTAGGGTTTAGGGTGTAGTGTTTGGGTTTTAGGGTTTATAGGGTTCAGGGTTTAGGGTTGTAGGGTTTGTGTAGGGTTTAGGGTTTAGGGTTTGTGTACCATCCACGCTCTGCGTCTGGTTGGGCGCTTCACCTCACATCATAGCACTCAATCTAGTCATCTTACTAATGAGAAGGCCCGGTATCATCCACGTCAGTATGGGCTTTCCATTCACCCAACATGACAGCACTGCACATGGTCGTTGTACTAGTGCCTGGACTGTACTCCGTACTAGATGTAGTACTTCGTACCAGATGTAGTACGGTTGGAATCTGGTGATTTGGCCAAAAGTCAAATGTGTTTTGGTGATTGGGCCAAAAGTCAGACGGTACCACAAATACTACAAATTAAGACAGAACAGACCAGGCACTAGAGAGGTCCGCGTGATGCGGGGCCTTGCCGGCTTCAAACTCCTCCAACCGTTTCTTCTCTTCGCGCTCCTCGTTCTTGCGCCAGAGCCCGATGCCGATGTTGGCGGGGATGCGCGGACCCTTGTCGCAGGGAAGCGAGTTCACATTGAAAGCAAAGCTTGCAAGCACTTTATTGTTTGTAGTTTAGTTTCCAGCGCTGCCACCAGGCGATTGCAAGTTCAAACGCGGGTTTCAAGTTGCAAGACTACGCAGTTTTCCAGGGTACCTCAAATGGAGGTCGCCAATTCTTGAGAAATAGACGGTCGAAATCGCCATATTGTACCATTGTATGGCTAATGTGACCGTCTATTTACTCAAGGTCTCAAATTCGAGACGCGTTGACCGCCATTTAAGGTACCCTGGAAAACCGCGAATGACCCCACCTTGTCGGGCTTGGCGCCCAGCTCCACGCGCCGCTTCTGCTCCAGCTCCCAGGTTTAGGGTTCAGGGTTAGAGTTAGGGTTTAGGGTTTAGGGTTTAGGCAAGGCCGCGCACCAGTACCCGCATTGCTCGCTCATGGTGTCCCCGTCGCGAGGCGCCGCGTCACGCCAGGGAGGAGGAGGCCGCGAGTGTGTGCGGGTACACTATGTCAGGCCCGGAAGGAGGATGCGGAGTGCGGAGTGCGTATAGGTACTCGTGAGAATGAGTTGGGAGGTGGACTGAGGCGAGTGTATACGGGTGGAGTATGAGACGGAGGAGTGAGGAGCGAGGAGTGAGGAGAGCGTGTACCGGTACAACAGGAGCACACAGCGTCACGGCCCCCGCCTTTTTGTCCCACTTGTTGAGGCCCGCCGCGCCCAGGCGCTCCACCTGGGACCGCATGTCGTTCAAGCTGGCGCCCGTCAGCCCCGTGACCTCCCCCATCAACTCGCCGTCCGCGGTGTGCGTGTTTGCGCCGCTCCCTCCCAACAGGGCCGCGCACTCCATCCATGCTCAACTTCACTTGAGCACCTCCCAGGTGAGCGTTAAGTGGGGTATAAACTGTCGATAGTTTCACAGCTCAATTGTCGCGCATTCGAACCGTTATCATAAGTACGATGACTGCAGTGGGATTCGGGACAATACGATTCAAGTTCGTATTCGTATGGTACCAGGTATTGGCAGTCGTGCCAGGTTCAAGTTTGCAGGAAGGAACTGGTGCCAGGCCCCGCCTCCCAGCATGCCCATGGAGCCTTTCTCGGCGACCCCTCCCCGCACCTCGTTGTTGGCCACCTCGTGGATCAGCCCCACCCGGTCGGACATGAACAGCTTCTTGGCGCGCCCCACCCCGACGGCGTTGCCGCTGGCCGCTGCCTGCGAGCGCGACGCCGCGAGCATCGGCCGGTCGCCAGGGGCTTTATACACTCGTTCACTTCTCAGCTCAACTTGAGCGCTTTTTATGGGATAGGGGGTCCGCGTAGGGGATGGGTAGCCCGTGTGACGGGGTTGTTAGGGGGTGTTCAGCGTGTGTAGGGTGTGTTTGTGTGTCAGCTATGGCTCAAGTTGAGCTGAAAGGTGAACGCGTGTAAGCCCCTGCCGGTCGCCTCCGAACACCACAGTGGGCACTGGCACCGCCGCCGCCGCCGCCGACACCGCCGACACCGACACCTTGGTACCTTTACCATTGCCAGGCATATCAGCCGCGCCCTTACCAGCCGCCCTCGGCCCCGCCACCGCCGCCCCGAAATCATCAGCATCTGCGCGCTTGCGCTTGTGCTGCTTCACCGCTTTGCCCCCCTCCGCCTCCGCCGCCGCCGCCGCCGCCGCCGCCGCGACTGCGACCGCGACGGCCTTGCCACCCTTTGTTTTTTTCTTGGGCGCCTCGTCGTCGAAGAGGCTCATGAACTTCTCCCCGAACTTGGCCAGTGCCGCCGCCGACGCCGCCGCCGCCGCCGCCGCCGCCGCCCCGCTCGCCGCCTTTGCCTTGGGCTTTTCGCCCCCCGCCATGCTTGCTTGCCTCTCCGCTTCAGCCTCCGTGTTGGTGGAAGTTGTATTGTGGTCGGCGGCAACATCTACAGACCAGTTGGCGATGGCGTATCGATCACTATCGATTATCGAAAAAGGCTTCCCCGCGCGAAGCCCAAAAATTAAGCCCGCCAAACAGTTTTCAAGGTTGCGAATAAGATATTTATGTGATGACGTGTGCTCAAAGGCGAGCACGGGCGCAACCGTCACTGAGAGCCTGTCACGCCGAGAGCCTCTCCGTCCATTCAGCTCACTGCCACCGCCGCCGCCTTCTCCTTACCCCTTGCGGAGTTGTGGCCGCAGCTCGCCACCTCGCTGAAAAACTCAGTTCAATCTAGTCAAGCCAGGGTTGCATAACGAGATAGGATGGGTGCCTCGGCCAGCAAGGTGCCGGAGACCAAACCGAAGAAGATCTGGTGGGCGCCGCACTCTGTGAACCCCGTTCCCCAGGCAGCTCGACCAGATTGTTTGCTCGGAGCGCACCGGTGTACCCGCACGCGTACACAATCGCCGCATCCGACGAACTCCCTTCTCGACTGGCCACTCGTTCCCTTTTGTTGCAGCTCAACTACTCTTAGACTGTTTGTTTCGCCTGATGTACAGTACCCGTACACTCGCCGCATCCACGGGTACACTGGTTCACTGTGAGCAATCGGTGTAAGGCGTGTGAAACGGCATTCACTGACGCCGCCATGAACAACGCGTGCAACGCGTGCAGCAACCATTGGCGTTTACCCGTTTGGGTTTGACTTTTTTTTTCTCTCACGGCACCCTGTTTCTCTGTCCGACGGCACCCTGGCAACAGCTGCGCGTGTCCCATCACGAAGAACGCCCGCGACGCGTGCATCCCGGAGCATGACGAGGAGAAGTGCAAGTACCTGATCGACGCGCACCTGCAGTGCTTGCGGGACGAGGGGTTCAACGTCTGACGCGGCGCCGGGGCAGTGGAGCCGGGGGAGAGGAGGAGGGTGCGTGAGTGATTGATAACGCCACGTGCCAGTTTAGTTTACAATGCATGCGACTTGATGCAATCGTTCGCTCTTTCTAAAACCCTGCTCTTTGGTCTAGGAGGGTCGGTTGATAGGTTGATATGTGTAGATGAGCTGCCTGGAGCTATACTGATTTTGAACATGTACATTATGAGCTCAGCATAGCTCCGCTCCACGATACCTAGCGCTGCGCTCGTACGTGAGCGGGCATGCGCCAGGGCAAACAGAAGCACGGGTGGCGGGTGCGGCGTGATTCGTTCCCGGTTGCGGTAGCCGGACCGGTCTGTTCAATCACGACGAGCGCTTTTGTGATGAAATATAGTGAAGACTGGTCAGACAAAACCCCTGGTGAGACAAACCCCCTACTCGTACTCGTATCTCTACTCGTACTGATACATCGCATCAAAATGCGTCTCCCCTCTTCACACCCAAACTCAAACCCTCTCTTGGCACCCAAAGTAACCCTCTCTAGGCACCAAGCAGTCTCAAATAATCTTTCACCCAAGCCAGCCAGAAAATACCCCCTCTCCTCCTCCTCCTCCTCCTCCTCCTCCTCCTCCCCTTACAGCACGAACCAGCCCACGTCTGATCGACAACAAACTCCTCTCCTGCTCCTCCGCCTTGTACATCACACGGAACAGCTCAGGTCCGATTGACCACGCCGCTCTGCCCGCCCTTTCATACGGCACGAATTGGCTCTCATCCCTGCAGCCCATGTCCGACCAGCTCATCCCTGCAGCCCATGTCCGACCAGCTCCCTTGCCCCCTCACAGCACGAACCGGCTCAGGCCTGACCGACCAATAACAACCCGCTCCCCCTGTGCTCCTCCTCCTCCTTCTCCTCCTCCTCCGCCTCCTCCTCCTCCTCCTCCTTCTCTCCTCCTCCTCTCCCCCCTCCTCGGTGAGCCTGTGTGAGCATTTACCTTTACCCTCAAGGTAAGTCCTGCTCCGATCTTGATTGAATGCTCGTTCTCAATGACCCTCCTGACAGGACCGTACTGACTACAGCACGAAGCGGCTGAGGTCGGTCTTCTTGAGCAAGTCTCCGATGGCCTTGTCCACGGCCGGCACGTCGATCTCCACCAGCAGGTTCCCCGCCCCGCCGCCCTCCCACTGCTAGGGCCCAGCAGATGTCTCTCGCCTCGTCATAGGTGGGTCCGGACAAGGGCCAGTACAATGACCTCAGAATTCACCACTTGACAGACTGTGAAAGTACTTTAGGGTTTAGGCTTTAGGTCATAGGGTTATATTTTTACGAGACGCCCCCCCTAATAACCCCCCTAATACCCCCCGAAACGAAAATCTTTCCATATTAATTGTAAAATTCTGAGGTCACTTGACCGGCCCTTGCTCAGACCTAATAGGATGCCGCACAACTCAATAAATGAGGGTCCAAACTGCGTCACACGACGTTCAGAGCGATACTGGCAGGCCCAACCTGGTGCTTGGCGTACCTTTCGGGCGCCGTGAAGGAGATGTCCTCCACGATGCGCTCCAGCACGGTGTGCAGGCGCCGCGCCCCGATGTTGTCCACCGTGCGGTTGATCTCTGCTGCCATGCCCGCCATCAGGGGCTTGAAATCGCTCACTTCAGAGCTCAACTTGAGGACCTTGGGGACACATCGCTCACGTTAGACCTCAACTTGAGCGCCTCCGGGACACATCCACGGATTAATCTAGATTATATGGGGTATAGAGTGAGCTTAAGTTGAGCGAAACGGGGCAAAGTAAGCTCAAGTTGAGTGGATATGGGAACGAGTGTGAGCCCCTGCCCGCGATGTGCTCCACCGCCTCCGCCGTGAAGGACAGGTCCACCCCCTCCGTCTCCAGCAGCGCCCGCTGCTGCTTCAGCACGTTGGCCGTACCCGATGGTCAGATAGATACTGCCCGCCACGTCATTGGATGTCATCTGATTTTACACGTCGTGGATGCGCGGCGTCATAAGAGTGCACTCTTTAAATCATGTTCCGAGCCAGGTACGCAACACAGTTGTTCCTGAGGTTCCGGGCTCTGTGCAGAGGCGATTTGGGGTGGTTTTGTTCATTGTTGGGCGATGTCAGCGTGGGTACGCTCACATAACACGCCTAGTTTCCAGGTTCAGGGTTGGTACGGAACATAATTTAAAGAGTGCACTCGTAGGATGCCGGATGCCGTTTAGCTCTCCGGGCGTGGGTATACAACGAGGCGGAATGACGCGACGCCTGTTGCGATAAGGATGTGAGGATGTGACCCCGCCTCCGGCTCGGTCATGATGCGGTGCAAGTCATCCTTGGTGAGCCCCTTGAGCTCCACCTTGATGGGCAGGCGCCCCTGCAGCCAGGGGCTTACACTCGTCCACTTTTCAGCTCAACCTGAGCCGATTCTGACACAAAATACACCCTAGACAACTCCTAATGCCCCCTAGTAACCTCTACCTATCCCATAAACAACCCCTACATGCACCCCCTATCTCACAGAAAGCGCTTACGTTGAGCCGAAAAGTGGACGAGTGTAAGCCCCTACCTGCAGCTCTGCCAGCATGTCGCTCGGCTTGCAGCTGTGAAACGCCCCCGAGGCGATGAACAGAATCTGCTCCGTGTTGACGTTGCCGTACTTGGTCGTCACGATGGAGCCCTCAATGATGGGCAGCAGGTCGCGCTGCACGCCCTCGCTGCAGGGGCTCACACTCGTCCACTTCTCAGCTCAACCTGAGCCGCTTCTGATACAGAAATACACCCTGAACACCCCCCAAAACCCCCCGAAACCCCCTACACACCCGCAAAACAGCCCCTAAACAATCCCTCAATGCACCCCCTATCCCACAGAAAGCGCTTACGTTGAGCTGAAAAGTGGACGAGTGTAAGCCCCTGCCTCGCTGCTGGCGTCCGCGCTGCTTGACCGCTGATCCCGGGGGCTCACGATCTTGTCAATCTCGTCCCGCAAGCAGGGCCTCGCAATCGTCCACCCCTTTCCAGGTCAAATTCAGCACTTTGCAGGGATCATTTGCGTGAGGTCGAGGACAAACCGGCTCATGTTTAAACTCAGTGTCGAATCTGGTATCGCAAGTATGGTGTCGAATCGCATTCGACCAATCAGAACCGTCCATTACGAGTATCCCGCCGACCGCCTCGCCAAAGTCCGACCAGGTAGTCATCCTTGAGTGAATAGACCCTCGATTTCGTGGAAATAAAAAGGACTAGTCCTTTCTACACTGAGTTTAAGCTCGAAAAGGGAACGACAGTAAAGCCGTACCAGGAACACGATGCCGTCGTTCTCCACCGCGTAGATGGCCTCCTTCTGAATCGTCTCCTGGTTGATGAGGCGGTCGAACTCCATCTCCTCGATCCAGGGGCTTACACTCGTCCACTTTTCAGCTCAGCCTGAGCCGCTTCTGACACAAAACACACCCCGAACACCCCCTGCTAGCCCCTGACACCCCATGAATATCCCCTAACCAACCCCTAAGTACACCCCCCCTATCTACAGAAAGCGCTTACGTTGAGCTGAAAAGTGAACGAGTGTAAGCCCCTGCCTCGATCACGGGCCGGCACTCCGCCACCGTCATGCGCCGCTTGCTCGTCCCCCGGCGGCCCCCTGTGCCCTGGGAAAACGCCTTTGTCAGCTGAAACACGACCTGATCCGGCCCAATCATAGGGTCGCGCATCGTCAATCAGACTGTTTGCTCAAGTGCACACGTGCATCCGCGCGCGCCACTGCCCCCGCCACCTTCCAAGGCCCAGTATCATCCACGTCAGACGGTTCCCTCATAGTGTATTCGCAGCAGTTGGGTGTGCGCAGTCGGGTGTGCGGTGGGTTTAGGGTTTAGGGTTTAGGGTTGGGTTGAGTTGGGTGTGAGGCCCCGCCCGTTGACTTCCTGCTTGCCGCCGGGCGGCCCGTCCGGCAGGTCGATCTCCACCGAGCGGCAGGGGCTTACACTCGTCCACTTTTCAGCTCAACTTGAGCGCATTGTAGGAAACAGGGGGTGCTCGTCAGGGTTGTGTAGCCCATGTTAAGGGGGTGTGAGGGGGTGTTCAGGGGGTGTAGGGGGGGGGGGTTTCTTGCGACAGACACGGCTCAAGTTGAGCTGAGAAGTGGACGAGTGTAAGCCCCTGCTGAGCGGTCGTCCAGGCCCCCCTTGCGGTACATATCGCGGAACGTCTCGCGCGTGGCGTCGGCGGACGACTCGCCGCAGATCAGGGGCTTACACTCGTTCACTTCTCAGCTCAACTGGAGTGCTTTCTATGGGACAGGGGGTGCGCTTAAGGGTTGATTAGGGGGTTCTTGAGGGGGTCTCAGAGGGTATTAGGGGGTATTCAGTGTGGGGTTTTGTGTCAGAATCGGCTCAAGTTGAGCTGAGAAGTGGACGAGTGTAAGCCCCTGCCGCAGATGAAGTCCAGGATCTTTTCCTCGATCAGCTCCGCCACCTGTGGCTTGAACTTGGCGCGCAGCTTGCCCTCGGTGAAGCGGCGCAACTTGAATTTGAAACCAAAACTTGAAAGCAGTTCATCATATTTCAGCTGTCAAGCGCTTAGTTCCAGGCGTTTTCAACGTGGTTTTGATAGGGTCAACCTGCACCGCCCTACCTTCATGATGACCATAGAGTGGTCCACCAGCTCCTTGATGATGGAGTCCACGTCCTTGCCGTGGAACCCTACCTCCGTGAACCAGGGGCTTACACTCGTTCACTTCTCAGCTCAACTTGAGCGTTTTTTATAGGGTAGGGGGTGCGCGTAGGGGTTATGTAGCCCGTGTTAAGGGGGAGTTAAGGGGTATTTAAGGTGTGTAAGGTATTTTTGTGTGTCAGACACGGCTCAAGTTGAGCTGAGAAGTGAACGAGTGTAAGCCCATGCCGTGAACTTGGTGGCCTCCACTTTCACAAACGGGGCGTCGGTGATCTTGGCCAGCCGCCGCGCGATCTCCGTCTTGCCGCACCCCGTGGGCCCGATCATGAGAATGTTCTTGGGCACAATCTCGTCGCGCAGGCTCGGGTCCACGCGGTGCCGTGCCGCAGGGTCCCAACCCCATTGCCAAAAGCGCCTCAACACCAAAACGCTAGGCACCCCCCTCGAGATTGAGGTGAACATATGAAGGCAAGGTTCGAGGAACGTGTTCAGCACACGTTCCCTGGCGTCCGAGCGTTGCTGGTACGTCTGTTGGCATATGGCAGGCTGGAGCAGAGCGTTCGCTTGGATGCGAGGAAGAGGCGGACGTACTGAATATCCGCCAGGCTGTTTTGATGGTGACGCGATTCTCGCAAAACAATGTGTGGTGTCGATGTCGGTCATCCATCTTCCTGCAGGAGGTGAACGTGCACTGGTATCCACAGGTACACTACGAGCAAACAGTCGGGCGATGGGCGGGCATTACCTTCGCCAGCGGTTGCGCAGCGCGACGGCGCACGCGCGCTTGGCCTCCGGCTGCCCCACGATGTACCGGTCCAGCAGCGCCACGGTCTTGGCGGGGGTCAGCCCGTCGGCAGGGGCTTACACTCGTCCACTTGTCAGCTCAACTTGAGCCGTGTATGACACAAGAGAGCACCCTACACACCCTGCACACCCCCTAGCACCCCCTGAACACGGGCTACACAACCCCTACGCGCATCCCCTATCCGATGAAAAGCGCTCAAGTTGAGCTGAGAAGTGAACGAGTGTAAGCCCCTGCCCGTCGGTTCCTTCCATGGCTTTCGCGAACGCATCGCTCAGGGTCGACGCCTTGTGCGTCGTCGACTTTGGCGGCTCGGGTGTCGCGGGCGTCGCGGGCGGCGGAGGCGGCGGAGGCGGCACGTCCGTCGGTGTCTTCGTAGGCGTAACGCCGGCTGCATCGGCGGCGAAGAGGGGGCGGAGATGGGCGCTGAAGCTCCGCGCGGCCCCGACGGCACTCGTGTCCACACCGGCTACCGGCTTTGACAAAGATTGTGACAGCGCGATGCATTTGGCCGCGGGGCTGCGAACGGGCGTGCGGCCCAGCAGTGTTCGCAGCGCCGGGGAAACCTTGCGCATCGCAACCTTCCGCATCCTGGCGTTGTGCGGGGGGAGCGGCGGGCGTCGCGCGACGTGTTGTGTCAATCCCCGTGTCCTTTCTATCCACGTGGCCTTTCTCCCGGCCTTCCACATCCACGTCGGCAGCGCGCACATTTCGACCGACCGCGACCTTCTGAACTCGATGTCCGGCCGTTCAAGCCGTGAATTAAGCCGTTTAAGCCATACATAAATACATGTGGGCACCCAAAATCCCTCCGCGTCCAGCTGTGGCTAACCATCGCGCGCCCGCGCGGCGCGCGCAAGGTCAGACAGTAGCGATCCCCCTACAATACGATGCGTAGTGCGGCTAACCATTTGCGCGCTCGCGCGCACGGCGCAAGTAGCATGCCCCCTCGTCCACCCCGTCTTCCACCACCCTCTCAAAGCGACGGCCGAAACTCAAGAAGAGTTGCGAAGGGGTTGAGGCAGGGGCTTACACTCGTCCACTTTTCAGCTCAACTTGAGCGCTTTTTATGGGATAGGGGGTGCGCATAGAGGTTGTGTAGACCGTGTTTAAGGGGGTGGTTGGGGCTGTTTAGGGTGTGTAGGGCGTTTTCTTGTGACAGGCACGGCTCAAGTTGAGCTGAGAAGTGGACGAGTGTAAGCCCCTGGGTTGAGGCGAGCGCTGTTTTTCTTTGCCCTCCTGTTCGCGCTGCACGTGTTGAAGCAGCGCAACGCGAGCTCGTGGGAGCGGGGAGCCCGTGACTGGGCCAGCGGCGGCGGCGTCGGCGCGCTGAGCGGGGGCTGGCACGGGGCCGGGGACGGGGGCGGGGCTGGGGCCGGGGGAATGCACACCGTGGAGGTCATCTCGACAGGGGGGGTTGCGATGGCAGCGGGGGAGGCGCACGCGGTGTCGCCGTACGTCCGCGGCGGGCTGAACGCGGCGGCGGCAACGACGGCGGCGACGATTTCGGCGGCAACGGTGGATGAGGAGGCGGCGGCGGCGGCGGCGGCGGCGGCGGCAACGGTGGATGAGGCGGCGGCGGCAACGGTGGATGAGGAGGCGGCGGCGGCGGCGGCGGCGGCAACGGTAGATGAGGCGGCGACGATTTCGGCGGCAACTGTGGATGAGGAGGCGACGGCGACGACGGCGACGATTTCTGCGGCAAGGGTAGATGAGGTGGCGGCGGCGTCTGCGGCAACGGTGGATGAGGAGGCGGCGGCGGTGGCAGCGGAGGAGGCGGCGGCGGCGGCAACGGTGGATGAGGAGGCGGCGGCGGCGGCGGCGTTGAAGGCGGACGACGCCGCGTGCGCGGAGCAGCTGCGCGTGGTAGGGCCTGCCAGACAACGCCCGCCACGTCACCGACAGGCACTTGAACCCCCATTTCTTGAGTTAAACGGCATACCATGACGCTCGCCGTGGCGAGCAACGTCCGATTTACATGGCATAATATGACGCCTGACGTGGCGAGCAATATCCAAGCTAAATGGCATACGATGACGCCTGACGTGGCGAGCAATACCTGCCAGGCCCTCGGGCGGGGCGAATGTGTTGGTGATGACCCACGGGCTACACGAGCAGGACCACGCGGGGCACGCGCGCGTGCTGTGGGCAGGGGCTTACACTCGCTCACTTCACAGCTCAACTTGAGGACCTTCGGGACACATCACTCACATTAGAGCTCAACTTGAGCACCTTCGGGCCACATCCTGGGTTTCACTTGGGTCATATGGGGGACCAAGTAAGCTTCAGTTGAGCGGAAAGGGGCAAAGTAAGCTCAAGTTGAGCGGAAATGGGAACGAGTGTAAGCCCCTGGCTGTGGGTGGCGGCACAGCTGCGTGCCGCGGGCAGGGGCTTACACTCGTTCCCATTTCAGCTTGACTTGAGCTCTTCTGTCCACCGTTTGAACCAATTTAACTCATGAATGTGTCCTGGAGTTGCTCAAGTTGAGCTCTAACGTGAACGAGTGTAAGCCCTTGGCCGCGGGCGCCAACACCACCGTCGCCGTCGTAGGCGGCCACGCCGTGGACCCGCACTTCGCCGCGCGCCTGGCGCGACTCGGAGCGCGCGTCGTCTCCCTCGGTGCTTGGCACACTCTTCCTGACGGCAGGGCCTGGCAGATGCAGCCCGCCGCACGTCATCGACAGGCATATGAGCCCTCTTCTATTCAGTTAAACGGCATCCTATGACGCGGCGAGCAATATGTACCAGGCCTTACCCGGCGGTGACGCCCCCGCCGCGACCCGCGACTTCCTCCTTGGTGGCCGCTTCCACCTCGTAATGCTGCACCTCTGGTTTGGGAACGATGGGCGCAGCGCGGTGGATGTGTTTCTGCCAGCCGTGCGCTGCCACGCGCCCGACGCCGCAATCGCTGTTGTCTCGAGCGGGCATCACGCGCTGGGCGAGGCGTCCATGAACGCGATGGGCGCGGGGGGCGGAGCCGACGGGTGTGGGGGCGGAGCCGACGGGGTTGGGGGCGGAGGGGGATGGGGCGGGGGCGGCGATGGAGGCAGCAGTAGCGGTGGCGGCGGCGGCGGCGGCAGCGTCGGAGGCGGCGGGGGCGGTGGCGGCGGCGGCAGGGGCAGCGGATGGGACGGCAGCGGCGGCGGTGGCGGCGGCGGTGGGGGGTCTAGCGGGGACTACATTGGGCTGGTGACGCACGTAGCGGGTAGCGACAATGTCAAAGTGGGTGGCGGCGGGGCGGGGGAGGTTGCTTTAGAAGTGGCGCGGGACCGTGCGCGGCAGGGGCTTACACTCGTTCACGTCAGAGCTCAACTTGAGCATCTCCAGGACGCGTTCATGAGTTAAGTTGGGTTTATGGTGTACAGGATAGCTCAAGTTGAGCTGAAATGGGAACGAGTGTTAGCCCCTGGTGTGCGGCTGCGGGTGGAGGGGCTGGTGCGGGCGGACAAGTACCTGGCGTGGGCTTACACTCGTTCCCATTTCTGCTCAACTTGAGCTCCGCTGTCCACCGTTTAACCCAATTGAACTCATACCTGTGCCCTGGAGTTGCTGAAGTTGAGCTCTAACGTGAACGAGTGTAAGCCCCTGGTACCTGGCGTGGGTTGGGCGCCGCGAGGACTGGGTAGGGCGGTGCAGGTTGAACCGTTGAAACCCAAGTTGAACCCGCCTGGAATTAAACGCTCGAAACTAAAATATGATAATCCGCTTTCAAGATTTGCTTTGAATTTCAACTTGCGCCGCTACAACTGGGTGTATCGAGCGGCTGACGCGGTTCTCACCGTTACGCCGGAGGACGCCGCGTCTATCGCCGCCATCGTCGCCGGCAAGCCCGCCGCCGGTGGCGGCGACATCGGGTTGGTGACGCATGTAGCGGACAGCGGCGGCGGCGGTGGTAATGACGACAATGGTGGCAGGGGCTTACTCTCGTCCACTTTTCAGCTCAACCTCAGCCGTTTTGGTCAGACCTCCCCGTGTCCCCACGTCTAATAGACTGGGGGAAAATTGTGCAGCCAACATATCCCACAAAACATGCTTATGTTGAGCCGAAAAGTGGACGAGTGTAAGCCCCTGAATGGCGGCGGCACCTTTGTCACCCTGCCCGCTGTTGGAGCCGTGCCGTCAGATCCCTTCGCCGCCGACGCAGCCGCTGAGTCGGTGGGCGGCGGCGGTGGCGGCGGCGGCGGCGGCGGCGGCGGCGGCGGCGTTGAAGGCGGCGGCGGCGGCGGAGGCGGAGAAGGTGGCGGCGGCAGCGACGGCAGCG
>Ga0307489_10001456_pt1 | contig 15581 bp, 31 predicted proteins | sample SB12metaG_FD_202247 | JGI IMG/M metagenome (GOLD analysis project Ga0307489, IMG submission 202247) | Sea-ice brine microbial communities from Beaufort Sea near Barrow, Alaska, United States - SB 1.2 | ecosystem: Environmental > Aquatic > Marine > Coastal | place: USA: Alaska | collected... | reverse complement strand
CTACACACCCCTAACCACCCTCTAACACCCCCTTAACACGGGCTACGCAACCCCTTACGTACATCCCCTATCCCATAAAAAGCGCTCAAGTTGAGCTCTGAAATGAGCGAGTGTAGGCCCCTGGTCACCGGCGCCGCCTCCGGCGACGCCAACAGCGTGCTGTCCGAGTACCCCGGCACCGCTCTCACCCGTATGGAGACCGCTCGCGACCGCGCGGCGTCGCTCACGGAGGAGCAGCTGAGCGGGGCAGGGCCTGGCAAATATTGCTCGCCACATCATCCGACACATTTCGAACCCTCACATCGTTTCTTGAGTTCTCTTCGCTCCAACGCTGGGTACGCCTACTGGTAGCACTACTAGACTACAAAACAGTCAACAAAACGAGACAAAGCAGTCGATCTGTGGGCACAGGCAGAGCAGAAAAAATGGCGACGGGGCTGCGGCACAGCCTCGCATCGTTTCTTGAGTTGACTGGCATCCTGTGACGCGGCGAGCATTTTCTGCCAGGCTCTCGAACGAGGAGTGGGACGCGGTGCGCGGGCAGCTACTGTGGGCGGCGGGCCTCCGCGACTTGCGAGACGTGCCTTCGGGCCAGGGTAACACCGGCAGGGCCAATGCGCTACACAGCTTTCAACCCGCGTCATCAATGCCCTCTAAGATTCCAACGCAATACACGAGGGTATGCGATGTGGTGGATGACTTGGCGAGCAGTATTCCACCGTGACCTGAAAGGGTAGATATCCTCCGGGCCATGGAAACACCTGGAGGGCCTAATCAACCTACCGATGGCATCACGTCGCATGGATGTGAAAAGAGAGGGAGAGAGATGCGTTAGCATGTATGAGGAGGCACCAGGCTTCCGCTTCTTGGCAACCGCGTGAAGTGCAGGGGATGACGTGAGTTGCAGGATTCATAGGACGCTAAACACCGGGCACTGCTTCAACGACTTCAACCACGTGGACGCCACCACCATGGCGCTGGACGTCAGCGACAACGAGAACCGCGGCGCCGTCGACGGCAGGGCCTTACACTTTACATTTCTTCTTAGCTTATTGGCACCAACTGAAGCCTATTAAGCTGTCCCAAAGTAACAGGACAACGTGCTGTCCCAAAAGAACAGGACAACGTGCGAGACCCTGTAGACACTAATTGCCTTTTCAGCTGGCTCCATGACTAGTTGCCCATGGTTTACCAGTGTACCTGCACACACTCGCATCATAAACTCGTGTATGACCCTGCGGGGCGGCATCGCGTTCGGGAACCAGCTGGGCCCCGGCATCCGCGTCGCCTCGCTCACCGACCTCGGCCCCGGCGGCTCCTGGTGCACGTGTGCGCTGGGCGGCCAAAAGGTAGGGCGGTGCAGGTTGACCCTATCAAACCCGCGTCGAAAGCGCCTGGAACTAAGCGCTTGGACTCTTGTCACAGCCTGGTTTCAAATCCAACTTGAAGTAGCCGGAAATCTGTGGACTGCTTTCAAAGTCTGGTTTCAAATTCAGGTTGTGCCGCTACACAAAGGAGCCGCCCGCCGACGTGGCGCACCGCCAGTTCAAGAGCGCCATTGCGTGGAAACTCGTTTGGGTCCCGGCCGGTGACTACACGCGCTTCGTGTTGGTGGATGACGCTGTAAGGCGGTGCAGGATGAATCGATGAAACCCATGTTAAATGCTTGAAACCGCCTGGAATTACCAGTAAGCATTTGAAACTACACGACAAACTGCTTTCAAGTTTTGCTTTCAAATTCAACTTGCGCCGCTACGAAGCGGGCACACAACTGGCGACCGGGGTGCCAACCGGCAACCTCCCGCGCTGGCAGGAGCGCGCACAGAACTACGAGATTCTGAAGGGGGGCCGCTATGCCACTGCTGCGGATGAGTACGGATAAGAATAAATCGGTCAGGTCACGACCTGCATCCAGCTCCAGGCGCCTGAACTTTGACACCAGAATAGTTATGGTCGTTACTGTGGGGTTGCTATCATGCTCCAATGTGAGCTCCCTGAGGCGTTCGATGATGAAATACAATGTAAAATTTCGATAACAATAATACTCGCTACACAACTCACAATAGCTCTACTCACAATCTCACGAGATTCCTTGAACAACAGGGTTTGCAACACTGCCATCACACGGGGCGGGGGCCAAGGCGGAAGCTAGGTGCCTCCTCATACAGGCTGACGCGTCTCTCTCTCTCTCTCTCTCTCTGAAATCACGTGGAGTAGACCCGGTGCCCCTTCATACTGCAGCACCAGATGTCCGGAATCACCTGCGCCTCCGCCACCAGCTTGTCCCACCCGCCCCCGCCCACCTCCTTGCCGTCCTTCATCACCGGCACCATAGCGTACGGTCACACGGTGAAATCGAGAGCAAAAGCTGAAAACAAATCATCATTGTTTAGTCCAAGCGGGGAGGGTTGGTCAGGCTCACCATGTGAAGTGCCTTGGGGCTCGATGGACGTTATGAAAAGAGTTCCAAGCGAAACAGGCAATATTGACGCAGGTTTCGAGCTTTCAACGTGGACCGCCCCACCATGGAGTCGAAGTGCAAAACTTTGCTCGAGCGAACGCCGCCCAACGCCGCGGCCAGATCCTCGGGCGAGGTTTTGCCGGCACCCAATTTCGCGCGCCGCATCGCCACCGAGGGGTCCCTCATCAGCCCCTTGAGGCCGCACGTCTCCTCCGCCGCGCTGGCCCCCGCCCCTGTCCCCGGCCCGCTGTGGCAATGCCGCACGCCCTCTGGGAAATCCATCTCCCCGTGCGAGTCCGCCCCCTCCACCTCCACATACGCAACGGAGTCTCGAATGCTAGGGCCTGTCAGACGCTGCTCGCCACGTCATAGGATGCGGTTTAACTCAAGAAGCGAGGGTTTGCGTCAGATGTGGGGCCCAGTAGATATTGCTCACAACGGCATAGGATGCCGTTATCTCAAGAAACGAGAGTCTATAATGCGTTGGATGACGTGGGGGTTCATGTCTGCCAGGCCTTACCGAATGCTGTTCGGCAGCTCAGGGTGCGATAGGAAAGTGTATTCGCGCAACTGTGTCATGTCCTCACGGTCCAAGTGCTAGGGCCGATTACATACCGCTCGCCATGTCATGCGATGTCATTTACCTCAACAAACAAGGGGGTGGAATATGGAGGATGACGCTGCGAGAGACACTCACCTCACCCTTTTTATGTTATGACATCATTCAACTCAATAAGCGAGGGTTGTAAATGTGGTGGAGCAATTTTTATGTCTTCCTGCCAGGTTGACCACGTGGTCGAAAGGACACACAAAGGGAAGCGCGAACTGCGACCCCGGGAAGCGGCCGAAGTGCGGGAACCAGACCCGGTCCAGGCCATACAGTAGGGTCTTGCAGTATCTTTCGATACGTCATGTGATGCCACGTACGGGTGGTTGTCACGGACGGAAGGTTACGAGGGAGGGAAATTCTACGATGGATAACACAACCCGAAGCGCGCGGGTCATCACACGGGGGCCAGGGCGAAAGCCTGGTGCCTCCTCATACACGCGGAAGCGTCTCTCGCTCTCTTTCAAGTGATACCATATCACTCAGTAAACGAGGGTTCAAAATGCGTTGGATGATGCGGCGGCAACGTCTGCCAGGCCCTACCACACAGGATGGGCGGTAGTATAAGCATACGCCCAAGAGACGACGCCACCGCCATGGCCTGCTTGATCTGCCGCAGCTGGAACTGAATCAGTTTGTCGTTCGCCTCAACGAGCGGATCCTCCAAGGTGTAGTGGCGCAAGTTGAATTTGAAAACAAAGTTTGAAAGCAGTCTATCGCATTTAAGTTTTAAGTTTAAAGCGCTGAAAGCAGGCGCTTTCAATAGGGGAGCACGTGCTAACATCACAGCGCATCACGAATGGGCAATTGGTAACACGCCAATGACGTCTTATACCGTGCTTGCAACACAGGTTTCACCCTGCACCACCCTACCAGGGTTGCGATGGGCGGGAAGGTGTCGTCACGCGCCGCCGGGTGGCTGCGCTCGATGAACTTCTGCAGGTCGATGTCGCCTGGAATGTGCGGCGTGAACGACAGGTACCCGCCGGGATGGTCGAAGTAGCCCGCCTCGGCGTAGCGGCGCAAGTTGAAATTGAAATCAAAATTTGAAAGCGGTTCATCATATTGTAGCTTCGAGCCCTGAAACCATAGGCGATTTCAATGCCAGTTTTGATACTGTCAACCTGCACCGGCCTACCTTGGCGTCGCCCATCCACACGTTGGCCTCGCGCATGCGGTGCCGCTTCCCCGGCGTTCCGCCATACTGGAAGGTGGCGTGCACGGCGTACGGCGCCAGCTCGTGCTGTGTGTGCGTGCGCTGCACGTAGAACGTGTGCCCGTTCGAGAATTGTGCGACCGGCAAAACCCCGATGGTAGCCTTCCCGCCGTAGGCGCCCTTGGCGAGGCCCGTGCCGTCCGGCTGATACTGGCAGCTGTTGTCCTTGCCCTTGAGGTCGTTGAAGGCGTTCTGATCCCATATCTTGTCGTCCTTCTCGATCATCTTCACCCACTCCTCGGTCAGCTCCTGGGAGCCGGGTGTAGCGGCGCAAGTTGAAATGGAAAGCAAACTGTGAAAGCGTTTCATCATGTTGTGGCTTAAAGCGCTGAGACATAGGCGCTTTCAACACAGGTTTTAATCAGGGGCTTACACTCGTCCATTTTTCGGCTCATCATAGACGCCTTTTGTGGGATACGCTGGGTAGTCCATGGAGCTTCAGTGACAGAAACGGCTCAGGTTGAGCTGAGAAGTGGACGAGTGTGACCCCTGGTTTTAATATTGTCAACCTGCACCGCCTTACCCGGGGGTGGAGCGGAACCACATGATGCCGATGTTAGACGGCGCGCCGCACATGTGGAACTCCAGCCCCTCGCCGTCGATAATGTGGGGCTCCTGGATCGCCGGGTTGACGCGCATCTCGGAGCGGAGCATGTCGGTCGATACCAGTATGTCCGCCTGCGGGCAAGGGCAGCATCCGTTCGGTATCATCCACGTTCACGTCAGCACGGTGCTATTCTCACGCTACCTCACACAATGTCGAGTGTTAGTGGCGTCGATGACATGGGGACTCGATAGCGGCTGGTGCACTGGTGCACTATGCGCAAGCGGTCTGAAGTGGCTGATACCGCGCCTTGGTGATAGTGGCGGTGGTGCACTGGTATACCATGGGCAAACAGGCCACACCTGCGGGTAACGGAGGAAGAACGGAGTAGGATCACGCATCCACGCGACGTCGATGTCGGAGATGAGCACGTCCACGCCGCTCTTTGTGAAGTCGCGGATCAGCCGGATCTTGTCGCGTCCCATCTTGTAGGATCTGCCAGATATTGCTCGCCACGTCATCAAACGCATTTTGAACCCTCGTTTATTCAGCCACAAATATTTCTCGCCACGTCATCCAAAGCATTTTCAACCCTCGCTTATTGAGCTACAGATATTGGTCGCCACGTGATGCAACGCATTTTGAACTCTCGTTGATTGAGCTACATGCCATCCCATGCTATGGCGAGCAATATCCGCCAGGCCCATAGTCTGCCACATTATCCAACGCTTTTTGAACCCTCGTTTCTCGAGTCAAATGGCATCCTATGACGTGGCGAGCAATGTCTGCCAGGCCCAGCCATCTTGTGGAAGTTGGGGGTACCCCAGCCGATAGGGCCTGGCACATGTTGTTTGCCACGTCATAGGATGACTAGTGCCTGGTCTGTTCTGTCTTAATTTGTGGTACTTGCAGTACCGTCTGATTTTGGCCAAATCCCCAAAACACAGATGACTTTTGGCCAAATTACCAAATTCCAACCGTACTACACCTAGTAAAGTACTAGATCTAGTACGGCGTACAGACCAGGCACTAGCATACATTGCTCGCCACATCGTAGGACACGAGGGTTCCAAATGCGGTGGATGATGTGGCGAGCAATATCTAGTATCTGCCAGCCGTACCAGCCGAAGTCTTTCTTGACGGCCTCCTGGGCGATGCCTTTGCTGCCCATGTGCCACGTGGCAACCGGCAGGTCGGGCCTGGCACATATGGCTCACAGCATCATCCATCATGTTTTCAACCTTCGTTTGTTGGAGTCAAATTGCTATGACATGGCGAGCAATAGGCCGATTTCGGTATATCGCTTCCAGCGCTGAGCGCTGACGCTTTGCCCGCAACTCTGTATGGGCATTGAACCTGGCGCCCGCTTTCCCGCGCGACGCTGACGCTTTGCCCGCAACTCTGTCAGGGCATTTCACCCAGGCGATATACCGAAATCGGCCTATTGCATCCTATGACGTGGCGAGCAATATCTGGCAGCCCCTACCTTCAGGTCTGTCATGTATTGGTACAAGTCCGCATCCTAGGGCCCGGCAGACATCGCCCGCCGCGTCAACCAACCCATTTCGAACCATCGTTTCACGAGTTAAAGGGCATCCTATGACGTGGCGAGCAACATCCTATGGCCTGGCAGACATCGCCCGCCGCGTCAACCAACCCATTTCGAACCATCGTTTCATGAGTTAAAGGGCATTCTATGACGTGGCGAGCAACATCCTAGGGCTTGGCAGACATTGCCCGCCGCGTCAACCAACCCATTTCGAACCGTCGCGTCATTTCCTGACGTAAATGGCATCCTGTGACGTGGCGAGCGACATCTGCCAGTCCCGTTGCCTGCAACGTCATGCACCGCATTGTAATTCTAGGTCCTTGGGTTAAATGGCAATATCCTATGACGTGGCAAGCAATAGCAATATATTCCAGGCCCTGCCGCATCCATGGAGCCAACCATGAAGTTGGAGAGGCCGAGGGAGCGCAGCCGCAGAATCCAGGACGTAACGGCGGAAGTTGAAACTGAAAGCAAAACTTGAAAGCCGTTTATCATAATTCAGTACCAAACGCTGAGCCCAGGTGTTTTCAACACGGGTTTCAAGCCCTTTCAACTTGCACCGCCCCACCAGGAGCGCGCGAAGTCGCGGTAGTGATTGTTGGCCCACGTCGTAGCGGCGCAAGTTGCAATTGAAATTAATACTTGAAAGCAGTCCATCATATTTCAGCGTCAAGCGCTGACATTTGAGCGTCAAGCGCTGACATTTGAGCGTCAAGCACTGACATCGGGCGCGGTCAATCCAGGGTCAACCTGCACTGCCCTACCACGTCACGATCACCACGTTGTTCTTCGCCGTATAGGAGGGTCATTGAACAAGCACTCGCGCCGAGATCGACCACGATTCACCTCCAGGGTGAATTCGATTACAGACACGGGGGCCAGGGCGAAAGCCTAGTGCCTCGTCATACACGCCGAAGCGTCTCTGTCTCTCTCTCTCTGTCTCTCACATTCAGACGCGCGGACTCGATTCGCCGATTCTTCATCGTCGGTCGAGTGCTTGTTCTCAGTACCCCCCCTTGCCGTTTCGCGGATGAGTGACACCTTGATGCCGGTGCTCAGCTCCTTTTCATCGCTGTCTGCCAATGTCGGTCGGGGCTCGATGACGGTGCTGAGCTCCTTCTCATCGCCTCCCGCCTGTGTGCTTCGGGGCTCGATGCCGGTGCTGACCTCCTTCTCATCGCTGTCCTTTTGGGGCTTGATGGCCATGCTGTAGCGTCGCAAGTTGAGTTTGAAAGGAACATTTGAAAGCAGTTCATCATATTGCAGTTTCAAGCCCTTAATTCCAGGCGCTTTCAGCGTGGGTTTGATAGGGGCAACCTGCACCGCCCAACCGTGGTGAGGTCCTGCTCCTTGCCCTCCGCCTGTGTCGGCCGGGGCTTGACGCGTGTCGGTCGGGGCTTGATGCCCTTGTTCAACACATGATTGTTGCCCTCCGCCTGCCTCCGCCTGGCGTCATAGCTATCCGCCATGTTCTCAACGGGCTCCTCCTCCTCGCCATCCGCCGCATCGTGAAGGGGCGCTTGCCTAGTCGCAGGGCCTCGCAGCTCACACTCGCCAGTTCCCTGACCAGCTCAACTCGGGGGCCGTTACAGTCTGACAGTGGGCAAGCACAGCTGTTGGGCTGTGGTGCTGTCTCTATAACCACTCAAGGCATCCCCAATCACAGGCGTTGCTGTTCGCTACAACTCACAGCGCTACTCGTAGCAACCATGTGTAGCAGCCTACTAACAAACAAGACTCAAAGTCTGCAGAGTAGTCTAGCTCTGCATAACAAGCTACTCGACAATCAAGTCGAAGTCTGTGGGGCACAGGAAGCAGACGCGAACGCTCGGCTCGCCGCGCTTATTCAGCACAGACAGACGGAGCCGTCGCGTCGCGAGCAGGCGATGAGTTTTAGGGGGAGCGGGGCAGAAGTTGGAATCGGTTTTCGGACGACTGAGGGCGGTACGATGCAGTGCCAGTTGTTGACTGCCTGACGGTGCAACGCCCACACACATCGACAACGCGTATGCCTTGCTGCTCGTGCGTACGTTGCTCGTGTTGTGGCTGCGTCGGCGACGTGCCTGGGCGCGCGTTGTGAATGTTGTTGTTGTTGTGAGGCAAGCGAAGTTGAGATGACATGAGACAGTGCCCGGCCCCGCCGTGTGCCGCGTCCCACGATCTCGGACGTGCCCGAGGTGCTGATGAGGGCGGGCAGGTGCAGGTCCTTGAGGGCGCGGCGGGAGGGGTCTGCGGAGGCGGCGACGGCCGACGCCGCCGCCACCAGAACCCAGCAGGTCAGGGCGCCGCGCGTGAGGGGCGCCATCGGGACTGGGAGTCAGGGAGGAAACTGACTTTGCAAGTGACAGGTGGCAGTTTTCAAGGCTGGTATCGGCACCAGAAATTTGAACTGTCTCCGTTGGGGCACTCCCGCTCCCCTCGCCTGCGGCGCGGCGCACTCAGGCGCTCTGGGTCCGGACGGTACGAGGCATTGCCGCTGCCTGGCGAGGGATGGCGGGCGCCGCGGCGTGGACGCTTCAGAAGCGGTTTCCCGTGGGTGGAGATGGAGAGGAATTAACGTGTTGCGCATGGAGCCCCGACGGCCTCCTGCTTGCGCTTGCTTACGGGTCGAAGGCAGGGGCTTACACTCGTTCACGTTAGAGCTCAACTTGAGCAACTCCAGGACACGTTCATGAGCTAAGTCGGGTTACACGGTGGTCGGAAGAGCTCGAGTTGAGCTCAAATGGGAACGAGTGTAAGCCCCTGGCCGAAGGTGTACGTGTTGGACGTCCTCACGTGGCACGCGGTGGCGCAACTGGAGGGGCACGAGGAAGATGTGTCCTCTTGCGCGTGGTGCCCAGACGGCACGCGCCTCGCCTCCACGTCTGACGACGAGACGGTAATCATCTGGGATGCCACCCGGTGGCGCGAGGTGGCCAAGCTGACGGGTAGGGTGGATAATGCGATGCTCACCACGGCATCCAACGCACTTTGAGCCCTGGTGTCTTGTGTCTCGTGTCAACTGGCACCCTATGACGTGGCGAGCAATATCCGCCAGGCCGTAATTGAGGGGCACGAACGCGAAGTGAACGGCTGCGCGTGGAGCCCCGACGGCAGGGGCTTACACTCGTTCCCATTTCCGCTCAACTTGAGCTGACCTTGCCCCGTTGCGCTCAACTTAAGCTTATTTGTCCCCTATACAACCCAAATTAACCCGTTGATGTGGCCCGAAGGTGCTCAAGTTGAGCTCTAACGTGAGCGATGTGTCCCAAAGATCCTCAAGTTGAGCTTTGAAGTGAGCGAGTGCAAGCCCCTGCCCGACGGCACGCGGCTCGCCACCGCGGCGCAAGACGGGACGGTCCGCGTGTGGGGGGACGTCGACGGTGACGAATGGCAACTGGTGGCCTCGCTGGAGGGGCACTCATACGCCGTGACCTCATGCGCGTGGAGCCCTGACGGCTCGCGACTTGCCTCCACGTCTGGACCCTCCCAGGCGGATGACGATGCTCGGTCCCAGGCGGAATGTTCGGTCATCGTGTGGGAGGCCAACACGTGGGGCCGGGTGACAACGCTGGAGGGTCACGAGAACAACGTGTGCTCGTGCGCGTTCAGCCCCTACGGAGCGCGACTCGCCTCCGCGTCGGACGACGAGACAATATGCGTCTGGGACGCCAACACATGGCACGAGCTGGCCAGGCTGGAGGCAGGGACTTGCACTCGTTCCCATTTCCGCTCAACTTGAGCTGACTTTGCCCCTTCCCGCTCAACCTAGGCTCACTTTGTTGCCAACATAACCCAAATTGACCCGTGGATGTGTCCCGAAGGTGCTCAAGTTGAGCTCTAACGTGAGCGATGTGTCCCGAAGGTCCTCAAGTTCAGCTCTGAAGTGAGCGAGTGTAAGCCCCTGGCTGGAGGGGCGCGAGGTGGAAATGTTGGGGGGCGAGTGGACCAGGATCGAGGGGCAAGCGGGGCACGAAGGCGCTGTCTTGTCATGCGCGTGGAGTCCCGACGGTAAATGGCTTGCCTCGACGTCGGCAGACGAAACGGTGCGCGTGTGGGATGCCGTCACATTGACCGCGGTGGCGAAGCTGGAGGGGCACGACGATTGCGTGCTCTCGTGCGCGTGGTGGGGAGGTGCAGGTTGACAGTATCAAAACCCGTGTTGAAAGCGCCTATGGTTTCAGCGCTTGAAACTATAACATCATAATCCGCTTTCATCGTTTGCTTTCAATGTTAACGTGCGCCTCTACAGCGTGGAGCCCTGACAGCAAGCGGCTCGCCTCCTGCTCGTCCGACGAAACGGTTCGCGTTTGGCTGGCGCCGGCCGTGACACCCACGCTAACAACAGACGACGATTCCAACAACGCCGACACGTCTCTGGAGGCGTTCGTGGCTCAGGCTAGTGCGCAGGCCAGGCGGTGGGCGGAGTCGGCAGCGGCGCGGTCTGCGCTCGCACTCGCTGCTGCCAACGCGCGTGCCGAAGCCGCCGACACGCGCGCCGACGCCGCCGACACGCGTGCACGGCAGGGGCTTCCACTCGTCCTCTTCTCTGCTCAACCTGAGCCGTTATTGTCACTGAAATCCACTGACACCACCCAACGTGTCCCTCAAAAAGTGCTCACGACAAGCCGAAAACTGGACGAGTGTTAGCCTCTGGCGCTTGGCGGCTGGAGGGAGACCCGGAGGCGCTGAAGGAGTGCTCGCTAGAAGAGCTGCGCCAACTGTCGGAGGACGTCGAGTGCGCTGGGCCAAGACTGCGGTAGGTCCTCGAAGCTATTGCTCGCCACGTCACATGGTGCCTTTTGAACTCAGTGTCGGGTCTGGTATCGAAGATGTGGTATCGAATCCGGTTTGACCAATCGGAACTGTCCATCTCGAAAGTCCCACCGACCGAATCGCCAACAGTCCGACCGCGTCGCGATCCTTGAGACAATAGACCATCGATTTCGAGGGGATCAGGGGGGCATGTCCCTCGGACACTGGGTTCAACTCAAGAGACGAGGGTTCAAAGTGCGTGTCGATGACGTCGCGAGCAACATCCGCCGGGCCCTAGAACAAGGGACGCGCTGATCCGCGCCGCCGCCGCCGACAGCGCGGAGGAGGCCGTGGTCTGCCGCATCTGCCATGTACACCGCAAAGACACGGCGCTCAACTGCGGGTGCGTGCGCAGAGTGATCGATACTGTCATTTTCCATACTGATACTGTCATCGGCCATGTCGATGCTGTCATCTTGAGGTCATCCTCCATATCGATACTGTCATCTTTCATATCGATGCTGTCATCTTAAGGTCATATTCCATATCGATGCTGTCATCTGGTCATCTTGTGGACAGGATGACCAGATCATATCTTGTCACTCTGTGCGTGTCAGAGCCCCGAAGTCAACAAGCGCACACTGTTGTTCACACTCGATTCCTCTCCTCTCCTATTCCCAACTTGCGTTCTGACGTGTGCTTGCTTCTCGCAGGCACGTGTATTGCGGGGAGTGCGCGGCGGCGGTGGACACGTGCCCGGAGTGCCGGATCGCCATCACCAAGCGCCGCCGCAACTTCTACTAGCAGGCGTTTAGGCGTGTCTGCGCCCGAAAGCATCCACACACATGATTCAATGATATGATGTTGAAACGGGATATTACAATCTTAAAAAGCGACACCCCTCTCTAGCAAACCCCTCTTTTAGCAACTTGACTGATGTATTAATCCCTCCACTCATGTAAAATTAAACACTAAATAAGCAAATAGCTCTCGACAAAGCAGAACAGCCCTCCTGATGACAGAACAGCCCACCTCGGAGGTGTTTCCACCGCGACGTCGGGGTGCGTGTGTACCGGTACACTATGAGGCGGAGAGGGTGGGAGTCAGACTCTCCTAGCTCTAGTACGTGTTCTTGACGGCAACGTTGGGATAACCCCCGCGCCAGACCTTCCCCACGCCGGGGTACGTGTGTATCGATAGATACACTACGTACACTAGGATCCAACGCTCCTATATGTACGGGGGCCAAGGCGGAAGCCTGATGCCTCCTCATACACGCTGACGCGTCTCTCTCTCTGCTAGTCCTAGTACGTGTTTTTGACGGCGACGTTGGGGTAGCCGCGCCAGACCTTGCCCACGTCGGGGTGCCACCCCACCGCCCCGGGCCGCAGACTCGGGTGCGTGTAGATCTCAGCAGAGAAGTCGGTGGGCGGCGCCTTGATGTAGGGGCGCAAGTTCACTTTGAGAGCAAACGTTGATAGCAGTTCATGACATTCTGATTTCATGCGCTAAAACCATAGGCGCTTTCCACACGGGTTTTTGATACAGTCAAGCTGCACCACCCCACCTTGGCGGCCTCGCCCAAGGGGACGGACCACGCGCTGCCGCTGCCGAACTCGGCCTTGACGCTGCAGATGTAGCGGTACAGGTAGTACGGCACCGTGAGGTACAGGATGATGCCGGGTGTCCACGCCTGCAGGGGTGGGGGGGGGGAGGGGGTTGGTGAGTGGGTGAGTGAATGTTGGAGGAACAGAGGGGCGGAGGGAGGGAGGGAGGGAGGGAGGGAGAGAGTGGTGAGTTGATGAGTTGATGAGTTGATGAGTTGATGAGTTGACGAGTTGATGAAACGAAAACGCACCGATTTGCTGAAGAGCACGCAGCTGGTGAAGGACTGCGCGATGAGCAGGCTCCACACCATGATGTAGTGGCGCAAATTAAAATTGAAAGCAAAGTTTGAAAGCGTTCCATCATATCTAGTTTCAAGAGCATGGATCCAGGCGCTTTCAACGCGGGTTTCATGGGTTCAACCTGCACGGCCCTACCATGAGCTCCACGACGCTGAACCACATGGAGCCGTTGGACTCGTACCCGCGCTCGTACACGTACAGCACGTGGTACCGCCACACCACGAAGTTGCCCACGAAGAACAGCACGCACGCCGGCGCCATCATGGAGGGACAAGCGAATCATGTATGGGGTTTGTGTGAATAGGAGGGGTGTGAGTAAGAGGTGTGGGTCAGGGGCGTTGAGGGATGTTCCAGAGGGGTATGAGGATGTGTGAGGCGTGTATGAGGGGGGGTAGTGAGGTGTGTATGAGGTGTGTACGAGGGGTGTATGAGGGGTGTATGAGGGGTGTATGAGGGGTGTATGAGGGGTGTATGAGGGGTGTATGAGGGGATATAAGGGGATGTATGAGGGACGCATAAGCGATGAGTTAGGGGTTACCGCCCCTGCCAACATGGGCGCAGTGAGGGAGAAGGTGAGGCCCAGCATCGCGACCATGATGAAGACCCCGACCTCGCGCCCCATGCGCACGCCGCGCGGGCTGTACTTCATGGTGCGGTCCCGGGGCGTCACCGCTCACCTAGGGCTTACACTCGACCACTTTTCTGCTCAACGTAAGCACCTTTTGAGGGAAGATTCGGTGATTTCAGTTGTCAAAACGGTTCAGTTCTGAGAAGTGGACAAGTGTACACTGATCCACTTTTCGGCTCAATGTAGACACCTGAGGGAATATTGGGCGAATACAGTGATAACAACGGCTCAGGTTGAGCTGAAAAGCGGACGAGTGGAAGCCCCTGCCGCGCACCCCAGGAAGCACAGGTACTTGCGGACGGCGAAGCAGATGACGCCAGGGTGCGGCAGGATGAGACGCTGTATGGGGATGTACACGGCGCGGAAGAAGACGAACACGAGGAAGAAGTTGGAGGATATCGGCAGCACGCGGCCGAGGTGCTGTTGCAGCGAGTAGGTGGTGTTGCTGACGCCCAGCACCTCCTCCATGACGAAGGGAACATAACACCTAGTGTACCGGTGCACATGTCAGTAGTAGTACGGCACACAACGCATAGTGTACCGGTACACAGATCAGTATTCGTGTGGCACACAACACGTAGTGCATCGGCACACACATCAGAAGTAGCACGAGGTAAGATCACAGACCATCACACACAGGCAGTCAGCCGGGAACACCATCGAGGTCTCAATCCGTCAAGAAGCAGGGAATACAACACACAGTGTACCGGCACACAGATCAGTAGTAGCATGTGATAAGACCACAAACCATCACCCTGCCATGAAGCCCGACAGCGCGCCGCCCGTGATGCCGCCCACCAGCACGTTGAGGAACCCCCACACGTAGGGCCTTACACTCGTTCCCTGACTTTTATAAACTCCGTCCTTATTGGAAGTCTAATGACCGTTTGCTCCATCGTGTACCAGTGTACCAGTACACACTAACCGCATCTAGCTGAATGGAGAAGTGAAACGGAAACGAGTGCAAAGGCCCGACGTCTGAAGTGATGTCGGAAGTGAAGTCTGAAGCAACTTCTGAAGTTAAGCTAGGAACTGGACAGGGAACAATTGTGCAAGCCCTGCCCAGACATAGTAGTAGCGCAGGAAGCGGCGGTCCGTGCTGCTCAGGCTGGCGTGCACGTTCTGCGTCTGCACCAGATACAGCATGAAGAACGAAACAACGAACACCTCCCACGACGCAGGGCCTGACAATTGTTCACTATTCAGCTCAACGTTCAGCCGTAGCATCTTTCCCTTTCCAGCTCAACGGGCAGCTGCTTTGTTCGTACGCCCACTCGAGTCATCCGTCGAAGGAGTCTGGCTTAAGCTGAACGGGAATGGTAAGAAGGCCCTGCCACAGCGTGAGCAGGATGGGCGGCAGCAGGCCGGAGATTAGAGCCTGGCAGATATTGCTCGCCACGTCATAGGATGCAGATATTGCCCGCCCCTCATAGAATGCAGATATGCTCGCCATGTCATAGGGTGCCATGACACTCGAGAAACGAGGGTTAGAAGTACATGTCGATGAATCGAGGAGGCATGTGTGACAGGCCCCACCGGAGATGAGGGTGTTGAAGAAGCGCGCCTCCTCTGAGCAGTACCAGTTGAGGAACGACCGGAGAGGAGGGTCATGGAGAACAAGCAACGTTACCACTTTCACACGTTCACTTTATCGGCTCAACGTGATCATAGGCGTGTCATTGAGAGCAAGCACTCACATTGAGATGGAGGATGACTTGCCGGGTACCTTCAGGGTGAATGGTTCATACATACATGCGGAGGTGGAGGAGCAGGGAGGAGGGAGGGGAGATGAGAGAGGAGATAGAAGGGAGGAGGGAGAAGGGAGGAGACAGAAGGCAGGAGAGAGGAGAGAGGAGAGAGGAGAGAGGAGAGAGGAGAGAGGAGAGAGGAGAGAGGAGAGAGGAGAGAGGAGAGAGGAGAGAGGAGAGAGGAGAG
>Ga0307489_10001455_pt1 | contig 15588 bp, 27 predicted proteins | sample SB12metaG_FD_202247 | JGI IMG/M metagenome (GOLD analysis project Ga0307489, IMG submission 202247) | Sea-ice brine microbial communities from Beaufort Sea near Barrow, Alaska, United States - SB 1.2 | ecosystem: Environmental > Aquatic > Marine > Coastal | place: USA: Alaska | collected... | reverse complement strand
CTGAAATGGGAACGAGTGTAAGCCCCTGGGCAACGGTGCTGCGCCAAAAGGATACGGCGGCGCGCGACGAATTATGATCTTCGCCAGCGTATGGGAACACGTCGACGGTATGGCCCGGTCCGGTATTACGTGACACCACATCTCCCCCATTCATCTGAGTGTTGTCATTTCACCTAACACTCCACCACTCTATACGGGGGAGGCTTCTTACCAAACACTTCCGATTGATACCGTGCCACCTCACACTACTAAAGTACACCATCCAATAAAGGGGGGTCGTATTACCAAGCACCTTTATCAAATCGTTTTGCAGGTCTCAACGATCAAACACAAATTTATACCGGGCCTTATTGGACGGCGTCTCGCGCACCATGAAACGCCTTGCCGCACACCTGAAAGAGAGGGATGACTCATCAGTCTTTGTGATGTCACCGGATCTGGTCGAGGCTGATTATCGGGAAGCTGCGAAGTCGTTGCGGTTCCACGTGGCGCCCGTCCCGCACATCCCCATGCCGGGCCGCGCCGAGTACAAGATGGCGGCTCCGCTGCAGATGCGGCAGCGGGCAGGGCCTTCCCATCGTTCCTTCTTCATCTAACTTTAAGTGGTTTCGGGTGAAGGTCTCAGCTTAAATACAGCGCCATTGAGCGGTTTTAGGCGTTCAGCTCAACTTCAGTACCTTTGAGTGGTTTCAGGTGTTCAGCTCAGCTACAACACCTGTGAGTGGTTCCAGGTGTTCAGCTCAACTTCAACACCTTCGAGTGGTTTCAGGTGAAGATCTCAGGGACAACACGGCTTAAGTTGACCTGAAAAGGAAAGGATTGGAAGGTCCTGGCGGTGGGCGGTGCTGGAGACGTTCGCGCCGCACGTGGTGCATGTCGCCGCGCCGGACATGCTGGGACACTCTGCCGTGAGATGGGCCGCCGAGTCGGGAGTGTGCTCGGTGTGTTCATACCACACTGCCTTCGACACCTACCTGCAGTACTACCGGGCAGGGGGGCTTTTCAGGAACAAACTCTCGACCGACGTTGAATTGCCTGTTCCTCCTCTTCCTCCTCCACAACCTCCTCCTCCTCCTCCTCCTCCTCCTCCTCTTCCTTTTTCTCCTGCTCCTCCTCCTCCTTCCTCCTCCTCTTCCTCTGCCTCCTCCTCCTCCTCCTCCTTCTCCTCCTCCTCCTCCTTCGCATCCTCCTCCTTCTCCTCCTTCTCCTCCTCCTTCGCCTCCTTCGCCTCCTCCTCCTCCTCCTCCTCCCCTGCGCGTATGTATCAGCATCCACCCTGAAGGTCAGACATGCTCCGATGTGAGTTTCATGGCGTGTTCTCAATGACCCTCCTGCCAGGTCGGCGTGTTGGCCACTCCGCTGAGGCAGATGCTCTTTGGGTTTTACTCGAGCTGCGACGTCGTGGCCACTCCGAGTCATGCAGCAGCGGATCACCTGGCAGAGATGGGGGTGCCTCGGGTAGGGCCTGGCAATATGCCGTTTCGGTGTATAGCCCAGGTGAAATGCCCATACAGAGTTGCGGGCAAAACGTCAGCACTCGGCGCGGGAAGCGACATATCGAAATCGGCCTATGTCATCTGCCACGTAGTCGACCCTCGTTTTGTTGATGTCAATGGCAACACATGATGCGGCGAGCAATATCTGCCAGGCCCTAGCCTCGGGAGCGCATGGGGTTTTTCCCGCGCGGAGTCAACTCCACCATGTACTCGCCGGCGCAGCGCAGCATGGACTTCCGCCGGGAATATATGGGCGTGGGCTCTGGCGCCCCCTCTAAGGTAGGACCTGCGAGATATTGCCCGTCACGTCATGCTTCACACTTGAGACCCTCGTTTCTTACATTCAATGGCATCACACGAGTAAGCATCCGGAAATTGCCCGCCGCGTCATCCTGTACGTTGTAGATCCTCGTTTCTTGAATTAAAAGGCATCACATGACGTGGTGGGCATGATCTGCTTGGCCGTACTCCAAGGGGGTGCCCGTGGACTCAGGCACGGAGGATGGGGAGATCGTCATCCTGTGGGTGGCGCGCATCGTGCGCGAGAAGGGACTGGGCTCCTTCGTCCGCACGGCAGGGCCTTACCTAAGCATGTAACGGTGCACTGGTGCACTGGTGCATATCGAGTAAGTAACGGCACACTAACACGTGAGCGAACTGATCGGGGACTGGTGCAAGGCCAAGGAGGAGGATGCGGTGAGTGTGTGTGGGTACACTGGTACACTATGAGCAAACGTGTGGGTACACTGGTACACTATGAGCAAACATTCAGATTGAGCTGAAAAGGGACGAGTTGCCAGACCCTGCCGCACGGTGCAAGAGCTGCTTCGCATGAAGGCAAATGGGGAGATTGACAGCCTACCTCCGTTCCGCGTGGTGGTGGCGGGCGATGGGCCGGACCTGCCCTGGTAGGGGGGTTTATTGAGAACAAGCACTCGACCAACGTTGAATCGACATGGGGGTTCTTGAAAAAAACACTCGACCGGCGTTGAATCGACATGGGGGGTCTTGAAAATGAGAATTCGACCGATGTTGAATCGACGTGGGGGGCATTGATGACAAGCACTGCGATCGACGTAGAATCGACACAGGGGCTATTGAGAACGAGCACTCGACCGACGTTGATTCGACATGAGGGCTATGAAGAACAAGCACCCGACTGACGTTGAACGGACGGACCAAGTCCGCGCGTCTGTACGAGCATTCAACCTAAAGCCAAGTTGTGCTCTGACGTCGGCTGGAGTGCTTGTTCCCAATGACCTGCCTGCAAGGGTTCGTCGTCAGGTGGAGCACCTCCCGGAGGTCAGGATCTTGGGCCACACCGGCGGCGACAGGCTCGCGCTGACTTACGCTGCAGGAGATATATTTTTCTTCCCTTCGCGCACTGAGGTGTTCCCTAACAACCTCATCGAAGCTATGGCATCCGGGTTACCAGTGGTGACGGATGACGTGGTGGGGTGGTGCAAGTTGAAACCTGTGTTGAAAGCACCTGAAAGCCTTGAAACCCGTATTGAAACCCCGTGTTGAAAGCGCCTGAAGGCGCTTGAAACCCGTGTTGAAAGCGCTTGAACACAATATATGATCAATCACTTTCAAGTTGTTTGCGTTCATTCAACTTGCGTTCCTACAACTTGGGCGTGAACCGCGCGATCGTTCAAAACGGAGTCACGGGAGTGTTGGTGAAGGACACAGACCCGTTGCCTGGGGATGTGTCAGCCTACATCACGGCGCTCGTGGGTTTGATGAAAGATCGCCCTAAGGCGAAGCGGATGGGCGCAGCAGGGCGGCGAAGCACGCACGGTAGGATCGGAACCCTACACCCTAAACCCTAAACCCTAAACCCTAAACCCTAAACTTGTTTAACGGTCGGTGCTCACCACGTCATCAAGCACATAATGTGATGTAGGATCAGGTACGTCATGTACCGGTGCTCGCCATGTCATTCACCACATGTAGGGTCAGATACATAATGTACCGGTACTCACAACTTCTTGAACCACAAGGGTCTCGGGTATGCATTGTTTACAGGTGCTCGATACATTATTCGCCACATTCTAGACCCTCATTTCGCCAGTAATCCTATGAGGTGGTGAGCTCCGATACACTATGTATCTGTGCCTTCATGGTGGTTGACGCGGTGAGCACCTGTACACTATGCATCTGACCCTGACGCACGGCCTGACGTGGGAGCGCACCTTCGCCAGCCTGCGGCGGTCGTACGACCGCTGCCGCCCCGGCCGGCCCTACGCGCGGTAGGGCGATGCCGGTTGACAGTGCCAACCAATCCGTGTTGAAAAGGCCTATCGTTTCATCGATTGAAACTGTGATATCATACACTGCCATCAACGTTTGCTGTCTATTTCAACTTGTGCCGCTACAGCGCGGCACCTGGACCCCAACATCCCGGGGTCGAAGGCGGCGGCGGCGTCAAGGCGCGCGGAGGAGGCGGGCGGGGGGCTTGGCGGGGATGCCGGCAGCGGCGGGAGCGGTGGGAGCGATAGGGTTTGACACTTAATGCCTGCCACGTCATCCTCCACATTTTAGACCCTCGTTTCTTGAGCTAGCGGGAATAACATGACGTGGTGAGCATTATAGGGCCTGACAGAAAATGCCTGCCACGTCATCCTTCACATTGTAGACTCCTGTATCTCGAATTCACTGGAATCATGTGACGCCACGTCATCCTCCACATTGTAGACCCTTGTTTCTGAAATGAACTGGAATCATGTGTTGCCATGTCATCCTCCACATTGTAGACCCTTGTTTCTCGAATTAATTGGGCTGAAAGCACATGACGTGGCGATCATTATCTGTCAGGCCCTGGGTAGCGGCGTCGGCGGTGGTGGCGGCGGTAGTGGTGGTTTCATCGCCGGAGGATTCAACGGCGAGGGTGTCAGCGGTGGTGGGATCAGCGGCGCTCTGCTAGGGATATCTGCGGCGGCGGGCGGGGGCGGCGGCGCGGCGGCGGCGCTAGGTAAGGGCACACACGAGAAACGTGCAAAGCTCGACACGTCATCAACACCTGTGGTAACCCTCGTTTATCGAGTTAGATTGCATCGTTAGACGTGGCAAGCATGAATCCATGTCTTATGACATCATTTAAATAAAGACATGAGAGTCTAGAATGTGGTGGATGACGTGGCAAGCTTTTTCCTGCGTGCTGTCCCTGCTTCCCGCCGCGGCCTCCGCTGCGGTATTCACGCCCCACCACCACCAGCAAGCTCACCTCCACGCGTCCTCGACGGCTGCCGCCGCGGACGCCGCCGCCGACGCCGCCGCGGCACGGGACGACGTTGATGACGACCACGTGGGGGAGCCCGGCCGCGTCCCCGGTAGGGCCTGGAAGATATTGCTTACGGGGCCCAGGGCAAAATCCTGGTGCCTCCTTATACACGCATATATTTCTATCTTTATGCCTCTCTCTCCTGGCAGATATTGCTCGCCGCGTCTTAGATACGCATTTCAACCCTCGGTCCATTAGACAAATGGCAACCTATGACATAACAAGTGATTTCGTTCTGGCCCTCGTCACCGGCTCCGGCCCGGGCGAGGTCAACCGCGGAGGTGTCCGTGAGCGCGATGTCATCATCGATGACGGCAGATTCTGAAATATATTGCTCGCCACGTCATCGACGGGCACTTTGAACCCTGACTTCTTGACTTGAATGGCAATCTATGGATCTAGACGTGGCGAGCAATATTTACCGGGGTGCCACGTCATCTAACGCGCTGTGTATCCTCGTACCTTGAGTTGAATGGCAACCTGTGACGTGGTGAGCATATCTGCAAGACCCTCGATGATGGCGCCCCGGCGGGTTCGTTGCTGTACCGCATATCGCGGGGCATGACGGTAGGGCGGTGCAGGTTGACAGTATCAAAAGCCGTGTTGAAAGCGCCTATGGTATCTGCTACGCCGTTCTGGTGGGGGGGGCAAACGGGGATGGCGCGTGGCGCGGTCTGGCCACGATCGCAGAGTCAATAAACCCTCACCCATACATTTTTCAGCCTGCCGTGTACGGCTGGCTGTTCTACACCGTAATTTATACGGGCGACCGTCTATTAACTAAAAAAACCCAAATCCCCGTTTGACCCCCCCACCTGATCTGCGTAGTGCGCATGAAGCCACAATATGTTAAAACGCTTTCAGACTTTGCTTTCAATTTCAACTTGCGCTGCTGCATGACGGGGGGGTACGTTCGGAGCGTGGAGGAGGCGAGGTTGGGCGGTGCAGGTTGCCCCCGAATTGACCCTGGGTTGATTGCGCTTGGTTCCAGCGTTTTCAAGCTAAAATATGATGGACTGCTTTCAAAAATTGCTTTCAATTTCAACATGCGCCACTACAGCAAGGTTGGATGACGAGGCGATTGAGGTTGAGGAAGAAGCGGCGCGCCAGGTGAGAGACCCATTAAATTGAGAGACACTTCCGCGTGTATCACAAGGCACCAGGATTCCCCCCATGGCCCCTGTGAGAGAGCTAAAGACATTTCCGCTTGTATACTGAGGCAGCAGGCTATCGCCCAGGCCCCGTGAGAGAGAGACGCTTCCGCGTGTATAAGGAATCAATAGGGTTTCGCCCTGCCCCCGTGTTGTGACCCGCACGCAAGCGCACGGGCACCGGGCAGTATCATTCATCGTATATTCTCCCCGGTGCAATTCGTTCTGTCCGCGACAACTCACACGTGTGCAGTGACCTCAATGCCTCCTGTGCGCCGTGCAGTGATATGGCCAATCCAACCTGCTATCAAGGCGCCTAACATCCTCAATTTGACAATTTGAACTAACATCCTATCAAATTGAACCTCACGCAGGCGGCGGAGGGTTTCGCCGCGGGCGCCGGGCGCGGGGGCGGCGTCGGGGGTTTCTTTGCTGGCGGTATCAGGCGTAACTAGATACATTATGAGCATTCAGTTATATATTTCGTCTTATTCTTTACTGAAGTCTAATAAGCAACATGCACTAGCGCTCTAGTTTACTTTGTGTACTTCATAGTTTATCTTGTTTATAACGAACGCACACAAAATAGACCCTTCATGTAGACCCCTAAAGGAAATTGTCTCGTTGTCCTGTCCGGAGCTGACCAGGCCCGTCTAGGTACACTTTGAGCATATAGTCTGGTTGACAAGAAATGATCCGGCGCGTTTTATAGGTACCAATGAGCAAACAGTATGTCGGGATGTAAAATACGTCATCGAAATACTGCAAAATTGAGCTCATGTGTGGACGATGCGAGTCTAAGCGTCCACATTCATGTGGTGCTTCTGTTGCTGCTGCTGGCTCTCCGTCGTTATCTTTGTCAGTTCCCGATGTGTTGTCAACGTTCTAATATGTCGAACACTACCCGTCGACCAATCAGGAGGCCGGATACCTACCTGCGGCTCGAGACGGAGGGAGGCAGTGATTTCGCCGTGTTGTGGCCATGAGCCCCTCCCACATGACAAAGAACAAAGGGAATGAAGGTGTTGATCAGTTTTTTTTTTTTTTTTTTGACACCTGTACAGCACCGTTACGAGTACAGTACAGTTTACACGGGGCGCTTTTGGACGAACAGCCCTGCACGGACGAACAACCGCATTCAAGGATGCGCCGCGGCGCGCCCCCGATGACGGGGCGACCCCGGCGACCCCGGCGGGTCGATCACATAGCGATACTCGTCACCCTGGCGGCGTTGGCGGCTGTAGGCGTCTCGGGGGCAAGTGAACCCTCAACAACAAGCTCAACATCATTTCAACAAAAAGTTCGACCAGGCTCGTCATGCGGGGCTTTGCGCGCCAGCGGCATCGGCGTTCACGCGACGGAGAAGCCCGCCGGTAATGGTCAGCGCGCCGCTGCCGACGCCGCCGAAGCGGACGGACCCGCGGCGTGCCGGGTGGAGTTCTCGCTGCGCGTTCCAGCCGTGAACCCAGCGGTAACCTTCACAGGTGAGGTGTTACGTGACATGTTCTCTCTCTAGCTATGGTTCATTTTGCCCGAAATGTTAACGGGTTAGCGACGGAACCTTGCCGACCGTGAGCTTCTGCGCGGCATGGCGGGGGCGGCGGCGGGTACGACGCGTGATGGGCACGTACGCACTACCACGAGTGTCGTTGGTATGCGCACGCGCGATTTTCCGTGCTCCGCGGGCCGCGTCATGTCGGGAGGTTGCCCTAACAATCCCAAAAAGCTAGCTGTTCTCTCCGAGAATCGTAACAATCGTAATCTTCCCTTGCTGGTAGCCCGGTTCGGGGAATTCGATATTACTTGGCACGCACGCGATCGTGACGGCGCTGCGTCAGCGCTTTGCTCTTTGCGCCGCCCGAGCGCGTTCCCGCCGTCCCGAACCCCCGCGGTAGGTCCGCTGGGGTTTGGGGCGAACGGCGCTTCGAGGATGGCGCGAAGGGGAGCGAAATGTCCATGTGGACGACTTAGCATTCAAGTGAAGGGTTTTCCCTGACACGTGGCGTGACGTGGTGAGCAAAAATATTCGCTTTTGAGTGATTCAGTGATAATTCAGCGGGATATTTTTCGTCAGAAACGGCTCAAGTTGAGCTGAACAGTGGACGAGTGTAAGCCCCTGCTCGCAGCCTCCGTGGATGTTGTCGCGCCCATCGACTTCGTGGTGGTACGAGGCAGGGGCTTACACTCGTCCACTTCTCAGCTCAACGTGAGCCGTTCCTGACACAAAATGCACCCTGAATACCCCCTGATACTCCTTAATTCTCAGCTCAACTTGAGCCGTGTCTGACACAAAATGCACCCCGAATACCTCCTGAACACCCCCTGATACTCCTTAATACCCCCTGACACCTCCTAAACAGCCCCTAAACAAACCCTCAATGCACCCCTATCCCATAAAATGCGCTTAGTTGAGACGAAAAGTGGACGAGTGTAGGCCCCTGGCGCGAGGTGAGCTCAGCGTGGAGCTCCCCGCGGGTTCCGCGCCCTCCACGGCAGGGGCTTACACTCGTTCCCATTTCCGCTCAACTTGAGTCTACTTTGCCCCTTTCCAATCAACTTAAGCCCATTTTGTCCCCCATGTCACCCAAATTACCCTGGGGATGTGTCCCGAAGGTGCTCAAGTTCAGCTCCAACGTGAGCGATGTGTCCCGAAGGTGCTCAAGTTGGTCTCTGACGTGAGCAATGTGTCCCGAACGTGCTCAAGTTGAGCTGTAAAGTGGTCGAGTGTAAGCCCCTGCTCCACGGCGCCCGCGCTGGCGCTGCTGCACATCCCCGTCACGGCCAAGATCGTGCTGAGCCCCGCGGTGCTCGGCGGCAGGGGCTTCTTACACGTGTCCACTTTTCGGCTCAACATAAGCGCATTCTGTGGGATGCGGGTGCATTGAGAGGTTGTTGAGGGCTATTTAGGAGGTAGCAGGGGTTATTAAGCGTCCACTTGTCGGCTCAACCTGAGCCGTTTCTTGCGCAAAATACACCCTAGACACCGCCTCATACCCCCGACACCCACTGTACACCCCCTAAACCACCCCTAAATGCACCCTCTACCAAACACAAAGCGCTAACGTTGAGCCGAAAATTGGACGAGTGTAAGCCCCTGCTCGGCGGCGGCGGGGCGGTGCTCGACGCATGGTAGGGCGGTGCAGGTTGACCCTACCAAAGAATCAAACCCACATTGAAACCGACAGGAACTAAGCGCTTGAGACTGAAGTGTGATGTACTGCTTTCAACTTTTGCTTTCAATTTCAACTTGCGCCGCTACAGCATGGGGACCGCTCGCGCACGATGTGCTGTTCGGCGACGACGGCACACACCTGACGAAGGGCTTCATGGTGGGGTGGTGCAGGTTGACGGTATCAAAAGCGGGCTGGGTGTCAGCGCCTTTGCAGGTGCAAGAGGTGCCTTAAGTGTGGTTAGGGTTTTTTGTATGGCGACAGGACGTGAACCGGTACTCGGTACACATACTGGATTTTCATCTGATCGCGCAAATCGAATCCGGGTGACTTGAAAAAAGTGAAATATCGTATGGACAAAGGACAGACAACGGCTGATCTGATTTCGACGATTCACCAAAAGCGCGGACAGGGTGCGCCCCTCAGGCGCAGATCTCTAACCACACTTATGGCACCTCTCGGACCTGCACAGGCTGGATACTATAACATGATGAAGTGCTTTCAGAATTTGCTTTCAAATTCAGCTAGCGCCGCTACATCATGGGCCTTCGCCTGCACGAGGTTCCAGGCGGCGGCGGTGGCGGCCTTCAAGTGGAGGGCCAACTCACAGGCAGGGGCTTACACTCGTTCCGATTTTAGCTCAACTTGAGCCCTTCTGTCAACCGTGTAACCCAATTTGATCCTGGATGTGTCCTGGAGTTGCTCTAGTTGAGCTCTAACGTGAACGAGTGTGAGCCCCTGCTCACCGGGGTGCTCGCCGGAGCGGCGGCAATCGGCGATGCCACGTTTCTCCAGGTGGGCTTGAGGCTCGCGCACGGCGGCGGCAGCGCGGCAGGGGCTTACACTCGCTCACTTCAGAGCTAGACTTGAGGACTTGCGAACACATCGCTCACGTGTGAGCTCAACTTGAGCACCTTCGGGACACGTCCGCGGGGCTAATTTGGGTCACATGGGGGACAAAGTAAGCTTCAGTTGAGCGGAAAGGGACAAAGTAAGCTCAAGTTTAGCGGAAACGGGAACGAGTGTAAGCCCCTGCAGCGCGGTTGACACCGGGGGCGTCGCCGTGCGGCACGTGCGGCGGATTGCGTATGAGCACGAGGAGGAGGTCGCGGGCAGGGGCTTACACTCGTTCACTTTTCAGCTCAACTTAAGCGCTTTCGATGGGATAGGGGGTGCATGTAGGGGTTGCTTAGGGGGTGTTCAGGAACTACCAGGGGTCATCAAGGGGTATTCAGGGTGTATTTGGTGTCTGAAACGGCTCAAGTTGAGCTGAAAAGTGGACGAGTGTAAGCCCCTGGTCGCGGGCGGCGCGGTACACCTCCACGTTCTGGGCCCTGCCGCCGCGGCCACAGACGAGTGCAAGTCGCGCGGGCAGCTGGTGCGCGGGACGCTGGCGGCAGGGGCTTACACTCGTCCACTTTTCGGCTCAACTTAAGCGCTTTCTATGGGATAGGGGGTGCATGTAGGGGTGGTTCAGGGGTTATTCAAGGGGCTTTTAGGAGGTGTGAAGAATTATCAGGGGTTGTTCAGGGTGAATTTTTGTGTAAGGAACGGCTCAGGTTGAGCTGAAAAGTGGACGAGTGTCAGCCCCTGGCTGGCGGTGCAGGCCGGATTCGGCGGGGACGACGGCGTTGTTCCGTTCACCGCCGACGTGAACGGCGTGCGGCACTGCGCTCCCGACGCCCCCGCGCAGTTCGTCCTCGAGGCAGGGCCAGAGTGACAAGATATCTCGTATTATCGATACTGTCATCTCCCATATCATTAGCCCATATCACATATCGATATCCCTATTGACACTTCATTGACGTCCGATCTCCCATATCGATCTCCAATATGAATTTTCCATATCGATATCGCATCATATCTTGTCACTCTGGGCAGGGCCTTATAAGCATTCCCTTCTCAGCTTAACTCGAGCCGTTCATTACACTGGGACCTCCCACATACTGCAAAAACTGGATATCCGACACAGCTGGCGGCGACACCGCTGGCACCAAGCTGGCGCGTCGTCTGTGTTCCTCCTGGAAACCTTGAAGATGTTTATTGATTCAGCAAGCTTCCTTAGGCCGACCCAATTGGATTTCGGGATCCGAGCAACCCCCCGCACCGATTTTGGGCAATTTCGGACGACTCGGATCGGTTTTGGGGTCATTTTGCCCATACGACACGGTATGTTATAGGTTTAGGGTTGCTGTTGAGTTTCGGGTTTATGTCAGGGGTCATTTTTGCTCATACGATTCAGACCGACTGGCCGATCCGACTCGCCCCCGACCCCGCCGCGAATCCACCCAAAACGTTGCTCGGATCCCGAAATCCACTTGGGTTGGCCTTACGAAGCTTCAACGGGAACATCTAGTTAATGTGAGACCCTGCCTCGAGGCGTTGCAACCCATTCTGACGTTCCGCAAGGACGTACGGCTGGTGCACGCGCGTGTCGTGCTGTACCTGGCAGGGGCTTACACTCGTTCACTTTTCAGCCCAACCTGAGCCGTTTCTGGCTCAATACACACCCTAAACACCCCTAAACACCCCCAAACACCCCACAACACCTCTAACACACCACCTAAACAACTCCTAAACGCACCCCTTATCCCATAGAAAGCGCTGAAACTGAGCTGAAAAGGTGGACTAGTGTAAGCCCCTGGTGGCCGGCCGGGGACGCGGCGACGGCAGGGGCTTACACTCGTCCACTTCTCAGCTCAACTTGAGCCGTGCCTGACACCATAAACACCCTGCACACCGTCAACACCCCCTAACACCCCCTAAACACGGGCTACACAACTCCTACGCGCACCCCCTATCCCATGCAAAGCGCTCAAGTTGAGCTGGAAAGTGGACGAGTGGAAGCCCCTGGGCGACGGGCGCGCGGCGCGCGTGGGGCACCGTCGACGGCTTTGTCACGGTAGGAATTAGTACACAAATTGAATGGCGGTTCGGGATTCGGACGGATTCGGTGGAGTGTCGGATTCGGACGGATTCGGGAGGATTCCGAGCAGCCCTGCGGGAGATTTCTTTGCGGTATTGTACAGTCTGTATGGACATTTTGACCCTACAGAAATGGGTTCCGGATTCGGACGGACTCGGAAGAGAGTCGGATTCGGACGGATTCGGACGGATTCCAGGACCCCAATTTTGGAAGTCGCGAAACCCAGCAGAAAATCCCAACAAATCAACAAGCCATGCCATCTACCACATTTGAGACCCACGGGGGCCGGGTCAAAGCCTGGTGACCCCTCACACACGCGGAAGCGTCTCGGCACTCTCTCTGCCAGGTACCACAGTTATAAGCCCACTTACTTGAGTTAAATGGCAGCCTGACATTGATTTGTCTTTGTCTGACCTTACGTCGCGGGGCGCGATGCGCGCCGCGGATACGCCGCGGCGGGGCTGGTCGTGAATGACATGACGGCTGTGCGCGTTCTGCCGGTAGGGGCTTACACTCGTCCACATTTCAGCTCAACTTGAGCTCTTGGTATGGGATAGGGGGTGCGCGTAAGGATTGTGTAGCCCGTGTTAAGGGGGTCGTTAGGGGGTGTGTAGGGTGTGTAGGGTGTTTGCTTGTGACAGACACGGCTCAAGTTGGTAGTGGACGAGTGCAATCCCCTGGCTGCCGGCGCTGGACTGGTGGGCGGCCGACGCGGGCGTCTCCTCAAGCTTCAAGTCCGCCCCGCTGCAGCTGTCGGCGGACGTCGTCCTGGTTGGGCGGTGCAGGTTGACCCTATTAAATCAATGTTGAAACCAGCTGAAACCGCCTGAAACCGCCTGGAACTAAGCGCTTGAAACTAACTCGACCTGAACCGCTTTCAACTTCTGCTGTGAAATTTAACTTGAGCCGCTATATCCTGGCGCACCGCGCGTTCACGCTGGCGGGGGCGGTGGCATACACCTACCCGTGCAGTGATGTCTCGCCCGCCACAGTGCGCGGCGCGCTCACCCTGAGCGGCCTCGCGGGGGTGGAGCTGACTGGCAGGGGCTTACACTCGTCCACTTTTCAGCTCAACCCGAGCCGTTTCTGACACAACATACACCCTATCACCCCCTCAATAAACCCGAACATCCCTTACAAACCCCCTTAATAAACCCGAAACCCCCTGAACACCCTCTAAATGCACCCCACACCCCACAAAAAGCGCTTACGTTGAGCCGAAAAGAGGACGAGTGTAAGCCCCTGCTGACCGGCGCCGGTGCTCCGGTGCTCGCGGAGGCGGCGTTGTCGTGTGACGGCGCCATCGCCCTGTCCGCCGACGCCACCGCCGCCAAGTTCTTCGGCCTGCCCATCGGTGCCGCAGCGGTGACCGTGACGGGGCAGGGGTTTACACTCGTCCACTATTCAGCTCAACTTGAGCTGTTTCTGACACAAAAGCACACCCTCAACACCCCGAATACCTCTTGCCATCCCCTAAACACCCCCTAAACACCCCCAAAACAACCCCTAACTGCACCCCCTGTCACACAGAAGGCGCTTAAGTTGAGCTGAAGAGTGACCGAGTGTACGCCCCTGTGACGGGGCGAGCCCTGGTCCCTGGCCAGCGCCGCGGGTTCCACGCCGCAATCACCTCCCGCTCTCTCAAACACCTCCACGACCATGTGCTCGGAGAGGAGCTGGAGCTGGGGCTGGTGCCGGGGCTTGGTCCCGCCTCCAGCAGCTTTGTTCTCGCGGGCAGGGGCTTGCACTCGTTCACGTTAGAGTTCAATTTGAGCAACTCTAGGACACACTCATGAGTTAAGCTGGGTAATACGGTGGACAGCAGTGCTCAAGTTGAGCTCCAATGGGAACGAGTGTAAGCCCCTGCTCGCGGGTGAGGTACGCTTCGCCACCGTGGACAAGCACCACGGCGAGGCGTTGTCGGTGATGGCGACGGCGCGACTACACCTGGCGGTCGGGCTTCCGCGGCGCTTCGCGCTGCGGCTGGCGAGCACGACCGTGGTAGGGCGGTGCAGGTTGACCCTTTCAAACCCGCGTTGAAAGCGCCAGGAACTAAGCGCGTGAAACTAACATATGATGAACAGCTTTCAATTTTGCTTCAGTTTTGCTTTCAAAATCAACTTGCGCCGCTACACCGCGGAGTGGGCTGCCGAGAACGAGCACCGCGCCGTGGAGCCCCCTGTGCGGTCGTGGGCGCTGGCGAGGCTTGAAACGGTGTCCCATTTCGATCCAAGGATGACCATATCGATATGGTGGATGACCAAATCGATATACCATATCTCATATTGATAACACATATCCCATATCGATAACCCCATCGATATGTCCATGACGTCCGATCTCCCATATCGATATCTCATATCGATCTCCCATATCGATATCGCATCATATTTTGTCACTCTGAGTTGGAGGCCCTGGGCGCTGGCCGGCGAGCTGCTGCTCAACCTGGGCGAGAGCCAGGACTTGGCCGCCGACGGCGCCAGCTCCAAGGCAGGGGCTTACACTCGTCGTCTTTTCGGCTCAACTCAAGTGCATTCTGCCGGATAGGGGTGCATTCAGGGATTGTTTAGGGGGTGTTCAGGGGGTGCTTAGGAGGTGTCAGGGGGTATTAAGGAGTATCAGGGGGTGTTTCGGGTGTATTTTGTGTCAGAAACGGCTCAGGTTGAGCTGAGAAGTGGACGAGTGTCAGCCCCTGCTTCAAGGAAGTGTCCGCCACGGTGGACGTCTCCTCGGACGGCGCACTCATCGCCCGCTTCACCGCGAGCCTCCCTTCCGGCGCGGGGTCCCTCGGGGTCCCGGTCGGCCGTGGCATGCGTGTCGCCGGCGGGACGCTGACGATGAACGGCACCTTCACCGATGCAGCTGCGGCGGTGGGGGATGAGGGCACGGCTCGGGCCAAGGCGGTAGGGGCTTACACTCGTTCACTTTTCATCTCAACTTGAGCCGTGTCCGACACACAAAAGCACCCTACACACTCTAAGCACCCCCTAACACCCCCCTAACACAGGCTACACAACCCCTACGCGCACCCCCTATCCCATACAAAGCGCTCAAGTTGAGCTGAAAAGTGGACGAGTGTAAGCCCCTGCAAGGCGGCACCCGCACCCGCCACGCTCACTGGTTTCATTCGTGGGAAAGCCGAGTTCGACCGCTTCGACCACATGTTTGGTGACCTGTTCAGCCGGCAGCACCTGCCCGGCAGGGGCTTAGACTCGTCCACTTTTCAGCTCTACCTGAGCCTTTATGACACAAAATGCACCCTAACCGCCCCCCCTAATACCCTCTAATACCCCCTAATACCCCCGCAAACAGCCCCCACACACCCCCTGAGCGACCCCTACATACACTCCCTGTCCCACAGAAAGCGCTTACGTTGAGCCGAAAAGTGAACGAGTGTAAGCCCCTGCTGCCCGGCCACGCCGGGATGTCCGCTGCGTTCCAGGCCAGCACCGCGTTCAACCTCACCGGCGGGGGTGCCGGGTCCGCGGACCGTTCCGGCACGGAGGCGCAGACGGTGGTCAAGGCCAGTCTATGGTCTGCACCTGGCGCCAGCCTGAAGTTC
>Ga0307489_10001454_pt1 | contig 15591 bp, 15 predicted proteins | sample SB12metaG_FD_202247 | JGI IMG/M metagenome (GOLD analysis project Ga0307489, IMG submission 202247) | Sea-ice brine microbial communities from Beaufort Sea near Barrow, Alaska, United States - SB 1.2 | ecosystem: Environmental > Aquatic > Marine > Coastal | place: USA: Alaska | collected... | reverse complement strand
GGCGAACATCGCTGGTGCCTTGGGGACCCGCCGGGCCAATACTGGCGGAGATCCATCAACCAGATGCCCTCGGCGCGACCCTCACACGCTCGAGATGGTGCAGGGCGCGACGCGGCTTTCGAACAAATACAGCAGAAGGTGGGCAACGCTTCTACGCTGTCGACCAAGCACAGAAGCCTGCCGCGCATATGTTCAGGAAATCCCCATTCACGTTTCGCGCAATTTTTTGGTTGGAAAGTAAGACAAACAACCATTATTGTCCCTGACCACAAATGCTACTGTCCTCCAAAATGCCCATTCACGTTTCGGCCTTAGCTCCAGAATCCCATTCCATATTTCCTTCTACATTCTCGCAAGATGGTAGATTCACTTGTTTTGTCATGTGATCGTCACGAGAATAGAGGGTAATGCGGGAATCGGAGAATTGTCCTATAATTCAGGCTTGCTTCTACCGTACTGATGCAGTTCCCGAAACATTTCTTGAGTTGAAGTATCGATCCGGTAGGCAAAACGCAGAAACGGATCGTGTGAAATGCAGGTTGAAGGTCGTAATACTCATCATCATGCTGCGAGAGAGCCGGCGGCCGGCCGGTCGTCGGAGTGCTGGTCGAACTACTCGCCTCCACAAGCAACTTCATACACATCCTTTTCAAAAGTGCAGGGTCGTGGGCCACATAGCTTGCGCACAATTGTGCGCAAAATTCCAATTGTTGTTTCCATGTCATCAGTCACAGTGCCCAAAGCCGTTGCCGTTGACACCGGAGTTTTGCGCAATTGAACCGTGCAGCGCCGCGTACACGCATATCCGTACGGCGACGTGGTGAGGAAGCATGAGCGTCGAAAGGCTGATCTTGAGCGGCTGATTATGGTATTTGTAATGCTGCTCAAAGTTTCGAAACCCACTGTGAGTTTGACCCCGCCAAATCATTACCGACCCGCGGATTCGGTCATATGCGACTAGATAACGATGTATGTTTCCACCGAAGTGACACTCATAAGTGAATCGACAGTCGATTCTCCATATCGTCCCATAGCAACATCGGAAAGATCTATCTCCCTCCCAGTAACTTTTTGTGACTAGCCAATTGAAGGTGGCCCGTCTAAGCAGACGCCGACGTCAACGCCATTGCACGCCGTATTTTTCGCGCGCAAATACTATACCTGGTCGTTCATGACAATCACGTCCCCGCCTGGTAATATGGCGCGTCATCCGACAAAACGGCGGGCAATGGCGTCGGCGTCGGCATAGACGCCACGAAGATGCTTAAGTGTGTTTCCGGGGCCACCAAGTCGGTTGTTCAGTTACAATTCCTAAGAATGAGTTAAATATCAGATACTTTTTCAGTGTGACGCTTCTATGGCGAGCCGACCGTCAAGTGATTGGTGGAAGCTTACATCGATCATTAATCGAGTATCGTGAGACCAGCAGAAACAGAAAACAGGACGCGGGTAAATGCTCATAAGGCGGTCGGCAGCCACGAACCGTCTTCGCGTGTCTGTGTGCGCAATTTACCTTTTCCAATATGCGTCGACAATGTTCTTGGTTCATATCGGAGCATGACTTTTAATTTGTGTGATCTAGAGCCAGCGGTTGGTTGTAATCACAAATGGCTCTGGAGCCATTATCTCTATAAAACTGAGAGAGGAGGGCACTAAAGCTCTGAAATTCAGAATTGCGGACACAATCATTGCCGGCGCCACGGGGCGCGTGCGGCGTTTTTTCAATGTGCGGTCCGCGACTGATACTCCCGTGACGTCTTTACAAAAGACCAACCGCCTCGCAAAATGAAACGTCACATGACAGAAAGGCGCGCATCGCGTCGGTGACTGCGGAAGCTGGCGCGAAGATTGTGCGTTTCAATGGGGCAGTGAAGCTCTGAACTTCAGAATCGCTGACACAACCTACGCCGGCGCCACAGGGCTGCATGCGGTTTGTTTTTCTGTGCTGTCCGCAACTCATATTCCCATACCTCCTCCAATTCCGTCGCTTCTGCTCATACCCAAACTCACACATACAGCATTCATCAGCCAGCATCCGAACGTCAAGCTCGCGTGTGGTTCTCGCGACCGCTCTCCAAAAAAAACCTCGGAAAGGATGCGTGCCAGGGACACTTACCAGGGAAATCACCAAATGACAAGTCTATTACGCGTGACTGCAAAGAATGAGCTGCAATAACTTCGGAATTGCACGCATATGGACATGTGTCGCGTACGCGAGCCAATCACGACGAGCACTCACGATAGGTTCGTTTAGCTTCACTTTCCCCCAAATGTACCTTTCAAACACCGTGTGGCCCAGGACCCGTACGGTAGTGAGAACATCAGGCGCAAAAAGCCAACCCAGACTCGTCATTGTTTATCGTGAGTGCTGACCGGCAGGTCGGAGTGCTGGTCAATTTTGCAATTATGTTTCCGAACTCCATGCCGAGAACTTTACGAAACCGGGTCGGCCATGAACTTCCAGAGAGGTGGTCGGCGGGCGCGTGCTCGGAACGTCGCGCCTGGGCAATCGGCGCGGTCTACGGCGCCTCTAATGCACCGTACAAGAGTGTCGCCAGCGGCGGCGACGGCGCGTTCGTTGCGGCGGCGGCGCTATGTATTGATGCTGTATCGATACCAGAGTGCTGGTGTCGGAAATCACATTATTTTGTATTCTTGAGTTAATAGCCCACCAAGAGTTTCATACACAGTGTCAGCCGGTCACCCCACAACATCCCAACATCCGATCCACGGCGACCAACGACAAACCGAAACGGTTTTGGACTCAGCGTGACACTGTGACACGTGCATAGCGATGAAAGGCGAGGAAATCGCATGGAACCGTGGAAGATGTGACGATGCGATGCTCATGAGGTGAGGCACGGGGATTCAAAATGATGCGCGTGACTCGACCGGCGCACGCTGACGGTCGGAAACGCCTCTCCCTTGGGTTTCATGGGTCACTGCAGCAGGAGTTTACCTGTAAACCCTTGGTCGACGCCGCTAAACGCGTGTTCGAGGAGAGCCATCTCTTCTCTCGGGAAGTTCTTGGCCGAACCATGTCTTGCATATTATGTTACTACGAGCAGGTTCGTGGGCCGCGTAGCATAAAGTCCCCCTTGGATAGCGTTTCGTACCATCCGCGCACGCCAATCGCGTCGCGCGTCACTATATAACCCTGTGCCTCGTCTCGTGAGCAACGCATGGTCACAATTTGTGCGTTTGCACTCCGGTCGCCATGCCACTCCACGCCATTGTCCTCGTGTCGCGCTCAGTCCAAAAGTGTGCGAGTCCGAAAAGGTTTCGCGTGGGTCGCTGTGGCTGGGATTTATGGGTTTTGGCTTGACACTTTTGTATGAAACTGTTGATGATGTCATGCATCAAGGGATGTAATAGTACCGCAGATTCGGCCGGCAAACGGATTTTCCGAAGTGTGAATGATTGCAAACCACTCGTTTTGTGGGACATCGTGCGCGTCGTTTTTTTCGTTTTTCGTTTCTTTGACTTCGTGTCAGAGGGTGAGTGCGGTTTGATAGGGAAATAACTTGAGTTTGAGGATGATTTTGATAGCATCAAATTGACATACTACCTTGGAATTGGATGTGATCACTTTGATGGGATGATTCTGCCCGGCGAACAGATCGACCGACCGGTCAACTGATCGTCCGGACCGGACAAAATAATCCTAACAAAATCATCACATCCAATTTCGAATTCCAACGTAGTATAACAAATTGAATCTATCACAATCACGTGTTAAACTCAAGCGATACACCCACCAAAGCGCACTCACCCTGTGACGCGAAGTGAAAGATACACAATAAAGTGAGTTTGACGCGCACGAAGCCCCAAGAGCGGTTCACAATCATTCAAACTTCGGAAAATCCGTTCTCCGGCCGAATCTGCTGTGACGATATCAAACACCAACGGTTTGGTACCAACACATGGATATACGGATATGAGCGCGTGAGGGCACCGCCGCAACGAGCACGCCGTCGCCGCCGCTTCCGACACTCTCGCACAGCGCCTGATCATAGCGACGCCGTAGCCTGCGCCGGTTCCTCGGGTGGGAATTTCTGGACGCGCACCCACGACCGCGCCGACTCATGGGACGGCCTTGGGTGAACCTGCCTCGTACGAGTACGAGTGCAAGTATTGTGTACGTTAAATCATATATACCCATCACGACGCGCAGAGCGATGAGAGGGAGTACCCCCTCCCCCAAAAAAAATATACATTAGAGAGGTTTCGCGCTGAAGAGCCCGTGACCAACCAATAAAAATGCTGACACCCCACCGTTGCCGACTGCCCGCTCCCATTTCTAGTACGAATAACCCGAGGATCTCGAATGATAACATCAGCCGACCGACCATGTACGGACAGCTTGATCGGGACTAATCGGTGGTCGGTCGGCGTAGATCGGATTCCATCACTGGTCGGTCGGCGTTGATCGCGGTATTTGTTGAGTTTATTTAGGACTGTGTGTGTTCGACTGTGAAGGTCGACCGACCTGCGTGTCTGCCGACCGACCTGCGTGTCTGCCGACCGACCTGCGTGTATGCCCATACGTCCAGTGGACTTTGGGACACCTGTCGTCGGAAGCCACCTGTATTATAGGGGCATCTCCTGGTATACGAGACTCACTTCATACGATACGTACGCTCGGCCGCACGCCACGCGTATGAGTGAGTGTATGGTCTAGGATCCCACCGGGAGGACATGTCCTGACATTGTGACACAGAGGTTGATGAAGTGCACTGGATATGTCTACTCCGTTTCTGTGTGAAATATTGTATAAGATCACCAAGGCCTCACGCTAGTCAGCGACCCGTCCGTTGAAGTTGGAGTGCTCACTGGAGTTGATGATCCGTGATGTGGCGCGCCCTCGACACCAGAGGCTGCTGCCTGACTGGCTGTGGGGGGGAGCAGGCGCACGCAGTGACAGTCCGCGACACGCCTCCAATCTCCACGTGGACAACAGGCCACGCGCGCCTTGGAACTGCGCCATGGCGCAGGCATGGCATACCATAGCGCACTGTGTGCCTGTTGCGATATATATGGGCGAGGCACGGGCTCATACCTCGCCGAATGCACCCGAGCACGACTCCCAGAGGAGTCCTCGTGCTCGAAGGGGGCTCAGCGCCAAGGGCGTGTATCAAATCTTGATTATCGGGGCGAGTATTGATTATCAGACTTTTTCATAACTATCAACATCAATCGATGAAAGGAATGGTACAATCGAGCATCAATCGATGAGGATCATTAAAACGTACTATCAATCAATGGGTGAGGAATAAACGATGCTTTGCAATTGTCCTTAGGCGAGGCGAATCGAAGCGGTTTTGAGCGATTCTGGGCGATTTCAGCATCGGTACGGGTCATTTTGGGGGTGCTATATGCACTTTCTTGGGGATTGTGATTCTTTGAGATTTTTTATCACTCGTATGACTGTTTGCCCGTACAAGAGCTCCAGCAGCCTGGTACAAAATCGAAGTCAACGAAGAAGAATAATCATATGGACTATTAGTGGAGTGAATAGACCGTGGGTAGGGGGCCGGACAATCGATACTCTATTGTGCTACCATAAAAAAATACGATCGCAAATTTGACTGAAGATTCTTGACTTAGTTCGTTGCCAAAAACATTTTGAACCCAACTCAGTTCTAGAAGTAAAACGTTTCGAAAACACTTTTTCTGCAAAACTTTTTTGATTTTCCTGGGTATGGTCGCGCATCTCAGCGATTGCCGGAACGAAATGTTAAGCACACACCAGCCCTGTGTTTCTGGGCAAAGATAAAATGGCGCCTCCGCGCCATTAAGTTGCGTTTTATGGCGAGTGTCAACATTTCATTCGGGCAATCGCTGGGATGCGGGACCATACCCAGGGGGGGAAAAAGTAAATGAAAGAAAAAGTGTTTTCAAAAGTGTTTACTCCAAGAACTTTTCGATATTACAGTGTAAATAGTCAAAAAACGAAATAGGGGTAGCATTACCTTAAAAGCGCTGAAATTTGCCCAAAATCGACGTCGAAAACATCCCAAATTGCCCAATATTGCCCAAAATCGTCCCAACTTCCACCGAAATCGCCTCGCGAAGCATGAATGCCAAATATCGATTCTACGGAGTTTTTTTATGTACCCTAAATGGCAGTGAACGCAAATCAATTTTGAGCAGGGCTGTTCGGGCACAGTTTAAACGGGGTTCCTATTTGAACACGAGTGTCGCCCAAACGCTCACGTGTTTGGTGCCCGTACGCTGATTCTCAAGAAATTCCGGGACCGATTGAACACGTGCGGCTGGTCGGACTGTCCGTTTTTGTCACTATGATTGCCCGTACGCTGCTCGTCACTTTGGCCCGCGTTGACCGCCATTTGGGGTACATAAAAGAATTCCGAAGTAGTACTGTAATGCTCACCCATCGATTGATTCTGATACTTGAATGGCTGACATTTTTTTGTTGATTCTGATACTTGAAAAAAACAATGATGATTGATTCTCGTTGATTGATCGGACTTTGATACACACCCTCGAGGAGGATATAGTTCACGCCACTCACATAGCAGGCGCCGCACGCCGCCGCCCCAAAAAGATCAGGATGGAGGGACGGAAGAAGTGTAACAAGCGAAGTTGGGGGCCTCTTCGGGTTCGGGAGCTCCCGAAGTCGTCGTGTTGGTGCACAACGGAACACAGGGGTTGGCCGCTCACTACCACTTCGCCATGAGGGCGGTTCCCGCCAACCACTTGGACGGCGGTGGTGGGGTGGTGCTACAGCGCTAGCGGAGTGTGTGAGGAGACTGCATTAATATTGTAAATGTGTGGCTATCGCGTGGACGCCATTTGACTCACCGGCATCTAATCCACCGCCCATTCCTGCGAGGTGGACATCCCCGTGAACCGTGATAGGATGCTTTTGCTTCTCCATGACATCATTCATGTCCACCCACGCCGCTCAAACCCGCGAGCCGCCACCGCCGCGCGCTCCCCACTTATTCAACTCCCCCACGAATCCAATAGAACGGCGGCGTGTCATTCTCACGTCATCGAACCGATTTTGAACACTCGTGTATCACGCCCGCTCAGCAGGGCCGCCAGCTCGGTACGGGGGCTAAGTTGGAACCCTACTCTCTCTCTCCGCCAGCTCGGTACCATCGAGGTGCCGGTCGCAACATAAGTGGGAGGTACCACCGCCGTCGCCGTTGTGAGCCGTCATGTTAGTCGTGGTGCATCTAGTTGCCGTGGACGCCACCGCCGTGCCGCCGCCACACTTGAAGCGCCAGCACTGATGGACGGCGGGCGCCCCGGAGATGAAAACAATATGGATCCTTCCACAGCGTTGCAGTGTCATCCTTGCGCAGGGGCAACGCTAATATTTATGCGGGCGTGCGCACAACGTGCCAATCGTGCCTCCTTGACACCGCGCCCATTGAGCCCGGGTGCACAGCACCGCTATGGAGGGTAAGGTTGGAAGTGGACGAGTGTAAGTCTCTGGAGGTAAGGCCCCGCCCCCGACGCCTCAGGGGCGGCGGCGCTGACGTGCGTCGATGTGTGGCGGGACGACAGCGACGTAGCGGTGCCGGGCAGGAGGACCATTGAGAACAAGCATTCGAACCAATGGAAGCATGACGCGCCTTGTGGGTGAACGCTCATACCGACGCGCGGAGTATGCAGAGGACGATGACTCGAGGAGGAGATGCAACGTCGGCAAAATGCTTGTTCTCAAATATGCCCTGCCGTGTCATTGAGAACGACCGCTCGACCGATATCGGAGCATCATCTACCTTCAGGGTGAATGCGCGTACAGGCGCGCGGGAGGAGGTAGACAATGCACAAGGTCTGTCGAGCGCTTGTTCTCGATGATCCCCCTGCCGGAAGCTCCTCCATCGGGTGGGCCACCGCCGCGGGCCGGCCGCCAGGGGCTTACAATCGTCCACCTGTGGGCTTGACGTAAGCATTTTGTGTGGGATACGTTGGGCTGTTCCCTGGGATTTCAGCGACTGCCAGATATTGCTACCACCTCTTATGATGTCGTGTGACTACAGAAACGAGGGTTCGTAAGCGTGTCAATGGCGTGGCAACATCAGCCGGGCCCCACGGGAGCGGCCGGGGACGGGGAGAGAAGGCCTGGGCAGAGACCACCGGTGGCGGCCGCGCACATCAGCGCGGCCCCGCCTCCACTATCCTCAGCGCGGGAATGGGATCGTCGTCTCCCCGCCGGCGCTGTCGCACACTCAGCGAGGCCTCCAGCCGCGGTGGCGAGGAGTGCTTGGACTCTCCTCCCCCGTCACCTATGCGGTGGTGACGTATGGCACGAGGGGATGTAAGCAAACCTTCAGGCGTGCTCGTTCGAGTTGAAAGCATAATCCACGAGGCAACACGATGCACAAGAAGAAGCTCGAGGTCGTTCTGGCTAGGTGCGTCCACGAATGTTGTGGGGGGTCACAGCAACTGGGCTGGGTCGTATTCCACGAAAAGAAAAAAACGGCCAAAATAAATAAAAACGACGGAAGGTCGAGGATTGGAACCTGCACAGGCAGACACTGAAGGATCGTGCTGTCCAAGACTGTACTGGTGTAACGACACCCGTAGTTTAACGATGTCCCTGGCTTTCGAAGCGTTAAGGACAAGGTACAACTCAACAGCATTATGAGAAATGCGCCACACCATCTTCGCGGCATCTTCGCCGACGCCAACGCCACTACGCGCCGTAAAGTTCGGTGACGCGCCATATCAATAGGCGGCGAATGTCTGCGCAACGACGTTGCAAGCATAGCACATTCCGAAGCGCCGCCCCAGAAGCACCGTGCGAGGCCGCCTGGCGCCGACATGACTCTACTGAGTTGTTCCGTCTAGAGCTGGAGATGGGGGATGCCTTGGTGTACAAGGTGGATTGCATGCACGCAAGTTCAATTATGACGTCGACAACACGCGTGTGCACGTGTACGTTTCTGTGGCTGGTGGGGGGTCGGATTCGGTGGTGCCTATGAACGCGAGTAGATACACAACGCTAGATATGAAGGAACGAGTCAATCCGACCACTGGCACCATTTCTAGGGAAGCAAGGAAGAGGCACAGGAACACGTGAGAAACGCGAGGTGCGGAGCAAGCTCTGAGTTAATTGATTCATTTCCAATCGAAACACACGTGAAACACGTCGAGGCGACGGCACGACGCCTGCCGACGGAAGGGCGGCGTGGATGGAGTCCACGCGTGATGTGGGATTAGATCATTAGAGGCAGCGAACTGTTTCACGTGAAGAAGGTTAAAAGTGAAATAAATACTTCCAAGCATCCTCCAATGCCAGACGACTGGATAGACTGAAGCGAGTGCGCGAGTAGGACCGCCGCACTCCGCGTGGACGGTGAGCTGAACTGCAGCGCCGGATTACGCTCCGAGTGATCACGCGCGGGTCCGCGACTAGAATGTTGAGCTCTGCCGAGGAGCGATCCCGCAGCGAGCCCAAAGATGTCCCCCTGGTTTAAGGATTTACTAAAAAGAGCTAAGTATATTTGACCAGATCCGCGAGTGGATAATGCGTATAATGATTTTACTGACAATGGGTTTGAATTCCGATCATTTTTCAGATCAGCCTTTCAAGACGCAGAATGAATTCCAGAATGATCAAATCAGCCTTTCAAATTCCTGACCACGTCGCCATACAGATTTTTGTTTGCGCACCGCCGCGCCGCAAATTTGCGCTAAACTTCGGCGCCGGCGGCGACGGCTTTCCTCCCCGGGAGGAAAAAATGTGAGATAAGCGTAGAAGTTTGGCGCAAATTTGCGTGGAAGTTAACGCGTGTTCGTGGTCTGTATGGGCAAACAGTCTGACAGTGTGTTCGGCCATTGTGATTTCGCCCGTCCAAGATCATTATTGACTCGCGCGGATCTGGTCATTTAGATGGTTCGTACCTTGGCCCTAAACCACAGAAAGACATTTCCGATTTATGACTGAGAAACGCGTTATTCGGCCGGCAAAATAGACGAAAGAAAAAAAATGCGCTTCCTGGTGCCATCGCCGCGATGCCGCGACAGCGCCGCACTTCGCTCCAAAATACGCGTTTCCTAGGAGACAGTCCCGTTAATGTCGGCGCTCACACCACTGTTGCCCACTGACGCACTTTGAACAAACGTCGCACAATGGCGCTATGGCCGCGCCAACTGAGCACCAGGTGTGCTTGATTTTATTCGCCAAAAATACAGGTCTCAAAACCAGAGCAGGGTACCATCACTGCGATGCCGCGACAGCGGTCCGGACTTCTTCCCGAAGCGCACGCTCCGAACGCGTTATACGCGCCAACCGCGAAGCCCTGAGCATGCGCGCGCGCACCCGCGCTCCGCGCGTTTCTTGGTGGGTGGTCTATTATTGTAACACAATTCCTATCACCTGTTCTAGGAAACCATGCCCGTAACGCGTCCCGCAATTCACCCTAAACCTGAGCGCAGAGCGGCGTTGGTACGCGAGCTGCGCGTCGCGGCGAGCGCTGCGGGATACGGCGAGCGCTGCGGGACTCGGTCAAAGGCGCGTCGTGTTTACGCGGGACCAGAATGAGCGGATCGTTTTCTGGTCGAAATGTCGTGCTGAACGTCGGTCCGTCACTAAAGCACAGAAAGACAGTTCGGATGTTCCGCTGGAAAAGACCAAATCCTTAAACCCCAAAGCCGGGAAAAAAATAGCCAGTCATTTGCCCGGGCGCGAAGTCGCGAGTTGGCGGCAGAGATCGCACAGTCAATCTTGACTTCTTGCAGAATCTTGCCACAATCTTCGACCAATTGCTACATTTGTTGGGGTGTCAAACCGGTAACTTTCCTCAGCGGGCGCGCGAAAAGTGGGAAATTATCTGTTTTGATCGCCATCAGGAGATCTATTGGCGAATCGCCCTGCTGGCTTACGATGAGCCAATCACAACGCTCCGTGGCTCCGTGGAAATGACCGGTACACCAAAACCGGTACGCGCAATTACTTTTCTTTCCCCCCAAAAAGTTGTTTTTTGGCGTCTGTTTATGGAGTCTGGTAAGACCTGTCGACGTCTCGACGGCGCGCATGGGGTTTTCCCATATAAATTACTCAGGAGTTAACTCGTCAAACGCAAGGCGCGAGGTCACCATGGTGACCTGGGTTTGGGGTTTAAAGCACAGAAAGAGTTTCCTTGAAGCACAGTTATATTTTTAGGGCAGCGAGGAGCTGGAGCTAGCTTGGAGCCTGCTGGATACGCTATCAAACAAACCATATCAAACCAGCAGTCACACCAATAAAATAAAGGGGTTAATAAAACAAGTTCTTGGTGGGGTACCTAATTCAATTTGAAAGGGTTTTACAAATGTTGAAAGGCAGTCAAGAATCGGACTACAGACTGAACAAACGTCGCTTCACTTTCACATCAGAGCAGAAGGTCCAATCAATGAATGAATCGAATCGGGAGATCAATTGCCGATTGCTGACCTTTCGAATGCTGCAGAAGACGTTTTGACAAGCTGTTTCTGCCTTTTATTTGCAGTGATCTTCAAGAAACTGACGCTCTTCCCAACCTCACTCTTCGCGCCGAACCACGCAACCACCGAAACACGTAACAACTGGCCACCATCATTTGCGTATCCATGCCCGCGAAGGTCGCTGCCGCTCCTCATGTGCGTCGGCCGGCACCGCGTCGCCGGCAAGCGGGAGCGCTCCTCCGGGAGGCCACGGCCAGCACGCAGAGACACGACACGACACGACATGAATTATTTTGGTGCGCGACGCGACCGCGATTGGCTTCTTGCGTCCGCCTCTTCTTCGACGCTCGCAGTCTCTTCGACACCCTCGTCGATACGGCGAAGGCGGTGGACTGAAAGATGAAGGCGGCGCTGGCGGGCGTCCACGCCATCCCCGAGACGAATGAAGCGGTATATTTCGGCTCTGTAGCCAGCGCTTGTCCGATTATCGTAGTCGGGAGAATCAACTCAGGAATCGCATATTTGAATCGCATATTTGAATCTGCCTTTGAAATACTCAGTTTCAATATCTTTTCATCGATCAAAACAATTTATTGCCACTTCATCCACTAAAGCCCCAAAACATATATGTTTGTAAGCTTTGAAAACACATGACGTTTCCGCGGTAAGTCGACCCAGCACTGGAACGGTTTGAAAGGACGACTTCCGGTCAAATTGCGGTCAAAGATGGCGCGTGGGACGGCCGCCACTGTGCGCGGGGTAGTAGGCGTGCCGGGGGGGAATCGACGAAGCGCGGTGTAACCCGGCCACAGTCCGATATGCAAGGCAAGCGCTAGGCGTACGGCGTGGTGGCTGGCATACCGTAGACAGCGTGAGCGGGCGCAAATGGGCGACTTTAATATCGAGTCAATTGTGTGAAGGATGCAAATTCTGGAAGAGAGCGTCGTGAACTGCATAAGGGAAATGGGCGCACTCAGACGTTGCAATAAATTGTGCCTGGCCAATGATCGTCCCATTCGGTGTATTCAGCACGTAAAGCGCCGTGACGGTATGCTCTTGTCACCCTTCATCGAGGTCGCATTCGCAGGAAGCAGTATCTCGATCGTCGAGGCATCCGACGAAAGCCAGCGATACATGATTTTTGGTTTGCAGTTTGGTGTCAGCGCATCCTGGTTTTCCCATAAAATGGGGGCTCGAAGATGGCGCCCGGGACGCCCGCCACGGGGCGCTGGGGAGGCGAGCCTGGGGATATCGTCGAATCGCGACGTGAACCCTCTACCGCCCAAGCCTCAAGGCAAACGCTACGCGTACGGTTAAGCACCGTGCGTAGGTCGGGGGTCAATCAGCGCGACGAAAGGGCGCCGGACGGGGCGACGCGGAGCATGCGGCGGTCGCTGGGGGGTCGCCCACACACGTCATAATATCGTCAGCGCCGAAACCTCGGCGTCAGAGGAGCCGCGCACGCCGCGTGCCGCAGCACCGCGCGCAGGCGTCCGGGCAAGAAACGTCGCCGAATTTGGGAGCGAGTGCCCTGGCGCAAGCACTGATATTGAATAGGGGTCGACGCACTACGCGACTGCAGTAGCGGGAAATGGCCTCCTATGCGGTGATCCCTATTTATCGAATGTGATACGTTCAAAAGGATCGACTACGATAGTTAGGATTTCATCGAATTCGATACTTAGGCACACATTCGATAGATTAGTCGGAGCCACTTGTGCCAAAGACTTTGGAGAGAGTCGATAGAGCTCTATGTGGCGAATCGGCCGTCTATGAACTCTAAATCTTTGTCGAAATGGGTGTTTTCTGGGGTTAGCATTCAACGTAGGTGAACTCAACCTGGGGTGGAATAGCATCAACTTTAACTGGATTGTTTAAAGTCCTCAAGCTCGGTTGATTGAAAGCGATGTGTGTGGCGCGATTCGCATCTTCTGCGCGGTCTCTTCTCGCGGCAGCGCCACAACTCGGACCGCGAAGAGCGGCTAAGGGGGTTACTCGACGGTGGCCACGGAGGACGACACCCCCTCTGGCAAGTTGGCGCGCATCGTGCGTCGACAAAATGGAATCTGCGCATTGCGGCCGAATCGCGCGATGGGTTGTCGTCCACCGCGAGACCGGAGCTACGGGTTTCACGCCTACACTGTGCTTTTCATCGCGAGACTCTTATCAACGGCGTGAGAAAACTCTAGCATCAACATGCTTGGAACCTACCAGGTCGAGCTCCGAGTGTGGGCTGTCCCTGCCTCGTACCCTTTGAATTCATTCAGACGCGCCACAGCGATAATTTCAGGCTGCGCTTTAAGTGCACTGTCCGAAATTGGGCCATTTTCGATCATTTGACGAATTCTGTGGCGATCAGAGCGTCGTATGGCCGTATTGGACTGGAAAACACGATTGCCCCTCATTTCGCACGAACTGCTGTCTTTTCAATATCCGTCGAAATGTCTTCTTTTGTACGATTGGTCATATGTGACCGAAGCTTTCTGCAGAATATTTTTGTTTCCAGCCAAATGAAACCTGAGTGGCCAGGGCAACGACGCTCTCTTCCGACGCGATGGAGCGCATGGCGGCGCCGACGCGAGCCGTATAAGGCGACACATACCTGTGTTCGACGGAAGGCGCGCGTCGCGTCGTGCCCCACAGCTAGGTTCAACAGCCCTGCCTGCCGTCGAGACGTGCCTGACAGGATCGCATCTCGCTCTCGACGAGCCGCGGTTGACCCATTCGCGGGCGGTGGGGCAGGGAAACGTACACGGTCTCACACGGGTCATTGCCTTCCATCCGACGCGACTCGTCTCTTCGCATCTGCTGAGCGCGTGCTGGCGCGCGTCGGCGCCGCGCTAGAGGATGTAGTGTATTGGACGGTTTACGACTCAAGATAATCAGACAGTTGGATCTGAAAAGTTCAGAGATATCTCGAGATGCTCTATAGACCAGTTGGCGTATATCAAAACGGCCTTCCCGAGCGAAGCGCTAAAATTTACGCCCATCAAAACGCCCGGAAGATCTGTTTGAGTGGGCAATCGGCGACAATGACGTACGAACAATGGCGTACAAAGTTGCGGCGGCGGCAAAACCGCTGCAGACAACCCCCCCTTAAATTGGCACGCGCGTCGAGTATCGCCGCCGGCGCGCCTCGGGGCGATGCGCACATTTAGACCATTGTTCCCACTCAAATGACTCAAGAAACTGGCAAGCGCCCCAACGGCGCGGCGGCGGCGATTCTCGCCGTTTAACCCGCACGGAGTCCACGGCGTGACTACTACGAAGGGATTCCGCGCCTCGGCGCGGCCGCTGCCGCAACTTCGTACGCCAATGTTCGCGCGTCATTCTCGCAGATTCGCCACTCAAAACAAAGCTCCCGGACGTTTTGAAAGGCGTAAATTTTGGCGCCCACGCGCGTCAGGACCGCCTCGATATTCTTGAGTCATAGACCGTCAAATGTGCCGTCTCCATATACGCCAACTGGTCTATTGCCTTTTCCGGGTCAAGAAGTGTGGTTATTTGCACCCCACTGCCTGGGGTCATTTGCGACCCACTGCCTGAGGATCGCTGTGGCGACGAACATTCTCGTTTGCGTCCAGCCGATGGGAGGGGCTGCGAGAATCAGTCGAAATCTGAAAATATGGACTCCCGCTTCGACATGCCTGCCGCGGTCGCCACAGTCGCTGCGGCACTCGGCCGCCGCGGTCAAAGACGCCGCTGCGTAATTTACGGCCGCGGCGGCGGGTGACTTGGACGCCAAGACACACGCGGGTCCACTGAAGCCACCTAGACGGTACTCCGCCAGATCATGCCCGTCGCTTGCACAATCATGGCCACCGGAACAGGGCGCGCACGCGCCATAGCGATGGCTGGCAGTCTGTATAGCGACCCAGTGCCCGCACGCGGGATTATTATCCCGCTTCCGCGAACGTGTGGGCTCATCGTCTCCCGCCAGCGCCATTCCCCGACCAACATCCCCTTCCCGCAGGTGCACCGCCCCGCACCCTGCGCTTAGGATCACACGTGGTGTGGCGTGGCGTGCACGTGGCATGGCACCCGAAGCAATTGAGGAGACCGAGGAGTTGATAGATGGTCGGACCGGCATAATTTGGGTGCGCAGCGGCGCTTCGTGTCACGCGTGGCATTCGTTTAGCGCGCCGGTCCTCTCTCGGCCGGGAATCACGTGACCGGGAAGAAACA
>Ga0307489_10001453_pt1 | contig 15593 bp, 24 predicted proteins | sample SB12metaG_FD_202247 | JGI IMG/M metagenome (GOLD analysis project Ga0307489, IMG submission 202247) | Sea-ice brine microbial communities from Beaufort Sea near Barrow, Alaska, United States - SB 1.2 | ecosystem: Environmental > Aquatic > Marine > Coastal | place: USA: Alaska | collected... | reverse complement strand
ATCGCCAGCCGCGGCACACGGCGCATGGAGCGATTCGACATGGATGCGGTGACGGACTACGTGGCGCACGTGCTGCGGCAGTACGCCACGCGCCTGCAGTTCGCCGCCACTAGGCAGGAGGGGACCGTGGAGATCGGGTGCGAGGACGACCTGTACCGCCACTACGATTTCAACGGCGGCCTGCAGAAGTTCATCACAGAGGACAACTCGACGTGTCTCACGCCGCCGGAGCCGGGCGCGGCGCTGGAGCCTCCGGGGTGGGGTGGGACGCACAAAGGGGAGGTGGAGATACCGTGTGACGTGGCCAACGACCTGAAGGAGGTGCCCGGGGCGTGCGCCGGCATGCGGTGGCCGGGCTGGGGGCCGCGCTGTAAGCGGATGGAGTGTGCAGAGTACATGCCGGAGGACGCGTAGTTGACAATGCGGGATACCAGAGAGACAGAGACAGAGACAGAGAGGGGCAGAGAGAGAGAGATAGAGATCGGCACAGAGAGAGAGAAAGAGAGGGGCAGAGGGATGGAGAGGGGCAGAGAGATGGAGAGGGGCAGAGAGAGATAGAGAGGTCAGAGGGGCAGAGAGATAGAGAGGGGCAGAGAGAGATAGAGAGAGGCATAGAGAGATAGAGAGCGAGGCTTCTGCGTGCATATGGAGGCACCAGGCTCTCGCCCTGGTTCCCGGCAGAGAGAGAGAGAGAGAGAGAGAGAGAGAGAGAGAGAGAGAGACGCTTCCGCGTGTATAACGAGATACCAGGCTTTCTCCGTAGCCCCCGTGAGAGAGAGAGAAGCTTCCGCGTGTATAAAGAGGCACTAGTTCGTGCATGTGTTGGAAAACAAACAACTTCAGATGCTCCTCACAAGCCACCGCATGAGTATGCTCGTGAGTGTAGGCGTAGTTCGTAGACGCATCGTAGTTGCAGCTGTAGCTGTAGCGTACCAGGCTTTGCCCCTGCCCCCCGTGTGAGAGAGGGGGGCGCGTTCGCGTGAATAAGGAGGCACCAGGCTTTCGCCCCGGCCCGAGTGAGAGAGCCAAACGCTTCCGCGAGATTCAGGAGGCACCAGGCTTTGCCCCTGGACCCATGTGGCGAAGCATACATCAACTGTAACACAAATTAGCGTGCCCCGTGCAGAGTAGTTCGGCTCAGGCGTTTTTTGGAATGAAAGAAACCTTTTGTACAGCCTGACAGCAACACTGGGATCTCTTCTAATTGACCTTCAATGAGATTCCATTGGTTCTCAGCGGAAGTTGCGAGATTTACTGGGCCTCTGGCTGACCGACGTTCCTGGTAAGCCGCCGTCGCTGCCCCTCGGCGACGCCCTCTTCGGCCCCAGACCCGCGCGCCGCGCTTTCCCCGCGTCTCAGCCATCAACGAGTGTGTGGGTGGCTTGTGACCACCCACCCGCAGCCCCCGCCCCACGCCCCCCCGCCGCCGCTGCCGCCGCCGCTGCCTCCTCCGCCGCCACCACAGTCACTACCCCCCCGAGGCAGCACCTCATCGACGATTGTGCCGCGGTTTCCGCTCATCACGTGGCGGCTTGCCCCCCCGCCCACCGCCGCCGCCGCCGCGGCCGCCGCCGCCGCGGCCGCCGCCGTCCCCCTTAGGCAGCATCTCCGCCCCGAGCCCAACCTTCTTCGCGCGCGTCTCAGCCATGATGGGCTCGGCGATCCCCTCCCCGTGCCTCCCCGTTCCGCAAGCAGGGTCACTCACAACAAGCATTCCAACCGGGATCAGAGCATGACTGACATGCAGGAGGTTACTGACTTCAAGCACTCGAACCGAGATCGGAGCATGACTCACATTCATGGTGAATGCTAAAACAACGGAAGGAGGAGGAAGAATACCAGGAGGAGGAGGAGGAGGAGGAGTCGGTGAAGTGCTGGTAAAGATAACCCCCATGCCCGGCGCCTTCCCCACGGTACCCCATCTGAGCCAACATCCGCGATCCGAACCCGATACTCAGAGTCCACAGTAAATAATGCTCGACATGTCGTGGTCATCCCAAGGCGCTTCGCGTGGTCAACACGCACACACACCATGTGAGCATTGAATGTCATCCAACTCAACAAACGAGGGCTTTAATGTGGTGGATGGCGTGGCGGCCTTCCATGAGGTTCTTTAACCATGTGGACCAGGGCGAAAGCCTGGTGTTTCCTTATACACGCGCAAGCGACCTCCGTCTATCTTTCATGAGGTCTTTTACACGTGCTTACCGGTGGTATGTTGCTCGAACTCGCCGAACTTGTGACCGGCGCCGACGACGACCACACCCCGGGCCTGCCCCGCCTGCCCCCCGCCGTGGGTGAACTCCCCTCCCATCCCATCATAGACGCCGCTGCCGCCGCCGCCGCCGCCGCCGCCGCCGCTGTTGCTGCCCCCGCCCCGGCCGCCACCCCTGCCACCCCCGCCACCCCGGCCGCCGCCGCCGCCCCTGCCTCTGCCGCCGCCGCCGCCTACATCCATGTCGCCCCGTGTCCTGTCGCGCGATTGGCTTCGCGCCCCTCCGCCGCCGCGCTTAAGCCAGTTGGCTTCGTTGACTCGCGCCTCACGCTCCGCCGCCTTGGCCGCGCGCCGCATCCCGCGGTTGTTCACGTGCCGCGGGTCTGACTCCCCTCAGAGTAGGGCCAGGTGAATGCTGCTCGCCACGTTACTCGAAGTAAGCTATAATACTGCTCGCCATGTTACAGCCTCCTCAATCACACCGCCAGACCGGTTCTGGTGGATGAGGTCAGTTTAAAGCTCACCATGTCAGTGCCCTGGGGCTCCATGAACGTGAGCAACGATGCAGTGATTTGAGATACGAGGCTTCAAATTTAGTAGATGACGTGGCCAGCATAAATGTGCCTGTCCCTACCCCCATGACCACCTCCGCCCTCTCTGAATGCCGCCGCCAACCCCGCCTCATATCAGGGCTTACACTCGTCCCCTTTCCAGCTCAACGTAAGCACTTCTTGCGGGCTGGTTGGGGTGAATTCACTGACAGATCGGCACAGGTTGAGCTGAGAAGTGGACGAGTGTAAGCCCCCGCCTCATAGGCGGCGTCTCCCTCCGACCCCTCCGTGTCCATTTCCCCCGCGCCGCGCAACTCCGCCTCCACTGCGTCTAACTCCGCCTCTACCCAGGGGCTTACACTTGTCCAATTTCCAGCTCATCGTACGCACTATCTGTGGGATACGCTGAATGTACTGGGTGTTTTCGGTGACAAAAACACTCAGTTTGAGATGAGAAGTGGACGAGTGTAAGCTCCTACCTCTGCCGCCACCAGCTCCTTGTCAGCAGCAGCTTCTGCCGCTTCCTCCTCCACCAATGCTGCCTCTGCCTCTGCCGCCGCCGCCGCCACTGCTGCCGCCGCTGCTGCCGCCGCTCCCACCGCCGCTCCCGCCATCGTTCCCGCCGGTGCCGCCGGTGCCGTCATCGCCGCTGCCGCCGCCACTGGCGCCGGCACCAGCGCCGCCCATGCTGTAGCGGCGCAAGTTGAATTATAAAGCAGACGTTGAAAGCGATACATCACACTTTAGTATCAAGCGCTTTGTTCCAGGCGGTTTCAACCTGGGTCTAATAGGGTCAACCTGCACCGCCCTACCATGCCGCTGTAGTGGTGCCGATGCCAGCGAGCGAGAATGAATCCCCCGCGCCGCGGTCCATAAACGACGTCAAGGAAGTTCCGCCGCCGCTCCCCAGACCCGAGCCATGGCTCCCTAGACCCAAGCCTCCAGCCCCGATCCCCGGCCCTTGTCCGAATCCGAGTCCTAGCCCCAGTCCGTGTCCTAGTCCGAGCCCCGGCTGGAATGGAGCCTCGGTCTCCATCTCCACCTCAGCCGCCGCCGTTGCCGCCGGCCCTGACTTGTCCGTTGCTTTTTCGTTCCCTTCACCCCTGGCTTCACCGGCACCCCCGGCACCTGCTAATGCTGGGGCTGCCACGGCATCTTCGAGTCCCAAGGTATCTGAGGTCTCCGAAGGGTTTAGCTGGAGGTATCCGAAGGTCTCTAGGGGAACAGGGGCGGCGGGATGGGGGGCGGCAGCGGCGGGGGCAGCTTGGGCGGCGGGGGCGGCAGCGGTGGAGGCCGAACCTCTCTGGCTCACCGCCGCCAATGCTGCACTGACGCGCTCCCTTGACGCCGCCTTACGCTCCGCCTGCGCTTCCGCCTCCGCATCTGCCGCCGCCGTCCCTGCCCTGGCGGGGGGCGAAGCCGGGTTGGGGTTGGGAGCGTGGGTGAGGGCAGGGGTGGGGGCGGGGGCGGCCCCTTCATCCATAGCCCCCTCCGTCCCGTTCTCCTCCTTCTCCTGACCCTCCTCCTCCTCTGACTCCTCCCCGACCACCACACCATCGTTCATGTTCCCAGCAGAGACAAAGGTGGGGACGTTACGAGCGGCCTTCTCGCGAGCGCGATCGTATTTATCACCCCCAACGCCCCCGCCCCCGCCCGCGCCACCCTTGAAGCCCCCGCCACGCAGCCCCTGAGGGTCACTGAGGTCGTTCCCATATCCCCCGCCGCCGCCACCGCCGCCGCTGCCGAATGCCTCCGCTACTAGGGGCTTACATTCGCCCACTTCTCAGCTCAACCTGAAACGTTTCTGACACAAAAACTCCCTTAAACCCCCTCTTAACCCCCCCCTTAAACCCCACCTTAAACCCCCCTTGAACCCCTCCTTACACCCCCCCTCAAACCCCCCCTTAAACCCCCTGTTAAATCCCCCCCCTTAACCTCCCCCTTAAACCCCCCTGACCGCCCCTAAACGCACCCCCTGTTCCACAAAAGGCGCTTACGTTGACCTGAGAAGTAAACGAGTGTAAGGCCCTGCCGGCTACGCCACCGCCGCCGCCCGCCATGTTGATGGCGCGCTGCAGGCGGTTGTCGTCCGACCGCGGCACCCGCGCGCCGTGGCACCACAGCACCACCGCGTGGCGCCTCTTGCCGCCGCCCTTGACCTCCGTCTTGAGACCGTGCGCATCAGCGATGAGCGCAATGCCCTGAAGGGCCCCCATGGACTTGGTGGGCTGGAATCAGGGACTTCCACACGTCCACTTTTCAGTTCAACCTAAGCATTTTTTGTGGGATACGTTGCGTGACTTCAGGGACCGGAACTGCTCAGGTTCAGCCGACAAGTGGAGGAGTGTAAGGCCCGGCCTGGAATCCCATGTACGCAGCGCCCGAGCAGATCATCGCGGCCATCGCGTCAGCCACGGCGCCAGCGCGCGGCAGACCCTCCTCACCATATGCCTCCTTCCCACCGCCGCCGCTGCCGGTGCTGCCGCCTCGCTCGAGAGCTTGTTTCGCGGCCTTCTTTGCCGCGCGTTTCCCACTGGGTCCGAGCCTAGGGCCTGGCGGATATTTGCTCGCCGCGTCATCCAACGCATTCTCAGCCCTCATTTGCTCGCCGCGTCATTCAACGCATTCTCAGCCCTCATTTGCTCGCTGCGTCATCCAACGCATTACCATCCCTCTTCCCTTGACTTAAATTGCACCCTATGACGTGGCGAGCAATGTTTGCCAGGCCCTACCCGATTTGCTCGGGCCCGTGCGGCACCGCCGCGCCCCTCTGGCCGCCGCCGCCGGTGCCCCAGGAGTAGGCGCCGCCCTTGCCGCCGTTCACCAGGCGGTGGTTCTCCTCCTCGGACTCCGGGTCGTCCACGGAGGCGGGTGGGGATGGCACACCTTTATGCAAAGCCCGGCCACTCGCGCTGTTGGATTATCAAGGGAACGAGCATAATTCCAGGGAAGAGGATGCGGCGAGTGCGCACGGGTACACCGGTACACGTTTGAGCAAACATTCAGCTTGAGCTACCACGGATACCAATGTGAGGCCAGAGAGGAGGATGCGGCGAGTGTGCACGGGTTCACGGGTACAATACGAGCAAGCAGTCAGGCCCTGCCATCGAGGTTCATGCTGCGGATGCGCCGCAGGTCCAGCTGTGGGTCCCGTTCCGTCTGGTTCTTTTGCTTTTTCGCCACCTTCGCGTCAATGTTAGCTTCAGCGTAACGCGCGGCACGGCGGGTGGTGCGGCGGGCCTCCGACGCCTCCCACGCCGCCTCCGCCGCCGCCACCGCCGCATCGCCCCCCTCCGTGTCGCCACCGCTGGTTCCGTCGTCGTCATCGTCCCCCTCCTCTTTGAAGCGTCGAAAGTGAATTTCCAAAGCGAAGTTTGAAAGCCGTTCATCATATTTCAGCTTCAAGCCGTTCACCAGGCGCGGTCAACCTGGGTAATACCTGGGGTCAACTTGCAACGAGGCGCGGTCAACCCGGGGACTCACTGGGGTCAACCTGTAACCAGGCGCGGTCAACCCGGGGACTACCTGGGGTCAACCTGCACCGCCCTACCTCGTCATCCTCCTCCTCGTCATCATCGTCCTCCTCGTCATCATCGTTATCGTCGCTCTCACCGTAGTCCAGACCCCGCCCTCCAGCGCCGCCTTCTATATTCCGCAAGCTTGCTTTGAGTTGCTTCAGTCTGAAGAAGTCCGTATCTTCGCCACCACCATCCAGGGCCTTACATCAGTTCGTAGACAGCTTTAACTTCGAGACATTCTCCACGAAGACACTTCAGGTATCCCAGAGACTAACGGCTTTCGTGGTGAAAGTGAGAAGCGTTTCAGGGGCAGATATCTCAAACACAAGCTGAAAAAATCACGTGTGGGTGAGACCCTGCCGCCTTCGCCGTCCTCCTCGTCGTCGTCCTTGTCAGAGTCGTCGTCGTTGCCCTCCGTGCAGTTCTTGACGTAGTCGGCGATAGCATCCTAGTACAAGGGCCTGGTGAAAAACATTTGCGGCGTTAGAGGATGTCGTTTACTCAGGAAACGAGGGTTCAATGCGTGGCAGGCAAACGCTCGCGACGTCATAGGATCTCACAGGCGCAAAACATGAGGGTTGATGCGTGGCAGACATTACTCATTCGGCCCTACATCATCCAGGCTGAGCTCGTCGTCGGTTTCCCACTCGTCGCTGTCATCGGAGTCCGTCTCTCCGTCATCCGTAGTATCCGCCTTTCGCCCCCTTCCGCCGCCGCCGCTGCTGCCCCCGCCGCCGCTGCCCTTGCCGCCACCGCCGGCGCTGCCCTTGCCGCCACTGCCGCCGCCGCCTCGCATTCCGTGTGGTGGGCGCGGGGGCGGGAACACCTCGCCCCGCTGCCCGCCCCGCCCCCGGCCCCCACCGCCCCCCCCCCGGTCGAGGTTGATCTCGATGCCCCCGATACGCATCGTCTTCTGGCGCTCAACGTTCGGGTCATCGTCCGTGTCGTCGTCCTCCTCCTCCTCCTCCTCGTCCTCGTCCTCGTCGGTTTCATCGTCAGAGTCGTAGCTGTCGGAGCTGCTACCGCTGTCGTCGCTGTCGTGATTCTTGGGCACTCTCTTGCCGGCTTTCGGCCCGTACGCGGTGAACATTTGGCGGGTTCGTTTGGAGCCGCCGCCGGCGCCAGCGAAGAGCTCGCCGTCGCTGCCGCCACCGCCGCTGCCAATGCTCCCGCCCCTGCCCCCGCTGGCACCGCCCCTGCCGCCGCTGCCACCCCTGCCCCGGCCGCCGCCGCCGCCGGCGTTGGGGCAGTTTGCTTTCAGGTGACCCATGCCGCCGCATTTGAAGCAGCTTCCGCCGCCGCCGCTGGCGCTACCGACATCGCCGCCGCGGCCGCGACCGCGGCCGCCGCTGCCGCGGCCGCGACCGCCGCTGGAGTCTGCCTGTAGATGGCTCCTGCGGTCCGCTCTATCGCCGAACAGTAGGGCCTGGCAGATGTAGCTCGCCAGGTCGCAGGAGGCCACTTCACTAAAAAAACGAGGGTTCAAATCGTGTTGGATGCTGTGGCAGGCAACATCAGCATCGGGCAGGCCCATACCGGACATGGGGACGTAGTCTCCGGGGCCGTTGTCCGGACCATATATGCCCGCGCGGTAGGGACAAGGCAGATGACGGCCCGCACGTCAACGACACGCATGTTGAATAACCCTCGTTTCTTGCTTAAACGGCATTCTATGACGTGGGCATCCATCCCACTCGTATAACGTGGGCATCCCTAGACTCGAAAATAAACCACCAGGCCCTACCCCGCCGCGTTGCCCTCCGCCCAGGGACATACACTCGTTCCCGTTACAGCTCAACTCTCGACGTCAGTATTGTGGCTGGCTTGTTGCGGCGTGAACCGTGAGTCGTGTAGGTCACCTCGCGAGGTTGGGGTTCGTCGTTCGTCGACGTCGACGACTTGAAAACGAAAAAAAGGCGAAGGCCATCCATCGGAAGGCACCTTGAGGGGGCTTGAAGCCGGCGACAGCCGCCGCCGCCGCAGCAACCGCGCCCATCCGCTGTGCTCAGCTTAACGGTAGCCACCATTGACACACCCGCTCAAGTGAGGCTGGAAAGGGGAACGGTTGTATAAAGACCCCACCGACGCCTCCGCCCCCGCCGCCCCACGGAAAGCCACCGCCGCCGCCGCCTCCCCCCCCGCGACCGTACGCGGCGCGGTCGGCGCCGCTGCGCCCGCTGCCGCGGCCTTCACCGCGTCCGCCGCCTCGCCCACCGCCGCGTCCCCCGGCTCCCCTGCCCCTCCCGGGGGTTCCGCGTCCTCCTTGCCTGCCCATCCCGCCGTGTTATTGTGCGGGTGCTGTGCTCTGTGTGCAGATCCGAGGGATCGGACGTCAGCTTCTTCGATACCACAACTGGCAAGTGCGAGTGGGTTTGAACGCATCGTCGCAGCACTCTCCCGCCCGCCGCCGGCTCGTCGCGGCGTAGTAGCCATGGAGTCTAGATCCAGCACGGGCGTGAACGTAAGCGCGGACAGCGGGGCTGCAAGCGCTGCCGCGGTCTCGCTGGATGGCGATGAGGGCGGGGGTGGGGGCGGGAAAACCAGAGATGGGCCGTCGGAGCATCCATCACCCGGGTACGGCGCGGGGTACGACGCCGGGTTCCAAGCCGGGCTGCTCGCCGCGTCGGAGGGCCGCACTCCGCCGCCGGTTCCTCCGTCGGGGCTGGTGACCGCACCCCGGGAGGGCGCCGGCGCGAGCGCGCCCGAACTCGCGCGACCGCCGCTGCTCGCGCTGGTCGAGGACTTTCCCGACCTTTTTCAAAAGGAGGTGCTCGCGCGCCTGGAACGCGTAGATCGCGCGCTGCTCGGGCGGACGGGGAGCGCCGTCCGCACCGCGGTGAAGCGCTCGGGCCTGCCACGCGTGGGTGGAAGCGCGGAGGAGTCGCGGGTCGGCATCGCGCCGTTTTGCCAGTCCCTCTCGACGTTCGTCTGGGCCGTCGCGAACGGCTGCCGGTGGCAACGTGCGGCCACGTGCGGATCTCTCGCCAGGAGAGGGCAGCTGGAGGTGCTGCAATGGGCGCAGGAGCACGGGTGTCCATGGGACAGGACCGACATGTGTGGAGTCGCCGCTGGGGGCGGGCATTTAGGGGTGTTGCAGTGGGCGCGGGCTCACGGTGGCCGGTGGAACTCCCGGACGTGTGCACGCGCTGCTGAGGGCGGGCACCTGGAGGTACTGAAGTGGGCGCGGGAGCACAGCTGCCCGTGGAACTCGGAGACGTGCAGGTTCGCTGCTGAGGGTGGCCACCTGGAGGTGATAATGTGGGCTCGGGAGAACGGTTGCCCTTGGGACGAGGCAACCTGTACAATGGCCGCTTCAGGCGGGCACTTGGAGGTGTTGAAGTGGGTGCGGGCGCACAATTGCCCATGGAATGAACAGACTTGTTCGTGGGCCGCGATTGATGGGCACATTGAAGTGCTGAAGTGGTTGCGAGCGCACGGGTGCCCGTGGGACGAGGAAACCTGTCTGCGCGCCGCTGAGGGTGGTCACCTGGAGGTGTTGCAGTGGGCGCGAGAGCAGGACTGCCCGTGGGATAAGGTGACGTGTGCATGCGCCGCTGCGGGCGGGCATTTGGAGGTGTTGCAGTGGGCGCGGGAGCAGGGTTGTCCTTGGGACGAGGACACGTGCTCGTCTGCCGCTGAGGGCGGCGAGTTGGAGGTGTTGCAGTGGGCGCGGGAGCACCATTGCCTGTGGGACTCGAGGACGTGCACAGGCGCCGCTGGGGGCGGGCACCTGGAGGTGTTGCAGTGGGCGCGGGAGCACCATTGCCCGTGGGATGACAGGACATGTCAGTGCGCCGCTGATGGAGAGCAACTGGATGTGTTGAAGTGGGCCATCGAGCACGGGTGTCCGGGCGGCGAGCAGTACGCGCACCTTGTGTTACATGAACGCGGGGAGGTCGCAAGATAAAGATTTATCGTCAAGATATTTCTGTGGGCGCCACCTTGAAACCCAGAATTCAACAATGTTATGTAGCTGAGATGAGCGCCGCCGCAGCGTCCATCATCATGCAACAGCCTCTATCATCACCGCGCCGGGTTTGTACTGCGCAGATCAGCCGGGGGAGGAAACGGGAATCTGGATTTGCTTGAGTTAATAGACCGTCGCTCATATAAATTACAGTGTAGATCAGCCTCCCGTACACGGGAGGCTGAAAATTGTATGGGCGAGGGTCTATTAACTCAACGATCGTGACCATACCGCGCCCCGCGCCATCCCCTTTGCCCCCCCCAGCCGATCTGCGTAGTACCGCGCATAGCTCGTCAAACACACAGATGGCCCGTGGCTCCACGCGGAGTAGAGCTATCATAATAATGAAGCACAGTGAAATGCTTTATGCTATCTATCATAACAGCTACGCAGGATTACGTGCGGCTGTGCTAAATTATGATGCGCGCCTAATTAAAATGACCGTGATCGATGATAATCCCGCCCGCCAGCTGGTCGCCTCCGCCCCTGACTATCTGCTCACAGTGAACCGGTCCGACCCCGCTCGCCACCTCACTGGCGGCGGCGGGCGAGGCGGGCTGAACGACCGCTAGCCCGACGGTTTGCTCATAGTGTATCGGGACGCCGCCGCAGCCGCCGCCCCGGCCTGTTTGCTCACAAAGTACCGGAAAGCCGCCCCCCCCGCCGCCTCTGACGGCAGCGGGCTGTCCGGCAGCCAGGCCCTCACCTCCATTCCCCCCGCTAACGCCACTCACTGTATGCTCATAGTGTAACGGATCGAAACCAGCAGCGGGTGCGGCCGGCTGCCCCGCAGCCAGTTGCCCGCCGCCGCCGTCCGCGTCATCGCAGTGGCGGGCGTCGGCCGCGTCGTACGCTGCCAGCAGCATGACCTCAACGTCCTTCTCAGCGGCGGGCTGTCCAGTCGCCAGAACCTCGCCCCCGCCGTCACCCTTGACTGTTTGCTCATAGTGTACCGGTGCTCCGCTACCGCTGCCACAGGTATCGACCGCGCCGTATGCCGCGAGCAGCATGCCCTCGACGTCCGCCAGGTCGATCATGTCCACCATGACGATGCACCTGGCCCGCAGCGCGCCGCCCGTCACCAGCCCGCACACCCGCGGCGTCACCCGCTTCCAGGGCCGGCCGGATAGTGGGAGAACGCGTCATCCAACGCATTGAACCCTCGTGTGTTGAGTTGCATGGCTTCTGCCTAGCAGCTATTGCTCGCCGCGTTGTACAACGCGTTTTGAGCCCTCACGTCTTGAGTTACATGGCATAGAGACAGAGAGACGGATGCTTCGGCGTGTGTAAGGCGGCATCAGGCTTCCGCCCGTGCCCCCGTATCTTGAGTCCCATGGCATCCTATGATGTGGCGAGGCTGATATCTGCCAGGCCCTACCCGCTCCGCCAGCGCCTTGAGCGTCCGTGGTCGATCCCAGTCCTAGGGCCTTGGCGTACATGGCTCGCCACGTCATCCACCGCAGTCTGAACCCTCGTTCCTAAACTTGACCGGCATCATAAGAAGTGGCGAGGATTATCTGCCTGGCCCTACCCAGTCTGGTATGAAGAGCCCCTTTGCGATGCGCCTGATGTTGGGTGTCACCACACCTTGCAACACGAAGAATCCACGAGCGCATGAGCCGTCCTGATCAAGTGCCGTCATGCGCTGGCACAGCTGTGAGAAGGACCGCGCTTTCGGCCAGGGCGACCACAGGTCGTGCAGCGCGCGGCCCCAGCACCCAGCCTCCACTGCGCGCCTCGCCACCCCGGCGCATAGGGCCTGGCATATGTCGCTCGCCGCGTCATAGCTTGGCATGGGTCTCAACACAGAAGGATATCACAATGTGTTGGATGACGTGGCGGCCAATACCGCGCAAAGCTCTGACAGATCTTGCTCGCCTGGTTATAGAATGAGATTCAAGATAAGAAACGAGTGTTCAATTCCTGTTCAATGCCTGTTCAACGCCTGTCGATAGAGTGGCGGGCAATATCTGACAGGCCCTACCGGCGTAGTCCCAGCCCCCGTAGAGGCACACGGCTCGGCGCCCGGCGGACAGCAACTCTCGATACGTCACTGTGCCGCCGCTGGATAGAGCCGGGCGGATGTTGCTCGCCAAGTCATCCAAAGCACTCTGGATCCTCCTTTCTTGAGTTAAAGAGCATCCTATGACGTGGCGTTCACTATCCGCCAGGCCCTACCGCTGGAGGAGGCGCGCCGCAGAGCCAGCGGCGCCACGTTGGAGGGACACAAGTTGAAATTGAAAGCACAGCTTGAATGATGTTCATCAAATTGTACCTTCAATCGCTGAAACCATGGGCGCTTCCAACACGGGTTTTGATGCTGTCAGCCTGCACCGCCTAACCATGTGATGGCCCAGGCAGCGCTCCATCATGTCCAGGAATTGGTGATGGTCCGCCACGAGCCAGGGTCCCGCGAATTGCGTCCTCGCCGGGTCACACGGTTGCATGACCGTGCACAATGACCACACGGGTACACAAAGAAGGCAGCACAGGCTGATGGTAAGAGGTGGTAGTCACGGACGATACGGTGCATGACGTGGCACGTGACATGGCACGTGACGTGACCCGGTGGCAGCCGTACCGCACACTCGAAGCGGTGGAAGTGGTTGAAGTCGCAGATGACCACCTCCGTCGGGTGCTCGTCCAGAAAACACGCCACCTGCGTCAGAATGTCCTCAAAGCACGCCCCCGCCATCCCATGCGCGGTGAAGAAGCTCCCTCTCTCGTGCACCACTCTTAGGTCCAAGTACCGCGCGCCCCGAGCACACTGCCCGTAGATGTCCAATGCCTGCGCCTCGCCATAGGGACTGCTGCATAGTGCTTGCCACGTCATCGAATGCATTTCGATCCTTCGATTATTGAGTTAACGGCATCATATGTCATGGGTTCAGGGAAGGGACAGGGAACAGAGACAGGGACAGGGACAAGGGCAAACTATGGCTAGTATTATCCTTCGGTCCCTACCTCGCCCCAGCCCGCCATGATACCCGTGATGGGCCGCGTGGCGATGCCGTAGCTCATGGTGCTGATGCCCCGCAGCCACGCGGGGAAGTCGCCCATGCGGTACCGGCTCAGCTTGTACGCGCCGCTGTCGTGCGTGCCCGGGATCTAGGGCCTGGCGGGTACTGCTCACCACGTGATCCAACGCACTTTGAGCCCTCTCTCCTTGAGTCAAAAGGCACCCTATGCCGTGGCGAGCAATGTATGCCGGCCCCTAGTGCGATAATGCCCGCCACGTCATCGACGCGCATATTGATTCCTCCTCACTTGAGTTAGAACGCAACTTGAAACGTTGCGGGCAATGTCCGTCAGGCCCTGCCGGAATCCGCACCCGGTGCAGCGGGACGTCCGCGATGGCGTCAACCAGCTCGCCCATCCAGTTGGCCAGGTCCAGCTGTCCGACCCGCAGCGAGGTGCGCCGCCTCAGGTGAGGGACTAGTAGATAATGCCTGGCACGTCATCGATACGTGTTGCAGACCCTCGTGTGTGAATCACAGCTAGACGGGCACTGTATGAAGTGGCGATGGCATAGCAATCTCTGGCGGCCCTGCCCGAGGTCGGAACTCCGGTGCAGCCGCGTTCCGTCGCCGCTCACCGCGTCCATCGCCGCCGTCCTGTTCGCGGCGCCCCTCCCGCCGCCGCACCGCCGCTTGTGCCGCCCCCCTGCTCCTCCTCCCCCTCCTCCTCCTCCTCCCCCTGCTCCTCCTCCTCCTCCTCCTCCTCCTCCTCCTCCTCCTCCCCCTCCTCCTCCTGCTCCTCCTCCTCCTCCTCCTCCTCCCGTCGCCTCCTCCTTACTGTGCCGCCCGCGCCCGTCGCCCTCACCTCCACCCCAAACCCAAACTATCCCTCCTCCCCCGTCGCTCCAGCTCCCGCTCCCGCTGCCGCCGCTGCTGCTGGCGAGGCTGTCGGCGCTCGCGCTGGTGCTGGTCTGCATGGCCGCGGCATCCTCCCCCTGAATGTGAGCGACGCCAATTCGCTCACCATCGTACCACTCCTTGGGCGGCGCGTGCAGCGCGTAGGTCATCCGCCCAACCTTCTTGCTGATGCCCAGCTCGCGGGCCCGCCCTAGGTTCATCGTGGAGGCGGACCCGAGCGCCGAGTGTGCACACCCTACCAACACCTCGGCACGTTCTCAATCTCAAGTTCTCAACACCCTTCGTCCCAGACGCAAGACAAAAGAGCCGCGGCCTCGGATTGACAAAATGTCAAGATGTAATGTGCGACACCTTCCGTTGACACGGAACGGAGCGCGGGGTGGCGTCCCGAGGTTTTGTGGTGTCGCAACGTGGCCAACGGTGACGCGCCCTCCTCACCCTCCTCCGCGCGACGCACGTTTGGTGTCCGGGGACGCAGACGAAGCCGGTGGTGAAATGGAATGTATCGTATGTGTGAAATAGGGGGTAAGAGGAGGATAGTTTAAAAGAAATATGGGGTAGCAAGGGGGGGTGAGTGTGAAATAGGGGGGTAAAAGGAGGATAGTTTAAAAGAAATATGGGGTAGCAAGGGGGGGTCCTAGGGGGGTGAAAGCCCTGACCGCGTGCAGCGCCAAGAGGCGTTTGATTTGACAGCTGGAAGAGGAGGGGACGTTTCCAACGAAATGCTCGCAGCATTCCGCGGGAGTGCCACACAAAGTCGCACGCAGTCGCCGCGGCGTATAAGTCACCACCCTCGCACCCCCCTCGTCGGAAGCCGTCTTCACTTCCCTCGCCACTCAGGCACCTCACCCCACCCCCACTCCCTCAGAGACAGTTCCATTTCGAACGTTCCGAGAAAATAAATAAATGGCTCGAATTCTCAAGGGCAAGAGACAACGGACGGCCGGCTCCGAGAATGGGCGCGAGCACGAGCAGCACACCGTCATGGCGCCGAAGCCGGCACCGTACGAGGCTGGAAGCGACCCGCGCATGGGGCGCATCGTCGAAGTAACCGCCGACGTCCGCGTCAACGGCGTCAGCGACATGGGCGACTGGACGTCCGAGGCTCGTTTGAATGACGCGACGTCCGTCTACTCGTGTGACATTGCTGGAAACAGAGAGTCGGCGTGTCCGTTCGACCTGTCCGTGGTGACCGCCAAGGACGACGCGGCGTGGGTGACGGCTAGGACGGCGGTGGTGGTGCACGAGCACGTTGACCTCCAAGGGCAGCGCACGGCAGGGACTCACATTCGTTCCCCTCTTCTAGTTAACTTGAGCTGTCTTGTCAGTTGTCAGCTTGTCACTGACCCCACCTGACATTTTGAATGGACACGGGGCCAGGGCGAAAGTCTGGTGCCTCCATATCCTTGAAGTCCTTCCAGCTGGACTTGAGCTGCTCCCTTTCCAGCTGAAGCTGAGTCGTGTTGT
>Ga0307489_10001452_pt1 | contig 15598 bp, 11 predicted proteins | sample SB12metaG_FD_202247 | JGI IMG/M metagenome (GOLD analysis project Ga0307489, IMG submission 202247) | Sea-ice brine microbial communities from Beaufort Sea near Barrow, Alaska, United States - SB 1.2 | ecosystem: Environmental > Aquatic > Marine > Coastal | place: USA: Alaska | collected... | reverse complement strand
TGTAGAAGGAGAAGTACTGCCACTGCTGCCACCACAACCTATTAAAACAATACTTAATGCGAGATAAATTAACTTGATATTCATTTCAGCCCTTTTGACGGCTTAGTTAAACCGCTATTATTATTATTAATTAATACATATAAGTACCATTAAAATTAGTAAAGAACAATTTTAATGGTACTTATAGTGACCAACTCATCCCATGAATAAGCTGACATTAAACTAAGCCCCAGTACGGTAATTTATTGCAAATCAAAGTTCCTCTTGTATACAGCCAATGGACTTAACTTCTATTCGAAACTTCTATAGCAAGTGGATAGCGGCAACTTGTTTTAATGAAGGAAGTAAACGAGCAACCTTATCCAAGCTATTTAAAAAGAAGTGGTATATAAGTATGACTCTGGTTAATGATGAGACCAATTTTGTGACTCATTTCATACCCCCCCCACAAAAAAGGGTTAAAGATGCGTGCCTCCTTCCTCATAATTCTGTCCAATAAACTAGAGTTATTAGGGTGTTCAAGAATAAAGATTGATGTTGTGCAAAATTTTTATCGATAAGTAATGACGAATGAAAACGCCGTTAAAATCCTTCTTAAAAAAGTCTACTGGTGAGCTTTTATTTTTTATAACAGATATACTGTCATCATTAATTAATTAATGATGACGTTTATGGGCTATTTATTTGCAGTGACCCTGCTTTGGGCATTTTCATTTAGTTTGATTGGGGTTTATTTAGCCGGCCAAGTTGATGTGTGGTTTAGTGTTTTGATACGTATTGCGCTGGCTACTTTAGTTTTTTTACCGTTTTTAAAGTTTAAAAAAACACCCAAACCTTTAGCTATAAGGCTGATTTTCATTGGCGCAATACAACTTGGTGCTATGTATAGTTTTTACTATCACTCCTTTTTATATTTGTCTGTGCCAGAAGTCTTATTATTTACGATAATGACACCTATTTATATCACCCTACTAAACGATGCGCTTGAAAAACATTTTAACCCTCGGTTTTTTGTTATAGCCATTATTGCTGTGTGTGGTGCGTTAGCTATTCGCTATGAAAGTATTAGTAGTAACTTTTTGATGGGCTTGTTATTAGTGCAAGCCGCCAATATTTGCTTTGCCATAGGTCAAGTTACTTATAAACGCTTAATGAGCAACAGTAAACTGGAACATAAGGCTGTATTTGGGTGGTTTTTTATTGGCGCATTATTAGTTGCTACTGTGTGTTATGTCTTATTTGGCAATATGGATAAGTTACCAAGTACACCAACTCAATGGGGAGTGCTAATCTACTTAGGCATCGTTGCTTCGGGCTTAGGCTATTTTGGGTGGAATAAAGGCGCAACTTTAGTCAATGTAGGCACGTTAGCAGCAATGAATAACTTACTCATTCCAGCAGGTATTGTTGTTAACGTACTGATATGGAACACAGAGGCGGACATACTGAGGTTAAGCATTGGCGCTGGGATTATTTTGGCCGCATTATTACTTAATCAGACAGTAAGCATAAGTAAATCAAAGGGGTCGGAGCAATTTATTTAAGCTAATAATATTGAATTGTCGATACATATTTAAGTACTTTAAAGTGATATAAATACAGTTACGTGAACGATTGCTAAACGGACTGTTTATTATGACAAACGCGCACCTAAATTAGGTAAGCAAAGTGGCAAGAGTGGTTATTGGAAAACAATCACATTTAACGATTGGTAGCGTCAAATATTATCCTTAGTCACCTAAGGCAACACGCAGATCTAATATAGGCAACTTTATTTAGGGTAAAAAGAACAAAAGGAGGTTAAAATTCATTCGATTAAAAAATGACGATAAAAAGTCCTTGAGTAAACCTTAATGCTGAGTATAATGGCGCCTCACTTCTAGAGTATCTCTTAATTCCCAAACAACTAAGAATCACTCGGTAAGTGTAAGTAAAGATTGGGTAATATTATGTTATTTCAATCGCAATAGGGGTGTAGTTCCAATTGGTAGAACAGCGGTCTCCAAAACCGACGGTTGGGAGTTCGAATCTCTCCACCCCTGCCACATTAAGGTAAAGTGCTTTTTATGCACTTTGTTACGCAGTTTACCTCGGTAACTTCGAGGAAATTGTTTCTTAGATTAGACGAGCAATTACAGGTTATAATTATGAATGCAAGTACAGAAGAACAACCTAGTGGTTCTTTAGATACATTAAAATGGGGTATTATATTCCTCTGTTTAGCAGGTGCAGTTGCTGGCAATTATGTATTTGGTGAAGAATCAGTTTTATTAAGAGCACTTGGCGTTGTTGCTGCAGTACTTATTGCAGGCTTAGTCGCAATGCAAACTGTAAAAGGACGTACTGCGTTTATGTTCGCTAAAGAAGCTCGTACAGAAGTTCGTAAAGTTGTTTGGCCAACACGCCAAGAGGCTATCCAAACGACAGGTATTGTTTTATTTGTGACGTTATTAATGTCTATTCTTTTATACTTTCTTGATGCTGTGTTATTTTGGGTCGTTGGTTTAGTTACGGGTCTACAGGTATAATTATGACAGATAATATAAATGAAGAAAATACCGAAGAACCAACAGAAGAAGTTGTTGTTAACACCAATCCAAAACTAAGATGGTATGTTGTTCAAGCATTTTCGGGTTATGAAGCAAGAGTACAAAAAACCTTAATCGAACATATAGAGATTCAAGGTTTAGAAAGTATGTTTGGCCAAATTTTAGTGCCAACTGAAGAGATTGTTGAAATGCGTGCTGGACAAAAACGCAAAAGCTCACGTAAATTCTTTCCAGGTTATGTATTAGTGCAAATGGAAATGGATGTTGAAGCTTGGCATTTAGTGAAAAGTGTTCCTCGTGTTCTTGGCTTTATTGGTGGGACAAAAGAGCGTCCTGCACCTATTACTCAAATAGAAGCAGACCGCATTTTACAACGATTAGTGGATACTGATAAGCCGAAACCTAAAACCTTATTTGAACCAGGGGAAGTGGTACGTGTTGTTGACGGTCCTTTTGCTGACTTTAATGGTGTTGTTGAAGAGTTAGATTACGATAAAAACCGTATTAAAGTTTCTGTACTTATTTTTGGTCGTTCTACGCCCGTTGATCTTGAATTTGGTCAGGTAGAAAAAGGTTAATTTTAAAGCTATGAGCTCTAAGGTACTAACTAAATAAAAGGTCGCATTGCGACCTTTTTTGTTTTGGTAAGAAAAAATACTTGAAAGACCTTAGTAGATTAATATATAATCCGCTGCCGCTTTTTATTAGTACAACTACGGTTGATTTAATTTAAAGCAACTTGGTGTTATTAAAATATAGCACTTTTAGTAAATCTAGGGGAGCTAGAACCGTAAGGTTTAGCGTTTGCACCCATTGAAAAGGTATTGAAAATGGCTAAGAAAGTCCAAGCTTTAATCAAGCTACAAGTAGCTGCAGGTGCAGCTAACCCGTCACCACCAGTTGGTCCTGCATTAGGTCAACATGGTGTTAATATCATGGAATTTTGTAAAGCGTTCAACGCAAAAACAGATTCTTTGGAAAAAGGCTCACCAGTACCAGTAGTTATTACTGTGTATAGTGATCGTTCTTTTACATTCGAAACAAAAACATCACCTGCTTCTTACTTATTGAAAAAAGCAGCTGGTATCAAAAGCGGCTCTGGCCGTCCTAACACTGAAAAAGTGGGTACTGTAACTAGAGCTCAACTTGAAGAAATTGTTAAGACAAAAGAATCTGATCTTACTGCCAGTTCTATTGAAGCTGCAGTGCGTACCATTGCGGGCAGTGCTCGTTCAATGGGTTTAGTGGTAGAGGACTAATCAATGGCTAAATTATCAAAACGCACTCGTCTTGTTCGTGAAAAAGTAGACGTATTAAAAGAATATGAAATCAGCGAAGCAATCGATCTTCTAAAAGAATTAGCAACAGCTAAATTCCGTGAAAGTGTCGATGTTGCTGTAAATCTTGGCATTGATGCACGTAAATCTGATCAAAACGTTCGTGGTGCAACTGTGCTACCAAACGGTACTGGTCGTGATGTACGTGTTGCGGTATTTACACAAGGCGCTAATGCTGAAAAAGCAAAAGAAGCTGGTGCAGATATTGTCGGTATGGAAGATTTAGCAGAGCTAGTTAAGAAAGGCGAAATGAACTTTGATGTTGTAATCGCTTCTCCTGACGCTATGCGTGTTGTTGGTCAACTAGGTCAAATATTAGGCCCACGCGGTTTAATGCCTAATCCAAAAGTTGGTACAGTAACTCCTGACGTAGCTGGCGCGGTTAAAAACGCTAAGTCTGGTCAGATTCGCTACCGCAACGATAAAAACGGTATCATCCATACTACTATTGGTAAGGCTGATTTCGAAAACGCTCAATTACAAGAGAACCTTGAAGCATTATTGGAAGCTTTGAAAAAAGCTAAACCAGCAAATGCTAAAGGCGCTTTTATTAAGAAAATCTCACTTTCAACTACTATGGGTGCCGGCCTAGCCGTAAACCAATCTAGTTTGAATGAAGGCTAATTTATTATAATAAATTAGTTTAAGTGTTATTGAAAAGCGTTTCCTGTAAAGCACAGACTAAAGTAAGTGCTTTACAGTGACGAAATTATTATTGATAATTTCGTCACTTAAATTTTGGTAGGAGCTATGCTGCTCTATTAATAGTTTTTCTTGAAGAACGGTTAATAAGTATAGCCCCCGTCCAAGACCGTAGGAGTAGTTATTGAATAGGTAAACCTTCTGGTTTACTGATGAAAGTAACCACTTAATATTTCCTACGTAGATGGTGATTACCCAGATATTTTTTCCTTAAATTCTGGTCCTCGCCGTAACGGCTTGAAGTATTATATGCTTCAAGGATTGTAAACACCGGATTTTCCGGTTGAACCAGGAGTTAAAGCCAATGGCTATCAATCTTGATGACAAAAAAGCAATTGTTGCTGAAGTTCAAGAAGCTGCTAGTGGCGCTCAGTCAATTGTAATCGCGGATGCCCGTGGTGTAACAGTTGAAGCTATTACTGTATTGCGTAAGCAAGCACGTGAGAATGGCGTATGGATGAAGGTTGTCCGTAACACATTAGCACGTCGTGCAGTAGAAGGTACTGAATTTGAATGTGTTGCTGACGTATTCAAAGGTCCTTCATTAGTTGCTTTCTCAACTGACCACCCAGGTGCTGCTGCACGTATATTTTCAGACTTCGCTAGAACTAACGAAGCCTTTGAATTAAAAGCAGCTGCATTTGAAGGTAACGTAGTAGACGTAAACATGTTAGCTAAGCTACCAACTTACGACGAAGCGATTGCACGTTTAATGAGCGCAATGAAAGAAGCATCTGCAGGCAAATTGGTCCGCACGATTGCTGCAGTTCGCGAACAGAAAGAACAAGAAGCTGCATAAGTTATTTAAGCATTTTGCTTATAACCAAGTTTTTTGTATTTGTAGTTATTTCAAACAGGGCTTTATTACTTAATAAGAAGGGTAAATAAAGACTGTTTATAAAAAAATAGGAAATTATATTATGTCTATTTCTAAAGACGATATCTTAAACGCAGTTGCTGAAATGTCAGTAATGGACGTTGTTGCTTTAATCGAAGCAATGGAAGAAAAATTTGGCGTTTCTGCTTCTGCAGCTGTTGCAGCTGCTGGACCTGCTGAAGCTGTTGAAGAGCAAACTGAATTTGATGTTGTAATGACTAGCTTTGGTGAGAAGAAAGTTGCAGTAATCAAAGCAGTTCGTGCAGCTACAGGCCTAGGTCTTAAAGAAGCTAAAGACTTAGTTGAGTCGGCTCCTAAAGCGATCAAAGAAGGCGTAGATAAAGCTGAAGCAGAAGAACTTAAGAAAACTCTTGAAGAAGCTGGTGCTTCTGTTGAGATCAAATAGTCTGTTTAACTACAGATTATTAGCCTAATAAGGCTATGGCTGGTGATGTTAACGTCACCGGCCTTTTTGCGCTAAATAAAATGATTTTTTAAACCAAAATAGTGCAATATTTGATGTTTAGACGTAAATGTCATAGCAATACCCTGTTCGTATATTCAAATGTATAAGTAATTATACTTTGAATATCACTTACAGATTCGGCCAAAACCAGCAAGCTGAGGAACCCCATGGCTTACTCATACTTTGAGAAGAAGCGAATTAGAAAGGACTTTGGTAAAAGTACACAAGTAATGGATTATCCATTCTTGTTGTCCATCCAACTCGAATCTTTCCGCAAGTTTATTGATATCGATCCAACTGGTGAAACAGGTTTAGAAGCCGCGTTTCGTTCTATTTTCCCAATTAAAGCCTATTCTGGAGCATCAGAATTACAATACGTAGGCTATCGTTTAGGTGAGCCTTTATTTGATGTGAAAGAATGTCAAATACGTGGTGTAACATATTCGGCCCCATTACGCGTTAAACTGCGTTTGGTTGTATATGATAAAGAAGCACCCGCAGGTACTGTAAAAGATATCAAAGAACAAGAAGTGTACATGGGTGAAATCCCGCTAATGACAGACAATGGTACATTTGTTATTAATGGTACTGAGCGTGTAATCGTATCTCAATTGCATCGCTCTCCTGGCGTATTCTTTGATCACGATAAAGGTAAAACACATTCTTCAGGTAAAGTGTTATATAACGCACGTGTTATTCCTTACCGTGGTTCGTGGTTAGATTTTGAATTTGACCCGAAAGACAATTTATTTGTTCGTATTGACCGTCGTCGTAAATTACCTGCGTCGATAATTTTACGGGCATTAGAGCTTTCTACAGAAGAAATTTTAGATATTTTCTACGATACAACTGACTTTGAAATCAAAGGCGAAAAGTTGATCATGGATTTAGTGCCTGAACGTCTTCGTGGCGAAACAGCCACCTTTGATATTACCCTTAAAAATGGTGATGTATTGGTAGAGCAAGGCCGACGTATAACAGCTCGTCATATCAAAGCTTTATCTAAAGCGAAGATGGCAAAATTAGAAGTCCCTGCTGAATATATTGTTGATAAAGTTTTATCTAAAGCTTATATCGATGAGTCAACAGGTGAAGTGATTGCTGAGGCTAATGCTTTAATAACATTAGAGTTATTAGCTGAGTTAAGCCAGGCTGGTCACAAAGTTTTATCTACTTTATACATGAACGAATTTGATGTTGGTTCATATATGTCTGACACCATGCGTGTTGATAACTCGACTAACAAGCTTGAAGCTTTAGTTGAGATTTATCGGATGATGCGCCCAGGTGAACCACCAACGAAGGATGCTGCAGAAGGATTGTTTAACAACTTATTCTTCTCACTAGAGCGTTATGACTTATCGACTGTCGGTCGAATGAAGTTCAATCGACGTGTTGGAAACAGTGACGATATTGGTAATGGTATCTTATCTAAAGACGATATTATTGCCGTAATGAGAACGCTAATTGGCATTCGTGATGGTAAAGGCGAAGTTGATGATATCGATCATTTAGGTAACCGTCGTATTCGTTCAGTTGGTGAAATGGCAGAAAATCAATTCCGTGTTGGTTTAGTTCGTGTTGAACGTGCAGTTCGCGAACGTTTAAGTCTTGGTGATTTAGATGCGATTATGCCGCAAGACTTAATCAACGCTAAACCTATATCTGCTGCTGTTAAAGAGTTTTTTGGTTCTTCACAGTTATCACAGTTTATGGATCAGAATAATCCGTTATCTGAAGTTACTCATAAACGTCGTATCTCAGCATTAGGCCCTGGTGGTTTAACGCGTGAGCGTGCAGGTTTTGAAGTGCGCGATGTACATCCAACCCATTACGGTCGTGTATGTCCAATCGAAACACCGGAAGGACCGAACATTGGTTTAATCAACTCACTTTCTTGTTATGCAAGAACTAACGACTATGGTTTCTTAGAAACACCATATCGTCGTGTAGTTGATGGCTTAGTTACTGATGATATCGATTATTTATCAGCGATAGAAGAAGGTACTTTTGTTATTGCACAAGCAAGTGCAAAAACTGACGGAAACAAGAAATTAAGTGAAGACTTAGTTGATTGTCGTCATAGAAACGAGTTTACGTTAATGTCTGCTGACAATGTTCAGTATATGGATGTATCTCCACAACAAATCGTATCTGTTGCTGCGTCACTAATACCATTCCTAGAGCACGATGATGCTAACAGAGCACTAATGGGCTCGAACATGCAACGTCAAGCGGTACCAACACTTGTTGTTGATAAGCCACTTGTTGGCACAGGAATGGAAAAAGTAGTTGCGGTCGACTCAGGCGTAACAGCTGTTGCTAAACGTGGCGGTGTGGTTACTTTTGTTGATTCTTCTCGTATCGTAGTTAAAGTTAATGAAAATGAAATGCATGCTGGTGAAGCAGGTATTGATATTTATAACTTAACGAAATATACCCGTTCAAACCAAAACACATGTATCAACCAACGTCCAGTATGTCGTATGGGTGAACCTGTTGTTCGTGGTGATGTTTTAGCTGATGGTCCTTCAACAGACATGGGTGAATTAGCCCTAGGTCAAAACATGCGTATCGCATTTATGCCTTGGAATGGTTATAACTTTGAGGATTCAATATTATTCTCAGAGCGAGTGGCGATTGATGATCGTTTCACGACTATTCACATTCAAGAGTTAACCTGTATCGCTCGTGATACTAAGTTAGGATCTGAAGAAATTACCGCAGATATTCCAAACGTAGGCGAGTCAGCTTTATCTAAATTAGATGAAGCCGGGGTTGTTTATATTGGTGCTGAGGTAAATGGCGGCGATATTTTAGTTGGTAAAGTTACGCCTAAAGGTGAAACTCAACTAACACCAGAAGAAAAACTGCTACGTGCAATTTTTGGTGAAAAAGCAGCAGATGTTAAAGACAGCTCTTTGCGTGTACCAAATTCAGTGAAAGGTACTATCATCGATGTACAAATCTTCACCCGTGATGGTGTAGAAAAAGATAACCGTGCCGTTGAAATCGAAGAAATACAATTGAAAGAAGTTAAGAAAGATCTTGGCGATGAATTCAGTATTCTTGAAGATGGTATCTATGCTCGTGCGAAAAAATTATTGTTGGAAGCTGGCTTAAATGAAGCTGAACTGACCAATATGTCTCGTGCTAATTGGTTGGTTCAAAACTTATCTGATGAAGGTCAACAAGGCGAACTTGAGCAAATTGCTGAGCAATATGACAATATTAAAGCGGATTACGATAAAAAGTATGAAATTAAACGTCGTAAAATCACTCAAGGTGATGATTTAGCGCCGGGTGTTCTTAAAATTGTTAAAGTTTATTTAGCCATTAAACGTCGTATTCAGCCAGGTGATAAAATGGCGGGTCGTCATGGTAACAAAGGTGTTATTTCAAACGTAGTACCTGTTGAAGATATGCCATACGATGAGCACGGTATTCCAGTTGACGTGGTTCTTAACCCGTTAGGTGTTCCATCACGGATGAACATTGGTCAGATCCTAGAAACGCATTTAGGTATGGCTGCCCGTGGTATTGGTGAAAAAATAAAACGTATGCTTGAAGCACAAGAGAAAATGACTAAGTTACGTAGCTTCTTACAAGAGGTTTATGACTCAGGCACATCTCGTCAGGAAGTTGATATTTCTACTTTCTCGGATGATGAAGTGATGCGCTTAGCCAATAACTTACGTGCCGGTTTACCAATTGCAACACCAGTATTTGATGGCGCAGTTGAAAAAGAAATTCGTGAGCTATTCAAATTAGCCGACATGCCTGAAAGTGGTCAGTTCATATTAACCGATGGCCGTACAGGTCGGGAATTTGAACGTCCAGTAACGGTTGGTTATATGTATATGTTAAAACTGAATCACTTGGTTGACGACAAAATGCATGCCCGTTCTACTGGTTCTTATTCATTAGTAACGCAACAACCACTTGGCGGTAAAGCGCAATTTGGTGGTCAACGTTTCGGTGAAATGGAAGTGTGGGCACTAGAAGCATACGGTGCAGCGTATACGTTGCAAGAAATGCTTACCGTTAAGTCGGATGATGTTGCTGGTCGTACTAAGATGTATAAAAACTTAGTTGACGGCGATCATCGTATGGATCCAGGAATTCCGGAATCATTCAACGTATTGTTGAAAGAAATTCGCTCGTTAGGTATTAACATCGAATTGGATCAGGATTAATTGAAATTATCTAAAGTCTGTAATTTAGGCTTTAGATAACTCTTTATTCCTAATGCTGACAAGTCAGTACATGGAGAGAACAGCACAATGGTTCTCTCCCGTATTTAACTCCGACAGGAGAAGAGTGTGAAAGATTTACTTAAGTTTCTTAAGCAACAGAATCAAACAGAAGAATTCGATGGCATTCGCATTGGATTAGCATCACCAGATTTGATCCGTTCATGGTCATTTGGTGAAGTAAAAAAACCTGAAACGATTAACTACCGTACGTTCAAGCCTGAACGTGATGGTTTATTCTGTGCGCGTATTTTTGGCCCAGTAAAAGATTACGAATGTCTTTGTGGTAAATACAAGCGCTTAAAACACCGTGGTGTTATTTGTGAAAAATGTGGCGTAGAAGTTACCTTGACTAAAGTTCGTCGTGACCGTATGGGTCATATCGAATTAGCTAGCCCTGTAGCCCACATTTGGTTTTTAAAATCATTACCATCACGTATTGGTTTATTACTTGATATGACCCTGCGTGATATTGAGCGTGTCCTTTATTTCGAATCGTATGTCGTTACCGAGCCAGGTTTGACTACGTTAGAAAAAAGCCAAATTCTGACCGAAGAAGAATATCTTGATGCGCTAGAAGAGCACGGTGATGAATTTGATGCACTTATGGGTGCAGAAGCCGTTTTAGCTTTACTACAACAAATTGATTTAGAAGGTGAAGTTGCGCAAATGCGTGAAGAACTCCCTGAAATCGGTAGTGAGACTAAACGTAAAAAAATCACTAAGCGTTTAAAATTGATGGAAGCATTTGCTGCTTCAGGTAACAAGCCTGAGTGGATGATCTTAAATGTTTTACCAATTTTACCGCCAGACTTACGTCCATTAGTGCCACTAGATGGCGGTCGTTTTGCAACGTCTGATCTGAACGATCTATACCGTCGTGTAATTAACCGTAACAACCGTTTAAAACGTTTATTAGATTTGGTTGCTCCAGATATTATCGTACGTAACGAAAAGCGTATGTTACAAGAATCGGTTGATGCGCTTCTTGATAACGGTCGTCGTGGTCGTGCCATTACGGGTTCTAACAAACGGCCATTAAAATCACTTGCCGATATGATTAAAGGTAAGCAAGGCCGTTTCCGTCAAAATTTACTTGGTAAACGTGTAGATTACTCTGGCCGTTCAGTAATTACTGTAGGTCCAACACTCCGTTTACATCAATGTGGTTTACCTAAAAAAATGGCATTGGAGTTATTCAAACCATTTATCTACGGTAAGTTAGAAGCTCGTGGTTTAGCGACTACCATTAAAGCGGCTAAAAAATTAGTTGAACGTGAAGGCGCTGAAGTTTGGGATGTACTGGATGAAGTCATCCGTGAACACCCAGTAATGCTTAACCGCGCACCAACACTTCATAGATTAGGTATTCAAGCATTTGAACCTGTGCTTATTGAAGGTAAAGCGATTCACCTTCATCCACTAGTTTGTGCGGCATACAATGCCGATTTCGATGGTGACCAAATGGCGGTACACGTACCGTTGACCATTGAAGCACAAATGGAAGCACGTACGTTGATGATGTCAACCAACAACGTATTATCACCAGCAAACGGTGAGCCGATTATTGTGCCATCGCAGGATGTTGTATTAGGTCTTTACTATTTAACGCGTGATTGTGTTAACGGTAAAGGTGAAGGTATGGTGTTTACTGACGTTAAAGAAGCAGAAAAAGCTTACCGTACCGGTGCTGCTGAATTACATGCTCGCGTTAAAATTCGTATTACTGAACACGTACTTAGCGAAGATGGTCCAACGACGATAAAAACTACATTAAAAGATACTACTATCGGTCGTGCATTAATGTGGCAAGTATGTCCAGAGGGTATGCCTTATGACATTATCGATCAGAAATTAACGAAGAAAGCGATTTCTAACTTAATCAACCATTGTTATCGTAAGCTCGGCTTGAAGAAAACGGTAATCTTTGCTGATCACATCATGTATACCGGTTTCCATTATGCGATGATCGCTGGTGCATCTGTATGTCTTGATGACATGGTTATCCCTAAAGCTAAATACACTATTATCGAAGAATCTGAAGAAGAAGTCTCTGAAATTCAGGAACAATTCGAGCAAGGCTTAGTGACTAAAGGTGAGAAGTACAACAAGGTAATCGATATCTGGTCATCTGCCAATGAGAAAATTTCTGCAGCGATGATGGATAACCTTAAAGTTGAAACTGTTATCAATAAAGAGGGTGAGGAAGAGCAACAAGAGTCATTCAACTCTATCTACATGATGGCGGATTCAGGTGCACGTGGTAGTGCTGCCCAGATTCGTCAGTTAGCGGGTATGCGTGGTTTGATGGCTAAACCAGATGGTTCAATCATCGAAACGCCAATAACAGCTAACTTCCGTGAAGGCTTAAGTGTTTTACAATACTTTATCTCTACTCACGGTGCGCGTAAAGGTCTTGCCGATACCGCACTGAAAACAGCTAACTCAGGTTATTTAACTCGACGTTTAGTTGATGTTGCACAAGATTTAGTAGTAACAGAAGTAGACTGTGGCACTGAAGATGGCTTAATGATGACCCCGCTTATTGAAGGTGGTGATGTTGTTGAACCACTAAGAGAACGTGTGTTAGGTCGTGTTGTTGCCGATGATGTAATGATTCCGGGGACAACAGAAGTATTACTTCCTCGTAATACTTTAATTGACGAAAAACTTTGTGATGTAATTGAAGAAAACTCAGTTGATCAAATCAAAGTTCGTTCAATTATTACCTGTTCAACTGACTTTGGTATTTGTGCTCATTGCTACGGTCGAGATTTGGCCCGTGGTCATATGATCAACCAAGGTGAAGCTATTGGTGTTGTGGCAGCACAATCGATTGGTGAGCCTGGTACACAGTTAACCATGCGTACGTTCCATATTGGTGGCGCAGCATCTCGTGCTTCTGCTGAAAACAGCGTTCAAGTTAAAAATAATGGTACGATGAAGTTACAAAATGCAAAATATGTAACTAACTCAGCTAAGCACTTAGTAATCACTTCTCGTTCATCAGAAATTACGGTTATTGATGAACTAGGTCGTGAGAAAGAACGTTATAAGGTTCCTTACGGTTCTGTACTTTCTAAGAAAGATGGTGGTGTTCTTAAGTCTGGTGAAACTATCGCTAATTGGGATCCGCATACGCATCCTATTATTACAGAAGTAGCTGGTAAAGTTCAGTTCTCTGAATTGGTTGACGGTGTGACTATGGTTCGCCAAACAGATGAGCTAACCGGTGTATCAAGTATTATTATTACTGATGCAGCACAACGAAATGCAACCGGTAAAGAAATGCGACCAGCATTGAAGTTAGTTGATACCAAAGGTAACGAAGTAATGATCGCCGGTACTGAAATTCCAGCATTATACTATTTGCCAGGTAATGCAATTGTTAACCTTGAAGATGGCGCTGAGGTAAATATTGGTGATGCACTTGCTCGTATTCCACAAGCAGGTTCAAAAACCCGTGATATTACTGGTGGTCTGCCACGTGTTGCCGATTTATTTGAAGCGCGTAAACCTAAACTCCCAGCTATTCTTGCTGAGAAAACAGGTGTCGTTGCTTTTGGTAAAGAGACTAAAGGTAAAGTTCGTTTACTAATCACTCAACCAAGTGGTGAAGTATACGAAGAGATGATCCCTAAAACTCGTCTTTTAAACGTCTATGAAGGTGAACAAGTTCTAATCGGTGAAGTTATTGCCGATGGTCCTGAGTCTCCACATGATATCTTACGTTTACGTGGTGTATCGCCTGTTGCCAACTACATTGTTAACGAAGTACAAGAAGTCTATCGCTTACAAGGTGTAAAAATTAACGATAAGCACATTGAAGTTATTGTACGTCAAATGATTCGTAAGTGTTTAATCCTTAAAGGTGGTGACAGTGATTTCCTTAAAGGTGAAATTGTTGAAGTTGCTCGTGTAAACATTGGCAATCGTGAACTGGAAGCTGAAGGTAAGCAACCTGCAGAATATGAAATGCAAATGATGGGTATTACTAAAGCCTCATTAGCAACTGAATCGTTTATATCTGCTGCATCGTTTCAAGAAACTACTCGTGTGCTTACAGAAGCCGCTGTAGCTGGTAAGAAAGATGGCTTACGTGGTCTTAAAGAAAACGTAATTGTTGGTCGATTAATTCCTGCAGGTACTGGTTATTCATACCATCAGGAACGAGCACGCAAGCGCGCTGCTGGTCGTGAAGTTGAAGTGAAAGTTTCAGCAGATGATGCCGAAAAAGCATTAGCCGATGCATTAAATTCAGATTTAATGTCTAGTGCTGGTGAGTAAATAATATAAGCTCTATAACTCTCGGTTATAAATAACCGAGTATGATAGCCTTTAAACCAATGATTAATTATTTAATCATTGGTTTTTTTATTTACATTTAATATAAAAAATATTGAAGCTTTGACCCCGCCACACTTGACAGTTCAAAGCTTGGCCAGTAGAATGCCGCGACCTAATATTCTAGCCTAGTTGGCTTTGACTGTTAGGTAGCGGTTTTCGCGTTTACAAGCGTGTAGATTCTCCCATTGATTGGAATTTACACAAAATCAACTAATTTGGAGCTATTTAATGGCAACTATTAACCAATTAGTACGTAAACCTCGCGTTAGACAAGTCACTAAAAGTAACGTTCCAGCGTTACAAGCTTGTCCTCAACGACGTGGCGTATGTACTCGTGTGTATACAACTACACCAAAAAAACCTAACTCTGCACTTCGTAAAGTTGCTCGCGTTCGTTTAACTAACGGCTTTGAGGTTACTTCTTACATCGGTGGTGAAGGTCACAACTTACAAGAGCATAGCGTGATTTTAATCCGCGGTGGTCGTGTTAAAGATTTACCAGGTGTGCGTTATCACACCGTTCGTGGCGCACTAGATTGTTCTGGTGTAAGCGATAGAAGACAAGGCCGTTCAAAATACGGCGCTAAACGACCTAAGTCTTAGCAGTTTCATTTCTTCTTAAAGAAATAAGCTACGTTAAGTAAGGCCAAATTAAAAATTTTTATAATTTACATATTTTGGGTTAAACCTGAATAGTACGGAGAATTGAGATGCCAAGAAGACGCGTCGTTGGGCAACGTAAAATATTGCCAGATCCTAAGTTCCATAATGAACTTTTAGCAAAATTCATCAACATTTTAATGGTTGATGGTAAGAAATCTACTGCAGAAAAAATTGTTTACGGTGCATTAGACATTTTAGTTGAGAAAGCTGAAAAAGATCATTTAGAGGTGTTTGAAACAGCTCTAGATAATATCCGTCCACAAGTCGAAGTTAAGTCTCGTCGTGTTGGTGGTTCTACTTATCAGGTTCCAGTTGAAGTTCGTCCAGTACGTCGTAATGCTCTAGCCATGCGTTGGTTAGTTGAAGCAGCTCGTAAACGTGGTGAAAAATCAATGGCTCAGCGC
>Ga0307489_10001450_pt1 | contig 15616 bp, 19 predicted proteins | sample SB12metaG_FD_202247 | JGI IMG/M metagenome (GOLD analysis project Ga0307489, IMG submission 202247) | Sea-ice brine microbial communities from Beaufort Sea near Barrow, Alaska, United States - SB 1.2 | ecosystem: Environmental > Aquatic > Marine > Coastal | place: USA: Alaska | collected... | reverse complement strand
GGCGCGATCGTCTCCTTGAAGAGTTCTGGTGGGATTCTGCGCGCGGTGGTTAAAAAGTTATTACGCGTGTGCGCTCGTATAAATCGTTTCGTCATTTCTCACCTCGCCGCCTCCTCGAGGATGAGGCATTGGCCGCAGGTGCCCTTCGTCCCCTGCAGCAAGGGTCATCCATGGCGGTTCGCCCAAGCGTCAAACCCGTATAAAAAACATAATCGTATGATTTCAAAACCCAGCTCGTTTTATATGATCGTAGCCTTCGATACATTAATAAGCAAAGCTCTTCCGAACATCGTCACTATTTTTCCGCACGAGTCAAAAACACGATCTATGGATTCCGAGAAAATGGGTTCTGACATGGTCACTCCCATGACCTCCGAACTCAATCCGGCGCCGGACGACGATCTCGTTACAGTGTTGGACGCTCATGTGGGCGATATTGCCTCGCAGCTTATCGCTTCGCCGTTGGTTGAGACCGACGATACCGTCGATGGCGTCGATACATTTGGTCGCGTCAGTCAAGTTGCCGAGGAAGGGGGGGAGTTCACATTCAAGGTGCCCGAGCCCGCGCTCTTCGTCGGAGATGCGCCGCCGATGAACGCACCTGTTGAGGTTCCTGTGGAGGTTCCTGTGGAGGTTCCCGTGGAGGTTCCCGTGGAGGTTCCCGTGGAGGTTCCCGTGGAGGTTCCCGTGGAGGTTCCTCTGGAGGTTCCTGTGGAGGTTCCTGTGGAGGTTCCCGTGGAGGTTCCTGTGGAAGTTCCTGTTGTTCAACCAGCGGCGGGCGTACGATACACCATGTTTCCCATCCAAACCCCCGAAGTTTGGAAGATGTACAAACAGGCTGTGGCCAGTTCTGGACCGTCGAGGAGGTGGACCTGACGGATGACATCAAGCACTGGGCGTCTCTCACGGACGACGAGAGGCACTTCATCTCGCACGTGCTGGCCTTTTTCGCCTGGAAAACCTTGCACTGCGGTTCATGCAGGACGTTACGTCGCCCGAAATTAAGGCGTTTTACTCGTTCCAGATGTTCATGGAGTCGGTTCATAGCGAGATGTATAGCCTCCTCATCGATGGCTACATCAAGGACAATGACGAGAAGAACAAGCTTTTCAGCGCGATGAAAAACATTCCGGCCATAACCAAGAAGGGTGAATGGGCTCTGAGATGGATCGGAAGCGGTAGCAGCTTCTCGGAGCGCTTGGTCGCGTTCGCGTGCGTAGAAGGTATTTTCTTCTCTGGCTCGTTCTGCGCCGTGTACTGGCTGAAGAAAAGGGGGTTGATGCCTGGGCTCACATTCAGCAATGAACTCATCTCACGCGATGAGGGGCTGCACCGCGACTTCGCGTGCCTGGTCTACGACATGCAGAAGCCGGCGTTAGATGTAAAAGTCGTGCATGCGATCGTCGAGGAGGCTGTCGCCATCGAGAAGGGATTCGTGTGCGAATCGCTCCCCGTACACCTCATCGGCATGAACGCGATTTTGATGTCGGAGTACATCGAGTTCGTGGCCGACCACTTACTCGGCCAGCTGGGCCTTGACAAGATCTTCAACAGGCCGAACCCGTTTGACTGGTAAGGCCTGGTATCTGTCAATGACCATGTCTACAAAAGTGTTTTATTGTCCAAACTCACACGAATGACGCGTTTGATACCGGCCTTAACGACTGGATGGAGCTGATTTCGCTGCAGGGCAAGACCAACTTTTTCGAAAAGCGGGTGGGCGAGTACCAAAAGGCGGGCGTCGTCGCGGGTTCCGGGGCGAACGCCGCTTTCACTGTCGATGAAGATTTCTAGTTTAGATTTTTTTAGTCATTTTAAAAAGAACATAAGACTTTTGTACAGCAAACACATTCCTAAATCCATCCCGATGATTTTCTAGTACCGCGCGTTTTGAAGATGGCCGTGAAACTACGTCCCACGGCGCCTTCTTTCATTTGCAGTTTTCCTCGGATCTGATGTAAAATCGCGTGATCTGATATGTGGGCGTACTTCGAGGTCCGCTTCAGTAGCGTACGCGCTTGTGCCACTAGGCCAAGGTTGAGTAGACCGTTAATGCCATCCGAATCGAACGTGTTAGCGTACCGGAAGGTCCGAAAGAAAAGGTCGATGGCTTCCTCGTGCAGACCAATCCGATACAAATAATTCACTTTCTTCGACCAGAACTCCGGCGGGCCAGCATCGTTGAAGTGAATCGTCCGCCGGTACAAATCAGACGCTTGATTTTGTAAGCCATTCTCCTGTAACCTCCCAATTTCGCCAGCATAAAAACCCTTCACGAAAGCGACGGTCTGATTATACAACGCTCTCGCTTCCTCCGGGAAGCCTTCATACCTAAGAAACACGATGTCAGACGTTTCGAAAGAGCTCGCCCTGGAGACCGTCAAGTCAAAAAGCGTCTCCGCCGACGATTTCATTCCATTTCTAGCCAACCACGAGATGACCGCTGGCCGGAACTCGTATTGAAAGCGGACAGTTTTTAATAACAAATCGGTTGATTCTTCGTCCATCTCAAGCTTGTGTAATTCGTTGAGCGCGCTGATGTCAAATTCCCGTGCACATCTAACCGTCCCATAGTGCAGCTCGCGCGCTTCGCAACGTAGTCCGATGCTAATCAGCGATTTCATGTCCGTCCAGAGGTGCTGTTTCGCATATCCGAACGTACGTCGGAACTCGGCCTTGGCTTTATTGAGGCGCCCGGAAGCAGCTAGGTCCACAATATCTTGAACGTCCCACATCTCTTTCACCGAGGCCCGTGAGGCCCGTGAGGCCCGTGAGGCCTCTGAGGCCTCTGAGGCCTCTGAGGCCTCTGAGGGCTCTGATGTCAGGAATGGGCTCGATACATCGGCGAGTAGGCTGCGACATAACATAACGATGGTGTATTATAAAGGTGACCATTTCTATCGCGAGCGTCAATTTATAACGCACGTGAGATTTTTGAGTTTCTTCATCAAAAAACATCTTGAACCATTTTTGAACCCATTGTCAGGAATCGTTTGCATATGATATCGTGAAACTTTTTGCATAGACTCACTTTCTACGCACATAGCTTCGATCCGTTTTTATTAAATGGAAATAATCACTACGACTACGATAATCACTACGACTACGTCCACCGTCCGTCCGCCCGACTACTCGGGCGATAACGACGACGATCCCCTCGCAGAGGTAGATGATGAGGCTAATCATGAGGTCGATGATGCCGAACATGAGGTCGACCATGAAGTCAAACATCGAAGCGCACCTCTGGATCTGTTTCATTACCCTAGGCCGGCAGATTACTCTTTCATCGTCGATAATGGCATTGTACCGCTCGCGACGCCCGACAAATGGCGCCACTCCATGTCTTCCATTTTAAACCGGGGGGGGGTGCTTCTGAGGGCGACAATCATCGGCTGCGAGTTCCCCGGGCGCTGCTTCCACTGTAAGCTCAACAACAAGTCCGTGTGTTTTTGTTTTTTCGGACAAAACACACGCAACGGCGACCACGGCGTCGAGCTCACTCCCGAACTGCAGCAGCGGCTTCAACGTATAGAGTGTTTCGCTACGGGAAAGAGCATCGAGGACAACTTTTACAAGGTGAAGGAAAAACAAGGCTTCGTCCGTGGCGATGTACTGACGCGGCAGTGGTTCGATCTCGACGATGTCACACGTGCGGCGTACGCACCGGAGGAGATGCCTCCACCCGTGGAGCTCTTCCCGGACCCCGACATTATCTTCAAAGTAAAGTCCATCAATCGCGTGTCGAGACAGCACTACCTCCCGCCAGTCGTCAATTTGCTCTGCCAGGCACCCTTCACGCAGTACTTCGACGAACACACGTTCGACGGCCTCTTAAAGCGACAGGCACAGCTCAGCATCGGTGTGCCTAAAACGGCCACGTGGAAATGGCGCGAGCCCGCGTCGAACGTGGCCAATCGGTCCACGGTGTTGAAAGGCGTCAAGAAGATGGCTCTGGCGGTTGATCGTCGCGCACGCGTAGCGCAAATTATGGCGGGGCTCTATGGTCAATGGACTTCCAAACGAACTGGCGAGAGGTGCAACGATACTTGCAAGCTGAGCGACTGCTCCGATTGCAGGCGGGTCCGCGGCGCCCTCAAACGCGAGTACAAGGATCAAGTCAGAAAGATCGTCGACGCTCGCATTTACCAGCTCTTCATGCAATCAGAGGGCCCCTTTCAGCAATTTGTTCACAAAAACTTTAACGGAGAGTTTTATGAAGATGATCGCTGTCGGGTGGTCCGCATCCACGTGGAGCCTTAGGCTTGTTGATTTTTTGTTTACAGATTTTTGAAATACAGCCGTGAGTTCCACGGTTCTCTGATCGTCGGCTCGCTCGGCGAGTCCCGAATCATGGTCTCGTACTTCGCTAACATCACGTACGTTCGTTCCCGGTGTCCGCATACCGGATGCTGCCTGAGGTCCGTGCTGTCTCGTCGTAAGGCGCGACGAGCCTGACGCGTCGAACTATACCGAGCTACGCTGCTCTGGGTGTTTTCTATCATTTTTTGGGCGCGCGCCGCGATAGCATCGCGAACACCGGCCTCTACTTGTCGCGTCACTTCGCGCCTCACCAACTGGCGATGCATGCTACGGACGTCCATAAGCCGCGCGGACTCGTGCAGCGAGTCGGTCGCGTACGCGTTCGCTTCGCCCCTCTCCCGAATCGCCTTAGCCAGTACCGACCCACTTCCCGCGATGCGAGTGAGCGCGCCCGTCAATCGCAACGGGGTGACGTGGTCACGTCCCCGACATTCGTCTGTGGGGTTGCGCACGGGTTCGTTCCGACCCATCATTGTATGCACGAGGCGATCTTGTTAAATCTTTGCTTAAATACACACGTTCATGTTTTCGTACTGCGCTAACATCACGTCCGCGACGTTCGTCCGGGCGGTCGCATACAGGTTCGTCCCGACCCGATATCCGGTGCGTGATACACAAAGTGAATTTTATTTGAATGGTATGGAAGAAAATCCTCAAATATCTTGAATCTGAATCACAAAGGCAAGGTTGAAAGACTCTCCGCTCATTCCACCACGCCCCATCCTAAAACCACGATGTCCAAACGCGTACGAGAGTCCTTTGTCTTGCTGGACGCCGCACGACATGAAAAGGTGGGGTCCGCTGCTGAGGTCGCGCCCGAGTACCCGCACCAGTGGCTGCACGAGTGGGATGCACCACAAGACGCCGTTCAAAATTCGCCGCGCTGCGCCTTGGCCCAACGAGCCCCTCACTGGCGAGCCCCTCCTCGGCGAGTCCCTCATTGGCGAGCTCGCCCCGGATGCCGTCTCCCGCATACATGAAGGTGGTGAAGAACATGGGCGTCGTGAGCGACATGGGCGTCGTGTACCCGGTGCCGCAGGGATGGACATATGATGAATGGTTTAGGTTTGAGGGCGATCGCGAGCTTGTCGACAACCCATACTGGCCTCGGCCGACCTACTCGCCGCACTCGCCAGCCTACTCGCCGACCTCGCCGACCCGGGCACCCACCGCGCGGGAACTCGCCGACATCCCCGACGACAACTTCTACTGGCCTTCGTGGCCCTTGGTGTCCTCCTCGCCTACCTCGCCTACCCCGCCTACCCCGTCGACCTCACCGACCCCACCGACCTCGCCTACCCCGTCGACCTCACCGACCTCGCCGACCTCGCTGACCTACTCGCCTTGGGAGCCGTCTTATGCGCGCCACGAGTGACTAGACCATCATATGTAAACAAACAGTCTTATTGTAAAACACCGTACACCCGCTTCAATGATGAGTACCTCGCTCGTACCCATCAGTCAAAGCTTGGGCTCCGCCGGTCAAGACACTGGTCCGTGTGCTTGTCGTGTGAAGGCGAATGGAATCGTTTTCCGGAGCAGTGCGCGCGCTTGCCTCGTCAGTCCGGCTCGTCTCAACAAGATGACGTCGGTTGGTACGAACTTGCGAGCCGTGAACTGGAGGGTCTCTTGAAACGAATCCCTCGCTTCGTCCATCATCCCGACGCAGCACAGCGCGAGAACGTCTTCGACGCTAAACTTCTTCGCCAAACCGATTGTGCCGGCGTAGGCCAGCTTCGCTTCAGCGACCATTCCGATGTTGTACATACGTGCGATGCGGCTCGCCCGATACGTATGAGCGAATTGGAGCGTCCTGGCAACGAGCTCTGATGCACGGCTCGTCATGCCGGCCTGGTACAACTCTGGTGCGAAGAAATCTTCGAAATTATGGGCGAGTTCTATGCTAACGTCGAACAATTCGCGCGCTTCCTGATTGTAGCCGCGCGTTAATAATTTCAGAACGTAACACGGCGAGAAACATCCATCAACGCCACCGCAGTTTTGAATCGTGTTTCGAAACAATCGAATCCCTGCGGATCCGCGCCCTGCTTCGATCAGGTCGATCACGGCAGTCATCACGACACTCGGCTCATAATCGAACAGGTTCTCCTCCATACTCGCGGGTGGAGACGGGACGAGTTCGATCGGCAGCACCCACCGTTTTCTGCTGTGCGGGTCTGTGACGACCCCCCCGGTGGCGTGCCGCGACTGGATCCAGTCCCGCACGGTCGATTCGTTATAACACACGCCGCTGGTTTCGTTTTTGTAAGCCGGGAACGTGATCTGGTCTAGCGATACGCCGTCCGTGCATACCCAGCCCCCATCGTCTTGGCGCTCGCAGTTCAAGCAACCCTCGCCCCCGTATACCCTTACGATCCGCTCAAACTCGGGGACGTCCATAGTGTCCGTAATCATGTAACACGACTACCGTTTATATAACTGAATTGATGAAGTCTCAAAGATATGGTGTGGGGCGTGGACACCGTCGTAGGCATGGTTATCTTCGGCCGACGCCCGGAAGCTGAGATTGAGTTTAAAAACACAATCGGTGATGCAAAAACCTATTCTACAACGGCGGTTACGAGTCTTTTCAATTGTGGACTAGAGTTCGAAGCCCGCGAATTGTACATGCGGACGATCCACCACAACGACAAAGGCCCCACACGGTTTATAGCAGCTGATGTCGCTGCGTTATACAGAGTCGGCATGAAGACAGAAGCCATGCACTTATTCAAAAGAACAATCCGAGGCGCCAAAAAGTTGGACATGCCCAGCGTCAAGACACTGTTCGATCTAGGGCTAGTGGCCGAGGCGCGAGACCTGCTCAGACGTACCGCTCATCACGTGACCGATGATGAATACCGCGCTCTGAGTGCGCTCCGAAAAAAAGTGACCTGTACCGCCTTCACGGAGCGACGGGTGTCACGGGCTTTCAGACCCTAGAATTTTTCATCAAACACCCGCAGGCGTATAAAGCTAAAAAGAATCGACCTTCGTGCATAGTAAAAGCATAAAGTCGAGACACGATGACGGAAAGGGTGCGACTGATCGTGTCGCCCGTGAACGAAGTGCAATTGATCATCGTATCCGAAAACGAAACCGAAGACTGCTCAATATGTTTAGAACACACGAGGCAGGATGACACACAGCTGAGTTGCGGTCATATGTTTCATGATCGATGTCTGCACGAGTGGTTGGATGAGCACACCACGTGCCCGGTGTGCAGAGCGATCTTGCCAGTCCTAGAAACTAAGTCTTCGCACAACACGATCGACCAGGAGCATCGAGACTCCATCGAAGCATCGAGACGCACCACAACGGTCTTGTTCAAATTATTCACGTTGAAGACGATGGTATTCTTTACATTCTTCGTCAACTATTACGCTTGCTACTTCATACCAGGTCAATCGTATCGCATTGACGTGGTCTTACCGTTGGCTTTGGTTGAAGTGGCACTCTTATCTTGGGGGTCATATTTGCTATACCACGCATGGAAAAACTATACATGAATCAAAATTGGATCAAAATGCACATTTAGATATATTTATCAGACCCTCAGACGGCTCATTATTCCTCGCACCAGGCATAAAAACACGTTTTTTTTATTGTCAAAATATGGGGAGATTGAAGGTTAGCAGCCGCTCAGCCGGTCAACGCGTAGCGGACTCGCGATGCACGCAGACGCAGATGATGGCCGCCGCGCGCGCACATGACGCACCTCTCGTCCTCTCGATGTTGGAACGCCACCCGGGACTCGCAAACTTCCATGACCATAACGGGCAAACCCCTCTGCTGGCGGCGGTTGATGACGCTTTGCTCCCCTATGATGCGCCGCGCCAAGAGGACTTGGACGGGCAGAGGCACATAGATACCGTGACGGCATTGTGCGAATATGATGCGCTGGCCAACGTGGCCGACACCTCCACGAGATTCACTCCTCTTTGTCTCGCAAGTGTGAAGGGCTTCATCAGAGTCATCGAAGTGCTGTTGAGTTTAGGTGCGGATATCAGCCTCCGCATAAGCTCCGACCACCCTACTTTCGGTGGCTGGACGGCGCTCCACTTCGCGGCGTATGCAGGCCACGGCGGGGTGTGCGCAGGTCTTGTGTACATGGGCGCCGATGGAACCGCACGGACCAGTGCCTTGCCTCGGGGGTCTGTACCCCTGGCCCACACCGCTCACATGCCCGGTCTCCACCCTCCGCAACGGCCGGTCCCCTTCCCTGGAGGCTACACTCCATTGCTCGTGGCGGCCACCAGTGATAATGCGAGTGTCGATGCGTTCATTTTGCTGCTCGGGAAATGCTGTCGATTGTGTGGGAAGACGAGTCGCAACTTGGAGAAAGAACGGCTCGTTCGCACTTTGGACGGCACTGAGGAGACCGGTCCGTTCTCCCTCTTCAAAAAGCTCCGGCACTGCTCAACGTGCAAAGCGCAGTACTGTTCGCGCCAGTGCCAGGTCAAAGACTTGAAAGATCACTCACCCATTTGTAGAGGTTATTAGTTCATAGAACCCAGTTCCTAGTGTTAATAAGAATTGTGTCACCCCTTTTTACTTTCGTACACTGGTCTTCGCGCGTGACGAGCGGTCATATTGCGACGAGATATACGAACAGAAATGGTTTCTTTAAAAGGCGGTCATGGAGTACTAGAATGCTAGATGAAGTCCATGTCATCCGGCTTCGGCAACGGGGGACCGAACATGACATTGAAAACACGGAAACAATCCTTCAGCGACTGTTTGTTTTCCTCACCAATCGTCGTCGAAATCATCTTCACTATAGCTGTATGCGCGTACAACATGCGTTTATCTGGGCGTAAGGTCATGGCGGTGGCCAAAATGCCATCGAACGGCGTTTTCGTATCGAGCCGCGAGGCGTTGACTGCAGCGTTCATGTTGTGCACGAACACGTCGTGAAGAAGGCCTCCACGCGTGAGGTTGGCGTTTTGGGGACAGTCAACAGTAGACTTGGGCAAGGTCTCAACGACATCCTGGACCTTGATGCCATCAGTACCATCAGGGGGCTCGGAGTCCTTGGAGTCCTTGTAGTCCTTGGAGTCCTCGGAGTTCTTGGAGTTCTTGGAGTTTTTGGAGTTTTTGGAGTTCTTGGAGGCCTTAGAGTCCTTAGAGTCCTTAGAGGCCTTAGAGGCATCGATGGCATCGATGGCATCTGCCAGGTTAGAAGCCCTGACGCCGTCTGAGGCCCTGGGAGCCTTGAGAGCCTTGGGAGCCTTGGGGGCCTTGGGGGCCTTGGGGGCCTTGGGGACCTTGGGGGCCTTGGGGGCCTTGGGGGCCTTGGGGGCCTTGGAAGCCTTGGGGGCCTCGAGTGAACGCGCAGCCCCCTCGGGCGAGCTGGGTGGGGTCGGGGTTGGCGACATTAGCTTCCGCGCTTTCTTCTTAGGCGGCTGGAGAACAGCAATGTCATCGGAGTCAGAGGCCTCATCGCAGTCCTCGGAGTCGGAGGACTCGTGGTCCTCGGGGTCCTCGGGGTCCTCGGGGTCCTCGGGGTCCTCGGGGTCCTCGGGGTCCTCGGGGTCCTCGGGGTCCTCGGGGTCCTCGGGGTCCTCGGGGTCCTCGGGGGGTCCAGGAGCCTCATAGGCCTTAGGGCCCTTAGAGGGCTCATCTATCACGGAAACTTCCGGTGTATTGGATAATATCTTAGCGGGCGCCGAGGCCGTAGAGGAGCGCTTGAGCGTCGGGTTGGTCTTGTACGTATCCTTGAATTCGACATCTTTTAGCTTCCATTCTTCGAAGAGATCCTTCTTTGTCTTGGCGGGGAGTACGTGCTTCTGCTCTGCCCAGTAGTTGTCGAAAGCCGTCATCTTCTTCGGTTTGCGCGTGGTAGATTTAGCAGGCTCAGTGCTGTGTTTAGGTATTCCCAGCATGGCGAGCTTCCTGCTTAAGTCGTATTTGCGCATGAACTTTTTGGTTTCCAATGTTAAGAAATCGTTCTTATTGGTGGTCTTCCTCCAGTCTGCGAGCGGTTGACCTTGGACGCGTATGAACCAACTGTAAATCTCATAGAGGCTTTGGACCCATGTGACCTGTGTTGCCTTCTCCACCACAAAACTTTCGGACGGGCGCACGTGTTCCGTCACACACCGCCCCCCCTCCAGTCGTCGCATGGCGACCGGCGCGACGCTTCCATCGGCCAGCTGTGCGGCGTCATTGACGCGCTTTAGGTACTCGTCCTCTGTACCGGGGTCTGCGACGGTGACGACATGACCATCGTTGTCTTTCATGTCGTCCGAGTTTTTCTGTGCGAACATGTAGAGTTCACGCTCGTTCTCGAAATCGAAGAGATGATTGCGCACGATGTGCACACTCTGGCAATTCTTCTTCGCCACATGGTTGCCAGAACCGTTGCGAAACAGATCCACCGCGACGAGCGCCTCCGGCCCCTCGCGTTTAGTCTCGTCGTTTTCAAGCTCAGAGTACGACACCGACGCGCTGTACTGAATCGCCACAAATAGCTCGCGCGCGCGTGAGCTCCACGCTTTGTCGTTGATGAGCGACTCGTAGTGTTCCTTGCAAATGTCTTGCATCGCCTGCGCTCCGGCGTTGTACATGTGGCGGCTTGCCCCGCGCGCGTCGTCGTCGAGCTCGTAGTACTCCAGTGTCTTTTCGATGAAACCACGCACGAGGTCCGACGTCACGGGTGCCTTGGGTGTCCGCCCGACGTAAGGCGTGTAGGTCAGGGATGACAGCCGAACCTCGGCCGTAGGGTATTCCTGTGTGTGGTCCACGTTATGATCGCCGACCGACATGGCGTCGGATTCATCGTCGCTGCTGGAGTCATCCAACGGGTTAGAGAACAGCTTGGTGAGAGACATAGATTTGGAATTGAGAGGAGACTCTATAATGTCTAATATGGTCTGCATGCTCGCCGCACTAACGCTCAAGTACGCTTTAATATCCAAGATAGATATTACGGGGTTCCTAACTATCGCTTAAGAGCGCTTGCACGATCGCGCACTCGAGCACTTTGCCGACACCCTTTATTTCCATCTTCTTCTTCGCCTCCAGGTGTCGGACGAGCGCTGCCGCACTCCCAAACTTTGCGCTGATATCCTTCGCCTTCGCCTTGGAAACCCCCCGGATCGCCGTCAGCATGTTTGTCCGTGGCGTAGAGCCGCGAGTTGAAAAAACGGAAAATTACTTTATAATACGGGAAAATACTCATCAATACGATGTGTTGATTTTTTTTCTACCGCCTCACCAAGGGCTACCGCTGAAATCCTTCTTCTGGAACCGTTGCGTTCCCGCCGCCTCTTTGAAGTTCAGAGTGGCCTCGAATTTAGGCATTTTTCCGTCGCTGCATCTTTTCATGATCCATGCCACCACCTCCTTGGTATGAGTCTCGTCACGCGTTCGAATGACGGAAAACCCTTCTAGAGAATATTTCAGCAAACAGCAATCGACGAACTTGTTTGACAGCCCCCCATTCTGGCCTTCCCAAGAGAGCACCTTTCCGTGCTCCACGAGGAGGATCGGCCTCGCTCCGGTGGCCTTACACTTCTCCACGATTCGCGACGTTTGCTCCGCCAATCGACTACTGGTGAGCGAGCCACAGAGGTCGTTCCATGTTTTGCGTTCCGCGATTACCGCGATCCCGCTCTCGCCGGATATCTCAAAATCTCCGACGTCCAAGTTTGCACGTCGGTACGGGATCTCGTCCTCGTCGAAAACGTCGAATATCGCAGGCGGCTCGCGCCCGTCGACGGTCAATACGTAAGGTGTCATAGATCGGCGCGGGATAGTTTGGGTTATATAAGGAAGTCCACCACGACTCACCCGGCAGATGTACGACGCGGTCGCCGACGACGGGCTTCTGTCTTGTGTTCCGCTCACGGTCGACGACGACGTGGCACCCGCGGGCGATTCGCGCAATCCCGAAACTCTCTGCTGGCGGGAAGGCATACAGTTCATTGAGGGGCGCCTCTTCATCCTTAAACTGGCACGCATCCACAACATCTCTCTCATTTCGTTGTCACAGCACCTCGGCGTGAGGTGGGCCCACTTCTTAGAGTGGGCCGCATGGGCGGAGGAGGACGTTTGCTGGATATTCACCGATCATCGATGGTATGACGAAATCACCAGCTCGGAGCCGCAGTTCGCCGAGCTCCGGCGACATGGACTCGCCGTCGGTGATTATTTCGCGTCTATGTGAAGCATCACGCGTGCCCGGGCACAAGTTCATAAACGAGACCTTGATCCTGATCGTGCGGGACGTCGTCATCGACTCGCGCTTGATCCTAGACCCGTACTGTCACGCTCGGGTCCAGTTTTGTGCGCAGTACATCGCAGAGGACTTTGTTGTAGGGAACATCGTACGAGCCCTCGCGAGACTTTCTTTCGACACATTGGTGCCACCCCACGTGGGCGAGATACCGCGCCTGATCGCGGCGTTGCCCCCGAAAAAGATGCTGGCGGTGTTGCTGGCGGGATTCTGGCTTGAAGACACGGTGGAGGTCGTCAACGTAGCCGTAAACATGAGCAACTTTAAATGCGCGCGCGCGGTACAGCAGACGATCGGGTGGCTCAAATCTGACTCGCCACGAGAGTACCTCGCCGCCGTGGGCATGTAATGTCCGTTTAGTGATCGTATTTTGTATACTAACTAAGACCATTTACGTGAACCCTCTAGACCCTCTAGACCCTCTAGACCCTCTATACCCTCTAGGCCCTCTAGACTCTCTAAACTCTCTAGACCTCTCGGTGTTCGAGCCTAAGCCTTTAACGTTTTCCTTTTACCGAGAGTGTCCGTTAACGTTTTTGTCAAGCTCGCGATCAGAGCCAAATTCTTATGATGAGGTTCAATCGTGCCGTCCAATGTATTTTCCGACCACGTCCGTGTTCGCAACGACTGTATTTGCGCGTAAAGCATTCCGACGGCCTCGTTCATGATGACGTCTTCTTCGCTCCTGTGGTACAACAGGTGTCTCCCTATAGAATTTCGCGTCCAAACCCCGTAATCCCCCAGCGGGCGTATTTCAGTGTTATAAAACTGAAAAATTAGTTCCACCAGCGCCGGGTTTGAGATCTTTGTGTATTGATCCGTTATCAATTTTTGTAGGTCACCGAAGGCGTCCGCCGCTTCCGTCAGGTTGAAGGGTTCGCTGTTCGCCTTGACCTTGACGAAATTGCACGCGAAGCACAATGTGCCGTCCTCCGAGCAGTCGAGCGCGTCTGCGTCCCCGGGTGCCCGCGTCAGCCTTGTGCTTGAGGAATCTTCACCGAGGTCGCGATTTGGAACGAACCCTCTCGGATCTCTTCCGCTCTGTTCACTACCGTCATCGCGAGCGGACCTGTCTACGAACGAGCTCGCCATTGTGCCTCATTTACATGGGTCTAATTTATACGCCGACGACGACCTATATGTTTATCACGAGCTTAGCTTTGGGCAGGCTGATTGTGACACATTGTTCTTCGCGCGGAGAGAGAATCAAAATGACTTCTGCGTCGAACTCCGACCGGAATCGTTTAAACGCGGCGAACAACTTCATATCTACCTTAGCTAAACCGAGGACCGTGATCCTGATGAGCCCGGGAGTGCTGGTGTGGTCGAACTTTGTAGACTCTGAGAGGATATTAAGCACGGAAATCGAGCGCTTCACGGCGACCACACATTTACACGCCATGATAAGGTCCTCCTCGGTCTCTTTAAAATGCGGGCGAGCGATTCTGAGCTCTTTTTGCAGTGCTTCGTCGTCCTGAGATTGTGTCCTCGGTGCGAGCGCCCCGGTGTTCGGAACGACGGAGGGTACATGGGGACTTTTCCGGCTTAGTGTCTCCAGCACGAACGACATGGTTTTCTTCGCGAAATCGCACGAGTACCGCGCGATGTTCGGGTCTTGCGCGACGAGGTCCATGACATTATCCGCGAGAATCTCGTCGACACCCGTGATGTCCAGCGAAATAAAGTCAGGCCCACGGACTGTTTCTGTCGAGACGGTGTACTTGCCGCCGCACGCGTCCTTCCACTCGCAGATCTTCCTCACTAGGCCGTTCATGCTCTCCACCAGCGGGTTCTCCGGTTTTCTCTTCCGACTGAACATGAGCGCCGAGGGGCGAGGGAAAGGGGCTGTGCCCCTTATTAACTACTCTCGGTCTCTTGTCTAATAAATATCCTTCCCGCAAACGTTGTCCTTTTTGCGGAGTTTAAGGGGCACAGCCCCTTGCCCCTTTGCCCCTTAGGTGAAGAGAAAATGAAAGGCTCCGGCTATCGGCATGACGACCCATATGAAAACAAGAAGCGGCGTGCGCATTCTCCACACTCGATCGTCGAGAGGGTAGTAAACGTCCAATCGGGAAAGCACCACTTGCGCCCCTCCTTTGTGCGGGGCTCTGCTAAACACTCGGCTTCGGCTCGGCAGCGCTACGATGAGTTGCGTGACGTCGAGACAGTCGTGATTCTCCAACACGATCAGGCCTTCGGTTTGCCTCAGGGAAGCTTCGCTCACGCGGACGCGGCCCCTCTCCTCGGGCTTCACGGCCGCGAGTATGGCGTCCTTGGCGAGCAAAGTCTGCGGGTGCTTCCGAATGTTGGTCATCACGTCATCACGAGCCTCCTTTATTTAAGTGAATGGCGGGTGCCCATTTATAGAGCGAACGCAGAGCGAGACCATGTCGAACAAACGGCCGGAGGCGGCACAAAGCAACCTGCTGACCGACACATGGAAGCCCGAGACTCATGAAATCGTCATCATGTTCACGTTCGACCCCTACGCGCCCGAGAACGAGGACCACATCGGGCGCGGAATCGTGTGCATGAAGTGCAACCTGATCGAACACGAATGCGCAGAGAACTTCAGCCTCGAGAAGTGTCTGGTGCTTGGAGTGGACGTGCTGTCCACGACCGGTGCGGCAGATGCCCCGCTCGCGCCGCTGTTCCTGTCGATGCACCTCGGGTGCGACGGTGAAAAACCGATCCGCGCGACCGTCGCCGGATCGGACGGCAGATACCCGCTGGCGTTTGCTGGCTGCCATTCGGCCATGTTCCGGAGGAAAGCGGACGGCGAAGACGTCGAGCGCGCGCGAAGAGACTTCGGGTTGCTCACCGACGAGAACGTGGCGGAATATCTCGACGCGACGGTACAGTCAGAGGGCCAGGTGACGTTGCCACCCGCGCTCCTGCATCACATCGAGGGGTGCTTCGAGCACACCACAGAGACGTCGCTGGAAAAAAATCACAGGGCCAAGCAGGCGGCGAGTGGCAAGTTTGTCTTGCAAAAACACGAGTACGCCTTTTGTCGCCAGAAAATCCAACAGGTGTTGTCGGACGTGCGTGGATCGT